>ERZ773068.84-NODE-84-length-50127-cov-20.368849_pt1 | contig 50127 bp, 35 predicted proteins | sample MGYA00580620_ERZ773068 | MGnify/ENA primary metagenome ERZ773068 (study PRJEB29015, sample SAMEA2737983) | human oral metagenome | biome: human oral; feature: human-associated habitat; material: dental | place: China | collected 2101 ... | reverse complement strand
TTGATTTCGAAGGACGCCGTCTGACTAACTATGAGATGGAGAGCTCTTCGCTGGCAGGTCTGGCCGCCCTCATGGGTCATCGCGCCATGACTGTATGCTGTATCATCGCTGGGCGTAAGGCACAGAATATGAATACAGACTATAAGGGGAGCATCGAAGGACTGATCGACCTCGTCCTAGATCGTATCTAGCTCGGCAAGTCCTATCGATGGAGACTCTGTCGCTTCGAGCGATCTGCTTCGTATTTATAGGAGGAGGCTTAGGTAGCCTCCTCCGCTATTTCACGGGATGGGGTGTAGCTCGCCTGCTGGGTCATGCTACTGCCTGGGCTACTTGGGGGATCAACGCTCTGGGTTCGCTCGTGATCGGCTACCTCATCGGCCTCTCTGCCCGTGAAGTTGGCCTGAATGACGACTACCGCTATCTGCTCATCATCGGGCTCTGTGGCGGATTCACGACCTTCTCTACCTTCTCGGCCGACCTGCTTCACTATCTGCGGAGCGGGGCTTATCTCCAAGCTGGGGGCTATCTACTGGTCAGTATCGTCTCAGCTCTTCTGCTGGTCTACCTCGGATTCCGATGGGGGCGCTCGTAGATCGCTTATAGTCTCGATCCCCATATACTGCGAAGGCTCCAGACTGTACTCCTCTTGTGAGGGCACAGTCTGGAGCCTTTGCTATTGGATATCAGTGGAAGGCTAGAGGCGGTAGCTGATATTCCCCGAGAGCCAGAAGCCTGGCTGAGGTACACCTGCGATATCGGAGTACTGTGTATCGGTGAGGTTGTTCATCTCTAGGCCGACACGTAGGTGCTGATTGACTAGATAGTCGACCTTCAGATCAAGTGTAGCGAAGGGCGAGGGCTGGCTGACTCGGTCTTGATAGCGAAGAGCCCAGAGCGCTTCTACACGCCTGGACAGCTGATGTGAGAGCTGAGTGGTGAACTTGTGGCGGAGATAGTTCAGTGCATACTTAGATACGGCGACTCTAGGTGCATGATGTCGCTGCGTCATGTACAGGTAATCGAGGCTGAGTTTACTACCATCTCCGAGCAGAGGTAGGTATTGGCCGAGGCGAAGTGTCAGGCCAGCTTCTATCCCTTGGTTCGTCAGCTCAGAGATATTGTGCGAGGTGAAGAGTGTCTCTGTGGGAGCGAACTTCACCCAGTCCAGTAGATTGCTCCCCTTCATCAAGAAGTAAGAGAGGTGTGCCTGTAGCTGTGAGGTCTGGTACTTGACGATAGCCTCGAAGGAGTGAGCGTATTCGGGCTGGATGTTTTCGCCGTGCTTATGGTTGGGATCAGAGTACCAGAGGTCGTTGAATGTAGGTAGACGCATCGATCTGCTCCAAGTAGCGACGAAGCTCCATCGGTCAAGTGGGTGGTAGTTGACACTCACTGAGGGGAGGAAGTCGTACTTATTCTTCAGGAGCGAATTGTGATTGAGCAGGGCACCGGCTGAGATGAGCCACTTGTCTAGCTTCACGGTGTGCTCTAGGCTCAGGTTGGTATTGAAGCGACTGGCGTGCTTGGTGTAGTAGCTCTCGGGCTTGGAGCGAGGCGTCCCCAGCTTATTCCCTACGACTTCTTCGAAGCGGAGTTCGCCGGCAAGCGTTGTCGTGCCGAGGGTGGAGCTGTAGTTCATGATCAGCCCAGCACCATAGTTATTCACGATATGATGATTCTGCCCGACGGTCGAGCCTTTGATCAGGTCAAAGCGATCGAACTCGTGGTCCCAAAAGAGCGTAGGGAGGAAGCGTAGGTGCGATGAGCCGAGGTCGCCACGTAGTGAAGCGGCGGCACGGCGAGTGTGTTCGTACTGGTTAGGATACTTGGGGGAATAGAAGCTATTTGCGCCAAACTGCTTGTCACTATAGCCTAGCTGTAGGTCCATCTTATTTGCCTCCGAGAGCATTAGGCGGGACTGCCAGAGTGCATTGTAGATCTCGTAGTCGGTATTCGATCGATAGCCGGCGCTGGATCGACGGCTTAGGGAGAGGCTATTCTGGGTCTTCCCGAGGGCAAGTGCACCACGAAGTTCAGCTCCTGTGAGGCGATGCATCCCTGCAGATACCTTAGCGTAGAGAGACTTCTCAGCCTCGTGCTTGGTGATGATATTGATAGCGCCGGAGAAGGCTCCCGTCCCGTAGATCAGAGCTGAAGGGCCACGGAGGATCTCGATACGCTCGATGTCGGAGAGATTGATCGGAAAGTCGAAGCTCAGGTGCCCTGTCTTGCTGCTGCTGATATTGATGCCGTTGAGCAGGATGATCGTCTGGTCGTGCGAACCACCACGTATTGAGATATCCGCTTGCACGCCCTGAGCTCCACGCTGGGCTACATCGATCCCGGCGACATAGGTCAGTAGCTCCTGGATACTTCGGGCAGGAGTTTGTGCAATTTCTTTTGCCGAGATGACGGTGACCAGACGTGTGGCCTCACTCAGCGGAGTAGCTACCTTCGAAGCGGTCACAGTGACCTGGTCGATCTCCTTCTCAGGCTCGCCCTCGATAGCTTGGGGTACGGAGGCAGATACATTCTGTGCGCTCGCCGTCGAGACGTAAGCGCAGGCCAGTGCTAGGCTAGAGAGCGTACCGATATTGATGACTCGGTGCATGGTGTTGAAGGCTCCGTAGCTTTTGCGTGTCATACGTCGGAAGCGAAGGACGGAGCGAGAGAGCAAGTTTTGTTGCTGCATCTGTAGGTGAATGATTGATTATACGTGTGATTGATTATACGAGTACTTCCTTCTTCTCGGGATCACGCAGGAGCCACAGCCCGAGGAAGGTGAAGAGCCCATTGAAGAGCAGGATCTCATAGCCGACCTTGTAGCCCCAGATCGTCTCGAGAGTCAGCGAGACACCATAGCTCACGAAGGGTGAGAGTAGGCACAGATAGGGGGTGAGGTGATCACGTACCCCCCGCCGAGTGAATAGTCCGAAGGCGTAGAGTCCTAGGAGAGGTCCGTAGGTATAGGAGACAGCGGTGAAGATCGTATTGAGTAGCGAACTCTGCTGTATACTTCCGATGAAGAGCACCATCAGGGCAAAGGCAGCACACATCCCTAGATGGATCCACCAGCGTTTACGTTGATTCGTCTCGTCTCCTTCGAGCTTCATCCCGAGGAGATCAGTACAGACTGAGGTCGTCAGGCTGGTCAGAGCGGAGTCGGCATTAGAGAAGGAGGCTGCCGTGATCCCTAGTGTAAAGAAGATCAGTACCCACGACCCCAAGTAGCCAGAGGCAAGGAAGGGCAGGATATCATCCCCTCGCTCGGGGAGTGTCAGCCCATGGGCTTCTCCATAGTGGAGGAGTAGGATCCCGAGTACGAGGAAGAGGAGGTTGAGTGGCAGGAACCCGAAGCCATAGGTCAGCATATTCGTCCTAGCCTCTCGTAGGGTACGACAGGTGAGATTCTTCTGCATCATGTTCTGATCCAGCCCAGTCATCACGATGACGATGAAGGTACCGCTGACGATCTGCTTCCAGAAGTAGAGGGGACTTGTCCAGTCATCGAAGACGAAGATACGGCTATGTGGATCTTGACGTACGAGACGTACGATGCCCGGTAGATCTAAACCAAGCTCCGTAGATACTACATAGATGATCAGGATCAGAGCAAGGACAAGGCACGCCGTCTGAAGGACGTCCGTCCAGATGATGGTGCCCATCCCCCCACGCTGGGTATATAGCCAGATGATCGCTACCACTGAGATGACGGTCACTGGGTAGGGGACGCCCAGTGGTGCGAAGACCAGCTGCTGTAGGATCAGTGTGATGAGGAAGAGCTTCGCCGCAGCACCGAAGAGCTTTGATACTAAGAAGAAGAGCGCTCCCGTGCGGTAGCTGTGCCGACCGAAGCGCTGCTCGAGGTAGGTATAGATAGATACGAGCTGCAGTCGGTAGTAAAGGGGAAGGAGGACATAGGCGATGACGATGTAGCCTATGAAGAAGCCCATGACGAGCTGTAGGTAAGTCATGTCCATCCCTCGTACCATCCCAGGGACAGATACGAAGGTAACCCCCGAGATCGAGTCGCCAAGCATACCGATAGCGACGATCCACCAGGGTGTAGTACGCCCTGCGAGGAAGAAGTCTGCATTACTTCCCTCCCGACGTGTCAGCCGAGTGATCAGGAAGAGGAAGAGCAGGTAGAGAACGAATGTGAGTAGTACGCCCTGTGCCATAGTGAAGCGATCGGCTCTACTGCCTAGTGGCTATAGTGAACTTCCCAGTCCTCCTGGCTATTGACCTTGCCACACTCCTGGATCATCTGCATATCTTCCTCGGCTTGGCGACCGATCGTCGTCAGGAGATCGCCTGTGATGGCGGCATTGATCCCTACATAGATTGCCCTGCGCTGCGTCTCGGCAGAGAGCTGAGCACGGCCACCTGAGAAGCGGAGATAAGCCTTCGGGTTGACAAATCGGAAGACAGCGATGGCAGAGAGTATCTCATCTTCGCTCAGTGGTGTCGATGTGCCGAGGGGCGTCCCTTCGATAGGCTGGAGGATGTTCATCGGGATACTGTAGCTCCCGAGACGCTTGACGTAGAAGGCTAGTTCGACCCTCTGGCGTAGACTTTCGCCCATACCGATGATGCCACCACAGCAGATGCGCATGCCGACACGTCGTGCTGCCTCTAGGGTAGCTTCTTTATCCTCCTGGGTATGTGTCGTACAGAGCTCACGGAAGTAGCTTGGAGCGGTCTCCATATTACAGTGGTAGGTAGTGACTCCACTGTCGAAGAGCTTCTGTAGTTGGGGCTCGGAGAGCAGGCCTAGCGAAGCACAGCACTTGAGTTCTGGATTAGCTCGCTTGATGGCACGGTAGCTGACGGACATCATATCGATCTCTCTGTCGGTCTGTCTACGGCCACTTGCCACGAGGGAGAAGCGTCCGATGCCCTGCTTATGATTGTAGGTGGCTTGGGCTACACAGGCACTCGGGCTAACTACTGCATAGCGCTCCGCCGAGGTAGCATAGTGAGCACTCTGGGCGCACCACTTGCAGTCCTCTGGGCAATTACCACTCTTGGCGTTGATGATCGAGCAGGTGTCGAAGGCATTGCCCATGAAGTGCTCGGTGATCTCGTGTGCTGCCTGGTAGAGTTCCTCCTTATTCGGGGAGGAGAGCAAAGCAAGCGCCTCGTCTTCGGTGATCTCACCTCCGGAGAGGATACGTGCTTTGATGTCTTGGATCATATGTCTGTGGGTGATAAATCGGGTGGGTACATAAAGAAGCGTTGCCTCATCACCCCGAGCTCTTAGGTAGAGCAGGGTGATGAGGCAACGCTTTAAGTAGTGGAATGCTTGGTGCTACCGAGGTCGCTACCAGCTTCGCCGGTGCTTAGTGACAGCGAAGGGCTTTGTCCTAGAGTCACAAGACCGAGCAAGCGAGCGCTCTCAAGCGCTTCCTCCTGTAGCTCCTCTTGCTCCTCCGTACGGAGAAGGCCAAGCGTAGTGATATGGACTGTGAGCGAAGTGCTCTTACCCGCCAGGCGCTCCAGTACGTTGAGTGCTAGATGCCCGATCGTGACGCACTGACCTAGACTACGGAAGACGGCTGCTCGACTCCGTGTCCAGCGACGGAAGCAGAGCCTGCTAGCAGTCTGTAGTGAAGTAGTATCGGGGTGCATCGCAGTCCTTAGTCGTGTATGCTAGTGATCAGTAGTAGCTCTTACTTAGCGACACGCTCCAGCCACTTGACCATGGCAAGCATCGTGATCATCGAGGCAGCGCAAGCTCCGACGAAGACCAGCCAGCAAGCCCAGAGAGGTACACTCGTGTAGAGGACACCACCGATGAAGAGGAGGGAGTTCCCTAGAGCGGTAGCTGCTAGCCAAGCACCCTGCATGACTCCCTGGAGATGAGGAGGAGCGACCTTCGATACGAAGGAGAGACCTAGAGGTGAGATGAAGAGCTCTGCCATCGTGAGGATGAAGTACATCCCTACCATGACCCAAGGAGTGAGGAGCATGTCGTGCTTAGCTGCTTCGCTCATCGACCCGAGGGTGCTCTGTTCGGGCAGACCGAGTGAGCATACCATGAGGAAGACATAGGCCAGAGCAGCAATACCCATCCCGATAGCGATCTTGCGTGGTGCAGAGGGTTCCTTGCCCCTAGCACGCAGACGACCGAAGACATACATCACAAGGGGAGTGAGGAAGACCACGATCATAGGGTTCACCGACTGGAAGATCTCAGCTCCCTTGATCTGCGTGAAGCCTAGGTCGATCTTGATGACGCTTAGGTCTACGTAGTCACGAGCGAAGTAGGTCAGTGAGTAGCCATTCTGGTGGAAGGACATCCAGAAGAAGATGACGACACCGAAGACGGCGAAGAGCGCATAGATACGCTGCTTGATCTCGGCTGCGCTCATCTGGACTTCTTCCTTACCTGCTACTGCACCATCGGTAGCGACTTCCTTCTTGCTTGGATCGGGGAACTTCTTCTGGTTAGCGAGGAAGATCACCATCGATACGCAGATCATCACTACAGCAGCGATGAAGGCGTAGTGGAAGCCACGGCTAAAGACTTCGAGGTACTGATTGACGAAGTCGTTCAGGCTAGCGAAGGTCTGACCACCGGATACCTTACCCATGAGGCTCTGTAGGTTCTCAAGCGCCTGCTGAGGCATCTGGTCGCCTTCACGCAGATACTGATGACAGAGAGCTGGGAGCTCAGCGCTGTAGTCGAAGCCATTGTGGCTCAGCCACCAGTTGCGGATCCCTACAGCCATGAATGGGGCGAAGATCCCCCCGACATTGATGAACATGTAGAAGATCTGGAAGCCTGCGTCACGAGCACTCTGGTAGAGAGGATTGTCGTACATCTGCCCGATGAGCACCTGCAGATTCCCCTTGAAGAGACCGTTCCCAAATGCGATGACTCCGAGCCCGACGCAGGTGAGCGTCAGATAGAGAGGTAGGTTAGGTACTGGCGTAGGCGTGGGGATAGCGATCAGCACGTAGCCAAGGGCCATGACGACTAGACCCGTCACGATCGTAGCCTTGTACTTCTTTGATCTGTCGGCGATGACTCCACCGACGAGCGCTAGGAGGTAGATCGAAGCGTAGAAGGCCGAGTACACATACCCTGTCACCTGCTCACTCAGACCGAACTTGGCTGAGATGAACAGCGTCAGGATCGCCATCATGATGTAGAAGCCGAAGCGCTCTCCCATGTTCGCGAGAGAGGCTGCGATCAATCCCTTAGGATGATTTTTGAACATAAGTTTGGGTTGTTAGGATGAGTATTGTTGTTAAGTAATTCCTTATTCCTTAGTTGGATAAGCTGTGGGTGTGTGCTTCACGTCCACTCTACTCCTGACGGATGTCTAGGACAGCACCTGAGCGGATATCGAAGTAGATAGATGTGGTGCTGGAGGGATTGAGGTTAAGCATCTTCGGTGCCAGTGCTTGTGGTGCTCCGAGCTGGGCAAGTCGGAGCTTCCCCTCCGAGAGTGTCTTGCCCTCGTAGCTGATGGAGACAAGCGCTTCACCAGGCTGGATATAGACGATACTATTCTCCAGCATCTTGTCCTTCTTCTTTTGCTCCTTGTCACTCAGCTCAGGTGCGTGCTCGAGGATACGAAGGCTCAGGCGGATCGGTGCTCCGCTGAGGTCGTCCTCTGAGGTGAGCCCTGCGACGGGGGAGAAGCGTGCTAGGACGTAGTCCTTGAGCTCTTGCCCAGAAGGGGTATAGTGCAGTACGTACTGGGTGACTCGCTCTGTGGTATCTCCGAGGAAGAGGCGCTGTGTGCGACGCTCCTCAGTACGTAGCTGGTCGAGGGCTAAGCGCATGGATTCTCCGTCCTTAGGCATATTGTCCACCGAGCCCGTGACGATATTCATCAGATTCTCTCTTAGGTCGTAGAGATAGCCTGCGGCGATCTCAGCCTGCTTAGCCTTGGAGCCTGCTTGTGCGTACTCACGAGCTAGGGCGGGTAGTGCCGTGTCGCTACTCTTCTGAGAGAGGAGCTGGGTAGCTGGGCGAGCGGTGGAGAGACTCTTGGGGAGCTCCTCTCCTCCATTGATCGAATAGAGGATACCCGTATCGGTGAGCTTGACGAAGGGGGCTATCGTCTTCTTGTCGAAGACGACGAGGTACTGATGGGTGGAGTCGGGGCGTCCGATGGTGTGTAGTTCACTAGAGAGGAGCTCATAGGTATGAGCGGGCGTCTCGGAAGCCTTCTTATTGAGGTATCTATCCGCATAGGAGGCGAGGACCCCAGGGGTGTAGATGAGCTCTCGCACGGTGAGCACGACCTCTATCTCTGTCTGTGGCAGACGATAGACGATACCGTAGTCTGTTTCTTTCGTCACGTCGTAGCGTCGGACTCGGGTCTGAGCGCTAAGGGAGGCGGCAGAGATCAGGATAAGTCCGAGGAATGCTATCCAGCGATCTAATCGTTGCATGTAGGGTCTTTGTCTTGATGAATGAGCGGACAATTGTTAGCAAAACTACTAAAAAAGCAGGGATTTTCAAATGGTTAGCTAGAGTTGATGCATAATCCGCTTCTTACCTCCACTCCAGTCTATAGCTAGATGAAGAATAAAGCTTCTGCAAGGCTCAGGTGTAGGAGGTGGAGCCCCTAGGGGAGTACTATCTTCAAGGCTAGGAGAAGACTCTAATCTTGCTCTGCCTACACTTCCCTTCTCGTGGAGCGATGTGGAATAGATCCATTATTCTTCTAAGCTAACTCATAGCTGGATAGTGCTAAGGCCTTCTCTCCGGCTAGGCTCAATTCCGATGATACATCAGTCTTAAGGTCATAGAAAGCTCTCTTATCCTCTCTAGGTGCTCCTGCGCAGAGAGGTAATCACCTCTGATTTGGCGATTTGTGGTTTAATAACCCTCCGATGCCCCCTTTTCGGAAGGCATTCCCATTGTGAAGTGCTGATCTTCACTCTGGGGATCCTGCTCTAAAATAATTATGAGTGCTAGGGGACTTATTTTGTGTTAACAGAGTCGCTTCTGGAGGCGGTTGCCACGTGTAGGTCTGTGCCATTATGTAGATGGACAAGACGCTCCACCTCCATGATAATTAGCTCAGCTACAAGCTAAGTATGTCATGGGGCTATGCTCAGATATCGGCTCGCTGAATGCTCGTGACAGAGCAAAAGGAGATCCGCCTAAAAAGCATCACTGTGTTCAAGTGCTTCATGCATGCGTCCCTAAGCCTGGAGGAGCACAATGGCTATGATGATAGAACTGTCGTATTAGGGCTTCATCTACAGTTGTTCCGCTAAGTTAAGTTCGCTGACTCTAGAGCTCAATCAATACTCTATCTCCTTAAGAGTACAGTTCGAGGAGTTGCTTGCTACTCTCTGAGCTGAGGATATAATTAATTGTTGTCCTATAAGGATGAGAGATCAGAAGGCTCAAGCATGGGTGGATAAAGATGTAGCTCCCAGTTGTTCCTCCAACACTTCATCTTGTCTCTTAAGGTTTTCAAGTTCTCTTTTTACCTCGCCATACCTTTCATTCTTCTTTTCCCACTTCGATCGCTTTGCTTTCACATAGTCATCTTTAGGGATAGGAATAAATCCACCAAAAAAGGCTTTTCCCTTCCCTGGAATGAAAATAACACGTAAGAAAAATATTATAACAGCGCCACCACCAAGGTATGTAAGGATATTATTGAGAGGTTCTAGGACCCCCTGTCCTGAGCATGAGACAAGATATCTAATGATGAATCCTACTATTACTACAGCAAGAAAAGATCTAATGATAAATGGGGAGAAGCGTAACCAAGGGTGAATAGTAGCATCTCGCTTAGCTTCAAGTTGTGCGATCTCCAACTCATATTTGGCGATCTGCTCACGGAGTTTTTTTTGTTTAGAGATCACTTCTTCTCTTTGAGCTTGCTGATTAATGATGCGCTTCATTTCTTCCGCATGCTTCTCCTTCTCGGATTGTAGACGTTGCTCGGCCTCCTCTTCTAGCTGTTTCTTCTCTGCATCAGCCTTATTTCTGATTACTTCTGCATGCTTCTCTTGTTCGGTGCGTAGACGTTCTTCGATGGCTTTTTCCTTTCTCCTCTTCTGCTCCTCTGCTTCGATCATAATTTGTGATCTGAGATCATGACTCGCCTTCTCATCAAGCTCTTCGGAAGCTTCGTCCGTAAGCTGGAGGAGTTTAGGCTGTCGATCTGCCAGCGCTTCTGTAAGGGAGGCCTGCTCCTCGCTTGTCATATCCTTTCCGGGGAGTTGCAGTACTGCATCTAGACGCCTCGCGGTATCCACATCGTTCGCAACAAAGCACTGGGTCATCTTTGCCGAGAGTAGTTCTTTCTTCATTTCAGACTTTAGCCCCCCACGTAACCAGAGGTTAAGGATGACATTGTCTGGGCGGATTAAGCAGTCCTTATAGTAAGCATCTAAATGTTCTTTTGTCAGCCTAATGAGATCCCGATTAGATGTTACAAGGTAGGTGCCCAGCTCTTTTGCATTGTGACTACTCCCCGTATGAGCACTCACATACTTCCAGAGACAGATGTCGTGTATCTCTCTAAAGTCATCCTCTTGGTTTGATCCTCGACTCTCAGCTAGCTCCTTTGCTAGTTTTTTGCTACAGGAGTCTTTCATCTTGTTCACTTGGCCCTCAGCTAACTCTAAAATGCTCATGCCTGCCTCCTCTATATGTCCCTTTAGATTATCTTTTAGTAGGACTATATCGGTTAGTGTCAGTTTACGTCTGTGGTAGGCATCTGCTAGCTCGTTAGATTTGTAGGGTCCCCCGTTTTCTTTAAAAGAGTACAGAATACGATCAATCTCTTCTATGGTTAGGGGATGTACCTTTATAATTCCGCCGGAAGCTTGGATTGTTCGTACGAGATCCCTTGCTTGAGCAACATTTGACTCTCTCGATAAATCTAGAGCCGCCATGACAATGGGAGTGTCCAGGTAATACACTGTAGCGCTACCCTTCTTCTTCTGCAGCACGGGCTGGATTTCTTCTTGTAGCAATCCTGCAACTATTACTCCCCAGGAAATGTCGCTGATAACATCGTAAAGATCAGGGTTACTCTCTCGTATATCAACCAAAAATTTAGCTACATGAATATACTTCTCATCGATATGAGTCTCTTCTTTGCCTCTCATGTAGTCCAGGGTCTCCTCCATATTCTGTATCAAGAAGTCTTGTAAGGTCACCTCAGATGCATATCCATTATTCTCTAGATAGGACTGGTATAATGCTTCTAGCTCAGTCTTCTTCGTTTGAAGATCCTGTGCTTTAGTGGAAACCCGACTACGTCTTTCTGCGCCCCAGTCTCGCTCGATCGAGAAGTAGTAGTGCTTCTCATCAACGGGCTTAATCTCCACATCCTTATTTTTATTGGATGCTGAGAGGAGTGCGGGATGTACAAGAGATATGGGGATCTCAAGTCCTACCTCCTTCTTGATATAGTCTTGCACATCGGTCATGCTGTAGTGGTGCTGTGATGCTTGCTGAATCTCAGCCAAACTGGATAGAGCATACCCAACAATGGGATATACGATGTCATCATACAAGTTGGCTTTCGGTTCATTGACGAGAGTTGCCAACAAGCTGTAGTTAACTTTGTTCATGATATTGCTTAGTGTTCTAAAGAAGATATGGGCTAGGTAGGGCTAAAAGGCCAAGTGCTAACTCGAAGCAAAGATAGGTATTTTTTCTAGTAATCGTTTAAGCAGGGATGACGCTTAATTATCTTCTTGCTTTTCTGGAGTTCTAGAATTAGATGGAATCTGCTTGGAAGCGTCCTTCTCCGAGATATACGCTAGGATTTTCTCGATCTTCTAGTGGTTCTGGATGGGATGGAAGATCTGCTAGCTATCCTCCTTAGAGCTGATGTGGGTAACTTCTGTTGTCACCTTGTTATAAATCTTGTCTCATTACTTGCGGTTAAGCTGATGGATACTCTTAACCCTGTAGCCCCCTCTTCGTAGATGATCGGTATTGGATGGTGCCATTCGGTATAGAAATGATAAAAGGCAAGGATAGTTAATCCAGCGTGATTATTCAAGAGCAGATGTTAATCTTTTTCTCCGATATACTTTGAGTAGGAATAAGTGCGGGATCTCTGTTCTAAGCTAAGTGAAGACTCGATGCCCAGTGAGGGGACTGGCTCATCCCCTCGAGAGGTGCTCTGATAGCGCTCGGTGGAGTGACCTATCATGGGTCGCTTGGGTACCCCATGCATGGGTCCCTCGAGTCACCCATGAATGGGTCGTCCTAGGGACCCATGAATGGGGTCCTTCGGAAACCTATGGTAGGTCGCCGAGGCGACCCACTGTAGGTCGTCATCACGACCTACAGTAGGTTTTTTGGGCGACCTACCGTGGGTCGTTTTTTAGCCCTGTCAAAGCCTCTGGATACAAGGGGAGAAGAGGCGGGGTGGGAAGCGACTTTGGGGGAGGGGCGTCCGCTATGATGGAGTGGGTGCCTGAGGCATGTATGGGGTGGACTCCCGTGGCAGGATGGGGCGCTGGCCCGTCGTAGGGTGGGGGATGGGGTGGGGGCATCGTACCCGTGGGGCAAAACGAAAGCAGGCGACCCGTGCAAGCTATATACTTGCACGGGCCGCCTGATATGATGTCGGAAGGAGCGCCTTAGCGGAGGCTAAGCTCTTCGATCAGACGTGGGCACTTGCCCCACTTGTCGATGGTGAAGAGGACGTAGCGGATATCTACGCCGATGGTGCGCTGGAGGTTGGGCTCGAACTCGATATCCCCACTCATCGCTTCCCAGTTGCCATCGAAGGCAAGACCGAAGACACGACCATTCTTGTCGAACATAGGACTACCGGAGTTACCACCGGTGATATCGTTCGTCGAGACGAAGGCTACATGGAGCTGACCATCCTTCTTGTCCGCCCATCGACCCCAGTCACCCTTCTTGATCAGATCGAGGAAGGAGGGGAAGACGTTGAACTCCGTAGACTCGGGGTTATTCTTCTCGAGGATACCACGGCTGGTGGTGAAGTAGTCGTACTCGACAGCGTCTGCAGGGCTGTAGCCCTTGATCGTACCGTAGCTCATGCGCATCGTAGAGTTAGCATCGCTAGGCATAGGCTTGGAGGGGTTCTGCTCCTGACGACCGGCGAAGTAGAGGCGGTTGCCACGATCGATCGGTTCGTAGAGAGGCTTCAGTTCGGCAGCGAAGCCCATGTAGATCGCCCATACCTCCGTAGAGAGGAGGACAGCGGGGTCCTTGCTCAGGATCTCTGCGGCATTAGCTTGCTGGAGGGTAGCGAGGAGCTTATCCTTGTAGGGGATGACACTCTTAGCGAAGAGGGCATCGGCATAAGCCTTGGTATCCCCCCCGTACTCCTTGTCGATGACGTCGAAGATAGGAGCGACACGCTTAGCGTCGACACGCTGACGCACGATGTCCAGCATAGCGGGAAGGACCTGCTGGTCGAGGGCGGGGACATAGTCCTTGTAGAACTTATCCAGGCTCTTCGCTAGCTCTTCCTTGCCCTTAGCCGTGAGCTTCTTGATCGTAGCGGGATCGTCCATACCACGAGCCGCAGATACGATCTCCGTACCGCCGATGAGGGCTTCACGCAGGTACATGGACTGGCGCTCGATGGCCCCGAGCTTCTTATACGCACCCTCCATCTCCTTGAGGATACCCTTGTAGGCCTGAGCCTTCTTGCCGGAGGTCGCTACCCATTCTTCGAAGGAAGCTTCTTCGGCACGCTTCTGGTCGAGGACACCGAGCTTGACGAGGGCCTTGTTCATCCCGATGGAGTTCTTCCAGTAGTTGGAGCTACGAGCGTACTTAGATGCATACTTGATGCGAGTAGCCTGATCGGCATTCATCGCTGCACGCCAGATATCCTGCTTGATACCACGTACCTCGATGCGGGGCTCGTTCTGATCCTTCATGCGGTTCTCTACAGCGAAGGAGGGGATGTAGCGAGAGGTCGAGCCAGGGAAGCCGATGGTCATCGCATAGTCGCCCTTCTCATAGCCTTCGGTAGATACCGTAGCGTGGTACTTGGGGGTGTAGGGTACATTGTCCTTGCTGTAGTCGGCAGGCTGATTGTCCCTGCCAGCATAGACACGGAAGACGGAGAAGTCACCCGTGTGGCGAGGCCACATCCAGTTGTCCGTATCACCACCGAACTTCCCTACCGATCCTGGAGGAGCGAAGACCAGACGAATGTCGCTGAAGACATCGTAGGTGATGAGGTAGTACTTGTTGTTGGCGTAGTAGGGACGGATGATGGAGAGCTTGTGCTGACTCTTCAGACGAGCAGACTCTGCCTTCTCCATGTCTTCGCAGATCTTACGGATCTGGCTGAGGCGGTCGATCTCATCCTTGGGCTTCTTCACCTTAGCGAGGATCTCCTTCGTGACATCACGGATAGCGGAGAGGTAGCTGATGGTCAGCCCTGGGATGGGGAGCTCCTCCTGGAAGCTCTGAGAGACGAAGCCATCACGGAGGTAGTCATGATCGACCGAGCTCTGTGACTGGATGGCGTCGAACCCACAGTGATGGTTGGTGAAGACGAGCCCCTTGTCGGAGACCGTGACACCCGTACAGCCACGGCCGAAGATGACCACCGAATTGGCGATACTGGGCTTGTCTAGACTGTAGAGGGAGTCGATAGGGAGACGGAAGCCCAGTTCCTTCATCTGGGCGATGTTCTCCTTCGTCAGCTCGTTCAGGAGCCACATACCCTTATCCGCCTTAGCCTGATGGCCAAGGGATAGAGCAGCAGCTACCAGGACGAGGCCTTTCTTTAGAAGTTGCTTCATAGATTTACTTGTGTATTGTGATGCGTGATACTCATAGGTCGGCACCCGAGAGCAGGTGCGTAAAGATACGACAGACCGCTGATAGGGAGCGAAGAGCTCACCTGCTACTTATATAGGTAGCGACGGATGCTCTGCTTGGGGGTCTTCTCAAAGGGCTCTGTGCGTAGCTCGAAGCGCTGGATCTTCTCATAGCTACCTACCTGCTCGTTGAGGGTGGAGCGCTGGGCTTGGATCTCTTGCCAAGCTTCCTCCAGAGAGAGCCCCTTCTGCTCGATGAGCTGGATGTTGGGGACGATGATCGCCTCCAGCTTACCCTGGCGCATCAGGACGAGGCTCTCCTGTACGTAGGGGAGCATCCCGATCTTCGCCTCGATCTCTTCAGGGTAGATGTTCTGACCATTCCCCCCTAGGAGCATGGCCTTCGATCTGCCACGGATGTAGAGGAAGTGATCCTGGTCCATCGTGCCTAGGTCTCCTGTGCGTAGCCAGCCATCCTCGGTGAAGAGCGCCTTGGTCTGCTCAGGGTTCTTGTAGTAGCCCATGCAGACATTCTCACCTCGTACTTGGATCTCACCGATCTCTTCGGAGTGAGTGCCCTCAGAGCCTTCGTGCTGTTCGAGCGGAGCGATACGTGCCTCCATATAGGGATGGAGTACCTGACCGCAGGAGCGTAGACGCCACTCTCGGGCATCGACGTAGGAGATGAGTGGAGCACACTCGGTCATCCCATAGCCGACGGTGATGGGGAAGCCTATACGCTTGAGGAAGGCCCCTACTTCGGGGTTGAGGGCAGCACCACCGACGATCACCTGACGGAAGGCACCTCCCAGCCCTTCGGTAAGTTGCTTACGGATCTTGCGGTATACGATCTCACGGATACCGGGGATGGCGAGCATGAAGCGTACCTTACTGCTCTTGAGGATGGGCTGTAGGGTGTTCTGGTAGATCTTCTCAAGGACGAGGGGGACGGAGATGACCACTGTGGGGCGTACCTTCTTGAAGGCAACTCCGAGGATCTTGGGCGAAGGGACCTTCCCGAGGATCACGACATGCGTCCCCGTGGCCATGGCGAGGAAGAGGTTGATCATGCAGCTATATACATGAGCCATGGGGAGGAAGCAGAGGAGGGTCTCGCTGGACTTGATGATCTTGCGCTCCATGCAGAAGGTGAGGTTGCCAGCGAAGTTATTCCCCGAGAGCATGACACCCTTGCTGAAGCCCGTCGTACCTGAGGTGTAGTTGAGGACCATGAGGTCCTCGTTGGGCGTCTGGTAGTAGGAGACGTCCTCGGGGCGCATCCCTTGGGGGAAGCGGGTGCGATGATCCGCCTTAGCCTGCAGGAGCTGTGCTACTACTTCGGCGATACCTGCAGAGGCATGGAGGATATGCCCCTCCTGGAAGTCGAGGATGGTCGCTACCTGAGGGATGCCCGCTGCGTTCATCCCCTCCCAGAGACTCGGGTTGATCCCGAGGATCTTCGACTCTGAGTGATCGATGATCTGCATCGCATCGGCAGGGGGAAAGTCCTGGAGCACGGGCACGATGACCGCTCCATAGGTGATGACAGCGAGGAAGAAGATCGCCCACTCGGCGGAGTCCTTGCCCATCAAGGCGACCTTATCGCCGTGCTGTAGCCCTTGGCTAGCGAAGAAGAGGTGCCACTTATGGATGGCTTCGGCCATCTCCCCATAGGTATAGGTACGGCCTTCGTAGTTTGTCATGGCGGGCAGAGCCCAGTGTTGCTTAAAGCTATCTTCGAAGAGTGAGATTAAGTTCTTTGCGATCATTATGTCTAGAGAGTTCCTGTTCCAGTGATGATTATGGAGCAAAGATAGGGCTTTTCAGTCACTCTGCACACTTCTCTAGATAGTGAGCAAATGTAGCTTGCCCTCCCTGTGTCTTCGGAAAGGGAAGCACGGGGAGGGCAAGGAAGCGGATAGCTGATGATGAGGAGGCTTAGAGTCGGTAGTTGAAGCCGAAGCTCAATAGCTCATTGTACTGGAGATGCTTATTCCATCCTGAGGCGGGACGTACGGCATCGTCGTAGCGGAGCTGGAGATTGAAGCGGGTGGAGAAGAAGCGTGTCAGCGCCATGTCTAGCGTGTTCTCCCATTCGGCCTCGACATGCTGGTAGGAGGTGTTGAAGTAGAAGCGTGACGTCCAGGTGATATTCATATTCATCTTCCACTGCCAATTAGCACGTACGGTCGAGCCGATCCGTTGGTACCAGAGCATATCCTCGCTGAGTCCGTGTCGAGCTAGATCGATGTGCTTCTTCGTCGTTGCTCGGTAGGTGTAGGAGATAGGTGCTACGTTGACGGATAAGTTGAAGGCACGTCCGTAGACCTTGGTAGAGACCATCGAGTAGTCGAACTTCATACCTAGCCCCACGTTGATCGTGTAGGGAGCGAGGAACTCCGACTGTATGCTGGTCTTATTCTCTTGGTAGGACTGGAGGAGCTGGGTGCGTAGCTCTGCATCGAGGGTGTAGTAGACCTTGTTCCAGGCTCGTATCCCATAGTTGGAGCTCAGACGAAGGAGGTCATCGGCGATGCGGTAGCGATGGACGGAGTCCTTCTCGGCATTATATATGCTCAGACGGCTCTCTATCTCATTGTTCCACAGGACACGTTCGGTGACGTAGCGTAGACCGAAGTAATTGCGCATGTAGAGGTTAAGGTTGGAGGCACCACCCTTATACCAGTTGTCCGAGACTCGGTTCTGGGAGAACTGGATACTGCTCTCTAGTGAGGGGATCCAGTGACGTTGCTTCAGGACCTCATAGTTCCACTCTTGGGGGAGCTGTAGACTCTGTGGCTTGGACTCTTGGGTATAGTGGGTGAGGGCCCGCTCTATGGAGCCTCCACTAGGACGAGCTAGGGCAAGTGTCCTGGGGCGACGCAGTCCCTGCTTGCTCCGTCCATCGTAGTCACCCTGCCCCAGATAGGCAAGTAGACGCTGACTTGTGGGGTAGATAGCGCTCTGTAGCCCCTCGAGATCAAGGGGAAGACGATCCCACGGCTGAGGCTTGCCGAGCTGCAGATAGTCATTCGGTGGCACGACGATACGAAGCCCCTTCCCACGGGAGAGTATCCAGGAGCTACGCTTGTCCCTACGAGGGAGGATGAGTGAGGAAAGTAGGGCCGAGCGCATGGGCGTATAGGTATCCTGCCCGCCTAGGCGATAGAAGTCGAGTAGCTGTAGTGAGTGGCTAGGAGCCCCAGCCTTGAGCTCCAGAAGGCTTGGGCTAGAGATAGGGGTCGGGATATAATACTCCGTCCCTTCAGCGAGCAAGCTGTCTAGGTGAGATGCTTGGCGCACAAAGTCCTCCTTCGTAGGCTCAACATTCTGGGCCGATAGGCTGAAGGCCGTGAGTGCCCAGGTGACTAAAGATAGACGGGATAGAGATCGTCGTATAAGCATTGTCTTGTAGCGTTGTGGCTCATCTGAGAGCCTTACAAAGGTAGTACAAGCCTAGGGAATACCGACAAGGTGCGAAGCCCTTCGATCCTCCCGACCGAAGCCTAAGGGAATCTACCTCCCGCACCGACCTTGATATAGCATACAAAGAAAGCGTAGGCTACAAGCAGAATAGATGCTTGTAGCCTACGCTTCTTTAGGGTCTTCCCCTACGGTGGTCCCACTTGGGCTTGAACCAAGGACTCCCTGATTATGAGTCAGGTGCTCTAACCGACTGAGCTATAGGACCAGTGAGCTGTGACCGCAGTCACGGATAGCTCCCTTGCGATGTACTTTTCGCTCGGCAAAGGTAGAGATAATCAGCTTATCAGCCAAATAGGTCGGCATCGCTACCAGAAGCGATAGATGAGAGCCACTGCCCCGAGCGAGCGTGAGGGACGCAGACCTGATCGCTGTGCTTCCCGCTCGAGGCGTCCCTCCAGCATCCAGTGTCGTGAGGGGCTGTAGCGCACACGCATGATGATCTCTAGCCCTCGTCCATAGAGGAGCGACGAGCCGTATTCTCCTCGTAGCTTCGGATGCTGGATGTAGAGCCGACTTGCCCAAGAGGGACTATCAAAGTAGTCGGTGAGGAAGTCCAGGCGCAGACGCTCCGACGCCTGCCATCGGAGCGAAGCGACGGCTGCCCAACCTGAGGTGCTTCCTGTATGGGCATATAGGAAGGCGCACTTAGTCTGCCATGCTCCTTCGCTGTGACTCCACTGGAGCTTCAGCCGATAGCCTCCCTCAGATCCTGCCTTCTTACGAGCTCGGTAGTAGAGCCCGAGCTCCGAATGATCCCCCAGACGAAGCGAGGTCGTCCCCCCATAGACGATCCCCTCGGAGGGACGCCTCCCCGCCTCATCTCGAGAGGCGCTTCTATAGCCCTCTATATATAATCGTGTCGGTCCCAAGAGAAGCGGAGGCACGAGCTGGATCTGTAGGCGTCCACCCTCCTCATCATGCGGACGGAGGGCGTGTGTCCCTGCCCGACCATAGTAGCTCCAGTAGTCAGGTGCTAGATGCCAGAGGGAGACGCTTACCCCGCCCCACAGCCCCTGCTCATAGGCGAGGTGGTGGATGAAGGCCCAGGCACGGAGGGACGTCCTGGCTAGCTCTCCGCTCAGACGAAGATGCCCACGGAGGGCTTGGGCTTGGTAGGAGAGGCTCAGGGCAGTGTACTCTCGTAGGTCGTGGAGTAGGGCGCTTCGCCGGCTCCCTGGAGGTGTGCGGAGTGGGGCACCTCCCCAGTCTTGGTGTAGCCCTTGGAGAGCAAGGGTGAAGTAGGGAAGTTGGTAACTGATCCAGCCCCCATAGAGGCGTGTCTTCGCCCCGTGACGAGCCTCCCATGCCTGCTCTGTCGTATGGAGGCCTGTCTCGGAGAGTCCCGTGAGTGCCCCTTCTGCTGTGCGGTGGGCGTCGATCCTACGGCTTGAGACGAAGAGCCCTGCCCGCCAGCAGGCTTCGCTGAAGCTGAGGGCAAGCCCTCGGCTGTAGTCACTCTCGGTCATGTGACGCACGGGGCGCACTCCGTCGCCCAGGCGTGGGGTGAGGGCGAGGAAGTTGAGGGGGAAGGTCCCCTGCCCGAGGAGCAGACCACAGCCCCGTGAGACTCGGTAGTCGCCGAGGAGAAGCTCTAGACCTCGGTGTCTTAGCTGAGCATGTGCGCTGTAGGCATCCAGGCCCCGATGTCCCTGCCTACGCCACGGCTCGCCGTAGTCCTTCTCCCCAGCGACGAAGAGACTCAAGGCTTGTGGGATCGCATAGCTCCAGCTGAGGCGGAGGGCGTCACTTGGCCCAAGAAGAGGCTTCGGAGTGCGGGGAGGCGTCCGCCGTCCATAGAAGAGGGAGGCTTCTCCTTGAGCATAGAGGGATCGACTCCGCCAGCTCGTCTCAGTCGAAGGTGGGCGACAGGTGAGCACCGAGCGAAGCTGGCGAAGGAGGGTGGTGCTCCACCCAGGGACGAGCTTCAGTTCAGAATACTCGTGGAAGGCGCCGTGATCGGTGCGGTAGTGTACGAACTGGTAGATCTGGTAGTCTGAGAGGAGGGGGATGCGCCGTAGGTCTTCTGCGCTAGCGGAATTGATATCAAGTGGGCTCGCCTTCAGTTCGTCGTATAGCGCTAGAGCCTCCTTCGCTTCCTCCTCGGTCATCAGTTCCAGCTGGAGCTGACTCTCGACGAAGCTCTGCCAGGGGCTCTCGATCTGCGTGCTGTCTACGGGTGTTTGCCCTAGGGAGAAGGTCGAGCAAAGGAGTAGGGTAGTGAGGCTAAGCGCCCAGTGGAGCCCCTTCGCTAAGTAGGGGTTCGGGAGGAGGAAGGTAAGGGGGAAGAGGCGAGGTGAACTCTTCATGGGGCGGTGTTTTCTCTTCGCTTGGTCGCTCGTCTCGGCTACCGTGAGGGTAGGGTAATGCGAGCAACTCGCGGGTGCGCTGATTTGTGGTATAAAGGTAGTGAAACTTGGGGCAACCTCGAGCCCCGCTTTTTGGGCAAATTTCGCACCCGAGAACGAGGGCAGACGAAGGCCTCGAATTAGCCGATAAATAAAGGGTTTGGCGAGCCTTCTTCTTCCGAGCCTCAAAAGGCCCATTTTGCGACCTACGGTAGGTCGTCGAAAAAACCTACTGTAGGTCGTGATGACGACCTACCGTGGGTCGTCGAGACGACCTACGGTAGATCCCTTTTGGCCCTCCTCGAAGGGGCTTTTTCTCCGCCTCCAGATGAGCGGGGGGAAGAGCGTGGTGCGTACCGAGCCTAGTCTATAGCTTTTCCTTATCTTTGTGTAAATAACTAAGTTGTGCTAGGCTCCGTCCTAGACAGACTATAGCTCACGCAAAGACCAAATCAATGCAAGGACTCAAGATCGTACTCATCGGCTACGGCAAGATGGGGCACGTCATAGAAGAAATAGCCCAGGCACGAGGGCATCAGATCGTGCTCACCATCGGCCGAGGAGAGGACGCACTCTTCGATGATCCCCGCTTCGCTTCGGCGGATGTCGCTATCGAATTCACCGCTCCAGCGATGGCCTTTGACAACTGTCTTCGGGCTATCGAACGAGGGATACCCGTCGTCTCGGGGACTACTGGGTGGACGGACCGCCAACCCGAGCTCCGAGCCCGCTGTGAAGCAGGCGAAGGGACGGTCTTCTGGTCGTCGAACTTCAGCATCGGTGTGAACCTCTTCCTCCAGATCAACCGCCGTGTGGCTGCCCTCATGCAGGCGGCTCCGAACTATCATCTGAGCATGGATGAGACCCATCATATACACAAGCTGGATGCCCCCAGCGGTACCGCCATCACCCTAGCTGAGGCAATCCTCAGCGAGCGGCCTGAGCTCAAGGGCTGGGAGCTCACCGAAGAGCCCCACACGGGACTCCTGCCCATCACCGCCCACAGAGAGGGCGAGGTGCCAGGGATCCACACCGTGACCTATACCTCGGAGGTAGACCGCATCGTCCTCACGCACGAAGCCTTCGGCCGACAGGGCTTTGCTCTGGGTGCGGTGCTGGCGGCAGAGTTCGCTCACACGCATCAGGGCTGGCTGACCATGGACGACATGCTACAGCTCGGCTAGCCGAAGGGCTAAGCCTTTTGCTTAGACTTCACGCCTCTCTACTCACCACAAGCAGCTACGAATGAAACAATATCCGATCGAAGGCCTGACGCCTCGACAGCAAACCCTCAGGAAGATCAAGGGGGGTATCTTCATCTCACTCTTCATACTCTTCGCCCTGTGGGCTAGCCCTTGGTGGCTCCTACTCCTCCCGCTCCTTGTTGACTTCTACTTCACCCGATGGATCAACTGGCGCTACCTACGCTCTCATCCCAATCCCCTCGTTCGCTCCCTCGGAGCGCTGGTGGAGGATATCCTCTTCGTCGTCATCACGGTGTCGATCATCTTCACCTACTTCTTCCAGAACTTTGCCATACCTTCCTCCTCGCTAGAGAAGACCCTACTGATCGGGGACTACCTCTTCGTCAATAAGCTCAGCTATGGACCTCGTGCTCCGATGACGCCGGTAGCTGTCCCGCTAGCGCACAATACGGTCTTTGGGCACAAGTCCTATCTAGATCATCCCTCCTTCAGCTACCGACGCCTCAAGGGGCTGGGCAAGGTCGAGCGCAATGACCTCGTCGTCTTCAATTTCCCCGCGGGTGATACCGTCGCCCTCGGTATGCCTAATCCCGACTACTACACGCTATGCGCTAACTATGGACGTGAGGCCGTGTGGTCGGATCGGGCACAGTTCGGGGAGATCGTCTATCGCCCTGTAGATCGTCGTGACCACTATGTCAAGCGCTGTATAGGTCTGCCAGGTGAGCGCTTCGAAGTGCGCAACAAGCAGGTCTACATCAATGGTAAGCCGATCTCGAACCCCACCCATATGCAGTACAACTATTATCTGCAGACCGATGGGACGGCCCTCAGTCAGGAGCTCCTCGATGATCTAGAGATCAACGACCGAGACCTCCAGCTCATCTACGACTATAGGAGCTTCCAGTCGGGAGCGAATCCCGAGGTGGAGAGCTACCTCAAGCATGCGGGGATGACCTTTGCCCCCGTCGGTGCTGATCGTGGCTATGGTGCTATCTATTACCTCCCGCTGACCGAGCAGATGAAGGCCCGTCTCTCCCAAGAGCCCTATGTCAAGGCTATCCAGGTAGAGATCGCTACCCCAGGGTCCTCGGGGCTGGTCTACCCAGTAGACTACAAGACGCCCTGGACGAAGGATAATTACGGCCCGCTATTGATCCCTCGCAAGGGGATGACTATCCGTCTTCACCCAGCAGCACTGGCCTTCTACCATCGCTGTATCCGCAACTACGAAGGGCATAGCCTCGAGACTAGACCCGACGGGACTATCCTGATCGACGGAGAGCCTCGTACGACCTATACCTTCGCTATGGACTACTACTTCATGCTCGGAGACAATAGAGATATGTCTGCCGACAGTCGCTACTGGGGCTTCGTCCCCGAAGACCACATCGTAGGGAAGCCCGCCTTCCTCTGGCTCTCCCTCAATAGCGAGCGTCCCCTCCTACAGGGCGGTATCCGATGGTCTCGGATGATGCGTCTGATCCATGATAATTAATCGAAGGATCTTACACAGCTCGTTTGTCCGCTACGGAGCACTGCCACTAGGGCTGATCGTCCTAGTGGTCGTGCTGCGTTTGTTTTTCTTCCTACCCTTCCGGGTGATGACCTCTGCTCAGTCCCCCGACCTCCGTCTCGGGGCGTGGGCTCTGGCTCGACGGTCGCACAGCCCGAAGCACGGCGATATCGTCCTCTTCCGTCTACCCTCACCACGGGGGCGTACTCCTGAGTCTCTCCACCTGGGGCGTATCGTGGCGCTCCCCGGTGACTCTATAGAGCTCCGAACGGGGAGACTCGTGGTGAATGAGGAGGAGGTACATGACTACCGCCATGAGATCAACCCCAGCGAAAGCTACGCTCTACGCCTACCTCGTGAGGGGGGAGTCTATCCCATCACCTCGACGAACCTCGTAGCCTACCGATCGGCTCTCCTCGAGGAGCAGAAGCTTTACCCCAGTGCTCCTGATGAAGTCGCTCTAGAGGGTACCGACCCGAAGCACTGGCTCAAGGCGCTGGCTAAGAACCCCTATCATACCTTCCGAAGAGACTACTATTGGGTGCTGACAGATCAGACCCAAGCCGCTCCCGACTCCCGTCATCTGGGTATCCTACCCGCTGATGCGATCCTTGGGATCGTACTCTTCTCCCTCTGACCCCTCTACGCTCCTCCACGGATGAAGCCCTTTGATCTCCTCCTCTCCACGGCCTATGCGCCCCCGATCAGTTACTTCGCTAAGCTCTATGAGTACCAAGGCAAGGCGATCGGTCTGGAGGCACAGGAGCACTACCTGAAGCAGAGCTATCGCAACCGCTGTCGCATACTCTCACCCAATGGCGTGCAGGCACTGACCATCCCCGTAGAGCAGTCTCTCAGTCTCAAGACGAAGATCAGGGACGTCCGTATCTCGGAGCACGGCTCTTGGCGTCACCTTCATGCCCAAGCTCTGCGCACGGCCTATGGGGCAAGTCCCTTCTTCGAGTACTATGCCGATGAGCTCCTGCCCTTCTATGAGCGACGCTATAGCTTCCTCTGGGATTTCAATGAAGAGCTCCTTAGGGTCCTGTCCCGTCAGCTCCAGCTGGAGGTGAACTGGAGTGCTACGGAGGAGTTCGCCGACCCAGCGGAGGAATGCCCCGAGACCTGCGACCTTCGCTATGTCATCCATCCCAAGAAGAGGCACTCCGTCGCAGGGCTCATGAGGCCTCCTTACTACCAGCTCTATCAGGATCGCTTTGGCTTCGTCGAGGAGCTGAGCATCCTTGATCTTCTCTTCGAGATGGGGCCGGAATCCCTCCTCATCCTACGGGACAGTCTGACGCCTTCCAGAGGCTAGACTCCCCCCTTCGCTAGGGCTATTCTGTATAGCCCGCTACCCATGCCTATTTTCCGTTCATGAATCCTATCCACTCATCCTCTTACCCGCTCCCTCCCTCGGCAGAAGTGCAGGAGGAGCACCTTCACCACCTAGATACAGAGCGCATCGATCCCTTCTACTATATGAAGGACAAAGGGGATCCTCGCCTCGTCGAGTACCTCGAGTCTGAGAATAAGTATACCTCGGAGGTCATGGCTTCGACTAAGTCCCTTCAGGAGCAGATCTATCAGGAGATCGTCGGGCGTATGAAGGAGGATGATCAGAGCTATCCCACGCTACGTCGGGGCTATTACTACTATACCCGTACGGAGAAGGGCAAGCAATATCCCGTCCACTACCGTATGCGACAGGAGGACTTCGATAGCAGGTGGAAGGACTGCCCTACAGCTATAGGGGGTGGGGAACTCCTCTTCGACGTCAATCAGCTCGCCGAGGGTAGTGACGCCTATATCTTCGCAGGTTATTCGGTGAGCCCGAATAATAAGCTCGCTGCCTATTTCTCTAATACTACGGGTTCGTATGCAGAGTTCGACCTGCACCTACGTGACCTCACGACGGGAAGGGATCTACCCTTTACGCTCCACGGGATCTCTTCGCTGGCTTGGGCAGAGGATAGCGAGACCATCTACTACAGCCTCATCGATGAGACCCTGCGCTCGACACGGATCTTCGCTCAGCGACTCTCCGAAGCGGAGGGGACGCTCATATATGAGGAGCAGGATGTGCGCTTCTCGTGCAGTGTGAGCGAGACCAAGACACGGGAGTTCATCTTCATCTCTACGAGTAGTAGCACGACGAGCGAAGAGTACTACCTCTCCTCCTCGGGGGAAGACCGAGAGCCTAAGCTCTTCCTCCCCCGCAAGCAGGACGTACGCTATTCGATCCTCAGCCATAGGGAGAAGTTCTTCGTCTACTATAAGGACAAGGAGCATCTCAATGGGATGGTCTATGTCTCCCCTAAGGATCAAGTCGGTGACCCCACGCAGTGGCAGGTCTTCGTCCCCCACCGGGAGGATGTCCGCCTAGACAGTATCGGCGTCTATCGGGAGCATGTGGCTCTGGAGGAGCGTCGACAGGGGCTCACGGAGATACGCATCCTCTCGCACAAAGGAGAGCCTCTGAGTAAGATCCACTTCCCCGAGCCTGTCTACACGATCAGCCTCAAGGGCAATTCCACCTACGAGGCCACGACGATCCGCTATACCTATTCGTCGCCGAATCGCCCCACGTCGCTCTACGAGTACGATCTCGTCCGTGGGGAGAGTCGCCTGCTGAAGCAGCAGGAGGTCGGAGGAGGCTTCTCGCCTGATGACTATACCGTCGAGCGTCGCTGGGCTACTGCTCCCGATGGGGTGAAGGTCCCCATGACCCTGCTCTATCGCAAGGGACTCCAGCGTGACGGGTTGGCTCCCGCCCTGCTCTATGGCTATGGGAGCTACGGGGTGACGCTGGATGCACACTTCAGCGTCTCGGTGCTCAGTCTGGTCGATCGTGGCTTCGTCTATGCACAGGCTCAGGTGCGTGGAGGGAGCGATCTTGGCGAGCAGTGGTACGAGGATGGGAAGTTCCTCAAGAAGCAGAATACCTTCACGGACTTCATCGCTTGTGCAGAGACCTTGATCCAGGAGGGCTACACTTCTCCCGAGCGACTCACTGCCGAGGGGGGAAGCGCTGGCGGTCTCCTGATCGGAGCTGTGGCCAATAGTCGTCCCGACCTCTTCCATGCGATGATCGCTGCCGTGCCCTTCGTCGATGTCGTCACGACGATGCTCGACGAATCCCTACCGCTGACGACTAGCGAATATGAGGAGTGGGGCAATCCGAACGACCCTGAGTACTTCCACTACATGCTGAGCTATTCGCCCTATGACAACCTTCGAGCTCAGAGCTACCCGCACCTGCTGGTGACGGGCGGGATCAATGATTCGCAGGTCCTCTTCCACGAGCCGACGAAGTACGTGGCCAAGCTCCGCCAACTCAAGACGGACGATCATCTCCTACTCCTGCGTATGGATATGGACTCGGGGCACGGCGGTGCGACGGGGCGCTACGATGGCATTCGTGACACGGCCTTCGAATATGCCTTCCTCCTGCTCACGCTCGGTATGCTCTGAGGGGGCTCAGAGAGCCCGCTCCAGCAGGGCTTTTGAGTGACCTCAAAAACGACCTACGGTGGATCGCCAAAAAAACCTACTGTGGGTCGTCTCACCGACCTACCGTAGGTCGTCGAGACGACCCACAGTAGGTTTTTTTTCGAGGGGGCAATTCGGTGGCTATGGACGCCGAGGATACACGTCCTAATTTGCCCTAAATAACGTACCTTTGCGTGTTCATTAAGCTAAGATCAACTACCTATAGATGGAATATAATTTTAGAGCTATCGAAGAGCGCTGGCAGCAGTACTGGCGTGATGAGCAGGTCTACCGAGTCACCGAAGACCCTAGCCGCCCTCCCTACTATGTCCTGGATATGTTCCCCTATCCCTCAGGTGCAGGGCTACACGTGGGGCATCCGCTGGGCTATATTGCCTCAGATATCTTCGCTCGCTACAAGCGTCTTCGTGGCTTCAACGTACTCCATCCTATGGGCTACGATGCCTTCGGTCTGCCTGCAGAGCAGTACGCTATCCAGACAGGGCAACACCCCGAAGTCACGACGGAGGAGAATATCCGTCGCTATCGTGAGCAGCTCGAGCGTATCGGCTTCAGCTTCGACTGGTCACGTGAGATCCGTACCTCCGATCCCGAGTACTACAAGTGGACGCAGTGGGTCTTCATCCGCCTCTTCCACTCCTATTATAATAATGATAATGAGATAGCTAAGGCTGCCCCCATCTCCGAGCTGATCGCTCATCTGGAGAAGCAGGGGACGGCTGGGCTGAATGTCGCCGAGAGCCAGGAGCTCACCTTCTCTGCCGAAGAGTGGCGGAGCTGGGGAGCGAAGAAGCAAGCTGAGGTACTGATGAACTACCGTCTAGCCTACCTCGGAGAGACGATGGTCAACTGGTGCGCGGCCCTCGGCACCGTCCTGGCCAACGATGAGGTCAGTGATGGCGTCAGCGTCCGTGGGGGACACCCCGTCGAGCAGAAGAAGATGCTCCAGTGGTGTCTCCGTGTGTCGGCCTATGCCGGTCGTCTGATCGAAAGCCTCGAGACCCTCGAGTGGAGTGACTCGCTCAAGGAGTCACAGCACAACTGGATCGGTAAGAGCGAAGGGGCAGAAGTCCGCTTCCCTCTTCTTGATGAATCAGGCAAGGAGCGTGAAGGCGCTCTCACAGTCTTCACTACCCGAGCTGATACGATCTTTGGGGTGACCTTCATGGTACTTGCCCCCGAGAGCGACTATGTAGCTGAGGTGACTACACCTGGGCAGGCTCAGGCTGTAGAGGAGTACCTTGCAGCGACTCGCCGTCGTACTGAGCGTGACCGTATGGCTGATAAGCGTGTCTCGGGAGTCTTCTCGGGTTCGTATGCCAAGAACCCACTCACTGGCGAGGCGATCCCCGTCTGGATCAGTGACTACGTCCTGGCAGGTTACGGCACGGGAGCAGTGATGGCTGTACCCGCACACGATAGTCGTGACTTTGCCTTCGCACGGCACTTCGCCCTGCCTATCGTGCAGGTCGTCGTCCCCGAGGGTGAGGAGGCCTCTGACCCCGCACAGTGGTCAGAGAGCAAGGATAGCAAGGCTGGTGTCCTCATCAACTCAGGCTTCCTCACGGGGCTGAGCGTCCAGGAGGCTATCGCTAAGATGAAGGAGCATGTCCGTGAGTCAGGCTTAGGGCGTGTCCGCACGAACTACCGTCTACGTGATGCAATCTTCAGCCGTCAGCGCTACTGGGGTGAGCCCTTCCCCGTCTACTACGATCAGGATGGGATGCCACAGACGATCAGCGATGATCAGCTCCCACTATGCCTACCCGAGGTAGATAAGTTCCTCCCTACAGCCGATGGCCAGCCCCCGCTGGGTCGTGCTGAGAACTGGCATACCGCCGAGGGCTTCCCCTACGAGCTCAGTACGATGCCAGGCTTCGCAGGTAGCTCCGCTTACTACCTGCGCTATATGGACCCACACAATAGCGAGGCTCTGGTAGCACCCGCTAAGAATGCCTATTGGCGTCAAGTAGACCTCTATGTCGGAGGTGCTGAGCACGCTACAGGGCACTTGATCTATAGTCGCTTCTGGAATAAGTTCCTCTTCGACCTCGGACTCATCGTAGAGGATGAACCCTTCCGCAAGCTGGTGAACCAGGGGATGATCCAGGGGCGCTCGAACTTCGTCTACCGTATCAAGGATACCAATACCTTCGTCTCTCTTGGGCTGAAGGATCAGTACGACACCACGCCTATCCACGTGGACGTCAATATCGTCTACAACGATCAGCTTGACCTCGACGCCTTCAAGGCTTGGCGTCCCGAATATGCGACGGCCGACTTCATCCTCGAGGATGGGAAGTACATCTGTGGCTGGGCAGTCGAGAAGATGAGTAAGTCGATGTTCAACGTCGTCAATCCCGATATGATCGTAGAGCGATACGGGGCAGATACGCTCCGTCTCTATGAGATGTTCCTCGGCCCACTCGAGCAAAGCAAACCTTGGGATACCAACGGTATCGACGGGGTGCATCGCTTCCTGCGTAAGTTCTGGGGGCTATTCTACTCCCAGGAGGGTACGCTCCGTGTCAGCGATACCCCTGCCACGAAGGAGGAACTCAAGAGCTTACACAAGCTGATCAAGAAGGTCAGCGCTGACGTCGAGCAGTTCTCCTTCAACACTTCCGTCGCTGCCTTCATGATCTGTGTCAACGAACTGCAGGGTCTGAAGACGAGCTCTCGTGAGGTACTTCAGCCTCTGGTCGTCCTGCTGGCTCCCTTCGCTCCCCACGTAGCCGAAGAGCTCTGGCATGCGCTAGGTGAGGTGTCGTCTGTCGTCGTGGCTCAGTGGCCCGAATATAATGAGGCCTTCCTCGTGGAGGACAGCGTCAAGTACCCCGTTAGCTTCAATGGTAAGACCCGCTTCACCATAGAGTTCCCTACCGCTGCTACCCCTCAAGAGATCCAGGAGGCAGTGCTCCAGGCTGAGGAAGCGCAGAAGTGGCTCGAGGGCAAGACCCCCAAGAAGGTGATCGTCGTCCCAGGGCGCATCATCAACATAGTCCTATAGCAATAGCACTAATCACAACAATAGACTTTTGTAATCAACAGCAATGGCACAGAATTTCAATCTTGTGACCTTCGTCGGCCAGAAGTTCAAAGACCTCGGGAATGAGCTCTCTAAGCAAGCGCTCTCGAAGTACTTCTGGAAGGACCTGGTGATCGTATTCCTCGGGGTCCTACTCTATACGATCGGCTTCAGCTTCCTGATCTATCCTCAGCGTGTCACTACTGGGGGGTTGATGGGGATTTGTAACATCATCACCATCATCACAGGGATCAAGGTCGACATCCCGTACAACATCATCAACATCAGCCTTCTGCTGGTGGCTTTCCTCTTCCTTGACAAGAACTTCTTCATCAAGACCCTCATAGGGATTGGCCTGCTAGCTATCTTTGTCCCGCTAGCTACACGTACGGCTATCCCTGACCCACGTGTCGAGGAGCTCTGGCACCTGATGATCCTCAAGGATCAGCCCCTGCTTGCCCTCATCCTCGGGTCGATGATGTGTGGCCTCGGGCTCGGACTCATCTTCTCGGTCAATGGTAGCTCTGGGGGGACGGACGTCATCGTGGCACTGATCAGCAAGTACCGAAATATGTCCTTCGGGCGTATCTTCGTCGCTGTGGATGGTACGGTAGTCCTCTTCTCCTACTTCGCCAATGTCTACCTAGCGGATATTAAGATCGATCCTCTGGTTGCCTTCGACAAGCTCGTCATGTCGTTCATCGAAGTTGTACTCCTCGCCATGACGATGGATTGGTATACGAGTGGCAATAAGCAGTCGATCCAGTTCATGATCTTCAGCTCGAAGTACCAGGAGATCAATGATGCGATCACTTCACGCCTACGCCGTGGCTGTACGATCCTCGATGCTACAGGTGGCTACACGGGCCAGACTCAGAAGGTCCTGCTCGTCGTAGTGCGCAAGCAGCAGTCGGTAGCTATCTCCCGCATCATCGAGGAGATTGATCCTAAGGCCTTCGTCTCTCAGGGTGCCGTCAAGGGCGTCTATGGAGAAGGCTTCGAAAGCCTCAAGAAGATCAAGTAGCTCGTCCTACACGATCCGACGAAATACCAGCGGAGGCACTCGGTCCAGTTACCGAGTGCCTCCGCCTTTTTTGTACCCTTCTTTTCCGTTACTCGAAAGGGAGGGTTTGCTTGAGGAGAAGGGTAGGGGATTGAAGATCCCTCCCGGAGGGGCAAAAATGACCTACGGTAGGTCGTCTTTGCGACCCACTGAAGGTCGGTGAGACGACCTACAGTAGGTTTTTTAGGCGACCTACCGTAGGTCGTTTTTTGCCCCCTCTGGAGAGCCCCTTCCGAAAGGCTATGGAGCGAGGCTCCTTCCCCTCGTCTCTAGGGCGGGTAGAGCGGGGTGGCAGAGTCGGTGGTTTGGGTTATCTTTGCGTCAAGATGCTCCCGCCGAACGAGGAGCCTTCCTCACCTTAAGTGATAGTAGAATATGCCGATCATCCAGAGTGTCCTAGACACTGACCTTTATAAGTTCACTACGAGCTACGCCTATTCGAAGCTCTACCCACGTGCCTACGGGCAGTTCCGCTTCATCGACCGAGGGAAGACCCGCTATCCTCAGGGCTTCGCCGATGCGCTGAAGAAGGAACTTCAGGCGATGTCCGAGCTTGCCCTGACGAAGGACGAAGCGAACTTCCTCTCTCGAGAACTCCCTTACCTTCCCCCTACCTATATCGACTTCGTCCGTGGCTTCCGCTTCGACCCTGAGGAACTTCAGGTCACTCAGGACGAGGAGGGCTATCTCTCGATCGTCGCCGAGGGGCTACTCTATCGTGTGACGCTGTGGGAGACTCCCATCCTCGCACTCGTGAGCGAACTCTACTACCAGATCATGGGGCAGAAGCCCGATCTAGCCTACACCGAGGAGACGATCATCCGCAAGGCAAAGCAACTGTCGGAGGCGAATATCACCTTCTCGATGTTCGGCATGCGCCGACGCTTCAGTGCGGCGATCGAAGATCTAGTGACTAAGCTCCTGAAGGAGCACTCGGGGGAGAACTTCTTCGGTACGAGTAACGTCTACTTCGCCTACAAGCACGGGCTCCGTGTCTCGGGGACGCATCCCCACGAATGGATCCAGTTCCACGGGGCGATGTTCGGCTACAAGATGGCGAACTATATGGCGATGGAGGACTGGATCAACGTCTACGATGGCGACCTCGGGACGGTGCTGACCGATACCTATACGACGGATGTCTTCATGCGCAACTTCAGTAAGAAGCATGCGATGCTCTTCACGAGCCTCCGCCATGACAGCGGTGATCCTCTCTGCTTCACCGAGAAGGTCATCGCCCGCTATCGAGAGCTGAGAGTGGACCCCACGATCAAGTACATCATCTTCTCCGACAGCCTAGATCCCGAGCGAGCTATCGAGATCGCTAACTATTGCCGGGGCCGTATCGGAGCGAGCTTCGGTATCGGCACGAACCTCTCCAACGACGTGGGCAACGGCGTCCGTCCAATGAATATCGTCATGAAGCTCTGGAAGTGTAAGATGACCGAGAAGGAGCGCTGGCATCCCTGTGTCAAGCTCAGTGATGTGGACGGCAAGCATACGGGCGAACCCGAAGAGATCGAGCTAGCACAGCGTACCCTAGGTCTGCCTGTCAACGTCTAGCTTCTCTGCCCAATCAGTGACGAAGACCTTGCCTCGGGAAGTCTGCCTCTACTTCGGCTCATTCAATCCCCTACACCGAGCACATCAGAGCCTCATCCGATATGCTCTAGAGAGCCTACCCTGCCAAGAGGTCTGGCTGGTACTTAGCCCGGTGAATCCGCTGAAGTCACCCTCGTCTCAGCTCCCCTTCGCTTGGCGTGCTGACTACATCCGCACCGCTATCGCCGACGATCCCCGAGTGAAGCTCGTGACTCTGGAGGATATCCTTCCTTCACCGCACTATACGGTGCATACGCTACGGGCGCTTCGCCTACTTCATCCCGACTGCCACTTCTCGCTTTTCATCGGAAGTGACAATCTTCAGCTCCTGGATCGCTGGTACGACTACGAACGTCTGCTCGCTACGACGCCCCTGCATGTCTACCCACGTCCAGGCTACGACGTCCATCCTGAGGATCTGGCCCGTCTGGGTGGCGAGATCTATCTTCATCCCGAGGCTCCTGAGATGCTCCTGAGTGCTACGGAGCTTCGTGAGGCTGCTCTCTCTGGCCTCGACCGACGTGCTGAGACTGCTGTACCCAGCCTCTGGGAAGAGCTAAGAGCACAACTCATCCAATTAGACCTCCGAAATAAGAACTAATGAGTATAACCCCTGAAGTTACCTTCATCCCTGAGTGGGCCGAGCAAGACCTCGTCCTACTCTCTTGGCCTAATGCCGATATGGACTGGGCCCCTCGTCTGGCTGAGATCGAAGCTTGCTACCGTGGTATCGCTGAAGCGATCCTCGAGTGGGAAGATCTCTTGATCCTAGCTAAGGATACCGATCATGTCCGCCAGTTCCTCGGCGACAAACCACGTAAGCATCAGCTCTTCCTCCTCGAGATGGAGTGCAATGATACTTGGTGTCGTGACTATGCGCCTCTATCGCTCCACTACCACGAAGCCGATGGTACGCTACGCCCATTGATCGTAGACTTTACCTTCAATGGCTGGGGGATGAAGTTCGCCGCCGACCGCGATAATCTTGTCTCACGTGCCCTCTACCTCTCCCGTGCTTTCACCCCAGACGTCGCCTATGTCAACGGGCTAAGTATTGTCTTCGAAGGTGGGGGTATTGAGTCCGATGGACAGGGGACGCTCCTCACGACAGACAGCGTTGTCGTCGAGCCTAACCGCAATGCGGGAGTCGACGAAGAAGTCCTACGCACGCATCTCATGGAGATCCTTGGCGGGAAGCGCCTTCTCTCGCTAGAGAATGGCGAACTAGAAGGGGACGATACCGATGGGCACATCGATACCCTTGCTCGCTTCCTTTCGCCCGAGATGATCGCCTATGTCGGGTGCGATGATGAGCGTGATAGCCACTACCACGCCCTCCGTAGGATGCGTGAGGAGCTAGAGAACTTCCGTACCCTCGAGGATAAGCCCTACCAGCTCGTGGAGCTCCCTCTTCCCCCAGCGATCTACGACGAAGAAGGCGAGCGTCTCCCAGCTACCTACGCCAACTTCCTCTTCGTCAATGGTGCACTACTCGTACCTACCTACGGGGTGCCTTCGGATGAAGTGGCTCTAGAGCGCCTACGCAAGGCCTTGCCAGAGCTCGCCGTCGTAGGCGTAGACAGTCGAGCGCTGATCTACCAGCACGGGAGCCTGCATTGTGCTACGATGCAGTTCCCCAAGGGATTTATCAACAAGAATAAGTGGAACTAATGAACGAGAAGCGTATCCTACACGTTGGCCTCATTCAGCAGGCTAACACTGCCGACCACGCCGACAATAAGACCCGCCTGAAGGCTGCCATCCGTCAGGCTGTAGAGCAGGGTGCAGAGCTGGTCGTCCTACAGGAGCTACACAATGGACTTTACTTCTGCCAGACGGAGGATGTCCATGTCTTCGACGAGGCAGAGCCTATCCCAGGTCCCAGCACCGAAGAGTTTGGAGCTTTAGCCAAGGAGCTCGGTATCGTCCTCGTCCTTTCCCTCTTCGAGCGCCGTGCCCCTGGACTCTACCATAACACTGCCGTGGTGCTGGAGAAGGACGGCACGATCGCAGGGAAGTACCGCAAGATGCACATCCCTGATGACCCAGCTTACTATGAGAAGTTCTACTTCACTCCTGGGGATCTGGGTTTCGAGCCTATAGAGACTTCCGTCGGTACATTAGGGATACTCGTCTGCTGGGATCAGTGGTATCCTGAGGCAGCACGACTGATGGCTCTCTCTGGTGCTGAGCTCCTCATCTATCCCACAGCTATCGGCTACGAGAGCAGTGACGAAGAGCAGGAGCAGACCCGACAGAGTGATGCTTGGCAGCTGGTACAGCGGGGACATGCCGTGGCTAATGGACTGCCCGTCATCACCGTCAATCGTGTCGGCCATGAACCTGATCCTTCGGGTCAGACCCGAGGCATTCGCTTCTGGGGAAGGAGCTTCGTAGCAGGACCCCAAGGGGAGCTACTCTGCGAGCTAGGACAGGAGGAAACGATCCAGGTCGTCCCTGTCAACCTTACCCGTAGTGAGTCGGTACGTCGCTGGTGGCCCTTCCTCCGAGATCGCCGTATAGATGCCTTCTCTGACCTGACGAAGCGCTACCGTAAGTAAGCCGAAGTATCAGCCCTAAGTTAGGTGGAGGATGTCCCCATCGATAGGGCTTGACCTATTCCCTTATTCCACAGAGAGTAAATATAGAATAGGTCTGATATATTCGTCGTATCTTTGTGCAGAAAGTATAATCAGATAGATTTGCTAATTCAAACTAGTTTATGGAAATTATCAAGATCGTCGGGCGTGAGATCCTCGACTCTCGTGGCAACCCCACAGTAGAAGTAGACGTACACCTTGCTTGTGGTATCATCGGCCGTGCGGCTGTACCCAGCGGTGCCTCAACTGGTGAAAACGAAGCTCTTGAGCTCCGTGACGGAGACAAGGGTCGCTACCTCGGTAAGGGTGTCCTCAAGGCTGTAGAGAACATCAACAACGTGATCGCTCCTGAGCTCTATGGTATGAGCGTGCTCAACCAGCGTGAGATCGACCTGAAGATGATCGCCCTCGATGGAACCAAGACCAAGAGCAAGCTCGGTGCAAACGCTATCCTCGGGGTATCCCTCGCTGTAGCTAAGGCTGCTGCTCAGTACCTCGACATCCCCCTCTATCGCTACATCGGCGGTACGAATACCTTCGTACTCCCTGTCCCCATGATGAACATCATCAACGGTGGCTCTCACTCCGATGCTCCTATCGCATTCCAGGAATTCATGATTCGCCCTGTAGGTGCTACTTCCTTCCGTGAAGGTCTCCGCATGGGTGCTGAAGTATTCCACAGCCTCAAGAAGGTCCTTCATGACCGTGGCCTCAGCACGGCTGTCGGTGACGAAGGTGGTTTCGCTCCTGCCCTCCACGGTACGGAAGATGCCATCGAGTCTATCCTCAAGGCTGTAGAGAAGGCTGGCTATGTACCAGGCAAGGACATCACCATCGCTATGGACTGCGCTTCCTCTGAGTTCTTCAAGGACGGCATCTATGACTACACGAAGTTCGAAGGTGAGAATGGTAAGAAGCGTACCATCGACGAGCAGATTGCTTTCCTCAGCGAGCTCGTAGAGAAGTATCCTATCGACTCGATCGAAGACGGTATGGCTGAGAACGACTGGGAAGGATGGAAGAAGCTCACCGACAAGCTTGGTAAGAAGATCCAGCTCGTAGGTGATGACCTCTTCGTCACCAACGTAGAGTACCTCCGTCGCGGTATCGCTGAAGGCTGTGGTAACTCCATCCTGATCAAGGTCAACCAGATCGGTACCCTCACCGAGACGCTTGATGCTATCGACATGGCTCACCGTCATGGCTTCACCTCTGTCACCTCTCACCGCTCCGGTGAAACGGAAGATGCTACGATCGCTGACATCGCTGTAGCTACCAACTCTGGTCAGATCAAGACTGGTTCGCTCAGCCGTACCGACCGTATGGCTAAGTACAACCAGCTTCTCCGTATCGAAGAAGAACTTGGTGACCTCGCAGTCTACGGCTACAAGCGTATCAAGTAGTCCCCTCTACTAAAAGTGCTGTAGCAGAGCCTCACTGGGAGCTCTCGCACGACACTTAGTTATCTCGAGCCCCACGGGAACCTCTTCCCGTGGGGCTCTCTTTGTAGGCGCTTCGGGAGCTGTATGCTGTAGACGAAGCGCCTATTATTGTACCTGTTGGTGGGGGATAGAAGGACTAGATTTTGTAGGAAGGTGGGGGAAGGATGGGGCTCAAGGAAGGGAAGTCTTTCGCCTTGTCTTGAGAAGGAAGTGAGGAGAATAGGGGAGGGCTACGGTTCCCTGCTGTTGGTCTTGGTAGGGAACATATCCGAATGCCTAGCTCTTAGGCCTTGCCTTGTCGAGGCGAATTAAGGTGGAGTCCGAGTGCGTCCCATGGTGACTGACGGGCTAAAATTAAGATGACTGACAGGCGAAGATTATGATGGCTCGGAGGCGGGATGAATCATGCTTCGAACTAGCCTCCGATCATGGGTAGAAACGGCCCTTGATCATGGGGCGGGAGCCAAGACGATTGTGGGTCGAAAAAGAAACCTATGGTAGGTCACCGATGCGACCTACTGTGGGTCGTCATCACGACCTACAGTAGGTTTTTTCGACGACCTACCGTAGGTCGTTTTTTGCCCCCTTCGGAGAGCCCATTTCGAAGGGGTAGAATGAGCCTTCATTTCGGCGCTGGATCTTCGCTTAGACCAGGGCAGATGCTTTAGGCTCGATCGCCCTGACGCTTCCCCCGCATTTGGAGCGAATGGTGGCGGGAGATGAAGTGAAGGAGAATCGACCTTCCTCCTCGTTCGCCTTGGGGGGATAGCCCAGATTATTCGACCTCCGTCGCGCCCCGCCACCTCTAAGCGCTAGAGAATAGCTATCTTTGCAAGAACGGGGCGTATCAGAGTCGTGTGATTCATAGTAGCGCCCTTCAAAGACGATATACTCAACGCTACATCCATTAATAAGCAAGCATCATGCAGCAGTCTTCGTCAGCCTGGACTCGCTGGGCCCCCCCAGTGACTCGCAATCTGATCGTCATCAACCTCCTCATCTATATTACGTCTGTCCTTCTCCTGCGTCGGGGTATTGATCTCAACGAGCTCGGAGGACTGCATTACTTCGGTGCTTCGAACTTCCACTTCTGGCAACTGATCACCTATCAGTTCCTGCACAGCACGGCCTCGATCGACCATGTGCTGTCGAATATGTTCGCCCTCTTCATGTTCGGCTCGAGTATAGAGTACTTCTGGGGAAGCAAGCGCTATCTGATCTATTACCTCCTGTGCGGGGTTAGTGCTGGTCTGGTGCAAGAGCTTAGCTGGTACTACGAACTTCAGGAGGTGATGCGCTACGACTTCGTTCAGCTCCCTAGCGGACTGATCGCTCGGGACGCCTTCTTGGGTCTACTGAATACCGTCGGGGCTTCTGGGGCTGTCTTCGGCATCCTCCTTGCCTCGGGTGTGCTCTTCCCCAATTCGTACGTCCTCATAGGCTTTGCCCTCCCGCTCAAGATGAAGTATTTCGTCTTCCTCTACGGCATCATCGAGCTCTACGCTGGTATTCACAATACGTGGGGACAGGTAGCGCACTTCGCCCACCTCGGTGGGATGATCGGTGGGGCTATACTCATCTACCTCTGGCGCAAGAAGGGAGTCATCCGATAGACGACTGATGAACTGGCATAAGCTATATAAGGACTATTGGCAGGAAGGCACTTGGACACTGCGCCTGATCATCCTGCACACGCTGGGCTATCTGCTCCTAGGGCTTCTCTCCTGGTGCTGTACGCTCATCGCTCCCTTACGCTGGAGGGATCTGGGGCGGTACCTCTCGTTCTACCCTGAGTGGAGTAAGGTGCTCACTCAGCCGTGGAGCCTAGTGACCTACGCCCTGCCTCACTTCAACTTCCTGCACTTCCTCAGCAATATGTGCTTAGTCTATGCCCTGCTCCCTACGATGGAGGGGCTCATTGGGTCTCGGCACTTCCTCTGGGCGTACTTGGGGGGGATTGTAGCTGGTGCCTTGGCCTATCTCCTGGGCTATCAGCTTCTCGGGGCAGAGCTTATCCTCCCTCTGTCGCTACAGGGGGCTTCCGCTGCTATCCTAAGTGTGTGTGCTGCGGGCATCACGGTGGATCGCAAGATCCTCTCCATGTTCACCCTGCGCTTTAGTGGTAGGAGTATCCCACCGATTGCCCTCTGGATCCTCCTCTTCTTTATCTTCATCAGTGCAGGGCGGAGCAACCTAGGCGGACATCTAGCTCACCTCGGTGGTCTCCTCTTCGGTGTAGGCTGTGGTCTCTACTACCGCTATCGCTTGCGTAGCCTCAGGAGCACCACGAATACCGACCTAGAGAGCCTGCTGGAGAAGATCCGTCACTCGGGCATCCACAGCCTCAGCCCTATCGAACGTCGCCTCCTGATGGAGCATAGTAGCTCTACCGAAGACAAGAACTAAAACCTTCCCCCACGGCTATCCAACAATGAAGCTTCGTGCCCTTTTCACCATCAGTTCACGTATAGCACGCATCCTCCTCCTGGTGGGTACGCTCCTCGTCTCTGGAGCGTATCTCCTCGGGGCTTACTCTGGGTATATCCCTCCCGTGCGATGGATTATCCCTGCCTTCCTTGGCCTCTTCTTCCCCGCTCTGCTTGTCGCACAGATCGGAGTCACTATCTTCTGGCTCTTGGCTTGGGACAAGCGTAGGCTTCTCCTGGTGGCAGCCGTGTGGCTGATCTCCCTGCCCCAGCTCCTCGTCTACTTCTCGATCAGTAGGGCAGAGAAGAGCTTAGGCACGGAGGAGGAATCGCTTCGCATACTCTCCTACAACGTCTGCGCCTTTGGCTTCAAGCCCCACACAAAGACGAGTCCTAATGCCACGCTCCAGTACATCAAGAGCAGTGGCGCCGATATCGTCTGTATCCAGGAAGCGATGCTCAATCAGAACCCTTGGGCTGGTGTCGTCTCCAAGACCCTACGGAGCTATCTGGACGAGGACTACCCCTACATCAATGTGATCCGTGTCAATCGTGGGGGAAGCACCCTAGCTCTCCTCTCTAAGTATCCCATCAAGGAAGCCAAGGAGATCCCCCTGCCTTCGTGGGTCAACGGAGCAGTAGCCTACAAGGTGGATATACGAGGCAAGGAGACCCTCGTCATCAATGTCCATCTGGAGTCCTTCCGCCTACGTCGTGTCGACGGGGAGGACTATCTCCGCCTGGCGAAGGATGGGGATGCTATCCGGCTGAAAGACGCTCTGCGTGCTAAGCTTAGCCCTACCTTCCGCTCGCACAACATCCAGGCTAATATCATCCATGATCTGATACAGAGCTATGGCTCTGGGAGGGTCATCGTCTGTGGTGACTTCAATGATACACCGCTCTCATATGCTCGGTACAAGATTGGCGAAGGCCTCGAAGATGCCTTCGTCAGCAAAGGCAATGGGCTAGGGATCACCTTCCATACTCGCCCCTTCTTTGTGCGTATCGACCACATCCTCTTTGGCCCTGCCTTCCGGGCCCTTCGCTGTGAAGTCGACAAGACGGCATCGGAGTCCGATCACTACCCGATAGAGGCAGTACTCACTACCTCCGGCGTCACAGATCCGAACTAACTATCCCCCCTTCCCGACATGCTTAGCAAGAAGATACGGCAGTACCTCATCGACTTTCTTGTCGGCCCGCTTTGGCTACAGAGTGAGGGCGAAGACCGCTACCAACGGCGCTTCGACGCTATAGGATATACCGACGACCCAGAGGAGATGAAGCTCTTCCCTATAGTCATCATCCCCTCGGGTTTCTTCAAGCGGGAGTACTACGGCACACCCCACACGCTCCCTGAGCTTCCCTTAGCCCAGTGGAGGGGCATCCCCCTGCTCTTCGGTGAGCCCCGAGAGGAGTGGAATGCAGAGCGCACCCAGCTGATCATCCATGCCGACATCATCGCTTCGACCTACTTCCTCATATCACGCTATGAGGAGATGTGCCGTCGGAGCGAGCGGGACGATCACGGGCGTTTCTTAGGGAAGAACTCCCTGCCTTATCGGGCGGGCTTCCTACACCGCCCCATCGTTGACGAATATGGTGAAGCCCTCCGCTCTATACTGCTGGAGTCAGGGATCACCGAGCGCTACCGCCTTCGGATGGAGGAGCGTCCCACGACCTTCTCTAAAGTGAATCTTACCCACGACCTAGCACGCCCATACAACTATCGCGGCTGGCGTAGCTTCCTCCGTGCTTGGCTCAAGGAGAAGAAGCCCCCGCTACAGGCGCTACGACTGAGCTTCTCGGCGGACGTCGAGGACGACTACTATACCTACCCGAAGTTCCTCAAGTGGGATCGGGAGCTGTGTGACAAGTTGGGAGAGGATCGGGGGCAGATTATGCTCTTCATCCGAATGCCCTCGCGTCATCCTCTGGATAAGCCCCTCTACAATCCCCGCTCACCCTATATCCGTAGGGTCCTGGCAGTAGGGGCTAAGTATAAGGCTCGGCTAGGGCTCCAGTGTAGCTACGCCGCAGGGCATCGGGCTGAGAGGATCAAGCAGGAGCGTATGCTCTTTGAGAAGATCTTCCGACAGAAGCCCCGAGGCCTCCGTCACAATAAGCTCACTTCGTGCGAACCAGAGGATCTCCTGCAGGCGTACTTCTCGGGCTTTCGCAACGACTACACGATGGGCTATGCCGACGTCGTAGGCTTTCGCCTAGGGACGGCTCGCCCCGTCAAGTTCATCAACCCCAATACACGCCTACTGACGGAGCTGATCCTCCACCCACTCATCCTGAGAGACCTCACGCTTAGCGATCCGAGGTATATGGCGCTGGAGCAAGCCGAGGCCGAGGCAGTAGCCACCGATCTGGTCCGTACTACCGCCCGCTACAATGGCGAGCTAAATCTCCTCTGGCACAACGATCTCCTCTCCCCCCAAGCACATCCGTGGCACTCGGTCCTCTACCGCTCCATCCTTCGTCTCATCGAGGAGCTCGGTGCTGAGTCGCCCGTTTCGCCTACTCATCACTAGAGGCACCGCCTCTACTGAGTCCCTCTCTCATCATCTTCATGCAAGCCTCTCCCTTTAGTCCCCTCGCTCTCCGCTATCCATCTTCCTTCCCTTACTTGGTCTTCGCTGGTCCCTGCAGTGCCGAGACCCAGGAGCAAACCTATGCCACGGCCAAGGCCCTTCGGGCGGGCGGTGTCCGCTTCTTCCGTGCAAGTCTCTGGAAGCCACGCACGCGTCCAGGGTCCTTCGAAGGTGTCGGTCGGGAGGGCTTACCTTGGCTACGACGGATTGAGGAGGAGCTGGGCATGCAGGTGGCTACCGAGGTTGCTTCGGCCTCGCATGTAGAGGAAGCCCTACGGGCTGGGCTCAATACCTTCTGGATAGGAGCACGTACGACGACGAGCCCTTTCGCTGTAGCCGAGCTGGCTGAGGCCCTCTCTGGAGAGGATGTGACGCTACTGGTGAAGAACCCCCTCAACCCCGATGTTGAGCTCTGGGAAGGAGCACTACTTCGCCTCCATAGCGCAGGTATCGACCGCATCGCTGCTATTCATCGAGGCTTCAGCACCTACGGGAAAGGCTTCTACCGCAACGCTCCTCTCTGGCAGATACCCATTGAGCTACGTCGCCGGCATCCAGCACTGACGATCCTCGTGGATCCCAGTCATATCTCCGGTAGGAGAGACCTCGTCCCTCTGGTGAGTCGTATAGGGCTCGAGATGAACTTCTCCGGCTTGATGGTCGAGACCCATCTCCAGCCTGCCGAGGCCTGGAGTGACGCAGCGCAGCAGTTGACTCCCGAGGCACTCTTCCAGCTCATCGCCGAGCTGGATATTCGCCCGGTATCACTGGCCGATAGCCCCCAGCTCCGAGCCCTACGTGAGGAGATCGATGAGCTCGACAGGAAGCTCCTTCTCCTGCTACAGGAGCGGATGAAGGTCTCAGAGCGCATCGGAGCGATCAAGGCCGAGAGCCATCTGCCGATCGTACAGCCGGAGCGCTATCGTGCCCTCATCGAGGATCGCCTTCGTGAGGGTCGTCTCCTCGGCTTAGACGAGGGCTTCCTCAGGGAGCTCTTCAGCTCCATCCACGAAGCCTCTGTTCACACCCAGCATACCGACACTAAGTGACCATGAAGCTCCACCGCTTTGTCCTGACCCTCGGCTCCAATAGCCAGCCCCAAGCGCACCTAGCCTTCGTCCGAGGCGAACTAGAGCGTCTCCGCCTCGAGCGCCTTACCTTCTCTCCTGCCCGAGAGTCGGCGCCCGTCTGCTTCGGTCTCTCGGATGCCCCCTTCATCGACATCGTGTCGGTAGGGGAGACGCACCTCGAGCAAGAGGACTTTGCACGCCTGCTCAAGGAGCTTGAATGCCGAGCAGGGCGTACCCCCGACCAGCGAAGGTCCTCTCCCGCTGAGATCCCTGTAGACATCGACCTCATCGTCTGGGATAAGCAGGTACTCAAGCCTCAGGATCTCTCCCGCCCCTACCTCATCCAGGGCCTCGAAGATCTGGGAGAAGCACTCCTCCTAGAATAGGCTCAATTGCCTTCTCTTAGTAGAATACCTGCTCTTCTAAGACGCCTGTCCTCCCTCTGGGAAGGAGCATTGCTCATACCTTCGAGAGAACTTCTTCCCAGCGAGCTAGCTTCCGCTTTGCTTCGGGACTTTTTCCTTCATAGCTCGGTCAACCTTAGCCCTTCCATTTCTCTTCCTCTTCATTAGAATCTCTTGGCACTCGTCATTGGTGCTAGGAGAAGGCTTCCCCTGAGCCTGCTTTCCCTGGAGTGAAATTGCTCCGAGGGAAGCACCAGTAGCGCCTCTCGGGTGGCACTACTGTTGCCTCAGGGGAAGCGCTACTAGCGCCTCTCAAGGAATACTACGAGGAGCTAGAAGCGACTAGCTGTGAAGTGAAGTGGCTTCGCCGAGTGCTCCCGTGCTCATTGGGTTACCTTTCCCCGAGCACCTAGAGGCGAAGGGAAGGGCTTCCGTACCACCTAGTTCGTCGAGGCGAGGAACTTAGTCGGCTGATAATTGCTCATATAGGGATTTTGAGCTACTTTTGCAGGCAAGTTGAGTACCCTCCCTAGGAGTAAGTGCATCACGAAGGCGCCCAGATGGTGGAATGGTAGACACGAGGGACTTAAAATCCCTTGACCTATAGGTTGTGTGGGTTCGAGCCCCACTCTGGGTACAGGCGCTAGTGCAACCCCTCTGTAATTCATAGGATTACAGAGGGGTTGTTTCGCTTGGGGACGATTAAGCGGACGCTTTAGGGACGGATTCCCCCTTCTAATGAGCCCTGAGCAGAATGGCTTGGGTCTCATTTTTATATCGCCATGCCTTCTGAAAGAGGGGAGGCCCTTCTTCCCCGAGGTAGGTGAGCCAAGGGAGACGAAAAACGGAGCCTTAGGAAGAAAATTTTAGCACATCGGGAGCTTCGAAGGAGGTAGCAAGAAAAATTTTTTCGAGGCACTACTATTTTTCCCTACTTGTGAAAAGATGTTGTGCTTTCGACTAGAAGGCCTTTCAAACCCTGATGTACAGCGGGAAGTGAAAACTGCGATCGAGCCTGTCGCCTTCGTGTGAGCAGGAGAAATCGGAGGGGAGAATACGAAAAATCACTAGCGAATTAGTAGAAATGTATAGAAGTGTTTGGTAGTATGAAAATATGTCGTATCTTTGTAGTGTGTTTTTCATGGTATTAGATTTAAGGTTAACAGAGAATAGGGGCTGTCGGGAGACAGTCCCTATTTGCTTTATATCCCTCGGGGTAGTTTAGCCCGCTACGTCCCACAAAGGAAGGCTCCCAGAGAGCTAGCTGTCTGCTAGTTCCCTGGGAGCCTTCCTTTTGTTCGGGGTGGGGGAGTAGCGCCCGCTCCGAGCTATCGGTGGGAGATTAGAGCCCCGTGTAGTTGTGCGGGGAGATACGGTGCATCTCTTCCTTGATCACATCGCTGACGCTGAGGCTCTCGATGAAGTCATAGATCGACTTCTCCGTGATCGCTGTATTAGTGCGGGTGAGCTCCTTGAGCGCTTCGTAGGGCTTGGGGTAGCCCTCACGGCGGAGGATCGTCTGAAGTGCTTCAGCTACGACAGCCCAGTTGTGCTCGAGGTCACGGTAGAGTGCCTCCTTATTGAGCAGTACCTTCCCGAGCCCCTTGCGCAGGCTCTTTAAGGCGATCATGCTGTGGGCCAAGGGGACACCTACATTGCGTAGGACGGTGGAGTCCGTGAGGTCACGCTGCAGACGAGATATAGGTAGCTTGCGGGCGAGGAAACCGTAGATTGAGTTAGCGAGCCCTAGGTTGCCTTCGGCATTCTCGAAGTCAATAGGATTGACCTTGTGGGGCATCGCCGAGGAGCCTACCTCGCCAGCACGGATCTGTTGCTTGAAGTAATCCATCGAGATATACATCCAGAAGTCACGAGCCAAATCAATGAGGATGACATTGATGCGGGAGAGGACATCGAAGAGTGCCGCCATCTGGTCGTAGTTGGAGATCTGCGTGGTGAAGGCCTCACGCTCCAAGCCGAGACTCCGGACAAACTCCCCTGCAAATCGCTTCCAGTCATGCTGGGGATAGGCTACGACGTGGGCGTTGAAGTTCCCTGTCGCTCCCCCGAACTTCGCCGTGTGGGGAATACTTTCCAGAGTCTTGAGTTGCTCCTGTAGACGGTAGACATAGACCTCTATCTCCTTGCCCAGACGAGTAGGCGAAGCAGGCTGCCCATGAGTACGGGCAAGCATGGAGACGTCCTTCCACTCATTGGCATAGAACTGCAGTTGATCGATGAGACCGCCGAACTCGGGGAGGAAGACGCGCTCCACAGCCTCACGGATCATCAGCGGGAAGGCCGTGTTGTTGATGTCCTGCGAGGTGAGTCCGAAGTGGACGAACTCCTTCTCGTCACTCAGCCCTAGGGCATCGAACTGCTCCTTGATATAGTACTCGACAGCCTTGACATCGTGGTTAGTGACTCGCTCGATCTCCTTAATTCGCTGGGCATCCTCAGTGGTGAGGCTGAGGTAGATATCATGAAGCCGATCTCTACGCCCACCGCTTAGTATGCCTCTCAGATGAGGGAGCTCTTCGCAGAGGGCTATGAAGTAAAGGATCTCTACCCGTACGCGGTAGCGGATGAGAGCTTCCTCAGAGAAGTACTGGGCTAAAGCCTCTGCTTGCCCGCGGTAACGACCATCAATAGGAGAGATGGACTGAAGCGAATCGAACTGCATGATTGCTGAATGATGGAGGGTGGGATGAATAGGGGGAAAAGTGAAGCGAAGCACCCCGTCTCAAGAGCTTTGAGTGAAGAGTGCTTCGCTTATGCGGTATTCTTAGCGTAGTCGCTGAGAGGCTCTGACCAGCGTCTCATCGTAGATCATACGGCGAGAGGCCAAGTAGAGCAATGGAAGACAAATAATAGGGAGTGCAAGGGGGAAGCGGACGGCAAAGCTTGCATCATTCTCTGTGCAGAACTGCCAGCTAGCCCAAGCGATGTAGATGAGTTCCCCTAGGATCACCAGGAGCGTCAGTATCGTCAGACGCATCTGGAGGATACGGCGCTTGTAGAGGAAGATCAGTGCTAGCGATCCCAGAGCAGTGAGTACGCTGAGGATCCCGATGCCCCAGACGCTGTGTAGCGATGCCCCGTCTACGGCACTATAGATACGCCAGTTGTCCAGGACACAAGCCTGGCCTGAGGGGAGGGTGAAGACAGCGATGTCCTGAAAGGCGAAGAGTGCCATCAGTAGCCCCACAAGCAGGAGCCAGACGGTCTGTATACGTTGCCACATAGAGGCAGCTGATGTAGGTGTTAGGGATTACTTCTTACTACGGCCAGCGATGTTGTGGTACAGCTCGCCGTCTTCGTATTCCTTCGCTGCGATGAGGGTAGCCTTAGGCATACGCTCATACTGGCGGGAGATCTCGATCTGCTCTTCGTTCTCTACCATCTCCTGCTGGTCATCAGTGTAGACGGCGAACTCTTGCAACTTAGCTTCGAGCTCCTGCTTCGTCTCTTGAGCGATCTGGTTAGCACGCTTAGCGATGATCATGACCGTCTCGTAGATGTTCTCAGTATCCTTGCTGAGGCTGACCATATCACGACTGATCGTGTTGGTCGGTACATTCTTTTTGTACTTAGGCATATTTATTATTCTCTGTGATTACTTGGTGGGAATTAGTCGCTGACCTTCTTACTATTCATTCGCTCAAAGATCTTCTGTGCCTGCTTGGTGTAGACACCGTTGGGGAAGTCATTGAGGTAAGCGTAGTAGGTGTCGATGACATCGCGTAGTCGCTCCTGGAGCTTCTCGGGGACACTGAGGTCGGCCTGCTCTGCCTTGGCACGGAGTACTAGGTAGGTCAGCTCCTCCTTGTGACGGGTGTAAGGGTAGTCCTTCAGAGCATTCTGAGCTGTGATGATGCACGACTCATAGTTGTTCCCCAGATAGAGTCCGAGGTTGTAGTAGAGACGGGCAGCGAGGAACTCTTTGTAGGCAAGCTTGTCCTGTAGCTCAAAGAGCATCTGCTCCACCTCGGCTCTGTGTTGCCCCTCGGGGTAGAACTCTAGGTAGGACTGCAGCTCCTTGATAGCTCCGATGGTAGCGCTCTGGTCGAGTCGAGGATCGGGGGACGCCTGGAAGAGGCAGTAGCCTGCCTTGAAGCGTGCTTCTTCGGCCATGGGGCCCTTAGGGTAGCTCGTATAGTAGTTCTGGAAGTAACGTGAGGCTTCGCTCTCATCGCCCTGCTGTAGGTAGGCGTCAGCGAGCAGGTAGGTACTCTGAGGACCTTCGCTGGTGCCCACGAACTGGGGGACAATATCTTCCAGCAGGTTCACTACACGGCCATACTTCTTCTCGTTGTAGCTCTTCTTGGCGAAGGAGTAGCGCTCGTTGAGGTCTGACGACTTCTGCACACGGTAGTATTCACCGCACGAAGAGAGGAGCGCCAGTCCTACGCAAGCTATACAAAGTCTCTTGATCATATCGTAATATCTCATCAGGGTCCAGCTGTGATACACTGAGCCTCGGCAAAGATACTATTTTCGCTTGAAAGCGTGTGCTTTTCCTTACCCTTCGGAGTGGGTAATATCAGTGGTCATGGTGCGTCTGCCTTCTGAGTAGCTACCACAGCTCACTCGCTCTGCTGGGCAGGGAGGCTCTCTAGGTACCTGCTCCTTCCTCTGGGGAGGACGACAGGGTGTGGGCTATAGATATCGGGAGCACGGTGGCTAAAGCATACATCTACCGCTGTAGACGAGCTTTAGACCGAACCATGCACCTATTGTGTCGGCGTATTGATAGGCTCTGCAGCACGAAGGCATCCCTGTCGGGCCCTATGGGGCGCAGGGGCGGTTTTGGATAGGTTGGAGGAACATGAAGAAAACCCCTGCTAGTACCAGACCCATAGAGATCCTAGACAGAGTAGCGTCCCTGTCCTACTTATCACAAGCGGGTGTATGTACTACGGGCCCAAGGACTCTAGCACACACAGCTGTAGGAGGATCAAAAGATTATCGAGGGATATTCTAGTGAGGTGAGCTTCTCTCTTACTTGGCCACCCGAGGTAAAGGGTGGCGAAGTGGTACGCGCGACACATTTCAATATCTGGAAGCCACTGCGAGCCTCGGCGAAGCTAGGGCAGAAAGACTTCCTTCTCTACGTCCGCATGTCCTAGACTGGACAGATGGGGTAGATGAAGGTGCACACATCGGAGAGATGTCACTAGTAGAGAGCATCTCATGGCAATGCCTTTCCAATCTTATTCCCGAGATTGACACATTGGATCTCATGAGCAGGTCTCCTGGCTTATCACCCTAGATTCTCTTCTCTACGATCCTTCCCAAGTCCTTGTCTCACTCTATCTCGATCATCTCTCGCTCATGGAGCGGAGGGGTTAGAGGGAGTCCTTAGACTCAGTGGCGAAGTACTCAGCTCGTGCCCGGAGGGGCTGGCCTGTACTTCCTTGTAGGAAGAGCCTTCAGATACTCCAGAGGCTTAGCCTCGGAGTGCTGGAGGGAGTGACTTACAGTAGCGGGTACTGCGTCGGACTTACACCGACTTCCCTTGCTACCCCTTCTCCAGAACTAGTGCGCTTCACCAGCCATTATCATCGGGGTATACTCGTAAGACATCACAAAGGTAAACAAAAATATTGACTGCCCTAATTGCTCCCTCTACGTTCCATCGTCACCTCCTATAGTTGCTTCGTGAAAGCCCCGCTCTTCCCGCTGAATGGGGTCGAAGCGCTTCCTTCCCTCAGCTCCCTTCTTTCGTACAAGATCGCCTAGTGAAGATCCCCGAGCGATTACCAGTCTTCGAAGCCTCATCTTCCCCTCCGATTTTCTCCCTCTCTAGAGCAGGGACGAAGGGGGGCCAGAGCCCGCTTCCAGAGGGCGTTTCGGGAGGGTCAAAAAACGACCTACGGTAGGTCGTCGAAAAAACCTACTGTAGGTCATCGAGACGACCTACAGTGCATCGGTCAGGCGACCTACCGTGGATCGTTTTTTCGCCCCTCTGAGGTAGCTGGCTCAAGGGCATAAAACGAGCCTTCCCCGTCTTGCATCTGGCAAGGCGGGGAAGGCTCCAAATTATCTAGGGAAATCCCCTTATTCAATGAGGGTATTATCGACGAAGAAGGAGAAGTTTGCCCGTATATTGAAGGTAAGCCCCTCGAAGGTGCGTGTCGTCGTAAGCGTGCGGTAAGCGTCGCCTCCCGTATTCGCTTCGTCACTGAGGGGCTTCCACTGGCGATTTGCTTCGTCATAGCGGAAGGTGCGCTTGAGGGTCACTCGCTGGGGGCTCTGACCTACTCGCCCACCATTTCGATTGTAAGCTTCGGGGCGAATCTCGAGATCTACTGTGAAGGTCGCAAGGTTATGGTAATTCTTACCATTGACATCACAGTCAAGGAAAACCTTTCTATAAGCTTGTAGATAGGTAGTACTTCGGATACCAGCTTGTGGGCTCCCTTCCCCCTGACCGAATAGTGAGAATACCCTCTTGCCGTTGCTCTGAGTATTTGCATACTCCACCTTGGCATCGATGAGCTTGACATACCCCTTATTGGAGGCATTCCACATCCCCTTAGTATTCGTTTCTACTACGACATCCTTCAAGAAGACGGATACATTGTTATCCTTCGCTCTGGGGATGAAGCTCACCTTGTCATGGGAGTAGCTAAGGCTACTAGACATGCGCACAGGCTGGGCATCATAGAGGTGCTTAATCGTGAAGGAGATGGGTGCCCCAAGGTTCTTCGAGGAAGGCTGGGCACTTTCTTCGAGTAGAGTAAAGATCTTCTCTGGGTAGATCGCAGTACCTCGTCCGCCATTGGTGCTACTGCCTTGTTCAAGCATCCTGACTTGACTCCCATTGAAGACTTCGCTCCTTTCTACCGAGAGACCAGCCTGGAATTTCCCAAAACTGGTACTGAGAGCACCTAGGAGAGCACTCGAGTTCTGTCTGCTCTCAAAGAGGAAGTAGTAGGCACGCCCATAGGATACAGAGGATATATAGCAAATAGGGTTTCCTGCTCCTGTGTAGGGAGCTAAATCACTCTGCTCAATCGTGGACTTGAAGGCGCCTTTACCCCCACCTTCAG
>ERZ773068.82-NODE-82-length-50929-cov-3.574793_pt1 | contig 50929 bp, 46 predicted proteins | sample MGYA00580620_ERZ773068 | MGnify/ENA primary metagenome ERZ773068 (study PRJEB29015, sample SAMEA2737983) | human oral metagenome | biome: human oral; feature: human-associated habitat; material: dental | place: China | collected 2101 ... | reverse complement strand
GCAACAACTAAAATCACAAGAATACCCAATAATATTTTTTTGAAATGTTTTTTCAGGGGATTTTAAATGTTGGAAACTTGTTTTGTTAAATGTCTCATATCCTAAGTTCCTCCCCATACAAGATTAAATTTATTCAGTAAGCAATAAAAAAGTTTCCATTAAATCAATAATGGAAACTTTTTTGCTTAACGCCTAAAGCTTATTGCCTGCTGCACAAAGCCTACTGCCTATCTATAAATAGGGGTAGGATAAGTACCTGGCACTAATATGCTGCTATCTACATCTTGGATGTTTCTATGCCCTGCGAATGCCATAGTGGTATCCATTTCATCGTAGAGGATTTGTAGGGCGCGGGTTACTCCCTCTTCGCCATACGCACCTAAGCCGTATACAGGTGCTCTACCGAGCATTATACCTCTTGCACCCATTGCCCAGGCTTTTAGCATATCTTGCCCAGAGTAGAAACCAGAGTCTATCCATACTTCTGTTTGGCTACCCACAGCGCTCACGATATCTGGGAGGGCTTTTATTGTGGAAACGGTATCGTCCATCTGGCGACCACCGTGGTTAGACACGATGATGGAGTCTGCTCCGTATTTCACGGCTTGTTCGGCATCTTCTGGGAGCATAATTCCTTTTAAGATAAGTGGTCCTCCCCAGAGCTCTTTTATCTCTGCGATGTCTTCCCAGCTGAGGGATGGGTCAAACTGCTCCTTAGTCCAAGAAGAGAGAGAGGAGAGGTCGCTTACATTCTCTGCGTGTCCAGCGATGTTTCTAAATGTCCATCTTCTGTTTTTAAGATAGCGAAGTCCCCAAGGGATTTTTGTAGAAAGGTTGATGAGGTTCGGGATGGTAAATTTAGGAGGTGCAGAGAGTCCGTTTTTAATATCTCTGTGTCTGTTGCCCAGTACTTGCAAATCTACGGTAACCATCAGTGCGGAGCATTTTGCTTCTTTTGCTCGGCGGATGAGGTCTTTCATAAACTTTCGGTCTCTCATTACATACAGCTGAAACCAGAATGGCTCTATACCTGCCTCTGCAAGGTCTTCTATGGAGCATATAGACATTGTGGAGAGGGTAAAAGGGATGCCGAATTTCTGAGCGGCTCTTGCCATATGGATTTCTCCATCAGCCCACATCATTCCCATAAAACCTACGGGAGCAGTCATTGCAGGGAATTTTACCGTTTGCCCGAGGAGTTTCGTCTCTAAGGTACGGTTGTCCATATCCACTAAAATCTTTTGGCGGAATTTTATTGGATCAAAGTCAGTAACATTTTCTCGATAAGTAGATTGAGACCAGGAACCTGTATCTACATATTCATAGAACATTTTTGGGACATTGCTATAGCATTTTACTCGCAAGTCTTCAATGTTTGTCATTTTAGATAAATCTCTCATTTGATTATAATTTAATTTTCTTTTACGGATATAAATATACTCACTTCCGAAGGCTTGTCTGTATAAACCTCAAAATCGTAAGTATAAGCACGGTGGAGGTCTTTGTCTCTCTGCCAAATCTCCTCCCAGGTATTAATAATAGCCGCAGGCATTTCTCCTTTGGCTATAAATTCAGTGAAATATTCTTCTGGAAAAGCTCTTCCCACAAGCCCCTCAGGGATATGATGTAAAGAGCTTACTTCCATTCCTATTATTGCGGTATATTTTCCTCTGAAATCATTTTCGTAATCGGTGTAGATAGCATAAATCTTATGATTTAGAGTACCGGGTATTTTTTCGGCTATCTTTTCTGTGTAGAATTTGTTCCAAAGAGCACTCAAATCCTGTGCAGATTTTCCATTTTCATTTGTGGTGGTAATGGATATTCCTATGATTTTAAGGCTCTTTTTCATTTGGAGTGATGTTTTTGAGAGAACAAATGTACTATTTTTTCTTATTCGGTTTTGTCTCTGGGAATGTTAATATACAAATAATATAGAGGCAACTAAAGAGAATGTAGAATGCCAGAGAGGCATCCCAACCGAAATGATCCAGTACTAAGCTCCAAATAAAATTAAGGAGAGTATATACCAGATAGCCCAAAGCCCAGAAAGCTCCGAACATAATCGTAATCTTTTGTGGGTTCATATCTGGGAGCTCATACGGCAGATTGAGATATACAGAATATTGGGAAGCCATTACAAAACCCGCAAAACCAAAGAGGATATAAGACAGCAAAACAGAACTTGGGAGAACGAGTATCCCAGCGAGTATAGCGCTAATCATCAGTACGCCATGGATGATGAGGTAAGGCTTTCTCGGGAAGTTCTTTTTACCCATATACATACTGAAGAGCGTGCCCATAATCCCAGATGAAGGGATGATAAACAGCATTATGGACTTGGAGAAGTCAGGGTTAAAATTCAATACCTCTAATTTTGAAGGGAGAGACGCAAGGGAGATGACATAGAGGAAGAGGAATCCTCCAAAACCGAGGGAGAAAAGATAAACAAATTTATCTTTCAGCGCATCGGAGTAGGTGTATTCTTTTGCAATCGCTTCGGAAGAGCCGTTGCTGGCATTAGGCTCAAAGTCCTTACTGAATGCCAGCCAGAGGGCAAAACTGATTAAGCTTAGAAGGCTAAAACCGAGCATTATATACTGCCAGTGGTCATTATGAGTGAGGTAATCGGTAAGGAAGTAGAGTGAGCCACCCACAATTACCGCCCCCATATTATACGAGCCCGTTGTAAGAGCACTGGTGATGATTTTCTTATCAGCAGGGATAAACTTTGCGATCACCGTATTCATATATACCATTATCATAGAACCTCCGAGCGCCATTATCATTCTTGCAGCGATGTATATCCAGTAGTTTGGCGAGAAAATCGCAAGGAAAGAAAAGCTCAAAAAGAAAAGCGCCAGTATAGATGCTTTTTGGGGACTCAGTTTGATGAGAATATATGCAGCAAAGAAATTAGCAAAGATTCTCGCAATGGTTATTGAGTAATTTACCACTTCGGTTACTACGGAAGATACGGCTTTACCAGCGAAGAAGTGGTGGGTAATCTGCCCAGAGAGGCTGGAACCGATAAGCCAGTTAGAGGCAAATGAGATGTATGCCAATAGCAATATGATAAACATTATTACGCCCTGTGCTCTTGTAGGTTCTTTTATATTCTCGGTCATAAAAATTCTATTTTATTTTTTTGGGGCGGTAAAAGTAGGTATTATTCACTATACAAAAGATGAAAAATTCTAAATATATTCTATTTATGATATTAATCATAAAATATACTTTTGTATGCAGAAAACAGTTTCTACAAAAAAATAAACAATGCAAGATTTTATTCCAAAACCGCTCATACCTTTTCTTCGCAAAGACCTTAATCCAAATTATATTTCAGAAGAGAGGGGGATCCTTAAATACCTTAATCCTGATTTTCTGCAAGGAGACAATGATAAGTATATGAAGTTCTACAACCGCCTTGCGCCTTTCTATGACTTTGGAGAGCGGTGGATTGGCTGGCTGAAATACGGCAATTCCGTTGCTGAAATGAGACGAAAAATGATGCAACTTTTGGAGTGGAAAGATAATGCTTCGGTGCTCTATGTCTCTATTGGAACGGGGAAAGATTTCAAGTATATGCCCCAAAATATCAATATCAAAACATTATCGCTTGTAGGTATAGACATCTCCGAGGCTATGCTCCGCCGAGCGCAAAAGGTATGGAAAGATAAGCTCAACCTCTCTTTGGTAAACTGTCCGGCTGAGGATTTACCTTTCGATGATAATAGCTTTGATATTGTTTTCCATGTGGGAGGGATTAATTTCTTCTCCGATAAACAGAGGGCGATTGATGAGATGCTCCGCGTTGCTAAGCCCAATACATTACTGATGATTGCCGATGAAACCCAAGATTTCATTCGTGACCAATATCAAAAAAATGTCTTCTCAAAAGAGGCGTATAAAGATGCGCATTTTGACCTTACCGAAATCCAAAACAGCATCCCTAACAGCGTAACCGACAGGCAAACGCATTTCTTGTGGGACAATCGCTTCTACGCAATTACTTTCAGGAAAATGGCAGATTGAGGCTTTTCTTGAAAATGATATTAATAAGGTTTAATAATGCTTATACAATAGTCTCAAATTTTTTGTTCGGCAGCTTCAGAGTTTGTGGGCGAAGAGGGGGTTCTGTATTTTTATGATTTTAATCAATATAAAGTAAGAAATATGTACTGATAAAAATATAATTTAGTAACTTTGAAAGAGTTATAGGACGAAGCCGAAAATCCTTATAAAAAGAGTAGGTCTCAATTTAATTCTAATTTATAATGAAAAAGTATTTTTTATTAGCAGTTTCAGCCGTAGTGCTGGCTGTAACAGCAGTGAATTGTTCAAGGAATGATGACCAAGATTCTGGCTCTGGATAACAACAAGAACGGTATGAACATCTAACGGGTGTATGGGAAGCAAATGCTATCGGTCAAATACCTATACCTACCGATGGAGATGGGTATTCTTATACCTATAAAAGACTAGATGACCCGAGCGAAATAGGAAAAGGAGAGGTAACCCAAATGGGACAACATACAGAGTATATAGAACTAGGTATGAAAAATGCAAATAAGCGGTTTGTTATCTCTATTATCCCTAAGAAGGAAAAATTTGCTTTCTTCTATGGCATTGATGGTCTTGTTGCTGAGGAAAAAGCTCAGTTCAAAGTACTCAAGCATTGGGGAAAAAGAAAATGGGTAGGGAATTTAGCTGGTATGTTTATGGGCTGCTCAAGCCTTAAGATAGAAGCACAAGATGTCCCAAATTTCTCTAATGTAACTTCGGTAAGTAGTATGTTTAACGGATGCACTTCTCTAGAGTCTGTGCCCAATATCAACCAATGGAATCTAAGCGCGGTTCAGGATATACACTCAATGTTTGAAGGAGCAACGAGCTTTAACCAAAGTTTAGAAGGCTTGGTAATAAAGAAGGAAGGAGTATGGCTTTTAGCCTACAAATTAATCGTCCTACTCCCTAATAGGCGACTCTTAGCTATTAGCTTCTGGCTTTTAGCCTCCAAACTAACATTATCCCTAATTGGAAGGGGGAACATCCCCCCCTGTGGGGTCAACTTTAGACCCTGTAGGGTCAATTTTAGGGGGTATTGCCTTAAAAAAAGGGGCAATGCCCCTACTTAATTGGAGGGGGAAACTTCCCTATAGAAGAGGGTAAGAAAATCGGCATAGGATTTTTCTAAGGAGATGAGGTCTCCTGATTTTATAATAAGCCCTCCCGAGATATTGGAATTATCAGCGCGAATACCCGCTGGGAGCACTTGGTAATAGAGCGCAGGCTGCTCCTTTTTGTAGTGGAGATTCAGCCTGCTGCCCAAGAATTTTTTGGTAGAGATATAGTTGTCTTCTTCGGGTTTTATCTCTTGGCATAGGTAGGTTCTGGGGCTAAGCGCTACTTTCTTTCCATTGATAATGATATTGACCGCTCGAGAAGAATTAAATACCGAAAACTGATTGTAGCTTATTGCAGGATAAGCCTGGTAGTAGAGCTTTACCTCTTTATGAAGTGAAGGCACTGGGTTGCTGTCCAAATCTAAATTAGGAGTATAGGTATAGGTATTGGCTCCTACGAGTTTTGCCTTTTTGTAAAACTTCTCAAAGGCGAGGGTTTCGTTTTCTAAAATGCCATTTATCTCAATTGTAGCAAGGGCAGTGGCAGAAGAATCTACCGCTGAGATACGGTAGAGACGAGTGTCATTATTCTCATTGGTTTTTGAGGCATTGCTTAGATGGATTTCCTGTGCATAAATAACGCAGGAGATAAGCGAAAATATAAACCCAAAACAGATTTTCATAGAGCGAGGTTTAGTTTTTAGTAAGGGTTTCTATGCATTCTTCCAAGCTGTTTTCCCAGTGCTTGAGGTCTATTTTGTAGGTCTGTTCTATCTTGTCCAGAGCCATTGTACTTCTTACGGGGCGCTGGGCTGGGGTAGGGTATTCGCTTGTGCTTATTGCATTGAGCTTGATATGAGATTTTGAAAGCTCTGCAATTTTCTTAGCGAAAAGAAACCAGGTAGTCTCTGGATAATTAGAAAAATGGAAGATTCCAAAGCTAAGGGCAGGCGTTTCTATTATCTTCATAATGGCTTCCGCGAGGTCATTGGCATTGGTCGGCTGCCCATACTGGTCGCCTACGATATTGAGCTCATCTTTTGTCTCAAAGAGGGAGAGCATTGTTTTTACAAAGTTTTTATTAAACTCTGAATACAACCAGGATGTTCTGATGATAATGGTCTTTGGGTTTTCTTCTAATGCAGCTTCTTCGCCTGCTCTTTTGGAACGCCCATATACCCCGATGGGAGCGGTAAAGTTGTCCTCGGAATAGGAGATATCGGTATCCCCACTAAACACATAATCGGTAGAGATATGGATGAGCACGGTATTATTTTTCTTAGCAGATTTTGCGAGGTTGCGCACCCCTTCGGCATTTATGGCAAAGGCTTTTTCTTCTTCGGACTCGGCTAAATCTACTGCGGTATATGCTGCTGCATTAATACAAAAGTCTGGCTTTGTATTATTAAAATATTCCTCTACGGCGGTTTCATCTGTGATGTCTAATTCCTCAGAGGAGAGAAACTCAAATTGATAATCTGTCTCGTAGCGTTCGGTGAGTTTTTTTATGCAGTTGGCAAGCTGTCCATTACCACCCGTTACGAGTATTTTTTTTCGGAGGTCCTGTATCATTTTATTGTGCTTTGTTTTCTTTTCTTAGTGCTTCTGCTCTTTCATCAAAACTCATATTCCCGAGGTCTAAGAAACTATTGTGGAAGAGGTGTTTTAAATCCTCTGGTTGTTCTTCCGTTTTCCTTGTTTTCAGATTGAAATAGATAGCGGTAATCCACAGTACAGCGTGGGTTGTTTTTCTATCCTCGCTGGTCATTAGTATTTCTACTACTGTGGTTTTCTCGTCTATATTTACCGTGTGGCTGGTGATTCTTACTTTGGTATTTGCTTTTACTTCTTTCAGGTAGGCAATTTGGTTTTTAATGGTAATCCACGCACAGCCCGTTCTTTTTATATACTCATCATAAGAAAACCCGAAGAACTCCTCTATATGGTCTTCTCTTGCATCTTGCATATATTTTAGGTATTTCACATTGTTGAGATGCCCAATAGGGTCACAGTCTGTAAATCGTATTTTTACAATTGAGAACATTTCTTTTTCCATATTGCAAATGTAAAGAATTAGACTTGAATTCACCCACAGCGTGGGGAGCACCTACATCAAACTAACTACACACAGCTAGAAGCCAATAGCCAGAAGCTACTTGCCTTGTTCTTTTCTTTCATTAAATTTGTCGTCTTATTTTTTTAGAGGGATTATGTCGGATATTATTCAGCTTTTACCAGATTTTGTTGCCAATCAGATCGCTGCTGGGGAGGTGGTGCAGAGGCCTGCATCTATTGTAAAGGAGCTCCTCGAGAACTCAATAGATGCTCAGGCTACCAAGATAGAGCTCATCATTCGAGAGGCAGGGAAAAACCTTATCCAAGTGGTGGATAATGGTCTGGGGATGTCTGAAACAGATGCTCGAATGGCTTTTGAGAGGCACGCGACTTCAAAAATCCGAACCACAGAAGATATTTTTAAAATTGCTACAAAGGGTTTCCGAGGAGAGGCACTTGCGTCTATTGCTGCTGTAGCACAGGTAGAGCTCAAAACAAAGCAGAAAGAGGCTCCCGTAGGTACGAATATCTATATAGAAGGAGGGAAGTTGGAGTTTCAGGAGCCGATACAAACAGCGGAAGGCTCTAATTTTTTAGTGAAAAATCTGTTCTACAATGTTCCTGCCCGTAGGAAATTTTTAAAAAGCAATACTATAGAGTTCAGGCATATTATAGATGAATTCCAAAGGGTGGCATTGGCACATCCTGAGATAGAATTTGACCTTTTTCATAATGATGAACCCATTTTCAGGCTTAGAAAAGGGAGCCAAATGCAGAGGATTGTGGAGATTTTTGGTCGTAAGCTACAGCCGCTTTTGGTTCCGATAAAAGAGTCGCTCGGATGGGTAGATTTCTATGGATATGTAGCCAAACCCGAAGGTGCTAAGAAGACCAGAGGCGAACAGTTTTTCTTTGCTAATCATCGTTTTTTTAAATCGCCCTATTTCAATAAAGCCGTTCAAGAGGCTTTTGATGGTTTGCTTCAGCAGGGATATGCCCCATCGTTCTTTTTGTTTCTGGATATAGACCCAGAGAAGCTCGATGTGAATATTCACCCTCAGAAAACTGAAGTTAAATTTGAAGATGAGCACCTTATTTTTGCGTTGATTCGTTCCACGATAAAGAAATCACTCGGTATTTATAATATCGCTCCGAGCCTTGATTTTGATAAGGATATTCAGCGCTTTGATGAAATGTTTGGTACACCCTCAAAGGCAAATACCGAGATGCTGCAAACAAAGAGTACGAGCAACAGGCAAAACAATACTGGCATAAGTGTGCCGAGAGATTTCAATCCGTTTGCAGAAGACGCTCGCCCTGCAAAGGGAGAAATTGCCAACCTCACCGAGTTCTACACCTCAGATACCGCTCCCGCACCTTCTAAAATCAACCTCTTTGAGGATGAAGATGATGATTTCAGCGATGATATTATGAGATTGCCCAATGGCTATTGGCTGATGAACCGAGACGGCAAAACCCTGATGATAGACCCAGGCAGGATGCACAGCATTATCATTGCTGAGCAGTCAAAAACAAAGAAAAGGAATACGAATAGCCAGCCACTGCTGTATTCATTAGAATATCATCTCAACGAAATAGAGAAAACTAAATTCCGTTCAATAAAGAAATATCTTCCAGACCTTGGCTTTGATATGGTGATTACTCAGGAAAATGTTTTGAGGATAAATGCCGTACCCGAAGGTTTAAAAGAATCTCAAACGCTGAGCTTCATTGAGAATCTTTTTGAAATCTTGGAATACAGAACAGAGGAGCAGTTTATGGATTTCTACAACGAGCAGTGGAATAAGCTCGGTTCAAAGTCCAGATTTGACTTCCTGTATAAATATGAAATAGAAACCGTTTTGAAGGACTTCATCGCACTTGGCTTTCCACAATATACCCCTTCTGGGAAGCCCTGCTTCGTAGAAGTTCCTTTGGAGGAACTCAAAAATAAGTTTTAAAACCCATAAAAAAACCTTTGATATTATGTTTGGAGCGCTCACCCCGATTACAAAAAATCTGATTATCCTCAATGTGGTGGTCTTTGTCCTCTCATTTTTTGTGCCTTATTTGTATCTTATTTTGCCTGCCTATTTCCCTTATTCGCCTAATTTCAGATCTTGGCAAGTGGTTACGCATATGTTTATGCACGGAGGTATTGCTCATATCGTTTTCAATATGCTTACTCTTTGGAGTTTTGGTCCTGTGCTCGAGCAGGTACTGCGAGGAAAAAGATTTGTGATTCTCTATTTTCTGAGTGGGCTGGGAGGTTTTTTGCTTTATAACTTATGTTATGGCTTTGAGGTTTTTCAGATTACTTCGCAGATGAGTATAGAGCAGGTGCAGGAAGTCTCTGCTAATGCAGATTTGTACGCTCCTGATGGTACATTTTCGGGCTATTCCAAAGGGTCTAATGAGTATTACTTGCTGAATAGTTTAGTCAGTAGGATGCTCGGTGCTTCTGGGGCTATATTTGGTGTAGTTGCTGCTTTTTCCGCTTTATTTCCCAATTCAAAACTGATATTTATGTTTATCCCTTTCCCAATAAAAGCAAAATATCTTTTCCCGCTGATTATTTTAGGCTCGGTCTATTTGGGGATTAATGACACGGAGTCTAATATCGCTCATTTTGCACATATAGGAGGAGCCTTTGTTGGTTTCCTGCTTGCAAAGATTTGGGGCAAGCATCTCAACAGGTTTTATCAGTAAAAACATTTTTGCTTATGCGAAGGCTCTTGTTGGTGGGGCATATCTCTACTGCTCTTGTTTTATCAGCTACGGTGCTCAATGCCTATATTTCGCCAGTAGTAAATGCTTGGCTCAACTTTTTTTCATTGGTGTTTCCTGTGGTTTTGGTCGTTTATTTCGTTTTGTGTGCGCTCTGGATTTTCATCAGGTGGAGGTATGCTGTGTTCTTTTTGTGTCTGAGCTTTGTCTTTATCAATCCCATCAAAAGATGGGTAAATTTTAGCTCGAAATCTCACCAATCGTCGGATATAAAAGTAATGTCTTTCAATGTGCATAATGGTTTTTATGGTGAGAAAGAAATTGCGGAATACATTAATACCGAAAACCCTGATTTGATCTTCCTCCAAGAGGCGAGCTTTTTAGGTGAGAAGGAATATCATTTTTCAGATTTAAAATTTAAATACCAGGCGGATTATTGCGTTATCCTCTCCAAATTTCCCATACAGTCCGAGGGGCTTCTCAATATTTCTCGGCACGGGTATATTGGCAAGGCGATCTATGCAGATGTAGATTGCCACGGGCAGAGGCTCAGGCTGGTGAATTACTACCTTGAACCCTTTCAGTTGAGCGATTCTGAGCGGCAGGCAGAAAACATTAGTGGCAGCTACCTCGAAAAATTTCTATTTACTTTTAAGGAGCACGCGGGGCAGGCAGATGCCCTCCAAAGCTCTATAAAGGCTTCGCCCTATCCGCTCCTCGTGGCAGGGGATATGAATGCCGTGCCTAATTCCTACGAATATTATACGATTTCTCGTGGGCTTACCGATGCGTTTCAGTCCGCAGGGCGAGGGATAGGCATTTCATTTCGAGAGGTGATAATGCCCATAAAAATCGATTATATTTTCAGTTCTGAGGGGATAGAACCGCTGTCTTGTCATATTGCGAAGACGAGAAACTTATCCGACCACCAGCCGATTATTGCTGAATTTTCCCTCCGATAGTTTCTGCAAATTAAAAGAGAGAATTCCACTTGTCTGGTTTAATTGTATAATATTATTATTAAAGGCTGATTTAAAATTTATTAAATCACTGCATATAGCTGTAAAATAGATTGTGGCAATGCTTAAATAATATTTACTTTTGCCTCTCCTAAAACCCAGTAGATTATGGAAACTTTAATACAAGAAAAACTCAATAAAGCACAAACGGCCTTTAACCAATGGCGGTTTATAGCCTTTGAAGATAAGCAGAAACTCATTGCTCGGGCATCTGAAATTTTAAAAAATAGAGCCGAAGATTTAGGGAAAATCATTACCAAGGAGATGAATAAACCCATCTCCCAAGCCATAGCAGAAGTGCAGAAATGCGCCCTGATGATGGACTACTACGCCACAGTAGAAAACAGTCTGAAACCAGAGAAAATAGCCTCTGAGTATAGTCTTTCGGAGGTGCATTTCGTTCCCAAAGGGGTTATTTTAGGCGTGATGCCTTGGAACTTCCCTTTCTGGCAGGTGCTTCGCTTCGCTACCCCCACGCTCCTCTCGGGGAATACCGCCGTACTAAAACACGCCTCCATTTGCTTTGAAAGTGGTAGAGCCATAGAAAACATCCTCCTCGAAGCAGGCTTCCCAGAGGGCGTATTTCAAAACCTTGAAATCGGGCATAATGAAGTGAGGCAAATCCTTGAAAGCCCCATTATAAAAGGGGTGAGCCTTACGGGTAGCGAAAAAGCAGGCGCCGAAGTAGCAGCCCTCGCAGGGAGGAATATCAAGAAATCTCTTTTGGAATTAGGTGGCAGCGATGCCTTTATCGTTTTAGACGATGCCGACCTTAATAAAGCCAGCCAAACAGGTGCTTTGGCGAGATTGCAGAATTGCGGACAGACCTGCGTGGCAGCTAAAAGATTCATCATTCAAGAGAATGTATATGCCGGGTTTTTAGACCTTCTTGTATCTGAATTTAAAAAATATCAGCCAGGAAATCCTTTAAATAAGGATACCCTTTTCAGCGGAATGGCGAGAGCTGACCTCGCCGATGAACTGGAAAACCAATACAAAAAAGCCTTAGAGCACGGTGCAGAGGTTATCCTCCCCCTTGAAAGAATATCAGATACTGCTTTTAAGCCTTCTCTCATCGCTGTGGAAAGAGCCAATCCTATCTTGCAGGAAGAGCTCTTTGGTCCTGTGGGAATCGTCCTCCGAGCAAAAGACGATAATGAAGCCCTCGATTTGGCAAATGATATCCCATACGGACTGTCTAACTCGGTCTGGACAGCAAACCTCGAGCGGGCAGATTTTTACATCAAAAACCTTGAATCGGGTACTGTAAATATCAACCGAATGACCAGCTCAGACCCGCGCTTTCCGTTTGGGGGAACGAAACTCTCGGGCTACGGTACGGAGCTTTCACTGCTGGCATTAAAGGAGTTTGTAACGGCAAAGACGGTCATCATTCAGTAGAGGACCCAACGCATTAAAAAACCTGCTTCATTTATCCGAAGCAGGTTTTTCTTTTGGTATTTAGCTTGAATTTTTTCGGAGCTCGTCCAGATGTTTCCAAATATCATCTTCTGCCTTATGGGGCATTTCTAAAAAATCTTCTGGGTGTTTTTGGATGTATTCCTGCCAAAGCCTGTCGTCCTTCTCGCTATAATAATTCGGAAATTCCCAAATAAATTTCTTTTTCTTTTCGCCTTTGTTTTTGTAAAAGAAAGCGAGGGAGCTCCCCACCAAAGCTCCTGCAGCGTGAGACTGCCAAGAGATTTGCCTTGCATCTTCCGCATTGGAAAACCACTCCTGAGGGAGTATGCCCCAAATCATACTTCCATAATAGAGAACTACCAGTAGAGAGATGGTAAGTAGCCTCGCATCTCGGCGAAATACCCCACCGAAAAAGAGGAAGAATGCCAGCATATATACAATACCACTCGCCCCGATGATGCAGACCAGCTCCTCTCCGAAAATGATGGGAGGCATCAGCCATACCAGACCGCCCGTAATGAGCCCACCCGAGAAAAACACCCGAGAGGCAACCTCTGAATAAAACTGAAAGAGGAGGAAAAGCAGTGCAGCTATCGGGATTGAATTGCCCAGCAGATGCTCCCAGCCACTATGCAAAAAAGGGCTGGTGAATATCCCCAGCAATCCATCTAAAGCCTGAGGAATAAGCGCTCCATTGCAATACGAGAATACCCCTATAGATTGAAGAATAAACCCTGCACCCATCAGGAATACCATTCCCAAAGGGTAGAGCAGAGCCTTATGTTGTATCTCTTTTTTCCACATTTGAATTAAAATTTCTGCTTCATTGCACAAATAGATTGCCACAGAAAAAGGGCAAGCCTGCTGAGCGGTTTAAAGAAGTACAATACTGATGTTTAAGGAAAGCCGAATGGGAATGACAGAATGTCAGTTGACTGTCTAAAAACGCCCTCTTTGCCTTAGAAATTCATAGCAGGATATGGCTACGGCATTGCTCAAATTAAGAGAATCAATAGTCCCTGCCATTGGGATGAGGGTATTTTTGCCTTTGCCCAGCCAGAATTCACTCAGCCCCGAATGCTCCGTACCGAATAGCAATGCTGACCTCCCGCTCAGCTCCAAAGAAGGGAGTGGTAGCGCTGTTTCATCCATAAAAGTAGTGTAGATATTGTACTGATGCTTGAGAAGAAAATGGTGCAACTCCTCATTTGAGGTTTGATAAATATTCATACCGAAAAGGCAGCCTACACTTGAGCGAATCACATTGGGGTTATAGAAATCTGCCCGTGTATCTGCCAGAATAAGGGCGTCTATACCGAAAGCCTCGCAACTTCTGAGAACAGCACCGAGGTTCCCTGGTTTTTCTATTCGTTCGATGATGATAACCGATGAATTTTCCTTCGGTTGAAAGTGGTGTAATGAATGCTCAGGCGTTTTATAAATCCCGATAATCCCCTCCGAGCTGCCTCTGTACGCTATTTTATCATAGAGCTTGTCCGATACGAAGAAAACCTTCCCTTGGGGAACTTCCTTTTTGTAGATGGCTTCGCAGATAAAGAACTCCACTGCTTCGTAACCGAAAGTCAGGGCTCTCTCGTTCTCCTGCTTGCCTTCTACTACGAAGACGCCTGCTGTTTTTCTAAATCGGTTATCGGTATTCAGCCGTGTGAGGCGTTTTATTTTATCGTTTTGACTGCTTTCAATTATCATTTATTCGTCGTTATAGTCTAATCTGAAAGATTTTCGGTGATACGGTGTTGCCCCATATTTTTTGAGTGCTTCTCTATGGGTTTTTGTGGGGTAGCCCATATTTTTATTCCAGCCATATTGGGGAAATTCCTCGTGCAGCTGAATCATCAGGTTGTCCCTGTAATTCTTGGCAAGGATAGATGCGCAGGCAATGCTCATCAATTTAGAATCTCCCTTCACGATGCACCGATGGGGAATGAAATGATAGGGGTGGAACCTATTGCCATCAACTAAAATAAGCTCGGGTCTGGTGTGGAGCTTGTCCAGAGAGCGGTGCATCGCCTCTATGCTGGCATTAAGGATGTTGTGCTTATCGATGTACTCGGCTGGGAGTTCGGTAATGGCGTAATCAAGGGCATTTTCTCTGATGAAAAGGTCTAATTCTGCCCGCTGCTTAGCGCTGAGCTTCTTAGAATCATTGATGATATCGCTTTGGAAACCTTCTTTCAGGATAACGGCTGCAGCTACTACGGGACCGCAGAGACAGCCTCTGCCCACCTCGTCGCACCCCGCCTCTATATACGCCTCCGATAGCCTTGTGAGTAATGCCATAATCTTTATTTGAGCCTTGCAAAAGTAAGGAAATATTCGTCTTTTGCTCGGTTTGATATTATCCTTTTTGGAAAGGTTTAAAGTTTCAGATAGTTTTCTAAATCCGTCATTTCAGTTTCCCAATCTCTGATGATACCTTCTTTGAGCTTTATTGCTGGTATTCCACCCAATAGATTTTGCTCACCAAGGCTTGTATAGTCTTTATTTAATAAAGAATTTGAGGCAATGAGGGTGTGCTTAGCCGTCTTCGTGCCCATACGAATGGTAGTTCGGATTCCGATATAATTAAAACTTCCGATTTCAATGCTTCCGCTCATAGGGATAGACTGATGAGTAGCTACATTTTTTAGCGGATGGAAGTTGGTATCTACAAACATACAGTAAGAGCCGCACTGCACCCAATTGCCAAAGTGAATCTTATTAAAGCAGATAATCTGGCTTTCACTTCCAAAAGAATTGATATGCCCCAAAGTTAAATGCCCTCCTTTGTTTATATATAATTTGGTATCAACTCCAAACTGGGTACTTCCATTGATTTCCATTGTGCCGAGTATAGATGCTTCGCCGCTTTTGTTTGACCGACTGAAAATTTCATAGGGATGTCCGAAGGACAATATTCCAAATTTTATCGGAATATTGAGTTTAATTTCTCCGCTGAATTTTTTTATTTTAAAGCCATAGAATACTACAATGGGAAATTTTAAAGCATCTGAAAAACCGAATGCCTTAAAGTTAATTCGCAATGTTTGCCACCAGTTGATTTTCCCGATTAAGAAAACCAATCTCCTGAGTTTATTGTCTAATTTTCCCACGCTGAAAAATGATAGTAAGGCAAAAGTACTAAAATATTTAGGCTTCTGCTGAGGTTTGATATTATAGGTTTTGGGCTAATGAGTATTTTATAGAAATTATTCTACTTTCTTTTTTGGATGATTTGTAGGAAATTCCTTATCGACCAGATGCTGCAGGCTATAAAAATACAAGAGATACTGCTGATGCTCATTAAAGAATTAAAACTAAAATATAATGCTACACAACCCATAAGCATTAGTGAAGATAATACAAATACTCGGATGTTTTGCCTGCTTATTTTTAGTCCGAAAGCCCTGTATGTAACCCAATAATTACCTATAAGATGACATAAATAATACAAACAGGAAGCTATAGCAACTCCCTTTATACCATAGAAATAAAACCCTAAAATATGAGAGACTACGAATAGAGAATTAAAAAATAAGGCATTATTTAAGATGAGATTTCGGCTACCTTTACCTATAATTACAAAGCCTGTAACCCAGGAAAATAGCTTAAAGAATACGCCCAGTAAAGCCAGCTGTACATATAATATCGTATCTGTAAAAGATTTTTCATAAAGTACAGCCACAATGGCAGGAGCCATCAGCAGGAGTAATATTAATACAGGGGAGAGTATAAGCGTACCGATATAGAGTTGGTTATTCACTTCGGAATTGAGTTCACAGGTATTTTCATTTGCTCTGGAAACCCGAGGAAAATAATCCAGACTCATTACCGTAAAAAAAATTGCTACATAAACATTTAGTATCGTAAAGCCAGAGATATAATAGCCCGTCTGCTCCAGCCCTCCAAACTTACGGATGAATATCTGAACAATATAAGCAGACAGGAGATTCAGTACATTACTGAGATTAAAATATAAGCCATTTCCTAAAATCTTTTTGGCATCTTTGGCTTTGTTAAAAGGGAGAGCTGTTTTATCATCTTTCAATTTTAACCTTCGGAAGACGATTCTAAATACTATAAATTCTACGATGCCTACTGCGATGAGGTTATAAACCACACCCCTCAGATGAAAATAATAATAGAGAGGCAGGGTAATCAAAATACCGATGATATTGGCAGTGAGGTTGGCATTAGCGAGCTTCTTCACTTCCATTCTACTTTGGAAGATGGAGGTATAAATCTCGGTGATCTGCTTCATTACAACCGAGAAGGAAATCAGCTGAAAAGCCCAGCGGTAATCAGCGGTATCAAAGGTAATCATCGAGAGCTGATGAGAAAATAAAAAGCAGAGAACCGCCCCTATTATCCCAATGATGATGGATAATTTTTGAATAAGTGAGATTCGCTCTATAGATTGGAGGTTTTCATTCTCGGATAGATATCTTACGGTGCTGGCTGGCAGTCCGCAATTCGTTAAGCTGATGATAAGATTAAATGTAGAGGTGAGTAATCCTAAAAAGCCCACCCCCTGAGCTCCCAGCCATAGCGTTGCGAGCTTTGAGCGGATGATGCTGATGAGCAAAGAGAAAATATGAACACTGCCGAAAGTCGTAATGTTCGTAATGATTTTTTTTAAGTTCTGTTGATTGCTCATTCGTAGTCGTTGATGGCTTTAATGATGTAATCTACCTCTTCTTCTTTCAACATTTGATGGCAGGGAATGCTGATGATTTCTCTGTGGATTTGCTCGGATATGGGTAAGCTGAGGTGGGAAAATTCTTTCATCGCTTCCTGCTTGTGAGGAGGGGTGGGATAGTGGATGAGCGTTTGTATGTCTTGCCTCAGCAGATAATCTTGGAAGCTCGCTCTCTCTGCCACTCGTACACCGAAGATGTGGAAGATGTGATTTTTACTTCCGTTCCATTTTGGTAAAGAGATTTGGGGATTTTTTATCTCGGACAAGTACCGCTTTGCGATGCTCCTTCGCTTCTCATTATCGCTATCTAAATCTTTGAGCTTTAAGCTGAGAATACCTGCCTGCCATTCATCCAATCGGGAATTGAAACCTTTGTATTTATGCTGATATTTCTTCTCAGAACCATAATTCCTGAGGGCTTTTATGCAGGTGGCAAGTGCTTCATCAGAAGTGGTAACCGCTCCACCATCTCCGAGTGCTCCGAGGTTCTTACCTGGGTAGAAGCTAAAGCCCGCAGCATCTCCTATATTCCCTGCTTTTAGCTGATTTTCTTCGGCACCGTGTGCCTGTGCGGCATCTTCTATCAGAAGCAGGTTTTGCTCTTTTGCCCATCGCCTGATGTTCTCTGCATCTGTAATCTGCCCATAGAGATGAACCATTAGTATCCCTTTGGTAGCGGGAGTTATATTCTTTTGAAGAGTGGTGAGCTCAAAGTTGTAATTATCCAGATTGGTGTCTATGAGTTTTGGAGTAAGACCAGCATTCATAATACTTAAAATACTCGCGATATAGGTATTGGCAGGTACGAGGATTTCATCTTCTTTATTGAGCCTGCCCAGCTGTATATAAGCCTTAAAGATGAGTTCCAAAGCCTCTAATCCATTGCCTGTGCCTATGGCGAATAGGCTACCGCAGTATTGGGCAAACTGAGCCTCAAAGGCAGAGACTTCCTCACCCAGTATATACCAGCCAGACTGGAGCAAATCTCTGGTCTTTTGAAGGATGGCTTCTTCGTATGGGTGGTTGATTTTCTTTAAGTCAAGGTAAGGAATCATAGATAAATATTTTCTGTTGGGTGTGTATTTCTAAGGTCTAATTCATAGAAATCCTGTGCGTAGCTTCTTGCTCCGAAGCCTTCTTTCCAGAACAGGAGTCCGTCATTTATTTTGAGCTTCCCTTCGTGCAGTTCATTAGAAATACCGAAATCAAAGTAATCGTAATCCTTATATACACTGGTAATAAGTTCGGAGAAGAGCAAATCCAAAGCTCCTGTTTTTCTGTATTCTCTAAGCCCAGAGATGTATTGTGAATGCACTGTTCTTTTATTGATGAAGAGCACCGTTCCTGCAATTAATTTTCCGTTGAGGAAGGCTCCATATATTTCAATATTCTTAGGAAACAGATTCGCCAGCTTGCTGATTTCTTCAGCGGAATGCACAGGCTGGGTATGATGATTTTGCATAAGCTCGGGGGAGAGGATTTCATTCCAAAAGGCGGTGTAGTTATTCATCTTTTGTATAGAGATGCCCTGTTTTTTTGCATCATTAATATGCCTTTTGATGATTTTAGAGGGTATAAAACCTTTCCTTAAATCTATTGTGGAGGTTAGGAATCTCCTTATCAGTTGAGCATTGAGGCGATACATCATAAATTTCCATTCATCATTCCCACAATCGCTGTAAAAATGGGGGATTTCTTTCCAGAAAAGTCTGTTAAAACCTTGAGTTTTTAAATATTGTAGCAAATGTGTGAATATATTGGTAAAAAGTTGCGTTCGGATATCTCGTTTTGTGAGTATTCCGCCGTAGGTAAGCCCCCAGTGGGTATAAAAACCCTCTTGCTCTCTGTGTGCGGGGATTAGGGCTATTGGTTTTTTATCCTCAAAGACCATTAGCGAGCAGTCTTGGAATCTGTCTTTGTGATATTCCATAAAATCACGATGAAAGAGGAAGGTAGCATTCTTTGCCTCTGCTACGAAAGTATTCCAACAAAGGTAATCTTCTTCCTGATATTGCCTTATGCTAATAGATTTCATCATTATTATTTTATGGTGAAGCCTTTTTCAGGATTTTAATTCTTACTGAAATCTACTTTATTCTCTCTTAGGTAGAGGTTGGTCTGTGTTATGGTGCTGAGAACTTCGTCGCAACCTTCTTTCTTTTCTGCTGAGGTGGCGAAGATTTCGGGGAGCTCTTCCCAGCTTTCCAATAGTTTTTGCTTATAGATTTCTACATTTTTCAGGATTGCATTGGGCTTGAGCTTATCGGTCTTTGTAAAGATAATGGAGAATGGCACTCCGCTCTCTCCACACCATTCCATAAATTCAAGGTCTATCTTCTGAGGCGTATGACGAGAGTCTACTAATATGAATAGATTGACGAGGTTTCTTCGATTAAGGATATAGTTGGAGATGAGTTTTTCAAAATCTTTTCTCTGGGTTTTGGAGACTTTGGCGTATCCATAGCCAGGCAGGTCGGTCAGGTACCAGTCCTCATTGATAAGGAAGTGATTAATCAGCTGCGTTTTCCCAGGTGTCTGAGAGGTTTTTGCCAGGTCTTTCTTGTTCATCATTGCATTGATGAGGGAGGATTTCCCCACATTAGACCGCCCGATAAAGGCATATTCAGGGAGGGTAGGCTCTGGGCATTCCTGCCATTTGCTACTACTTTTTACAAACTCAGCAGACTTAATCATCATTTGGATAAAATTAATGGTTATACCTTTATTTAAAGCTACTAAGCAGATATTTTACTCAGCCAGCGGTAGAGTATTTCATTAAACTCATCGGGTTTTTCCATCATAGCGGCGTGCCCGCACTGGTCTATCCAGTATAGCTCAGAGTTGGGGATGTACTTGTGCATATCTTCTGCCACATCGGGAGGGGTTACATTATCCTGCTTGCCCCAGATGATGCAGGTAGGGCATTTTATATTAGGTAAGTCTTTCAGCATATTGTGTTTTATGGCGCTTCTTGCGAGCATTACGGTCTTTATGCCTTTCATTCTGTCATTTACTACGGCAAAAACTTCATCTACCAGCTCATCGGTAGCTACGGATGGATCATAAAAAACATCCTGAGTTTTTCGTTTGATGTATTCCTTATCTCCTTTTCTTGGGAAGCTGTCTCCGAAAGTTCTTTCATAGAGCCCAGAGCTTCCTGTTAGTACAAGATTTTTTACTAATTCGGGTCTGTTTATGGTCAGTATAAGCCCAATATGCCCACCCATAGAGTTTCCTACAATGGTTACAGGTGTGCCGATATGCTCATCGATAAATTTCGCCACATACTTTGCTATGGCGCTAAGGTTGGTATTGAGAACGGGTAAGTCATAAATCGGTAGCTGAGGTACGAGAACTCTGTAGCCTCTTGCAGAAAAGAAATCCACCATTTTATCAAAATTGCTAAGCCCGCCCATCAGTCCGTGTAGCAATACTAAAGGATGTCCCTCGCCTTCCTCTATATAGTTGAATTTTTTTTCCTTTTTAGTTTTAAAAATCATAGACCTGTCTAACTGAGACGCAAAAGTACGAAATAAGATAGAAATATACCGTAGCCTGCATCTGCTTTTCTGTACGGATGGAGGAGAAACAAACCTACTCAATTTTTTTTTGGATTGAAGTCAATTTTTGGAGAGATGAAAGTCGCATTTTTTAAAAAGGCAGTCAGCCTCTAAAAAAACACAGTCAGTTTTTGAAAAAACGCAGTCAGTTTTTTGAAAAAGGCAGTCAGTTTTTGAAAAAGGCAGTCAGTTTTTGAAAAAGGCAGTCAGTTTTTTTACCTTCTCTGTGGGTTTTGGAAATCAATAACTTATAGAGGTGAATTTTCATCCTTTTGGAAGCTGTTCAAAATTCCGTATTGCTTAAGGCTTAGTACGCGAAAAATGCTACATTTGTACCCGAAAAAAAAGATAGAGATGTATCATAATCCTGTGCTACTCAAAAGGAGTGTAGATGAGCTGGTAACCGACCCAGATGGCGTGTATATAGATTGTACTTTTGGGGGCGGTGGGCATTCTCGGGAGATTCTTGGGAGGCTCTCGACTAAGGGTAGGCTGTTTTCCTTTGACCAAGATTTGGATGCGCTCAATAATGCCATAGATGATGAGCGATTTACCTTGATTAATCAAAATTTCAGGTTTTTAGAAAACTCTCTTCTGATGTATGGCGTAAGGGAGGTCAGTGGTGTGCTGGCAGATTTAGGGGTGTCTTCTCATCAGTTTGATGAAGCAGAAAGAGGTTTCTCTACCCGTTCAGATGCACCTTTGGATATGCGTATGAATATGCTTCAGGGATTGGATGCACGAGTGGTTATCAACGAATATGAAGAGGAAAAGCTAGCCGATATTTTCTACTATTATGGAGAGCTTAGGGAGGCGAGAAAGCTCGCGAGAGAGGTGGTTCATCAGCGGAAAACCAAGCCGATACATAGCACGAAAGACTTAAAAGAACTCTTCAGTTTCATGCCTCCGCATAAGCAGAATAAGTTCTTTGCACAGGTCTTCCAGGCGATACGGATAGAGGTGAATGAGGAACTGGAAGCACTAAAAGAAATGCTGGTACAGGCGCACAGAGTATTAAAACCTGAGGGGAGAATGGTCGTAATCTCTTATCATTCATTAGAAGATAGGCTGGTCAAGAGATTCCTGAAAAATGGTAAGTTTGAAGGCGAACCCGAAAGAGATATTTATGGAAATTATCAGAAGGCTTTTGAGCTTCTACAATCCAAAGCAATTGTCCCTACTGATGAGGAGATAGAACAAAACTCAAGAGCGAGAAGCGCAAAAATGCGGATAGGAATAAAGGTAGGAGCAGTTTAATCAACAATTAAAGTTTGAAATTTTGGCAAAGAGAAAAAAACATAGAGAGCGAAAGAAACTTACCTTTAAGGATATTATAAAGGGGAACTTCCTCCACCTTGAGGAGATTCGGGCAAACTATAAATACTTCTTGTTTCTATCTGTATTGGTCTTTATTACCATCTATCTCAGCCATATGGCGAGCAATAAAATAAAGCAGGTGAACCAGCTCAAAGAGCAGGTAGAAGAATATAAATCTCGCAACGCATATGCCCAAAGCCGTTTGATAAAAGTGAAAATGGAATCCGAACTCGGAAAAGAAATGGAGAAAGATTCGCTCTTCCCTCTGGAAAAACATCCCCATAAATTATTGATAAAAATAGACAGCACCAATGGCAAAAAGTAGTACGGAATTTGAACTCAAACGAAAGAGAACCCTATACTGGGCTTATGCTTTTGTAGCGGTGGTTGCTCTATTGTTTATCTTTTTTGTTGTGCGTATTTTATTTATTCAAACCACTAATGTAGAGGAGATACAGCAGGAAATTGTCCGAAAAAACTACCGCGAAGCTACCCTGAAAGCAGCGCGGGGGAATCTTTATGCTTCCGATGGTTCTATCTTGGCAACTACCGTAATGCGCTATGATATTTATATAGATTTTAAGACGATAAGAGATACGCTGTATCAGAACAATATATCCAGCCTTACCGATTCTCTCTCGGTGATGTTTAATAAACCGAAGAGCTACTTCCGTACTAAGCTCGATACACAGAAGAAGAAGGGAAATCAATACTACTCCCTCGTGCGGGGGTTGGATTATGACCAATATGATAGAATCCGAAAGTTCCCGATTTTTAAGAAAGGTAAAAATAAAGGAGGCTTTATTGTAGACAGACGATATACAAGGGAGCTCTCAACGGTGGAAATCGGTAGAGGAACCATCGGTATGGATGATGAGCGAGGGAAGTCTGGCTTGGAAGCAGCCTTTTCTAAACATCTTTCGGGTACGGATGGCAAACGCCTTGAGCAGAGAGTAAATTCAATACAATGGAAACCGATTGATTATTGGAAAATCAAAGAGCCCATAGATGGTAACGATGTTTATATTACCATAGACCTTAGGATACAGGATATCGTTAGCTCGGCGCTTCAAAAGCAGTTGGTGAAATACAATGCCGACCATGGTACTGTGATTCTTATGGAAGTAGAGACAGGGAAAGTCCGTGCAATGGTCAATCTCAAAAAGAACGAAAGAGGAGAATATGTAGATTCTTATAACTACGCTCTGAAAGATGGTATAGAGCCTGGCTCTACCTTTAAGACCATTTCCCTTTTGGCGGCTATGGATGATGGGTTTATTGATGAAAACACTACCGTAGATGTAGGAAATGGCGTTTGGGAATATGCCAAACAGAGAATCACCGATGGGCACGGTGGGGGTGTTTATGAAATCAGCGATGTACTCGCAAAATCGAGCAATGTAGGTACGGCAAAGCTCATTACAAAATTCTATGCAGATGAGCCACAGGTATTCTTCAATCATCTTAAAAGATGGAAGATGTTTGATAAAATGGAACTGGAACTCCCAGGTGTAACCAAGCCTAAGATTATTACTCCAGACCATAAGCGCTGGAATAAAGCCACTCTGGCATCTATCTCTTATGGTTATTCAACGAACTTTAATATCCTCCAGCTGGCTACTTTTTATAACGGTATTGCCAATGGTGGGAAGATGCTAAAACCCCTCTTCATAGATAAAATAATGAAAGACGGTAAGGTAATCTATACCGCTGAGCCAGAAGTCTTGGTTAAAAGTATGGCTTCCGAAAAAGCGATTAAGATGATGACCGATGCCCTTACCAAAGCTGTGGAAAAAGGTACTGCAAAAAGTATCTTTACTCCCAACCTCAAAATGGCAGGCAAGACAGGAACAGCCCGATTTGAATACTGGATTGCAGGTTCTATGAAATACCGAGCTTCTTTTGCAGGCTTTTATCCTTCCGATAAGCCGAAATATACCTGCTATGTGATGATTGACCAGCCAGACACCTCTATCGGGTATTATGGAGGGACGGTAGCAGCTCCTGTATTTAAGGAAATAGCAGGGAAAACCTTCCTGAAAACCCCTCAAAACATAGAGAAAGAACTGTTAAAGGAGAAGAAAGCAGATCTCAATAAGTTACTCTCAAAACCAGCAAAAGTTTCTGTGAAAAACGGTGTAATGCCTAATGTGCAAGGGCTCTCAGGGGTGGAGGTGATTCCCCAGCTTGAAAACCAAGGCTACAGAGTGCAGTATAAAGGTGTAGGGCGGATTAAGGAGCAATTCCCAAAAGCAGGTACAGTCATTAAAAAAGACCAGAGGATTTATTTAACCCTTGCTCAATAAGATAAAGGCTTTATACTATCAGACTTTAAAGGAAATCAATATTAATGAGAATAAAATCAAAATGGTCTGAGAATTAAGCCAGAAAGAATACTATATAACTTACTTAACTTAAAAGATAAACCGATGAATTTACAAGACTTAATACATAAACTCCCTATTCTGGAAGGTGTAGGTGAGCTCAATAGAGATATATCAAATCTAAATTTCGATAGCCGAAAGATTCAGCCAGGTGGCTTATACATTGCGGTAAAAGGAGTGGCTACTGATGGGCATCAGTTTGTAGATAAAGCACTCGATGCAGGAGCTGTAGCAGTAGTCTGCGAAACCCTTCCAGCCGATTTAAGAGATGAGGTAGCTTACATCAAGGTGAAGAATTCTGTAAAAGCTCTTGGGGCGCTTGCTTCTAATTTCTACGGCAATCCATCGGAGAAGATTACACTTGTCGGTATTACGGGGACTAATGGCAAAACCTCTGCTACTACTCTCTTGTCAGAGACCTTTAATCTCTTAGGTTTCAAGACAGCTCTTATCTCTACTGTGGAATATAGGATTGGGAGCAAGGTCTATCCCTCCACCCATACCACACCCGATATTATCAGTATCAATAGAATAATGGCAGAGGCGGTAGATAGCGGCTGCGAATACGCATTTATGGAAGTAAGTTCTCACGGTATCCACCAGTCTAGGACGGAAGGATTAAATTTCAAGATAGCTGGCTTTACGAATATTACTCGTGACCATTTAGATTATCATAAAACCTTTGAAGACTATCTCTATACCAAGAAATCTTTCTTTGATAACCTCTCCCCTGAGGCAGTTGCCATTACCAATATAGATGATAAGAATGGGCTTGTAATGCTTCAAAATACAAAGGCAAAACGAAGGACATACGCTATGCGAACCCTTGCGGACTATTCTGCTCGTTGCCTTGAATACAGCTTTGAAGGGATGCTCCTTAATTTTAATGGACAAGAGTTCTGGACGGCTCTCACAGGCAAGTTTAATGTTAGCAATCTCCTCCTCGTATTTGCCGTAGCTTCTGAGCTGGGTTTCGAGCAGGTAGATATACTTCGCGCAATGTCTCAGCTACGAAGAGTAAATGGCAGGTTTGAAGTCATTACATCTGCTACAGGTATTATTTTCATTGTGGATTATGCCCATACGCCAGACGCTCTGGAAAACATTCTCGAGAGCATTAATGAAACCCGAACCAAGAACGAACGCCTTATCTGTGTCTTCGGATGCGGGGGCAATCGCGACCACGGCAAGAGACCCCAGATGGGAAGCATCGCTACCCAGAAGGCTACCCTCTCCATCCTCACTTCCGATAACCCGAGAGATGAGGAGCCTCTCCAAATCATTAAGGATATAGAGGCGGGCATTGCGCCTCAGCATTTCAGCAAGTATACTGTGATTGCCGACCGCAAGGAAGCGATTAAAATGGCGATTAAATTTGCCGAGCCAAAGGACATTATCCTCGTTGCCGGCAAGGGGCACGAGACCTACCAAGAGATAAAAGGCGTAAGGCATCATTTTGATGACAGAGAAGTCATCACCGAACTCCTTCAACTAATGGGAAAGTAAATGCTTAAACCCAATAACCCCTCATCCTACTACGCCCTTCCTATAATGCTGATTGTCATAAAAGAAAAGAAGATTGTGCAAGACGGTCTCCTACTGATTCTACTCTCTCAGGTGCTGGATAGAAAGGTTTTCAGCTTTTAGAAGGCATAGCACTATATTCCTAATTCTCTGTACTCTATGGATGATAAAAAGATATATTCCGGCCAAGAGCTTATCCTCAATGGAAGCTCCCTGTTCTATCTAAAAAAGCTACTGAGACACCTTGCTAAGAGTTTTGGTTTGTTTTTTATCTGGGTTATCCTAATGTATCGACTCTATTGGTTTGCTATTTTTGTTATATGGTATTTATCTGCGTTTCTCGAAGGTCTTATTTTCCTCACCCTTCACCTGCCTTTTATTATTTACCTTATTTCCTCATTAAAAAAGATACTTGGCGAGCGCCAGCCGAGAAGACTCTCTCTTAATGAGCGAGGAATAATGAGCTCTGAATATGGTCTCATTCCTTGGGAGGAAGTTGTAAAAATCTCCGAGCTACCTTCCTTTTTCGGAGATAATGATAGGCTTATCGTAGAGGTAAAAAGCCCTAATATCTATATTGATAGGCAGAGAGATAAGTCAAGAGTTCTAAAAATGTGGCAGCATCTCTCTAATTATAATACACCCATCGTATTCCTTATCCAAAATCAAGGTGTAAGCCTTGAATCTCTTAAAAATCTAATGCAGGATAAATTGAAAGAATATCACTCTTCCCTGATGAATACCCAATAAAGGTATGTTATCTGCGTTCTGCCCAGATAAGCTGGTTATGCTTTGTATTGCCCGATTGTTAGACTAAATTCAAATATACTTGGAATAGAAAAGTCTATCTTATTCTGTATGAGGGTTTAAAGTATATGTTTCAAATTGTCAATCAAAAAATCTAATGTAGATGAGGAAAAATATATCCAAGATAAAAGGAAAAATTAAAATCCTAATAAACTATGCGAAAAACTTTATTCTCGTCATCAGATGTCTTATTTTTGTAGCCACAGGCTGGGAAAGCCTTATGGGAACCAAAAAAAATCAAGAATATAAAAGAATAAGCGACAATTAGAATAAGACAATACGCATTATGTTATATTATTTATATGAATACCTCACCGCAAATGGCGTGTATATACCAGGGCTTAATCTGTTTCGGTATATTTCTTTTCGTGCGGGCATGGCGGTACTGATGTCTCTATTTATAGGGCTGGTGTATGGGAAGAAAATCATCGTATATCTCAGGAGAAAACAGATGGGAGAGCTGGTGAGAGACTTGGGGCTCGATGGACAGAAGCAGAAAGAAGGTACGCCTACTATGGGAGGGCTTATCATTATTGTCTCTGCGCTTATCCCTGTCTTGCTTTTTACTAAATTCTTAAATATTTACATCCTGCTCTTAATCATCTCCGTTCTATGGATGGGGATTATTGGTTTTATAGATGACTATCTGAAAAAGGTAAAAAAGAATAAAGATGGGCTAAGTGGGAAATTTAAAATCGTAGGTCAGGTAGGTCTTGGGCTTATTGTTGGGGTAGTGATGTATTGTAGCCCAGAGGTTTTGGTAAAAAGACAATACACCGATGCAGCTCAATATCCAAATAAGGCAGTAGAGCAGAAGTTTGCCCCACCTGAAAAAGCAGTGGTTTCTACTGTGCCTTTTGTGAAGAACAATGAATTTGATTATAGCAAGATTCTTTTTTGGATGAGCGATGAGGATGCAGAGACATACTCTTGGGCGGTCTTTATCCCCATTGTGATTTTTATTGTAACCGCAGTGTCTAACGGTGCCAACATTACGGATGGAATTGATGGGCTTGCGGCAGGGACCAGCGCCATCATTCTCCTTGCTTTGGCATTCTTTGCTTACCTTTCGGGGAATATCATTTTTGCCGATTATCTCAATATAATGTTCCTGCCCAATATGGGAGAGACGACTATCTTCGCTATTGCAATGGTGGGTGCTGTTATCGGTTTCTTCTGGTACAATACTTACCCTGCACAGGTCTTTATGGGAGATACGGGGAGCCTTATGCTGGGCGGAGTTATCGCGGTTCTTGCCATTATCCTCCGGAAAGAGCTGCTTATCCCCGTGCTTTGTGGGATTTTCCTTGTAGAGAACCTCTCGGTAGTACTTCAAGTGCTTGTATTCAAATACAGGAAAAAGAAATACGGTCTGGAATATGCTCAGAACAATAGGCTTTTCAAGATGTCTCCCCTTCATCATCATTATCAGAAGGAGGGCTATCACGAAAGTAAAATCGTGAATAGAATGATTATTATAGGAATTCTATTGGCTATTATATGTTTGATAACTTTGAAGATTAGATAGGAGGAGAGGTATAAAACTTAAAAACAATGAAAGTAGTAATATTAGGTGGAGGAGAGAGTGGCTTTGGGGCAGCATATCTCGCAAAGAAAAAGGGATTTGAAGTCTTCCTTTCAGATAAAGGGATGATTCGTGAGGAATATAAAAATCGCCTTACGGAGCATAATATACCCTTTGAGGAAGGTTGCCATACAGAGGAGCGAGTTCTCTCGGCAGACTGGGTAATAAAATCACCAGGGATTCCTAAAAAATCAGAAATCGTTCAGAAAGTAAAACAGAAAGGGATTCGTTTGTCATCAGAGATAGAATTTGCCTCAGCATTTACGGAGGCTAAAATTATTGCAATTACAGGGAGTAATGGGAAGACAACGACTACCTCGCTTATCTATCATATCCTTAAAAATGCAGGGCTCAATGCAGGGCTCGGTGGGAATATTGGGACGAGCTTTGCAAAACAAGTAGCCGATGAGAATTATGATTACTTCGTCCTTGAAGTAAGTTCCTTCCAGCTTGATGATGTTCAGAACTTCAGTCCGTATATTTCCTTGCTTCTCAATCTATCTCCCGATCATCTTGATCAATATAACTATCAGTACGAAGAATATGCTTTGGCAAAGTTTAAAATTGCCCAAAACCAAGAGCCACAAGACTTTTTTATCTATAATCAAGATGATGAAATGAGTACTCGTCTCTTAAAAGATTTACCTCTTCGTGCTCATAAGATTCCATTTTCCCTAAAAGAAAATCTTGATGAAGGAGCTTCTCTCCGAGATGGCCGATTAGAAATATCACTTGCCTCTCCTTTCTCGATAGAGGTAAAAGAGCTGAGCCTTGTAGGGATGCACAATGTGGCAAACAGCCTCGCGGCTTCATTAGTTGCTAAACTCTTAAATATAAGTAATGAGAGCCTTAGGGAATCTCTGATGAGCTTCCAGCCTGTTGAGCACAGATTGGAGTTTGTTGCAGAAATCGATGGGGTAGATTATATAAACGACAGCAAAGCTACCAATGTAAATGCGGCATATTATGCATTAGAAAGTATGACCCGCCCTACCATTTGGATTGTTGGCGGTACCGATAAGGGAAATGACTATACAGAAGTACAAGATTTGGTGAAAGAAAAAGTAAAAGCCATCGTTTGTATGGGAGTAGATAACTCAAAGATTATAGACTTCTTTAAAGATGAAGTAGAACGAATTTACAGTACGGCAAGTATCTCAGAATGTGTGGAAACTTGTAAATCCCTCGCCCAATCTGGTGATACCGTACTCCTATCTCCCTGCTGTGCCAGCTATGATCTCTTCAAAAGTTATGAAGACCGAGGGAAGCAATTTAAAGATGAAATATTAAAAGCCAAATAAGGAATACAACCAATGAATGATTACACGCCTCTAAAAACAAAAAAAGAACTGCTAAAAGGAGATAAAATCCTTTGGGGGGTTGTTATCCTGATTTCTATACTCTCCATATTCCCTGTATATTCAGCAAGCTCAAACCTTGAGTATATCGTCAATAATGGTACTACACTTGGGCATATAGCCAAGCATATAGGCTTTATTATTTTTGGGCTTCTCACGATGAGAGTAATGTCCATTATAAAGTATCATTATATAGGAAAGCTGAGCGTTTTATTTCTCGTTGCTTCCATAGGGGCAATAGTTTGGGCTACCTTTAGTGGGCAAACCATTGATGGAGCTTCCGCAGCCCGTTGGGTGAAAATACCCATCATTTCAATATCTTTCCAGCCTTCTACATTTGCTTACTTAATGCTTATTATCTACCTCTGCCGTTTTCTTACAAAAGACATAGGGCGAGAGCGAAAACCTTGGGAAATATGGCTGGGGGTATTTGGTACTATTATGCTTGTTTTTCTTTTAGTAGCAAAAGACAATGGCTCTACGGCACTGATGATACTCCTCGTTTCGCTTGCGGTCTTAGTCGTAGGGCAAATGAAGTGGAGCTATATCGGAGGCTTTATGGCTTCAGCTCTTGTAGCAGGGACTTTATTCATTTTAGTAGCTCTTAATACGAATTGGCTCGGAGGTTCTCGTATTCATACTTGGATGAGCCGTATAGAAACCTTTACCTCTTCAAAAACTCAAAATAATGAGGTAGAAGATGAAGCGATGAAGACAAAAACCTACCAAGTAGATCAAGCAAAAGCAGCAATCGTTCACGGTGGGCTTACGGGTATGGGGCCAGGCAAAAGTGCCTTGAAACAAATGCTCCCACAATCGGCATCAGACTTTATATTCGCTATTATTGTTGAGGAGTACGGCCTCTTGGGGGCTATTTTTCTTATATTTCTTTACTTCATTATGCTTTTGAGAATCGTGATGATAGCAAGCAAGATAGATCGCTTCTTTGGTACGCTGCTCGTCTTTTCAATCGGAATAATGATTTTCGTTCAAATTGCCGTTAATATAGCGGTTGCGGTAAATTTAATCCCAGTTACGGGTCAGCCGCTTCCACTTATAAGCTACGGGGGGTCTTCTATGCTGGTTACTTATATACAGTTGGGGCTGGTTCTCAGTGTGAGCGATCAGATTCAGGTAATGGATGAGGAAGGGCTCCTTAAGAAACAAGATATAGAAGAGATAAACGATATAGCGTAGTTTAAGGATTAATAATACAAACCCAATATGAAAATACTCATCAGTGGTGGAGGTACAGGAGGGCATATATTCCCTGCTATAGCCATAGCTCAGGAGCTCAAAAGGCGTTTCCCAGAGGCAGAATTCCTCTTCATCGGTGCAAATGGCAAAATGGAAATGGAAAAAGTCCCACAAGCGGGCTTTAAGATAGAAGGTCTTAGTATCGCGGGCTTTGATAGAGGCAATCTCCTCAAAAATATCTCTTTGCCGTTCAAGCTTATTTCCAGTTTGTGGAAGGCGCGGAGGATTATCAAGCGTTTTAAGCCAGATTTCGCGGTCGGTACGGGTGGCTTTGCCTCTGCGCCGGCTTTATATATTGCTTCTACGCTTGGAGTGCCTATTTTCATTCAAGAGCAGAACTCTCTCCCTGGAAAGACCAATATTTTCCTCTCCAAAAGGGCTCGTGGGGTTTTCACTGCCTACCCAGATATGCAGCATTTTTTTCCACATACTCAAGTCTATTTCCTCGGTAATCCTATCCGCGAGAATGTCCTTTCTGGTTTAGAAAGCACGGCTTCTGCAAAGGAGAAATTGGGGTTAGATAAGAACAAGCTCACAATACTTTCGGTAGGAGGGTCTTTGGGGTCTCGCACGCTGAATAATGCTTGGGAAAAACTCATCCCTCAAATCAACGAGCAGGGAATCCAATTGATTTGGCAGACGGGCAAAACCGATTACCAGCACATCATTTCACAAAATCTGGCGACTGAAAACATACAAGTGCGTGAGTTTATCTCAGATATGGCACTTGCATATTCCGCTGCGGATGTCATTGTCTCCCGTGCGGGGGCTATTGCCATCTCCGAGCTTGCCATAGCGGGCAAGCCTATCTTGCTGGTACCTTTTCCGTTTGCCGCAGAGGATCATCAGACCAAGAATGCAATGGCTCTTGTGGAAAAAAATGCCGCCCGAATGGTAAAAGATTCTCAAATGGAGGCTGTATTTTGGCAAACTTTATCCGAAATTTGCAACAATCAAAGCCTAAGGGAGCAGATGTCTCGCAATCTCTCCCTCTTTGCAAAGCCAAAAGCCACACAGGAGATTGTAGCGCAGCTACTGGAGGCCTTATCCCTCCGCCCGTAGCACAAAAGGCACCTCCCGCAACGCAAAAGGTACCTTCCGCAACACAAAAGGTACCTTCCGTAGCACGAAGGAAGCTAAATGCAACGCGAAGGAACCAACCCGTAGCACGGGAGGCACTTACCGCAATGCGAAGGAAACAAAATGCAATGTGAAGGAAACAAAATGTAACGCTGAGTAAGCCAAATGTAATGCGAAGGAAGCCAAATGCAACGCGAAGGAAGCCAAATGTAATGCGAAGGAAGCCAAATGCAATGTGAAGGAAACAAAATGTAATGCGAAGGAAACCAAATGCAATGTGAAGGAAACCAAATGTAACGCGTAGCAAGCGAAATGTAACGCGTAGCGAGTGAAATGTAATGCGTAGCGAATGAAATGTAACGCGTAGCAAGCGAAATGTAACGCAAAGAAAACAACAGTATTAAATACTATATATAAAAGGGATGCAAAACATAAATACATATCAGAATTTTTATTTCGTGGGCATTGGGGGTATAGGGATGTCTGCCCTCGCCAGATACTTTAAGTCCCTCGGTAAAAGGGTCTCTGGCTATGATAAAACTCCAACTAAGCTCACCGATGCACTCGTATCAGAGGGGGTGAGCATCTCCTTCCAAGATGAGGTAAGTGCAGACATAAAAGCCCTCCATCCAGAGGATACTCTGGTGATCTACACCCCTGCCATAAAGAAATTAAAGATTTTAGAACACTTTGAGCAGCAAAATTTCACCATCGTTAAGCGCGCCAAAGCACTCGGCATCGTTACCAAGCATACCGAGTGCCTCGCCATAGCAGGTACGCACGGCAAGACGACGACTTCCACCCTCGTTGCACATCTGTCCAATGTCGCAGGGCTGCCGTTCTCCTGCTTCCTCGGAGGGATTTCCGAAAATTTTAAATCCAACTTCCTCTATAAAGGTAGCGAAATCTCCATCGTAGAAGCCGATGAGTACGATAGGAGCTTCCTCAGCCTCTCCCCAGATTGGGCGATTATTACTTCGATAGATGCAGACCACCTTGACATCTACGGAGATAAAAATCATATAGAAGACAGCTTCCGAGACTTTGCCGCTTTGGTCAAGGACGAGAAAAAGCTCTTCGTACGAAAAGGAGCAGACATCAAAGCCCCACATTTGACCTATGCCGTTAATGAGAAAGCAGATTTCTACTCCGATAACCTCAGAGTAGAAGGCGAGAAAACCCTCTTCACCTTCCATTCTAATGAAGATAAGGTAGAATTCTCTTGGGAAATCCCCGGCATCCATAATGTGGAGAATGCCACCGCTGCCATCGCCCTCCTCCATTCTTTGGGCGCCACCTACGAGCAGCTCCAGAGCGGTATCTCTTCCTTTAAAGGCATCAAAAGGCGATATACTAAGCACAAACTCGCCAATGGAAAGATTTATATTGATGATTATGCCCATCACCCCACCGAGCTCAGCGCCGTGATTAGCTCCGTAAGGGCTTTCTCACCCGATAAAAAGCTCCTCATCGTCTTTCAGCCTCACCTCTTTAGCCGAACGAGAGACTTCGCCGATGGCTTCGCTGAGGTTCTCGCCAAAGGAGATGATTTACTCCTTCTAGACATCTATCCCGCCAGAGAATTGCAGGAGGACTTCGAGGGAATCACCTCCCGATGGCTCCTCGATAAAATCAACACCGAGAATAAAGAGGTATGTACCCTCAATCAAGCCCTCAGTAAGATAAAACAAAGAGACTTTGATGTGCTCCTCACCGTAGGCGCAGGAAATATAGACACCCTCTACGACCCTATTATCAAATGGGGCGGAGGTATAGACTAAAACATAAGCAAACCACGATATATAATGAAAAATAAGTATAGGATTCTCAAAATTTTGGTTACCGTTATCATCTTAGGCTTTCTGATGAACTTCTCTATCAAGAGGTTTAATAACCAGAAAATCACAGATGATAAAGTTTCTATTCATCTCAATAATACTTCTACTCCCGTTCACTTCATTGATGAGGCAGATATTAAAACCCTCGTTAATAAAGAAAATCCATCGAGTAGGGTAGGGGATGTAAATATCCCTGTCCTTGAAAAAAAGATTAAAGCCCTCCCTGCGGTAGATTCTGCTAATGTCTATCTCAACCTCAATGGCGAATTAAATCTCGATATCAAGCAGCGAATTCCCGTTTTCAGGCTTAGCAAAGGCGAGAGAGAGGTCTTTTATGTAGATGAAAAGGGAGTCGAATTCCCCATCTCTAAAAATTATTCCCATAAATGTATGCTCGTAAGTGGAGATGTGAAGCCAGAAGAATATCCCCAGCTGATGTACTTGGTAAAAAAGATAGAAAATGACGACTTTTGCAAAAAGTATTTTATTGGTATTTCCAAACGGAGGAATAATTATTTCCTCCTTACCAGCGATGGACATTATCGAGTAGAGATTGGTGATTTGGATAATATAGACTTTAAAATACAAGGCTTTAAAACCTTTGTGGAAAAGATTTTGGTTTATCAAGACCCAGAGAAATACAGGAAAATTTCGGTGAAGTACAGCAATCAAATCGTTACTACGCTCAATCCTCACTTTAAAGAAAATGATAGTATCTTAGCTGCCGGTAGAAAGGAAATGAAGCACGCCTCTGAACCAGAAATGAAGTCTAATCCTTCGCAATCTGAAAGGAAACCAAAAGTTATTAATAGAGAGGAAGATAAGAAGAAAGAAAACCAGTCAGCGAAAAATAAAAAAGGGTAAAACATAAATAATATAAGGAGTATGCAAAATCAGGATAATTATTCGGTAGGTCTGGATATAGGTACCACAAAAATTGTAGCCATTGTAGGCAAAAGAAATGCACAGGGCAAAATAGAAGTTCTCGGTATGGGGCGTTCCAAGAGTCTTGGTGTTCATAAAGGGATTATCAATAATATTACGCAGACTATTGAGTCCATTAAAAAAGCTATAGAAGGAGCTGAGCAAAGCTCGGGTGTATCCATTCAGAAAGTTACAGTTGGTATTGCAGGCAAGCATATTCGCTCTCTTCAGCACTCGGATTATATTATGAGAGACAATCCAGAGGCCGTTATCACCGAAGAAGATATCGAAAGGCTCAAAGAGCAGGTAAAGAAGCTGGTGATGCTTCCTGGTGAGCAGATTATCCATGTTTTACCACAAGAATATAAAATAGATTCCGAAGGCGAGATTAAAGAACCTATCGGTATGCACGGCAAGAGGTTGGAGGCAAACTTCCATGTTGTCGTCGGGCAGATGGCAAGTATTAAAAACATCATTAGATGCGTTAGAGAAGCAGGCTTGGAAATGGAAGCCCTTACCCTTGAGCCCCTTGCATCCTCGGATTCCGTCCTTACCAAAGAAGAAAAAGAAGAAGGCGTTGCGATTGTAGATATTGGCGGTGGCACTACCGATATTGCTATTTTCAAAGATAATATCATCCGTCATACTTGTGTCATTCCCTACGGCGGAGGTATCATTACAGACGACATTCGAGAGGGCTGCTCCATCATTGAGAAGCACGCTGAGCAGCTCAAAGTAAAGTTTGGTTCTGCTCTTCCAGATACGGAGCCAGAAAACACCTTTGTGACTATTCCAGGTCTTCACGGCAGAGCAGATAAAGAAATCTCTCTTAAAACATTGGCAAAAATTATCAAGGCTCGTCTTGATGAGATTTTAGAAATGGTCAATACCGAGCTTAAAGCCTATGGTGCTACCGAGAGAAAGAAAAAGCTCATCGGAGGTATTGTGCTCACAGGTGGTGGTTCTAATTTGAAAAACCTTCGTCTCCTCACCAACTATATCACAGGCTTTGATAGTAGAATAGGTTATGCCAATGAATATGTGGTAAATGATAAAAACCAGATTCTTAAAAACCCTGAATTCGCTACCGCTATCGGATTGCTTATGGAGAGCTTGAAAATTCGTGAAAGAGAAGAGCTCCTCCAAAAAATTTCTCTGAATGATAAAGTAGAAAACAGCTCAGCTCAGGAAATAACCCCCGAAAATACGCCAGCCAGTAGTAATAGTGGAAAAAAAGATGAATCAAAAGAAGAAACACCTATTGTAAAACAGTCAAAAAAATCTATTTTTGGGGAAAATTTATTAAAAATAATAACGAAATTCTTTAACGAAGAAGAAAATTAAAATATGAAGGAACTGAGTTTTAATATGGAAAAAGGGAAATCCTCAATCATTAAAGTAATAGGCGTTGGTGGAGCAGGTAATAATGCCCTCAAACATATGTACGAAAGAGGTATCCACGGTGTAGATTTCGTTATTTGTAATACTGACCAGCAGGTACTGCATAAAAATCCCGTAGAAAATAAAATCCAGCTTGGGCTTACCACTACCGAAGGTCTTGGTGCTGGTGCCGATCCAGAAGAAGGAGAAAAAGCAGCTCTTGAGAGCATAGATGATATAAAAGCAATGCTTGGTCAGAATACTAAAATGGTATTCATTACAGCAGGCATGGGTGGTGGTACAGGTACAGGTGCTGCTCCAGTAATAGCTAAAGTAGCTAAAGATATGGGTATCCTTACCGTAGCTATTGTAACTATTCCTTTTTCCTTTGAAGGCGAAATAAGACTTACCCAAGCAGAGCAGGGGCTTGAAAAACTAAGAGAGAGCGTAGATTCCCTTATCGTTATTAATAATGAAAGGCTGCTACAGCTATTCCCTAAGCTCGGTTTCCTAAGTGGTTTTGCCCGTGCAGATGAAATCCTTAGTAATGCAGTTAAAGGTATGGCAGAAGTCATCACCGCTCCATTAGTTGTTAATATAGACTTTAGAGATGCTAAATCTGTATTGGAAAATTCAGGTACTGCGTTGATATCTACAGGTTCTGCTATTGGAGAAAACAGGGCAGAAGAAGCTATTAAAAAGGCTCTTGACTCCCCATTATTAAACGATAATAAGATTACAGGAGCTAAAGATGTACTCCTCCTTATCCTTAGTGGTAATGAAGAAAATCAAGAAGCTACTATGGAAGAAATTGGGTTTATCAATAGATATATTCAGGAAGAGGCAGGAGGAAATAATAAAGCTAATATTATTTTTGGAGTTGGCACAGACCAACAGTTGGGAGATGAAATTAAAGTTCTCGTCATCGCTACAGGATTTAATAAAGATAATCAAAAAAAAATTCAGATAGGAGAATCTGAAAAAGTTACATTTAAGTTAGACGATAACGCTCCTAAAAAAGAATCTCCATTTAAGACGAGAGAGCAGAGAACTCAGGAAGAATCTTTACCATCAGATAAAAATATATTTCAATTGGATGATGATGAAGACCCTGTTTTTGAACCCACTCCTCAGTTTAGTGCAGCCTCGCCAGCTATTTCTTCTCAGACATTAGTTATAGAAGAGGAAGTCCCTGTACAAGTAGGCTTCTTTGGTAATGATGATTCAGACTCAAAATCCGAAATCAACCTTTTCTCAGATTTTGATGAGTACGAAAGCTCAGCATTTTCATTTGAGGTAGAAAGCCCGAAAGAAACCTTCCCATCCCATGAGGAAAAACCCGTTGAGGTCAGCTTTACTCTTAATAAAGAAGAAATAGCACCGCAGTACGAGGTTAAAAAAAAAATAAGCACTGAGGTAGAGCAAGAGGTTAAGCCTTCCCATACTTTCAGTCCGCAGGAAGATATTCAGGAAGTTCCTCAAAATAAAAGCGAAGAGGTAAAGGAAGGATTTACTTTCATTACTAAGGAATCTGAAGAGCATAAGCAAAAGAAGGTTCAGGAGAGGAGAAACCGCTTGCAACAGTTCAATTATTACCGAGCAGATTCTTCTGCAGAAGCAGAAAATGAATTTGAGACTGTCCCTGCTTTCAGAAGAAAGAATATCTCGATTGATGAAGCTCCATCTACTGAGGAGCAGAATTCTTTCTTCATCTCCGAAGATAATAAAGGAGAGGCTCAGATTCGTCAGAACAGCTTCCTGAATAAAGATGTAGATTAGTCTTTCACAAAAAATAGTACAAAAAGCCCAGATAAAATATCTGGGCTTTTTTGTGCCAATATGTCACGGCTTTCTTTTGGTATGTTTTTAATGGAGAGCTGTCAGCCGTTGCTATATTTTGCTCTAGAATATGTATTTTTGCACGCGAAAAAGATTAAGAAAAACTTTTAAATAAATAATATTATGTATCCACAAGACTTAGTATTGCCTATGAAGGCAGAGCTTACAGATAAAGGCTTTGAAGATTTAGTAACTGCCGAACAGGTAAATCAAGCACTTAAAAGAGAAGGAACTACGCTTCTCGTTATAAATTCCGTTTGCGGTTGTGCTGCTGGGGGAGCAAGACCAGGGGTTATCTACTCACTTACGGGAGATAAAAAACCAGACCACCTCATTACCGTTTTTGCTGGTGTAGATAATGAAGCCGTTGCAGAAGCCCGCAAATTCCTTGCACCATTCCCACCGAGCTCACCTTGTGTAGCAATTTTTAAAGATGGTGAATTAGTGCATATGCTCGAAAGACACCATATCGAAGGTAATGCTCCAGGTGCTCTTGCAGCAAATCTTCAAGCAGCTTATGAAGAGTTTTGTTAATAAAAATACTGTTTCATTATAGAAAAGGCTCAGCTTTCAATAAGCTGAGCCTTTGTTTTTTTTATTTAGTGGGCTGTTTGTTAGTTGCTATAGTTCACATATTCTGTACCTCCTACATAAACCAATGAGGTATATTCTACATTTACATCAGCACCGTTATACTTTTCATTTACAGTTTTGGAAGAGCTGAACCTTAGCATATACTTATCCTTATTCACAGGAGAGAAGCTGAAATTCCCCTTTTTATCTACACGAACAGACTTGGGCTCACCTCCATTAAGCTCTATCCTCACTTTAATTTTATCTGAAAGATGATCGCTTTTTAGCATTTGATAGTTGCGCTTTCCATCCTTTATTTTAGTTTGAAGTACCAATTGAAAATAATCTTTATCTCCCAGAGTTAATTTCTTATTTATTGAAGCATCTGTGCTCACAAATCCAACCGACTGATAGCGGATCTTCATTCCCTTAAAAGCGTCTTTTACAAGATGATTAAAGCTCACGGTATAAATACCCTTTTCTGTTGCCTCAAAATATCCAGCGCTGTACAGTCCCTTGTCCTCTGTTTCTAATTTTATCACTTTTCCAGAGGGTGTTTGTACTATTACTTCCACTTCCTTAAGGTCAGAGAACCATTGTGCTACGGGAGTTACTTCTTCCATATCACCAAAGTATAGCCGTACTTCGTGTTTGCTTCCCAGCTCTGCCACAGGCTTTGTTTCTAACCAAATATGGTGTGCATAACCCATCATACTCACCAATAAAGTCATTAAAAGATTGAGTTTCTGTTTCATTTTTATAAAATTTGATTTAAGGTTATTAATAAAGATTATAAACGCTACAAAAGTACTCTCACCTGCTGAGATAGGCAAGGCATTTTCATCGATTTTATCTGTCAATTTGAAATTATTTTAAACATAAATTTATAACTTCCTCTCTATTATTGGTTCAGAACATTTAATTTTGCCAGAAAATTTGAATTATGATTAGTAAAAAAGTATCAGATTTAATCAATGAGCAAATCGCTCATGAGCAATATGCTGCTCAATATTATTTGGCAATGTCTGCTTGGTTTCAGGTAAATGATTTGGATGGTATCGCGAATTATTTCCGAGTACAGAGTAAAGAAGAACTTACCCATGCTGATAAGATGTTCGATTATCTGGCAAATGTGAATGCAGAAGCTATTCAGATTAAAGCCATCCCTCAGCCTCCTCATGATTTTAAAGATGCTATCGATATCTTTGAAAGAGCTTTGGAACACGAAAAACTCGTAACTCAATGTATTTTCAACATCGTTAAAGCAGCAAATGAAGAGAATGATTACTCCACTGTGGCATTTCTTCAATGGTTTATCAATGAGCAGGTAGAAGAAGAGTCTAATGCTTCCCTTTTCCTTGCGAAAATGAAGCGAGTAAATGACAATCCGTCTGCACTTTATCTTTTTGATCAGGAGCTCGCTCAAAGAGTTCTCGAAGATAGTTCAGACGAATAGTAAATAGCGTTGATAGCCGAGAGGCTTAGTAAATGAAGCGTTTATTTACAAACAATTCGTGTCATAAATTTTAAGCATTGCTCTATTTTTAAAAATAGAGCAATATTTTTTTAATAATTTGAATTCATAAATTAATTATTACTTTACTCATAACACAAAGGTTAGTAAAGCAGTTTATTATATCTTCTCAGAATAAAAAAATAGCCTTGATATTTTCAAGGCTAAAAGTATTTTAGGGTATTAATCTATCATTTCAAATCTTGCATATTCAGCAATTTTTTTAGGAAGTTTAATTCCTTGCGGTGTCTGATTATTCTCCAGCAGTGCTGCCATAATCCTCGGTAGAGCCATTGCAGAGCCGTTTAGGGTATGTACAAGTTGTGTTTTACCATCACCTTTGTATCTGCATTTTAATCGATTCGCCTGGAAGGTCTCAAAATTAGATACCGAAGACACTTCGAGCCATTTCTCTTGCGCTGCACTCCATACCTCAAAGTCATAGGTCATCGCGGAGGTAAATCCAGTATCTCCACCACAGAGTCTGAGAATTCGGTAAGGCAGTTCGAGCTCTTCTAATAGGCTTTTTATATGCTCCACCATCTCTTCAAGGGCTGCGTAAGACTTTTCAGGATGCTCTATCCTCACGATTTCTACTTTCTCAAACTGATGAAGCCTGTTTAGTCCTCTTACATGGGCTCCATAGCTTCCTGCCTCCCTTCGGTAGCACTGTGAGAAGGCTGTATTTTTTATCGGGAGTTCTTTTTCATCTAAAATTACATCTCGATAGAGGTTTGTAACGGGTACTTCAGCTGTTGGGATAAGGTAAAGATTATCCTCATTAACGAAATACATCTGCCCTTCTTTGTCTGGGAGCTGACCAGTACCATAACCCGATGCTTCATTCACCACATGAGGAGGGTTTACTTCCATATACCCCGCTTCAGTATTTTTGTCGAGAAAGTATTGGACCAATGCTCTCTGTAACCGTGCTCCCTTACCGAGATAAACAGGGAATCCTGCTCCTGCGATTTTTACTCCGAGCTCAAAGTCTATCAGATTATATTTTTTTGCAAGTTCCCAGTGGGGGATAGCACCTCCACCTAAACCTTCTACAGCACAGGACTGATAAACCACCTCATTATCCTCCGCTGAAACACCCGCTTTTACCTTTTCGTGCGGTATGTTGGGGATTAAGTACAGTTTTTCGAGGAGTTTATTCTCTACCTCAGGCCTTGCAGCTTCCAGTTCCTTAATTCTCCCTGCATAACTAGCTGTTTTTGCTTTCAGAGCTTCGGCTTCATCCCTTTTCCCTTCCTTCATCAGTGTTCCAATCTCTTTGGAAATTTTATTTCTCTCTGCATTGAGATTATCCAGCTCGAATTGTAGCTTTTTCCTCTCCTCATCTAAGTCAATCACTTCGTCTATAAGCTCTATATTTTGGAAATTTCTCTTTTTTAAGCCTTCTATAACGCGTGTTTTGTTCTCTCGTAAAAAATTAACTTGTAACATAATCCGTATTCTTTAAAAATCAAATTCTCTCAGCTCCTTGCTGAGTAATAGCGACAAATTTAAGTATTTTTTATCAATGCTCGGCCTTTCTATCATTCCTCATTACTACCTTTATTTTCCTTCCAAAAGTATTGATTGAATGGTTTTCTCTCTTCCTTTCTAATAGAAATTAAGTTATTATAAAGTAGGGTAAAACTAAAAGCCACTTATACCAACCGATAGAAGGAGGGCTAAAAATAAAATGATGCTTACTGTATTATGGTCGTTTTGTTTTAAAAAAATCTTTTATGAGTTGAGAGCATTCGTTCTCAAGAACTCCACTGATGATTTCTGTTTTTGGATGAAGGGTCAGCTTCTTATTTATAAAACCTCTCTGAGGGTCTCGAGCACCGATAACCACTTTTGAGATTTGAGACCAGGCTAATGCCCCCGCACACATTACACAGGGCTCGAGGGTGATGTACATTATGCAGCCTGTGAGGTATTTCCCTCCGAGAAAATTTGCAGAGGAGGTGATTGCCTGCATTTCTGCGTGGGCGGTTACATCGTTTAGCGTTTCGGTTAGGTTATGGCTTTTGGCGATAATCCTGTTGCTATGCACTACGATGGCGCCTACGGGCACTTCATCTTGCTCATAGGCATTTTGTGCCTCTTTTAGTGCGAGACGCATAAAATATTCATCGCTAAATATTTCCATTCTTTTCTAAGGCTAATTCGAGTACCTCATTCATATTCTGAACAAAGTGGATTTTTAGTTTGCTCAAATAGTCTTTTTTTATTTCCTCTACATCTTTTCTGTTGGCTTCGCAGAGGATGACTTCCTTTATTCCTGCTCTTGTAGCAGCGAGGAGTTTTTCCTTAATTCCCCCTACTGGGAGTACTTTCCCTCTGAGTGTGATTTCACCCGTCATTGCAAGGTGAGGTTTTACTTTTTTATTTTTAAAGCTGGAAACCATAGAAGTGAGCATTGCTATCCCTGCTGATGGGCCATCTTTCGGTGTAGCGCCTTCGGGTACATGGATGTGGATGTTTTTCTTCTCCAGATCTTCAGCAGCAATGCCGAGCTCGGTGTGTTTCGCTTTGATATATTCCAATGCGATGGTCGCTGATTCCTTCATTACATTACCGAGGTTTCCCGTCATTGTTAAAGCTCCTTTTCCATTGCTGATGATGCTTTCAATGAAGAGGATATCACCACCTACGCTCGTCCACGCAAGTCCAGTTACTACCCCTGGTACAGAACTCATTTCCGACAGGGCTTTGGGTCTTGGTACTCCTAAGATTTCATCGATTTTATCAATGCTTAATTTGGCATTATATTCCTTCTCCATCGCTACCTGAAGGGCTACCCATCTCGCAATTGAAGAAATTCTTTTTTCCAGATTTCTTACCCCACTTTCCGAAGTGTGTGCCTCTATGATGTGCTTTAATTCTGCTGTTCCCAGTTTAAAAGATTGGGAACTTAGACCGTTTTCTTCTTGCTGTTTTTTTATCAGATGTCTTTTGGCAATTTCTACTTTTTCTTCGAGAGTGTATCCTGCGATTTGGATGAGCTCCATTCTGTCTAACAAAGGTGTTTGTATGGTTGAAAGTGAGTTTGCCGTAGCGATAAACAGTACTTTTGAGAGGTCATATCCCCGCTCTAAATAATTATCATAGAAGGAATGGTTCTGCTCAGGGTCTAATACCTCAAGCAATGCAGAACTTGGGTCTCCATTAAGCCCTTGCCCGAGTTTATCAATCTCATCTAAGACCACTACAGGATTTGATACACCAGCCTTCTTTATTCCTTGCAGAATACGACCAGCCATTGCTCCGATGTAGGTCTTTCTATGCCCTCGGATTTCGCTTTCATCGTGCAGCCCACCGAGAGAGATTCGTACATATTTCCTTCCCAGAGCGTCTGCTATAGACTTCCCGAGAGAAGTTTTACCTACTCCAGGAGGACCGGCCAAGAGGAGTATGGGAGATTTCATATCTTTCTTTAATTTGAGGACAGCCATATGCTCCAAGACTCTTTTCTTGATATCTTCTAATCCGAAATGAGCTTTGTCTAATACTTTTTGAGCTTGATTAAGGTTAAAATTGTCTTTTGTATAAGATTCCCAAGGCAGATCGGTAAAGAAATCAAGGTAGTTTCTCTGAACATTATAATCTGGAGAGTTTGGATTTTGCCTTTGGAGCCGTTTTACCTCTTTCTGGAAGTGTTCTTCTATCTCATTATTCCATTTGAGCTTTTGGGCTTTTGCCTGTAGCTCATCTATATCGGAATCTATCCCTCCTCCAAGCTCTTCCTGTATGCTTCGCATCTGCTGGTTCAGGTAGTATTCCCTTTGGTTTTTATCTAATTCCTTTGTTGTTTTTTTATGAATCTGATTTCTCAGCTCTAGTCTTTTATATTCTTCTACAAGGAGTTCGTAGCATTTTTCTGCTCTCTTTTGTAGGTTTCTCTCTTCGAGCAGGCTTTGTTTTTCTTCGATGCTGAAATTGGCATTATTACAAACGAAATTTACCAAATGCCCACTATTTACCATATTGTTAATGGCAAAATTCGCTGCATTAGGAATGTTAGGGTCAAGGCGGATAATCTTTAATGCGAGGTCTTTTATATTCTCTTGCAGAGCCTCATAGATATCTTTATCCTTGGGTTGTACTTCTCTTAATTTCTTTATTTCTGCTTGAATATAAGGTTCATCATAGACTATTCTGTCTATCTTAAACCTGCCTACACCTTTTGTTATTACAGTAGTATTTCCATCGGGGAGCTTTATACTTCTGATGATTCTTACAATCGTTCCTGTTTCGTATAAATCGCGGAGTTTAGGGTTTTCTATCCCTCCATTTTTCTGGCTTAGGATTCCTACTAGCTGCCCTTCTTTTTGGGCGTCTTCCAATAATTTTTTGCTATTATTTCTACCTGCTGTAATAGGTGCAATGATTTGTGGGAACATCACCATATTCCTCACAGGAAGAATAGGAAAAACGATCTGATTTTCCTCTCCCGCTTTGTTCACTTCCTTATCAGACAAGTTAATTTCTTCCGTTACAATACTGAAATTCCCTTCCAGTAACTCACTCAAATCTATCTCTTCAAAATCCATAATATTTATGACAATTTGTCATTTAGTTTATAAAATCAAATTTAAAATATCCGATGGCTTCCTTTTGTAGAACTATCTGGATAAAGCATGGCAGATTTTCCCAAGTCCTGTGCCAAGATAAAAAATGCGCCAAAATGACGATTAGCTATTCTTCTCAGTCGAGAAATGATTAAATAATTTTTTAAATAATTTCCTTACTATCCTTAAAATATGTATTTTCGCGGACTGATAAATTTTAGACTTAAACAAAATGGCAATTTTAAGTGAAATTAGAAAAAGACCAGTCTTATTGATGGGGATTATTGCCCTTGCCTTGCTTGCATTTGTGGTAAATCCTGATTCTATAGATAAAGTCTTTGGTAAAAATCCTGATGTATTAGGAAAAGTAAATGGAGAAAAAATTACAAGAGAAGAATTCAATGATCAACTAATGCTACTCCAAGACCAGGCGAAGCAGCAAGGTATGCCTACTTCCGGTCTCGAAGAGCAGGCTTGGCAAGTACTTATCCAGAGTAAGCTCGTAAAGCAGCAGTTTGATAAACTGGGTATGGAGCTTACCGATGATATGTTCTGGAATCAAATTCAGTATGATCCAATGGTTTCTCAAAATCAAAATCTTTTTGATGAAAAAGGAAACTTCAAAGTACAGGAGCTTAAAAAAGAAATTGAAAGTTATAAAGCCAATCCAGAGGCATATAATAACTGGCTCCGTGCCAGAAAAATGATAGAAACAAGGATAATGGCAAGACAGCTCGTAGCTAATTTTTCCGCTGGGATAACTGCTAGCAAGAAAGATGCAGAGGCTATGATGAAGCTCAGAGACCAGCTTGCAGATATTGATTATGTAAAGGTAGATTATGCAGAATTCTTGAAGAAAAACCCTATAAAAGTTAGTACTCAGGATTTGGCAGATTATATTAAAAAGCATCAGACGATTTTCAAGAGTCAGCCATCAAGAAATATCGGGGTGGTTTTCTTCCCTGCTAATCCAAGCCCGGCTGATGAAGGCAAAGTAAAAGAAGAAATAGAGCATCTCCTAAATAAAGGAAGTGAATCTGATCCAAATGAAAACTTCCGAAATACGGCGAATGATTCTATGTTCATTGCTTTAAATTCGGATGCGCAATTTAATCCTGCGTATGTTCCTGTGGAGCAGCTTCCACAGGCGCTTCAATCTCAGATTGCAACGGCATCTGCAGGGCAGATTTTCGGACCATACAAAGAACAGGGGTATTATGTGGTATCCAAACTTTTAGATAAAAAACAGCAGCAAAATGCTTCTACATTAGCAAGGCATATCTTGATTTCCTATAAGGATAATCCAGCGGGAATTGAGGCTAATATGACTGAGGAGAAAGCTAAGAAATTGGCAGATTCCATCAGTGCAGTGGTAAAAACTGAACCTTCCAAGTTTGATGAATTCCTAAACCTTTCTGCCGATAAAGGCTCAGCAGCACAAGGAGGAAGTCTCGGTTGGGCAGATTCTTCACAACCTCAGTTTGTTCCAGAATTTCAAAATTTTGTAGATAAATCTCCAAAAGGCGAAACAGGAGTAGTAAAGACTGTATATGGGTATCATATTATCAATATTCAGGATAAAAAAGTTGAAAACGAACCGAAGATGACTTACAAAGTAGCCAATCTCGTACGAGCTATCAAACCATCTGAAGCTACTGAAAATGAGATTGACAAAAACTCTAAAAGATTTATTCAGCAGGTTCAGGGTAGGTCTTTCAACGAATTTTCTAATATTGCTAAGAAAGCAAAATATCAGTTCTCCAACCCTAAGGCGGTTAAAAGATTTGACGGGTTTATCCAAGGCTTAGGTACGGACAAAGACTCTGAAATCCTCGCTTGGGCATTCAATAAGAAAAGAGAGAAAGGAGATGTAGAACTCTTCAATGTAGATGGCACAGGAGATAAAATTGTGGTATATCTCAATGGTTTTTATGATGAAGAGTTGGCAGAGCCAGAGAGCGTAAGGGAGCAGATAGAACCTGTTGTTCTAAATGAGCTCGCAGCTAAGAAAATCATAGAAAAACTTAATAAGTCTAAGGTTTCAAGCCTTGACCAAGTGGCAAAACTCTTCGGAACAACTAAGCAGAGTGGTCAGATTAATGCTCTTACACCATCGCTTGCAGGTTCTATGGAGCCAAAAGTTGCAGGAGCTTCTTTGGGTGTGGCTAAGGGCAAGCTCTCCAACCCGATTGAAGGAAAAACAGGAGTATATTTAGTGGTTAAAAAATCTGAATCTACGAACAAACAGCCTGGCAGCGAGAAAGAAACTGCAGCTATGCTTATGCAGCAAAATGCTCAAATGTTTGGTCAGTTTGTTATCCGAAGTCTCCAAAATGGTGCAGATATTAAAGATTACAGAATTGAGGTCTGGGATAAAGTAAGACAACAATAATCCTCAAAAAAAACCATCAGAAGCAGTAAGATTTTCTTACTGCTTTTTCTTTTTTTAAGGGGCTTTAATCTCGCTTTTAATGGCGTTTTATGGCACTTTATTTAATTTAAAATATACTATATTTGCCAAGTTTTTTTTAATGTTTATGAAAATATCAAATGAAATAAAAGCTGGTCTTATTGCAATCTTTGCCATCGTTGGTTTTGTATTGCTTTTCCAGTTTATGAAGGGGAGGAGCCTGTTTTCTACGGCCAATGTTTACTATGCTATATTTGATAATGTACAGGGACTCAATTCATCCAGCCCCGTATCCATTAATGGGCTAAAGGTAGGTAAAGTAGAAAAAATCTCTCCCATTATAGCGAAAGACGGAGCAGTTACCTTTCTCGTTCAGGTGAGGATAGATGACAAGTTCTCTTTCTCCAAAAAATCTACTCTGGAAATCTTTGAATCGGGATTAATGTCAGATACCGCAATCAGGCTTCGTATGGAAAATGGAAATCCTCTGGCTAAAGATGGAGATACCCTGCAAGCGGGATACGAACTTTCTTTGATGAAGAGCCTCGCTGCTGAAGCTATGCCTATCAAACAACAGGTGGAAGGTGTTTTGAAGCAGGTAGATTCTCTTACCACAAACGCAAATAAACTTCTTAATGAGCAGAATCAGCAGGAAATCAGAGCTCTTTTAATTAACCTCAATCGTACTGTTTCAGCGTTTGAGCAAACTTCAAGGCAGACCAATACCTTACTTGCGAAGGCTGATCCAAAGCTCCAAACCGTATTGGATAATACCTCTGCAATGACGGTAAGCGCAAAAAATACATTGGATAAATACGGCAAAGTAGCAGATAATATAGATGTACAAAAGCTCAATACTGCAGTTGCTAATCTAAGCGAGACTGCTCATCAGCTTAATGGACTTATTGCGGGCATACAAAAAGGTGAAGGAAGCCTTGGTAAAATAATGAAAGACGAGGCGTTTTATAACAACCTCACCCAGACTTCCGATAACCTCAATAAGCTCATAGAAGATTTGAAGAACAATCCAAAAAAGTACATCAACATCTCTGTCTTCGGAAAGAAGTAAGGATTTTCAGCATTTTCCTCCTACTTGGTTGGGAAGAAATATTTTCTCGTAAATTTTACCAATGGCTGAGGCATTTTAACCTCAGAAATAGGGTTAAAATTTACGGGGATTTCTATTTATCTTTTTTACAAATTTCTTTGGCTTCAAGGGCTTTTCCTCTCAAGTTTAGTATATTTCAGCACTTTTTTATCGGTGGAGGTTTTAGCAAAATTCCACAAACATAAAACCATTATGAGCTATATAGACAACATTATTTTTCTTCTCTGCATCTCGGTCGGTTTTGGGCTTTTTTTTAGGAGCCTCAGAATCATCTACCGAAATATTATGCTCGGAAAAACCATCCACCGAACTGATAATAAAGCAGAGCGCTGGAAAATAATGGCAAAGGTAGCTCTTGGGCAAAGTAAAATGACCAGAAGACCCGTCGCTGGAATCCTCCATATCCTTGTCTATGCGGGTTTTATCATCATCAATTTAGAGCTTGCGGAGATTCTTGTAGATGGACTTTTCGGTACGCACAGGGTACTTTCATCTCTGCTGAGTTCATCGTTTTACAATCTCTTTACCAGTACATTAGAGGTTTTTTCATTTTTAGTGCTTTTATCGGTAATTATATTTTTTATCAGGAGAAATATTCTAAAAGTAAGCCGCCTCAGTATGCAGGAATTAAAAGGCTGGGCAAAAGACGATGCCAACTATATCCTGCTCATTGAATGCTCTCTAATGCTCGCCTTCCTCTTAATGAATTCGGCTGACGCACTTCTCCAGCACAGAGGAAGCCCACATTATCCCATTCTCGGAGCTTTTCCAGTGAGCGAAATCACCTTCCTGCCTATTTTCAAAGCGCTCAACCTCTCCGAAACCACACTTATATTTATTGAGAGAATAGGCTGGTGGTACCACATCTTAGGGATTCTCTTTTTTATGAATTACCTCTACTATTCCAAGCACTTACATATTTTGCTCGCCTTTCCCAATGCGTGGTTTTCAAAGCTCCAGCCCAAAGCCGAGCTCAGCAACCTGCCGTCTGTAACCAAAGAAATAAAACTGATGATGAATCCCAATGCAGACCCCTATGCTGCAAGTTCAGATTCATCGGAAACCCCTGTGGAGCGCTTCGGTGCAAATGATATTTTTGACCTTAACCGAGTGCAGCTCCTCAATGCATATTCTTGCACAGAATGTGGCCGTTGTACTGCCGTTTGCCCAGCAAGTATGACAGGAAAATCCCTCTCTCCAAGAAAAATTATGATGAAAACAAGGGACAGACTCGAAGAAGTCGGACGAAATATAAATAAAAACGGTCAGTTTCAAGATGATGGCAAACGACTGCTCTATGATTTTATTTCAAAAGAGGAAATCCTCGCTTGTACAACTTGTAACGCTTGTACCGAAGCCTGCCCAATCTTAATAGACCCACTTTCCATCATTATCGACCTCCGCCGTTATATGGTGATGGAAGAAGCATCGGCTCCCCAAGAATGGAACCTGATGATGACAAATATCGAGAACAATGCGGCGCCTTGGCAATACAATCAAGCCGATCGCCTCAATTGGGCAGACGAAGAAAATTAACTCATCAGTATAAAGATGAGTTTTTTAAAAAGATTTTTGAGATAATAAAAGGAACGATGTTCCTCCATTAAAATTATGAAAATAAAGACGATGGCGGAGTATGCCGCTGAAGGAAAAATGCCAGAAGTTTTGTTTTGGGTGGGCTGTGCCGGAAGTTTTGATGACAGGGCAAAGCGCATCACAAGAGCTTTTTGCAAAATATTAAATCATATTGGGGTGGAGTTTGCCGTGCTGGGAAAGGAAGAATCTTGCACGGGCGACCCCGCGAAGCGCGCAGGAAATGAGTTTATCTTCCAGATGATGGCGCTGAACAATATAGAAGTGCTGAACGCTTATGGCGTTACTCGGATTGTAACGGCTTGTCCGCACGGTTTCAATATATTAAAAAACGAATATCCGCAATTAGGCGGGAGCTACGAAGTGCTGCACCACACACAGTTTTTAAAAAAATTAATGGAAGAAGGCCGGCTAAGGATAGAAGGTGGAAAGTTTGAAGGGAAGCGAATAACCTTCCACGACCCCTGCTATCTTGGGCGAGGCAATGGTGAGTATGAAGCGCCTCGACAGCTTCTGGAGAAGCTCGACGCCGAGCTGGTGGAGATGAAAAATAATCGGAGAAATGCAGTTTGCTGCGGTGCTGGGGGCTCTCAAATGTTTAAGGAATCTGAAAAAGGTACGCAGGAAATCAATGTAAAACGAACGGAAGAGGCTTTAGATGAGGCGCCAAACATCATCGCAACGGGTTGCCCGTTTTGCAATACGATGCTGACCGACGGAATAAAACATTTTAATAAAAACGAGGCAGTTGTGGTAAAAGACATCGCTGAGCTGATTGCTGAGGCAGAAGATTTGTAAAAAGTTAATTACCTTTGCGCCCACAGCTTCGGAGGCTGAGGTTTGCAGAAAAAAATTGAATAGATTTATCTTAAAACGAAATAGAAAAAACAATGAAAATAGAAGAATCTTCATCGGTGGAAACCAATGATTTTCGTGTGATGATATGCCCCTCTTCGCGCAAATTTACCGCAAAGGAATCTATGGACATTTCCCAGCGGTTGTATGATTTTTTATCTGGCTGGAAGTACCACGGGAAGCCTGTTTCATCTTCGTTTAAAATCGAAAAGAACCAGTTCATCGTCATTTGTATTGATGAAGAAGAGGTAAGCCCAGGCGGCTGTGCGCTGGATTCTTTAAGTGATTTTTTAAAGGAACTCGACCGCGAGTATGGTTTTGAACTTCTCAACAGGATGAAAGTGTCGTATGTAGAGCAAGGCGAAACGAAAACCGTTGGCCTCCTTGAGTTTAAAAGAGGACTAA
>ERZ773068.74-NODE-74-length-53542-cov-43.967618_pt1 | contig 53542 bp, 44 predicted proteins | sample MGYA00580620_ERZ773068 | MGnify/ENA primary metagenome ERZ773068 (study PRJEB29015, sample SAMEA2737983) | human oral metagenome | biome: human oral; feature: human-associated habitat; material: dental | place: China | collected 2101 ... | reverse complement strand
GTGTGGTTTTACCATGGTCAACGTGACCGATGGTGCCAACGTTTACGTGCGGTTTACTACGTTCGAATTTTTCCTTAGCCATGAGCTAATTCCTTCATATAAAGATCATTAAAGAACAAATATCAGGCAGCCTGAAACGTATTTTGCCTTTTCAGGCTGCCTGACGGAGTTTGCTACCCTTTGCGGGCGGCAGTTACTTCGGCGGCGACGTGTGCCGGCGCTTCAGCGTATTTGGCAAATTCCATAGAGTAGGTGGCGCGGCCTTGGGTGGCAGAGCGAAGGTCGGTGGAGTAACCGAACATTTCTGCCAGCGGCACTTCGGCACGGACTTTTTTGCCGCCGATACCGTCGTCATCCATACCCAAGACAATACCGCGACGACGGTTCAAGTCACCCATCACGTCGCCCATATAGTCTTCAGGCGTTTCCACTTCAACGGCCATAATCGGCTCAAGCAGAACGGGGTTGGCTTTTTTCATGCCTTCTTTGAAAGCCATGGAAGCAGCCAGCTCAAACGCGATCTGCGAAGAGTCCACGTCATGGTAGGAACCGAAAATCAGACGGATGCGTACGTCCACAACCGGATAGCCGGCAACGATACCGTTGGGCAGGGTGTCGCGGATGCCTTTGTCGCAAGACGGAATGAATTCGCGCGGAATCACGCCGCCTTTGATTTCGTCGATAAACTCATAGCCTGCACCACCGGGTTCCATCGGCTCCATTTTGATCACAACGTGACCGTATTGGCCTTTACCGCCGGACTGTTTGACGTGTTTGGCTTCGGATTCGACTTCTTTGCGAATGGTTTCGCGGTAGGCCACTTGCGGAGCGCCCACGTTGGCTTCCACGCCGAATTCGCGTTTCATACGGTCGACGATGATTTCCAAGTGCAATTCGCCCATACCGGAAATAATGGTTTGGCCGGATTCTTCGTCGGTACGCACGCGGAAAGACGGGTCTTCTTTGGCCAGACGGTTCAGGGCGATACCCATTTTCTCTTGGTCGGCCTTGGTTTTCGGCTCAACCGCAATGTGGATTACCGGCTCGGGGAATTCCATTCGTTCCAGAATGATAGGAGAGTTCTCGGCACACAGGGTTTCACCGGTGGTAACGTCTTTCAGGCCGATTGCAGCGGCGATGTCGCCGGCGCGCACTTCTTCAATCTCGGTACGGTCTGCGGCAGTCATCTGCACCAGACGGCCGATACGCTCGCGGGTACCTTTAACCGAGTTCAGCACGCTGTCGCCTGATTTGACGACGCCGGAGTAAACGCGGATGAAAGTGAGCTGGCCGACGTATTTGTCGTTCAACATTTTGAATGCCAAAGCGGCGAACGGAGCTTCGTCGGAAGCTTTGCGGTTGTCGACTTCGTCGTTGCTGGGGTTTACGCCCTGAACCGGCGGAATGTCGGTCGGGGCAGGCAGCAGTTCAACTACAGCGTCGAGCATGCGTTGCACACCTTTGTTTTTGAAGGCAGAGCCGCACAGCATCGGCTGGATTTCACCGGCAAGCGTGCGCTGACGCAGAGCAGAAACGATTTCTTCTTCGCTCAGCTCTTCGCCGCCCAGATATTTGTCCATCAGCTCTTCGCTGGCTTCGGCCGCAGCTTCGATCATGTTTTGACGCCATTCTTCGGCAGTCGCAACCAAATCGGCAGGAATGTCGCCGTAAGTAAAGGTGGTACCTTTGTCGGCTTCATTCCAAATGATGGCTTTCATCTTCAGCAGATCAACCACGCCTTCGAAGTTGTCTTCGGCGCCGACGGGAATTACGATCGGCACAGGGTTGGCGCGCAGACGGGTTTTCATCTGCTCAACCACGCGGAAGAAGTTGGCGCCTTGGCGGTCCATTTTGTTTACGAAGGCCAAACGCGGCACTTTGTATTTATTCGCCTGACGCCATACGGTTTCAGACTGCGGCTGTACGCCGCCTACCGCGCAGTAAACCATCACCGCGCCGTCCAGCACACGCATAGAGCGCTCTACTTCTACAGTAAAGTCCACGTGTCCCGGGGTGTCGATAATGTTGAAGCGGTGTTCTTTAAACTGCTTGGCCATACCGGACCAGTAGGAAGTTACGGCAGCAGAAGTAATGGTAATACCGCGCTCCTGCTCTTGTTCCATGTAGTCGGTGGTAGCCGCGCCGTCATGTACCTCGCCCAGTTTGTGGGTCAGGCCGGTGTAGAACAGGATGCGTTCGGTAGTGGTGGTTTTACCCGCGTCGATATGCGCGGAAATACCGATGTTGCGGTACAGTTCAATCGGAGTTTTACGAGCCATTTTTTCAGCCTTTGCAAATTAGAAACGGAAATGGGAGAAGGCTTTATTGGCTTCGGCCATGCGGTGTACTTCTTCACGTTTTTTCATTGCGCCGCCGCGGCCTTCCGCAGCGTCGATCAACTCGCCGGCCAAACGCAGATCCATGGATTTTTCACCGCGTTTGCGGGCGGCGTCGCGCACCCAGCGCATTGCCAGAGCCAAACGGCGTGCCGGACGAACCTCAACAGGAACTTGGTAGTTGGCACCGCCGACGCGGCGGCTTTTCACTTCCACCACCGGTTTGGCATTGTTAATCGCTTCGTTAAACACTTCGATGGCTTCTTTGTCGGAAACTTTCTTGGCGATTTGTTCCAACGCGCCGTATACGATGCGCTCAGCAACGGCTTTTTTACCGTCGATCATCAGCACGTTCATGAATTTGCTCAACTCCACGCTACCGAATTTCGGATCGGGCAGAATCTCGCGCTTGGGGACTTCTCTACGTCTTGGCATTTTAATTCCTTAAATATCTTCAGTTGGGGCAGACCCATGAATACCCAGCGGGGCATTCACTTACTCAGCTCAGCCTTTCAGGCTGCCGATGTGCCAGTTGGTTTAACAGATTATTTCGGGCGTTTGGCACCGTATTTGGAACGGGCTTGTTTACGGTCTTTCACGCCGGCGGTATCTAGAGAACCGCGAACGGTGTGGTAGCGCACACCCGGCAAGTCTTTTACACGACCACCGCGGATCAGTACCACGCTGTGCTCTTGCAGGTTGTGGCCTTCGCCACCGATATATGAAATCACCTCGAAACCGTTGGTCAGGCGCACTTTGCAGACTTTACGCAAAGCTGAGTTCGGTTTTTTCGGGGTGGTGGTGTACACGCGGGTGCACACGCCGCGTTTTTGCGGGCATGCTTCCAGTGCGGGCACTTTGTTTACGTACACGGGCTTTTTACGGCCTTTGCGTACCAATTGGTTGATAGTAGGCATATTTACTTTTTCCTGTTGAGTAAAAATTCTTGCCGACACCATGCCGACAAGAGCGGAATTATATTATTTTTGGAAGCATTCGGTCAATAACAGAATGATATGCGGCACAAATTTCAGGCTGCCGGCCGGCTGTGTTACATTGCCGCGTCCATCCATCCGCAAAACGGCAGCCTGAAAACATGAAACCGTCTTTTTTCCGCTCTTTGTGCGCGCTCGGGGCAACGGGATTGCTGTTTGCCCTGAGCTACGGCCTGCCCAACCATCTGGCCGCACAACGCGGCGGCGTGCCGGAGATTATGTTTGGCTGGGAAGCGCGGATACCGTTTTGGGCATGGAGCATTCTGCCCTATTGTTCGCTCACACCACTGTATGCACTGGCCTTTTTTCTTTGCCGCAGCAAGGCGGAGCAAAACCGCTATCTGGCGCGGCTGTGGACGGCGCAGCTAGCTGCCCTACCGTTTTTCCTGCTGCTGCCGCTGCAGTTTTCCGCCGCCAAACCGGCAGCAGACAGCTGGGCGGGGATGCTGTTTGCCGCGGTGGCCGAGTTCGACCGCCCGTACAACCAGGCACCGTCGCTGCATGTGGCGTTTGCGTGGATTGTCGGGCGCTTTTATTTTTTCAGGCTACCTGAATGCTGGCGGCCAGTGGTGCAGGCATGGTTTGCGCTGATTGCGCTGTCGGTACTGACGACCTGGCAGCATCATTTTATCGACTTCGCCACCGGCGCCCTGCTCGGCGCATTGGTGCTGTGGCTGTGGCCGGACGGCACTTCGCCGCTGCGGGCGCGCTCGGCGGTTTACCGCCGTCCGGCACGGCTTTATTTGGCCGCCGCCCTGTTATGCGCCCTGCCCGCATTATCCGGCGGCGCATGGCTGTGGAGCCTGTGGGCGGCCGTTTCCTGCCTGCTGGCCGCCGCGGCCTACGGCGGCTTGGGCGCAGCGGCGTTTCAAAAGCAGGCCGACGGCTCGACCGCCGCGGCGGCAAAACTATTATTTCTGCCGTACAGCTTGGCAGCCCTGTGGGGCGCGCGCTGCTGGTTGCGCGCCAAACAGATGCCCCTGTGCGTGCCGTTTGCCGCCGGCGGCCGCCTGTATTTGGGCAGCCTGAACGCGCTGCGCCCCGCGCCCGGGCAGCCGCGTTTTCAGGCTGCCGTCGATTGCTGCGCCGAACAGCTCGCACCGTGGCGTCCGCCGCACTATCTCTGCGTACCGATGCTCGATACCGTGCCGCCGCCCGCCGCCGATTTGCGCGACGCCGCCGATGCGCTGCAAAACTTTCTGCAGCAAACCAACGGCACGGTGCTGCTATGCTGCGCGCTGGGTTTGGGGCGCAGCGCGGCGGTGGCGATGGTCTGGCTGCTGCGCCACGGCGGCTGCCGCGATTGGCAGCAGGCTTGGAACTGCCTGCAGCAGTCGCGGCCGCAACTGAGGCTGGCAAACGGCGTGCGCGAACAAATCGAACGCGCCGCCGCGCTGCCGGCCGCCGGCACAGGCCAAGCAGCCTGAAACGGATGCCGATGGTTTAAAAGCAGCCTGAAAACCACATAAACGGTTTTCAGGCTGCTTTTGGGTGCATCGGGCGGCGCCTTGCTGTAGGCCGGATACCCGTATCCGGCATGGCTGTTACCACCCGCCCGCATGCCGCCCCTGCGGCCGGCCGTCGGATTCAAGAATCCGACCTGCGGAGCGGTTTTCAGGCTGCTTGGCTTTCAGGCTGCCGCCAAACACTTATAATCCGCCTTCCCCCAAACCATCAGGAGCAACACCGTGAACTACCGGCTTTACGCATCCGCCACCGCCCTTTTGCTTGCCGTCTGCACGGCACACGCCGCCGATACAGGGCAGCCTGAAACCCAAACCGCATCCGAAGCCGACATACCGCTAAAGGAAAGAAACTACCCGCAGGAAAGAAAACACCCGGCGGACAAAGCCAAAATTGCCCGCAATATGGCCGCCTGGGACAAGCTGATGGCATCTCCCGAGCAGCAACCGCCCAATACAGAAAAGTACCGTAAAACCGCAGAAAAAAACCGGTTGTTTACCAAACACGCCGTGCCGTTAATGCTGATACAGCCGGTTTCGGACAAAGACATCGAATCCATCGAAATCAACTATGCGGGCATGCATCTTGAACCAACAGATATGCATGTTGTCCGTACTTTTGAAGTACGCAATCTTTCCGATTATCTATCTTACGGCCCCGATTCCAACCGGCTGCTGGAAGAAAAGGAATTTATGAAGGGAGATACGGCAAATTTCCGGCTGCCGCCCGAACGTTTTGGCGAATTTGTTAGCATGCTGAACAATATACGGGTATGGAAATATCCGAATCCTGCTTCCAATGAATCCATGCAGCACCGGCTGATGATTGCCGTTACCTATAAAAACGGCAGAATATGGGTGCTAGGTGCAAATTACCGTTACCGTTATGAAAACCATTTGAGCGCGATGGTCACAAGAGAATTGCTGCCATCAAAAGATGGTTATGACTTTGTTTATATCAGCCTGCGCGATATTGTGCTGCTGATGCAGCATTTGGACGACCGCGTTCCGGTATTCCTATATCGCTATGACGACGAACTCGCTCAAATACGCAATGAACTGAAACAATGGAAGGAAATTTTAGAAAACATGAATCACACCAAAAAACCGGCGGATGCCAAGCAATCCCAACCCCACCGCTAATCCCCAAGCAAAGCAGCCTGAAACCCGTGCAAACGGTTTTCAGGCTGCTTTTATTGTTGTCCGCCGCAATCAGGCGGCGACGATGCTTTGCTGCAGAAAGCGCAGGATGCAGGCCAGTTCGGCGGCGGTTTCTTCCTGCGTGCCGTTGCCGGTGTGGCCGCCGCCGGCGGGGGCGTAGAGCCAGGCGTTTGCATCTTGGCTTTGGCGCAGGCGGGCGTAGAACTTCAGGGCGTGGGCGGGGTGGACGCGGTCGTCGCTCAGGCTGGTGGTAATCAGCGCGGCAGGGTAGCGGCGTTCGGCATCGAGATTGTGGTAGGGCGACAGCGCGGCCAAGAGCGGGCGCATGGCTGCGTCGTCGGGGTCGCCGTATTCTTCGATCCAGCTGGCGCCGGCGGACAGGCGGTGGTAGCGCAGCATATCGGTCAGCGGCACTTCGCACACCAGCGCGCCGATGCTTTCAGGCTGCCGTACAAAGGCAGATGCGGTGAGCAGGCCGCCGTTGCTGCCGCCTTGGATAGCGGTGCGTTTGGGAGACGACAGGCCGCGGCGGTGCAGATCGGCGATAACGGCGAGCAGATCGTCGGTGCTTTTGTGTTTGTTTTCGCGGCGGGCGGCGTGGTGCCAATGGGCGAACTCGCCGCCGCCGCGCACATTGGCCAGCACGAAGCTGTGCCCCTGCGCGAGCCAGTGGCGGCCGATATTGCCCAGATAGTGCGGCAGCTCGGGTACGCCGAAGCCGCCGTAGGCGTAAACCAGCGTCGGCGTATCGGCGCTGCGGCGGCTGCCGACCCAGTAATAGGGGATGTTTTCGCCGTCGGCCGATACCGCCCAAAACTGCTCGACACCCAAACCGGCGCGGTCAAACTGCTGCGGCTGGCGGCGCAGCACGCTCAGTTCCATCACCTGCAAATCCAGGGCAAACAGGGTGAGCGGGGTGAGAAAGTCGCTGGCGGCCACATACAGCACATCACCGCCCCACGGCTGGTCGGTCAACTCCAGCGCGCCTTGGGGCAGCGCGGGCAGGGTTTGCTCGTGCCAGCCGTCGGCTTCCAGCTTCCAGGCTTTCAGGCTGCCTGAAACCTTGTCGAGCACCGATGCGACCACAAAGCGCTTGGTGGTTTCCACGCTTTCGAGCGACTGGCGATTGTTGGGCGCAAACAGCAGCTCCGCTTCGCCAAGCTGGCCTTTGGACAGCTTCACCGCCACCAGACTGCCCGCCGGATAGCTGTGCTTGGCGCGGCGCCATTCGCTTTGCAGGTGCAGCAGCAGGCGGCCGCCGAGATAGCCGGTGATGTCACAGTCTTCAGGCAGCTTGAGCGGCTGCGGCACCAAATCGGCGCCGATTTGGTAATAGGTTTTGCTAAAAAAGCCGTGCGACGATTCGATCAGGTCGATCGGCGCGCCCTGGCCGTCGAGATAGCGCCAGGCGTGCACCATCACGCCGGCGGCGTCCATTTCGTACACCGGCTCGGCTTCAGCAAAACTCTGGCCGCGCCGCAGCAGCCACACCTGCCGCGGATAGCCCGATTCGGTAAGCTGGCGCTCGTCCCACGCGGGGCAGACCCACACGCTGTTTTCGTCGCGCCAGGCGATGTGGCTTTTGCCGGCGGGAAAATGAAAGCCGTTTTCCACCACCGCGCCGGCGGCCAGATCGAATTCCAGCGTATAGGCGGTGTCGCCGCCGGCGATGCTCAGCGACAGCAGCACTTTTTCAGGCTGCTCAACGTAGTGCGAAACGCCGTCGAGATAAACATCGTCGCCCAAGATTTCGTCGAAAGCCGCCACATCGAACAGCACCCGCCACTGCGGCAGCCCGCTGCGGTAAGACGCGGCGCTGCACACGCGGTACACGCCCTTCGGATGCTCGGCGCTCTGGTGGAAGTGGTACATCTGCGCGCGGTGTTCCTGACAAAACGGAATCTGGTTTTCATCCTGCAGCACGGCGGTGATGTCGGCTTTGAGCGCTTCGTAGTCCGCACCCTGCGCGAAATGCGACAGGGTTTCGGCATGGGCTTGGGCGGCAAAAGACCGGACGGCGGGGTCGTCGAGCCGTTCCAAATAGGCAAAGGGATCGTGTGGCGTCATGGTGGCAGGCAGCCTGAAAAATCGTTAAAGGGGCGGATTATAACGAAAAGCGCCCTGCACTTGCCGCCGCCCCTTGGACGACAACGACACGGCGCGGCCGTCTCGCAAACGCCACACCCGCCACCCGAACGCCCGTTCCCAGCACCGGCGCGGCTTTCAGGCTGCTTTGCCGCGACAACCCAACCCGTTTCGCCCCCGCCCAATCCCACGCAAACTTGCCCGCCGCCGCCATTGCCCCTAAGATGCCGCCCTTTTCCAACCTCATGCAAAGAAAGGACAGACCATGAAACACGCAAACCGTCTCCCCATCATTCTTTGCAGCCCGGCCGCTTAGGCAGCATCTTCCTGCCCGCATCGGGCTGCTTTCCCCAATTTTTTTCAAACACGCTTGGTCAAAACCCGCCGAACACGGCGCGTTTTTGCTGCCTGACGTTTTTTAAAACGGCTTTCAGGCTGCCCCGGCGTGGGAAAGTACCGATATGGGCAATCACATCCCAAACATCTCCCTAATTTCCACCCCCGATACCTGGCTGGAAGGCAATGCCGTGCGCCAGCTCGAAACCACCGCACGGCTTCCCGCCATGCGCCGCGTGGCCGGCATGCCCGATCTGCACGCCGGCCGCGGCTACCCGATCGGCGCGGCCTTTTTCAGCGTCGGCCGTTTTTACCCCGCGCTGATCGGCGGCGACATCGGCTGCGGCATGGCCTTTTGGCAAACTACCGTTCCCGCCGCCAAAAGCAAACCCGCCAAAATCGCCAAGCAAATCGGCAATATCGACGCGCCTTTGGGCGGCGAATGGCAGGCGCGGATCAACGAAATCCTGCCCGACTCCCCCTTTCAGGCTGCCTTGGGCACCATCGGTGGCGGCAACCATTTTGCCGAACTGCAAACCGTTGATACCGTTTACCGCACCGATTTGCTGCCTGAAAACTTCCGTGTCGACGCGCTGCAACTGCTCGTCCACAGCGGCTCGCGCGGGCTGGGCGGAGACATCCTGCGCCGCCACGTCAAAGCCTTCGGCCACCACGGCCTTGCCGCAAACAGCGCCGACGCCCAAGCCTATCTGGCCGAACACCAATCAGCGCTCGCCTTTGCCCGCGCCAACCGCCTGCTGATTGCCGAACGCATCCTGCACAATCTGCGCAGCGGCGGCGAATGCCTGCTCGACGTGCACCACAACTTCCTTGAAACCGCCGAGTTTGACGGTGAAACCGGCTGGCTGCACCGCAAAGGTGCCACGCCCGCCGATCAGGGCCTGGTGCTGATACCCGGCTCACGCGGCGACTACAGCTATCTCGCCGCCCCCGCCGCCAACACCGAATCCGCGCTCAAGTCGCTAGCCCACGGCGCCGGCCGCAAATGGCAGCGCGGCGAATGCAAAGGCCGTCTGTCGCACAAATACTCCGCCGACAGCCTGCGCCGCACCGCCTTCGGCAGTCTGGTCGTCTGCGCCGATAAAGCGCTGGTTTATGAAGAAGCCCCGCAGGCCTACAAAAACATCGACAGCATCATCGCCGCCATGCACGCGCACGGCCTGATTGAATTGGTGGCGCGCTTCAAGCCGGTTTTAACCTACAAAACCGGCGGCGAATGCGCCGGCCAAGGCGACGACGACGCAAACGGTAGCCGTGCCAAGCAGCCTGAAAGGAGCAGACGATGACACCAAATATCCCGTTCAGGCAGCCTGAAAACGGCGCCGCCACCCTGCAAATCTCCACCGCCCAAGGCCCGGCCGAGTGCCGCATTTTCGCCCGTTTCGTACTGGCGCAAATCCTGCGCGAAGCCAGGCAGGCCGGCGTGCAGGCCGAAGTGTTGGAAGAAACCGCCGACAAGCACGGCATTCTCTCCGCCCTTGTCCGCCTTTCAGGCTGCCTTGCCGACGAAACCGCGCGGCGCTGGCAGGGCACGCTGCAATGGGTGTGCGACAGCCCCGTGCGGCCGCGCCATCCGCGCAAAAACTGGTATATCGGCGTGTTCAGGCTGCCTGAAAACCGCGCGGAACACGATGCAGACAATCCCGCCGACATCGTTTTCCAAACCTGCCGCGCCGGCGGCAAAGGCGGCCAGCACGTCAACAAAACCGAATCCGCCGTGCGCGCCACGCATACGCCCAGCGGCATCAGCGTGCGCGTGGAAAGCGAACGCAGCCAGCACGCCAACAAAAAACGCGCGCTGGAACTGCTCGCGCTGAAACTCGCCGCCCGCCGCCAGGCCGACGCCGCCGGACAGGCCGCCGACGCACACAAATCACTGTACCGCGTAGAACGCGGCAACCCCCAACGGGTATTTCGCGGCACAGCGTTTGCCGAGCGCTGAAACGAGTTTCAGGCTGCCTTGCAACAAAACAGCAAAAAGCAGCCTGAAAAACCTTTCAGACTGCCTTTCAGACGGCGACCCAAAGCAAAGCAGCCTGAAACCGTCCATCCCGCGGCGCCCTTTGCTCCCTCCCCTGCGCCCAAGCGCGGGGGGGGTGGGGTGGGGGCGTTTCGACAGAAACGCTGGTTTGTGCAGCGCAAACGTTTGCCCCCACCCCAGCCCTCCCCCGTTTTGACGGGAGAGGGAGCACCGTTTGCAGGCAGTTTGGCGTATTCAGGCTGCCTTTTTCGGGTTTGGAATGGGATAAAGGCGATAAGGCGGCACGGTTTTCGGTGCGCGGGCACCCTATCCGCTGCCGTTGGCACCTTTGCCGTCCGGCTGTAGGGTGCGCACCGCGCACCGTCTGGCGGTATTGCGGCTTGGGTCAAGACCCAACAATGCAGCGCAACCCCCTGCTGATGTTGGCTTTGCCACCCAAGCTATCCGCTAAAAACAAAAAAGACTGCCCAAAGGGCAGCCTGAAAAGCCGCACCGCCTTTGTGCGCAACGGCAAAAAGCAGCCTGAAACGGCATCCGAACCGTTTCAGGCTGCTTTTGTCTGCTTGCTTTTACTGCTTCTCGATCGACATCACGATTTTGTCGCCCTCTTCGCGGCCGCCGGTGAGTGTGACGATTTCTGCAACGGCTTTGGCGATTTCTTCGTCGCTGGGTTCTTGGCCTTTTTTCTCGAGTCTGGCGATTTCTCGGATCAGTTTTTTATCGATGCTGGCGCGGGCGCTGTAGCGTAGGGCTTCCCATGCTTTGCTCGGGAGATTTTCGGCGGTGTAGTCGCCGGCGGGCAGGCTGGCTTGGGCCTCGGCGGTGGCGGTGCCGCCGTTGAAAGACAGCTGGTTGCCTTTAGATTCGACGCTTACGCCGTTTTTGGCCAACTCGACGATAAAGTCCTGCATCGCCCGCGTCTGCTCTTCATGCGGCACGCAGGTCTGGCTTTGGCGCTTGAGCAGCGCGTGCAGTTTTTCCAGCGCGGCAATGTTCAGGCCTTTGATGTGGCTGTTTAAATGGATTTTGTCGATGGAATAGCGCCCTCTGCCGAACTGGTCGCTGCTGCCGAAAGAAAAGCGGCCGATGTCGCCGTTCCAATTGTAGGACAGGGTTTTGCCGTCGGCGGTTTGCGTGCCGCCCATTTTCAGGTTGCTCAAACTCATATCGCCGCTGCTGTTGGTGAAGCTGAAGGATTCGATATCGAGTTTGTCGCTGCCCGATACCGGACGGCTGCCGAAGGTGCTGATGCCGATATCGTTGTAGTAATTCAGGTTTTTCAGTTCAAACTCGGCGCTATCTCTGCCTGCCTGGCTGATTTTCACCAGGGGCATACTCAGCTCGAAGGAGCGGATTTCGGTTTCGCCATCTTCGCGCCCGCCTTTGAAACGGCCGCTGATTTGCTGCCATTCGATGCGGAAGTCGTCGCGGGTAACCGCCAGATCGCCTTCGCTGTTCATCGCCGGTTTGCCGTCGGCATGGCTGCCGGCGGGCACTTTCAGGCTGCCGTCGATATCGCCCGTCCAGCCGATAGCGGTATCGGTGTCAAACAGCAAAACTGCGCTGTTGTCTTTGGGGCGCACCAGATAGATTTTCGATTCGACGCGGTAGCCGGTAAGACTGCGGTGCAGGATGTCTTCGCCGCGGACGATGAATTTCAGGCTGGGATCGCACAAATCGGGGGTGATTTCGCCCGTCCACGCGGCTTTGCCGGACAGGGGGCCCATAGAGAAGTCTTTGAGCGTAACGGCGAAACGTTTGTCGTTGAGATTAAAGCTGTTGCGGTAGCTGTCTTCGAGCCGGCTGCCCATATAGTAGCTGCCGCCGGCGAGACCGCCGCCGATTAGGACGATGCCGATCAGGCTGCCGGTAAGTGCTTTGTTCATGGTTTTTCCTTTGATGATCAGTTGTGAACGGGATTGCGGGTGCCGCTTGGCGGGTGTTTCAGGCTGCCTGCCGCTGCGGCGGTCTTGATAACGGACAAACGGTTTTCAGGCTGCCTGAAAGCTGCTTACAGATAAAGCGCAACCACCAAGGATTGCGCTTTATTTGCTTTTTCAGGCTGCCTTTACAGGCCGGATTCTTTAAGCATGTACTCGACTGCGGCTTTCACTTCGTCGTCGCTCAAATCCGGATTGCCACCGCGGGCGGGCATGGCGTTGAAGCCGGAGATGGCGTGTTTGTACACGGTGTCTTTGCCCGCTTTCAGGCGCGGCGCCCATTCGTCTTTGTGGGTAATGCGCGGGATATTGGGGATGGCGGACGATGCGCCGTGGCAGGCGAAGCAGGTTTTATCGAAAATGGCTTTACCGGCGCCGGCATCGGCTTTGGGTGCGGCGGCGGCATCCGCTTTGCCTCCGGCTTTGGCTTCTGCTTTATCGTCTGCTTTGGGTGCTTCGCCGGCGGCACCGGCATCGGCGGTGGCGCCTGAAGCGGCGCTGTCGGATGCGGCAGCGGTGGCTGCGCCGCCGGCCTGCGGCTCGCTGAAGTTGGCGCCGGATTTGTTGGCCATGTAAACCAATGCGCGAGCGACTTCATCGTCGGTCAGGTCGGCCGCGCCGCCTTTGGCGGGCATATTGCCGCCTTCGGGGCCGCTAAAGCCGTTGATGGCGCTGTTGAGCAGGGCGTCAAAGCCTTTGGCGATGCGCGGCGCCCATTGGTCGTTGTGGGTGATTTTGGGCGAGAAGGCGGTGGATGCGTCGGCGGCGTGGCATTGGACGCAGACTTTGTCGAACACCTGCTGGCCGGTACGCTGGCCGGGCTCGGTACCGTCGCCCTCTACCAGGCGGCCGACGGGCATGATGCGGGTTTCGGTGGCATCTTCGGTGGTTTCGGCAACGTCGCCTTCGTATTTGGTGGTGGCAAGTTTGACCAGCAGGAACAGCACGGCTATCAGAATCAGGATGCCGCCCAGCAGGGTAATCAGCGCCGAACCTTGCGCTTGTTTTTTCGGGTTCTTCATTTAATCGGGCCTCACCGTTTTGGTAATTGTGGAGTGTTCTGCAAAGCCGGCCGACAAAGCGGTTGCGGCTTCTTTGTATAAGTTAATTTACATTAACATGAATTTTCGCGATTATACTCAATCCGCCTTGCCTTTCCAATCGGAAATTTTGGCATGCGTCAAAAAAAAACAGGGCGGCGGCAGCCTGAAAATACGGGCGGCGGGCGCAGGCTTTTTTGCCAAACGGCGTTTTTTCGGGTATTCTTGCGCCCGTTTTGCGCGGTACCCGTAGCTCAGTTGGAAGAGCGTCAGTTTCCGAAGCTGAAGGTCGCTGGTTCGATCCCAGTCGGGTGCGCCAATGATTTCTTTGCCCAGCGGCAGCCTGAAAACGGCTGCCGCTTTTTTCAGGCTGCTTTTTCGCGCCGGCAATGCGCACAAAGGGCAAACCTGCTCCCGTTTCGTTTAATAAATCAGCATTTCCTGCATCAGCCGCATGCCCCACTGCCAGCCGCCCATTTCGCCGTTCAAACGCCCTTGGTGCGGCGATACCAGCAGGCGCGCGCGCCATTGTTCGGCCTGCTGCCGCGCCCAGGCTTCGGGGCTGCGCTCGTCGCCGCTGCCGATAACCAGCGCGGTTTTGCAGTTGAAACGGCAGCGCGCAAGGGCGTGGCAGGGGCCGTCCTGCCAGGCTTCGCGCGGCGGCGACACCAAAATCACGCCGGCAACACGGCGCTGGGCGGCGGTGTCGGTTTGGTAATACCACGCGGCGGCTGCCAGCGCGCCGGCTCCGTAGGCCACCAGCATCACCGCACCGTTGCCGCGGATGGCGGCAAAAGCAGCCTGAACACCGCGCTGCCATTGCTCGATGCTTTGGGCGGCCGAGCAGGCGGTGCTCTGCACCATCGGATAGCTGTATTCCCAGCGCTCGCTCCACAGCGCGGGCTCGCCGGCGTCGCGCACAATCAGCAGGGTCAGGCTTTCGAGATCGGAAAAATGCATGGGCTGGGTTCGGCCTTGGCGTGGACAAAGCGTCCGCGCGTTTCAGGCTGCCTGAAACGCGCGGGCGGTTTTTATAGGGAATAGTCGTAATCGACCACCAACGGCGCGTGGTCGGAAAAGCGCTCATCTTTGTAAACCGAAGCGCTGCGGGCGGCGGCGGCCAGGTTCGGCGTAGTCATTTGGTAGTCGATGCGCCAGCCGACGTCTTTGGCATAGGCCTGGCCGCGGTTGCTCCACCAGGTGTAGCCGGGCGCTTCGGGATACAGCTCGCGCCAAGTGTCGTGCCAGCCCAATTCGTTGATGACTTTGCCCACCCATTCGCGCTCTTCGGGCAGGAAGCCGGAATTTTTCTGGTTGCCTTTCCAGTTTTTCAGGTCGATGTTTTGGTGGGCGATGTTCCAGTCGCCGCAGATGACGATGTCGCGCCCTTCGCCGTGCATGGCATCGAGCATCGGGTAGAAAACGTCCAGAAAACGGAACTTGGCTTCCTGCCGCTCGGGGGCGCTGCTGCCGGACGGCAGATAGAGCGACACCACGCTTAAGCGGCCGAAATCGGCGCGCACGAAGCGGCCTTCGCGGTCGAACTCGTCCACGCCGATGCCGGTTTGCACGCGGTCGGGTTGGCGGCGGCTGTAAAGGGCAACGCCGCTGTAGCCGCGTTTTTCGGCGCAATGCCAGGCGCCGTACATGCCGTGCGGACGCTTCATGTCGCCGGCCAAATCGGCTTCCTGTGCTTTGAGTTCCTGCACGCAGACAAAATCGGCGTCTGCGGCGGCGAGATAATCGAGAAAGCCTTTTTTATAGGCGGAACGGATGCCGTTGAGATTGGCGGAAATAATGCGCATAGGTATTCGGAAACGGGAAAGACAAACAAAAGCAGCCTGAAAACGCTTTTCAGGCTGCCTGCTTTTTTCAGGCTGCCCTGACGGTGGCCAGCGCGGCATCGGCCACGCGCTCGGCGCTGTCGGGCATCGCCAGCGTGCGGGCGTTTTGCGCCCAGCGCAGGCAGGCGGCGCGGTCGAGTCCGGCCAGCACCGCGGCCAGACGGGCGGCATCGAGCTGCGCCTGCGGCAGCAGCAGGCCGGCTTCGGCGGAAACCATAAAGCGGGCATTAGCGGTCTGGTGGTCGTCCACCGCCTGCGGGAAGGGCACTAGCAGCGCACCGACGCCGGCGGCGGTCAGCTCGGCAACGGTCAGCGCGCCGGCGCGGCAGATCAGCAAATCGGCATCGCGGTACACCGCGGCCATGTCGTCGATAAACTCGACGCACTCGGCCGTTACACCGGCCTGGCGGTAGGCTTCCTGCAGCGCTTCGAGATTGCCGCGGCCGGACTGGTGGACAATCTGCGGCCGCCGCTCTTCAGGCAGCAGCGCCAGCGCAGCGGGCACGATGGTATTGAGCGCGCGCGCGCCCAGGCTGCCGCCGACCACAAAGATTTTCAGGCTGCCTTCGCGGCCGGCAAAGCGCTCCTGCGGTGCGGGCAGACCAGCAATATCGGCGCGCACCGGATTGCCGACCAGGCCGTCGGGCCGGTTGGGAAACGCCTGCGGAAAGGCGTACAGCACCCGCGCCGCCGTTTTCGCCAGCTTGCGGTTGGCCAGGCCGGCCACTGCGTTTTGCTCGTGAACCACCAGCGGCAGCCCCAGCGAGCGCGCGGCAACGCCGCCCGGATAGGTAACGAAGCCGCCGAAGCCGATTACGGCATCAACCTGATGGCGGCGCAGGGCGGCACGGGCGGCACGCACGGCTTTAAACAGCATCCACGGCAGCGCGGCCAGCCGCAGCAGGCCGTTGCCGCGCACGCCTTTCATCGCCACCGTTTCCAGCGTGATGCCGTGCTGCGGCACCAGCCGCTCTTCCATGCTGCCGCTGCTGCCGAGCCACACTACGTTGCAGCCGCGTTCTTTGAGCGCCGCCGCTACCGCCAGCGCGGGGAAAATATGGCCGCCGGTGCCGCCGGCCATCAGCATAAAGGTGGGGGAAGTTTTGCTCATGTTTTCGCTCCTTGCGCCCTTGCTTCGGGCTGCGCCTGCTTTCTGTCGCGCGGGTCGAGCACGTCGTCGTAGCCGCGCATGCTGCGGCGGGTTTCGTAATCGACGCGCAGCAGCATGGTAAAGGCCGCCATCATCACCAGCAGCGACGATCCGCCGTAGGAAACCAGCGGCAGGGTCAGCCCTTTGTTGGGCAGCAGGCCGATGTTGACGCCGATATTGATAAAGCTCTGCGCCGCCACCCACACGCCGATGCCGGTGGCGATAAAGGCGTTGAAATACATGTTTTGGTCGCGCGCCATCTTGCCGATACTCAGCGCGCGCCACACAATCCACAGATAGGTGAAAATCAGCAGCGCCACCGTTATCAGCCCCAATTCTTCGCCGATTACCGCCAAGATAAAGTCGGTATGCGCTTCGGGCAGGAAGCCGCGTTTGAAAATCGCCTTGCCCAAACCCTTGCCGAACAGGCCGCCGCTTTCCATCGACAGCAGCGAACCGAGTCCCTGAAAGCCGGTGCCGTTGGCATCAATCCACGGCGTCAGCGCCACTTCGAAGCGGCGCAGACGAAAATCGGTGGTGGCGATTACCAGCACCGCCAGCGAAACGCCGGCGCCCAGAATCAACAAAAACCAGCGCCACGGCAGGTTGGCGATAAACAGCAGCGCCACCACAATCGCAAACACCACCAGCGCCGAGCCCAAGTCGCGGGTGGCGTAAATCAGGCCGATGCCGACACCGGTGGGCAGCGCCACCCAGCTGACGCGCTTGAAGTCGTCGAGCACGTTGAGCTTGCGCTTTAGAAAGCTCGCCATATACATAATCGTTACCAGCTTAAACAGCTCGCTGGGCTGGATTTTGATAAAACCCAGCGACAGCCAGCGGCGGGCGCCGTTTACCGTTTCGCCCAAAAAGGGGACGAAACACATCAGCAGCAGCAGCAGCACCAAAATGTATTTGGTCGAGCGCTGCCAAATCCACATCGGCACCTTCGCGATCAGCCAGACGCACAGCACCAGACCGAACAGCACAAACTTGGCCTGCTTGAGCAGATACACGGTGCGCTGGTCGAAATTGTGGGGATCGAGCTGCGATGCGGATGCGGAAAACACCATCACCAACCCCAGCCCCAGCAGGCCGAGCAGCACCCACAGCAGGGTTTGGTCGTAAACGTCGCCGTTTTTCTGCAGGTTGCGGTTAAACAGGTTGGACTCGTCGGAGCAGTAGTGGAAAAAGCGGGTAATCGGATTCATAAGGGCCAATACGGGGCGGGCGAAACGCTTTCAGGCTGCCTCAAAGGGCGGCGACGGCGGCGGCAAATACTTCGGAGCGGTGGGCATAACCGCGGAACATGTCCAAACTGGCGCAGGCCGGACTCAGCAAAACGGCATCGCCGCTGCGGGCTGCGGCATAGGCGCGACGCACCGCTTCGGGCAGATCGGCGCAAAATTCGCCGGTGATGCCGGCGGCGGCCAGATCGGCGGCGATTTTCGGCGCGTCGATGCCGATCAGAAACACCGCGCGCGCCTTGTCTTTAAGGACAGCCGCCAGCGGCGCGAAATCCTGTCCCTTGCCCTGGCCGCCGGCGATCAGCACCAGCGGCCGGTTCAGGCCGGCCACCGCCGCGGCGGTGGCGCCGACATTGGTGCCTTTGCTGTCGTCGATAAAATCAATGCCGTTTTTCTCGGCGATTTTTTCCACGCGGTGCGGCAGGCCTTTGAAACTGGCAACATGGCGCAGCAGTTCGGCGCGTTCGATGCCGATTGCCTCGCACAGCGCCAACGCTGCCAGCACGTTGGCCAGATTGTGCTGCCCCTGCAGCGGCACTTGCGACTGCGCCAGCAGAGTGTCGCCACCGGCTTTCAGGCTGCCTGCAGACTCGTCAAACCAATAATTTTCAGGCTGCTTCAGCGAAAACCATTCGACGCGGCGGCCGCTGCGGCGCATGGCGCGGCAGAACACATCGTCGCCGTTGAGCACCTGCACGCCGCTACCGCGGAAGATGCGGTCTTTGGCGTGGGCGTAGTCGAGCAGATCGTCGTAGCGCTCGAGATGGTCTTCGGAAATATTCAGCACCGCGGCGGCGGCGGCGTTCAGGCTGCTGGTGGTTTCAAGCTGGAAGCTGGAGAGTTCGAGTACCCACACGTCGGCTTTTTTGCCGCAGCGCGCCATTTCGGCTTCCAGCACCGGCAGGCCGATGTTGCCGGCCACCACGGTATCCAGCCCGCTTTCGCGGCACAGGTGGCCGACCAGGCTGGTTACCGTGGTTTTGCCGTTGCTGCCGGTGATGGCGATCACCGGATCGCCGCGCTCTACAAGCATCTGCGCCAGAATTTCGACATCGCCGAGCACGCGGCCGCCGCGCGCTTCAAAAGCGGCGATTTCAGGCTGCCGGCGGCTGATGCCGGGACTGAGCGCCAGCGTGTCGAAACCTTTGTCCAGCGCGTCTTTCAGGCTGCCTGAAAAGCAGTCCAGGTTCGGAAAACGCTCTTGGAGCGCGCTGCGGCGCTCGGGCGGCAGGTTTTCGTCGTAGGCGGCAACGGCGGCGCCGGCTTCGCGCAGATAGGCGATCATCGAAACGCCGCTGCCGCCGATGCCGGCGACCAGAATGTGTCGGTTTTGCCAGTTCATGCTGTTGGTTTTAATCCGTGTTGGTATTTGCTTTCAGGCTGCCTGAAACAGCCGGGCTATTTGCGCCCTTCCTGCACTTCTACCGAAATCACGCCCGGCTCGTCGGGCAGGCGGGAAACGGCTTCGTCGTCGTTCAAATCGATGCGGGTGCCGGCGCGCTGCACGCGGCGGCCGCTGCTCTCGGCCGGCTCGGCCGGCGGCGGGGCTTTCGGCGCAGGCATGTCGATGCGCGGTTCGCTGTCGATTATGCGCTCCGGCCGCCGCGCTTCGCCATTGTCGGGACGTGGTGCAGGAATTTCGGCGGGCGTATCCCATTCGTTGGCGGTTTGGCTCAGGGAAACCGCGGCGCCGGTTTGCGGGTAGTCGATGTCCTGATAGCTGCCGTCGCCCACCGCGACAATCTGCGCCGTCATCCGCCTTGATGCGGCCTGGCGCACGGCGTCGCGGTACCATTTTTCATCATCCAGCGGCACGGCGATTACGGTTTCGCCACCAGGCGCGAGCAGGCTGGACAGTTTTACCGGAATGCCGATAGCTTTGGCATCGGCCTTGCCGTCGAGATACAGCGTCAGGCTCACATACACCGACGATACGGCGAAACTGCCGCTGTTACGCAGCGACAGCAGCACGCGCGGGCGGCCGTTGCGGTAGGAAAACTCGCCCGCTTCGATGGCGACGTCCTGCCCGCTGCTGACGCTCTCGGCCGAAGACCCGTAGTTGATGCCCGAAGCCGATGCGGGCGCGAAGCTGTCGCCCGAGCGCATCTGCGACGCCGCCGAAGCGCCCTGCCCGGCCTGCAGGCCTTCGGCGCTTTTGCCGGCGGCGTCGATAAACTTCCAGCCCCAATAGCCGAAGGCGCCGAACAGTGCCATGCCGATCATCCAAATCGCGGTTTGAATCTTATTTTCCGAAGAAGAAGACATTTGTGCGTCCTTGTTTTCAGGCTGCATCTCAAGGCTGCGCCGCAGCAATCAGTTTCAGGGCAATCAGCAGCGGCAGCAGCGCGCCGCCGACATATACCAGCAGCCATACCATCAGGCTGTCGACAAAATAGCGCAGCAGGCCGAAATACGCCCAGGCATAAAGAAAAACCAGTACCGCGCTGATCAGCAGGGCAAGCAGGTTGGCATTGCCGCCGAACAGCTGGCCGCCGAGAACAAACAGCGTATAGGCCAGCGCCCACTGCCAGGCGCGCGACGTTTCTTCGTATACATGCTCCTGCAGTTTGCCGAACACCAGCAACATCAAAGCATCCAACATAGCGTTTCTCCTTATGTTCAACCAAGCAGCCTGAAACAGGTTTTCAGGCTGCCTAACGGATTTTCAGCGTGCTCAGACCAATCAGCACCAGCACGATGGTGATAATCCAAAAGCGCACCACCACCTGCGTTTCCTTCCAGCCTTTCTGCTCGTAATGGTGGTGGATGGGCGCCATCAGGAAGATGCGTTTTTTGGTTTTCTTATACCAGCCCACCTGCAGCATCACCGACAGCGCTTCGACCACAAACAGCCCGCCCATAATCACCAGCACGAATTCCTGGCGCACAATCACCGCCACCGTGCCCAGCGCCGCGCCCAGCGCCAGCGCGCCGACGTCGCCCATAAACACCTGCGCCGGCGCGGCATTGAACCACAAAAAACCCAGGCAGGCGCCGCACATCGCCGCGCAGAACACCACCACTTCGTTGGCGCCCGGCACGAAAGGCAGCTGCAGATAGCCGGCAAACTTAACGTGGCCGGTAACGTAGGCGAACACCGCCAGCCCGCCGGCCACCAGCACCACCGGAAACGCCGCCAGCCCGTCGAGACCGTCGGTCAGATTAACCGCATTGGACGTGCCGACAATGGTGAAATACGCCAGTACCACGAAACCGACCACCCCCAAAGGCAGCGCCACCTGCTTGAAAAACGGCACAATCAGGATATTGGTCGCGCCCGAGCGGGCAACATAAAACAGCAGCGCGCCGGCGGCCAGCGCCACCGCCGTCTGCCACACCATTTTGAATTTCGCCGACACGCCGTTGGGGTCCTTATAAACCACCTTGCGCCAGTCGTCGTAAAAGCCCAGCGCACCCGTGCCCAGCAGCACCCCGATCAGAATCCACAGATAAGGATTGGACGGATTGCCCCACAGCAGCGTGGCAAAGGTAATCGACAGCAGAATCAGCACCCCGCCCATCGTCGGCGTGCCGGCCTTGACCAGATGGGTCTGCGGGCCGTCGCTGCGGATGGCCTGCCCAGCCTTCAGCGCCGTCAGCTTGCGGATCGTCCACGGCCCGAGCATCAGGCTGAACGCCAGCGCCGTCAGCGCCGCCATCACCGCGCGGAAGGTGGTGTAGTGGAAAACATTCAGCACCGAGAACCAGTTGCTGAACTTGGCCAGCCATAACAGCATAAAAAATCCTTGTATTTTGTGGTATTGCGGCAGCCTGAAAACCCGTTTCGCAACCGGCTTCGCCCTGCCTGCGGCTTGTGTGCGGGCACCCGCAGGCCGAAACGGCACCAGCGGACGCAAAGGGCGGATTTTAGCAAAACCCGCCGCACAATACGCCATAGGCCGACAATTTTCTCGGTAAATTTACGCGGGCTTACGCAAAACAGCCATTCAGGCAGCCTGAAACGCCATCCCGCCGCATACCTTGCTCCCTTCCCCCACGCCCCAATAGGTAAGTTGGGTTGCCAAACCCAACATTCTCCGATGCCCAAAGATATGTTGGATCGCGACCCAAGCTACAACTGAAAACTCAAAGGCAGCCTGAAAACCAAAAAACCGGTTTTCAGGCTGCCTTGTCGGGGTAGGTGTTTACTGCTGCTGCGGGGCGCTGGCGCTGCTGCCGTTCTCGGCGGCGCGGGCGTCGCCGACTGCTTTGAGCTGGGCGCGCACCTGTTCGTCGTCCTGGGTGTAGCGCTTGAGACCGCCGCCGAGCACTTTGTAGAGATCGGCAAGGTTCTCGGCCATATTCAGGCGGGTGGACAGCAGGGTGCTGTCGGCCGAATAGCTGCCGCGCTGAGCGTCGAGCAGGTTGAGCGAGCTGGAAACGCCGTGTTTGTAACGCAGGCGGATCAGGCGCAGGCGTTCGGCTTGGGCTTTGGCCTGGGCGCTGTTGGCCTGGTACTGGCTGTTGAGCGCGGCGCGCGCCACTAGGGCGTCGGCAACGTCGCGGAAGGCGCTGCGCACGGCGGCTTCGTAGGCGACGACGGTTTTTTCTTGGGCGACTTTGGCGGCATCGAGATTGGCCTTGGTTTTGCCCCAGTTGAAAATCGGTACGCTGATTACGCCGCCGATCGACCAGTTGCGGCTGCCGGATTCAAACAGATTGCTCAGTTCGCTGCTGCTGAAGCCGGCGTTGCCGGTGAGACCGATGGTGGGGAAGAAAGCGGCGCGGGCGGCACCGATATTGGCGTTGGCCTGACGCAGGTTGTGCTCGGCGGCGCGGATGTCGGGGCGGTTGAGCAGCACTTCGGAGCTTAGGCCGGCGGGCAGGTTGCGGATATTGAACTGCTGTGCCAGCGGCAGGGCGCGGGGCAGATCGTCGGGCAGTTTCTGCGCGATCAGAAGCTCGAGGGCGTTGCGTGCCTGCTCGCGGGCGCGGACGGCGGCGGCGTAGGAGGCTTTGGCGTTTTCAATCACGGTTTCCTGCTCGCGCAGGTCGATGGCGGAAATCACGCCGGCTTTGTGGCGCAGCTTGGCCAGACGGTAGGTTTCCTGCTGGCTGTCGAGCACGTTTTGCGCCAGCTTCATGGCGTCTTCGGCGTAGATTTCGTTGAAGTGGGCTTTGGCGACGCTGGAAATCAGGCTCAGATGGGTGGCGTCGCGGGCGGCGGTGCTGGCGAAGTAGCTCTGCAGCGCGGCCTGGCTGGTATTGCGCACCCTGCCCCACAGATCAAGCTCGAAGGAGGCGATGCCCAAACCGGCGCTGAAAGCGTTGCCGGCGCCATTGGCGTTGCCGCTGCGGGTGGCGCTGCCGTTGCCGTTCAAGCCGGGGAAGCGGTCGGCGCGGGCGATGGCGTACTGGGTGCGCACCTGCTCGGCGTTCAGGCTGGCGGTGCGCAGGTCGGTATTGTTTTTCAGGGCGATTTCGATAAGGCGGTGCAGGCGCGGATCGGCGAAGTAGTCCTGCCAGCCGACGGCGGCGGCGCGGACGCCGTTGTCGCGGGCGTCGTAGCGGAACTGCTCAGCGGGCAGATCGACTTTGGGCTGCTGGTATTTGGGCGCCAGATTGCACGCCGACAAAACGGCGGCGGTGCTGACGGCCAGCAGGACGGGTTTGAATGTGGTTTTCATGGTTGTCCTTTCTCTTTCAGGCTGCCTGGTTTCAGGCAGCCTGAAAAGGTTTAAGGGTTGTGGCTGTCGGAATCTTGGTGGCTTTCGCTGTGCAGGTGGGCATTGGCGGCGGCCACTTCCAGCTCGTGCTTGGTCGGCTTAAACAGGCCGCGCACCACGGCGTAGAACACCGGCACCAGGAATACCGACAACAGGGTGCCGATGGTCATGCCCCAGAATACGGTGGTACCGATGGCGCTCTGGCTGCCGGAGCTGGCGCCGGAAGCGAAGTATAGCGGCACCACGCCCAAAATAAAGGCAAACGAAGTCATCAGAATCGGACGGAAGCGCAGGTGCGCCGCTTCGAGTGCCGCGGCCAGCGCGCTTTTGCCTTCGGCCTGCAGGTCTTTGGCAAACTCGATAATCAGAATGGCGTTTTTGGCGCTCAGACCCATCACGGTAATCATGCCGACGGTGAAATAGATGTCGTTGGCAAAGGCCACCGGTATGCCGACGCTGTTGTTGAACAGGTTGCGGCTGGCAACGCCGAAGACGACGCCGAACAGACCCAGCGGGGCAACCAGCAGCACGGCAAAGGGAATCGACCAGCTTTCATACAGCGCGGCCAGCACCAAGAATACCGACAGCGCGGCAAAGCCGTAGAGCATCAGCTTTTGCGACGAGCCTTTGGCTTCTTCGCGCGACTGGCCCTGCCATTCGACGCTGTAGCCGCCGCCCAGGTCTTTGACCATTTTCTCGATTTCGGCCATCGCCTGGCCGGTGGAGCCGTTGCCGACCTGAGTGCTCATCTGCACGGCGGGATAGCCGTTAAAGCGCAGGCTCTGCTCGACGCCGGGCACCCATTTGGCTTTGACAAAGGACGACAGGGGAACTGCCTGGCCGCTGCCGTTGGGCACGGTGAGCTTGAGCACGTCTTCGTCCTGCATACGGGCGGATGCTTCGGCCTGAACCATCACTTTCTGCAGGCGGCCGTTGTTGGGGAAGTCGTTGACGTAGCTGCCGCCCAAGGCTGCGGCAAGGGTGGCGCGCACGCTGGTCATGCTGATGCCCTGCGCCGCCATTGCGTTGCGGTCGATTTCCAGCTCGAGCTGCGGCGAGTCGGGCAGGCCGTTGTTGCGCGGGCCGGAGAACATCGGGTTTTGTGCCATTTTTGCCAGCAGCTCGTTGCTTTTGGCCATCAGCTCGGCGTGGCCGCTGTTGTTGCGGTCCTGCAGGTAGAACTCGACGCCGCCGTTACCCAGCTCGCGGATGGCGGGCGGGTTGACTGCCAGCGCGAAGCCGTCTTTGACGGCGCCGCTGGTCATCAGTTCGCCCATCAGCATTTGGGCAACGATGCTGGCCGAATGGATCAGGCCGGGGCGCTCGTCCCAGTCTTTTAGCGATACAAAGCCGATGGCCATGTTCTGGCCGCTGCCTGAAAAGCTGAAACCGGATACGGTGATGATGCTCTCTACTTCTTCTTTGGCCATCACCACTTTTTCCACCGCTTCGATGGTTTTGTCGGTACGCGCTTTGGAGGCACCGGCGGGCAGCTGCACGCTGACCATAAAGTTGCCGGAGTCTTCAACCGGCAGGAAAGATTCGGGCAGGCGGGCATACATCCACACCGCACCGGCGCCAACGGCCAGCCAGATCACCATCGAGGCGGCAGAATTGCGCAGGGTTTTGGCGACAACGCCTTCATAGCGTTTGTTGCCGGCGTCAAACATGCGGTTGAACCAGCCGAAGAAGCCGCGTTTTTCCAAATGATGCCCTTTTTCCACCGGCTTGAGCATGGTGGCGCACAGAGCGGGGGTGAGCGTCAGCGCCAGGAAGGCGGAGAAGGCGATTGCCAGAATCATGGTAACGGCAAACTGGCGGTAAATATTGCCCACCGCGCCTTCAAACTGGGTCAGCGGGATAAACACCGAAATCAGCACGGCGGTAATACCGATAACCGCGCCGGTAATCTGGCTCATCGCCTTTTTGGTAGCCGGCAGCGGCGCCAAGCCTTCTTCCGACATAATCCTTTCGACGTTTTCCACCACCACGATGGCGTCGTCCACCACGATACCGATCACCAACACCATGGCGAACATGGTCAGCACGTTGATCGACATGCCGAAATAGTAGATGCCGGCAAACGCGCCCAGCAGCGAAATCGGCACCACAATCGCCGGAATCAGGGTATAGCGGATGTTTTGCAGGAAGACGAACATCACGATAAACACCAGCACCATCGCTTCGATCAGCGTGTGCAGCACTTTCTCAATCGAAATATCGACGGCAATCGACGTATCGTACGGCGCTTTCCATTTCATGTCGCCGGGGAAGAATTCCTGCAGCTTTTCCATCCGCGCTTTAACGGCAGCGGCGGTGGCGGTGGCGTTACCGCTGTTGGAGAGCATCACCGCGATACCCACCGCCGGTTTGCCGTTCAGGCGCATGGTGGTGGCGTAGCTTTCCGAGCCCAACTCGATGCGGGCGACGTCTTTCAGATAGACGTTGCCGCCCTCGCTGTTGCTGCGCAGCATGATGTTGCCGAATTCTTCGGGCGTGCTGAGCTGGCCTTCGGCGGTAATGGTGGCGGTAAAGCCCTGCCCTTCCACTGCCGGCAGAGCGCCGAGCGAGCCGGCGGAAATCTGCGCGTTTTGCGCGTTGATCGCGGCGGAAACGTCGGTAAAGGACAGGTTGTAGCCTTTGAGTTTCTGCGGATCAACCCATATGCGCATCGCCCGTTGGGCGGCAAACATGCGCACCGCACCCACGCCTTCGACGCGCTGCAGCTCGGGGATGATGTTGCGCTGGGCGTAGTCGGCCATATCGGCGACTTCCTGGGTTTGCGAGTCCAGCGACAGCACCATCAGGAAGTTGGAGCGCGATTTGGAAACCTTTACACCGTACTGCTGCACGGTGGCCGGCAGCGTGCTCAGCACTTCGGAGAGCTTGTTCTGCACTTCCTGCTGGGCAACGTCTTCGTCGGTTTTCGGCGTAAAGGTCAGCGATACCGAACCGCTGCCGCTGGAGTCGGCGGACGTGGAAATGTAGTCCAAGCCCTCGATGCCGTACATGCTGCGCTCGATCACCGCCAGCACGCTGTCTTCCATTACCTGCGCCGAAGCGCCCGGATAGGCTGCGTTCAGGCTAATGGTGGGCGCGGCCACCGACGGGTATTGCGATACCGGCAGGCTGCGGATGCCCAAAATACCCGCCAGGATGATAAAGATGGAAATCACCCAGGCGAAAATCGGGCGGTCAATAAAAAATCTGGCCATGTTCCACTCCGTTTATTGGGCTGCCGATGCGGCCGGTGCGGATGCTGCGGCCGAAGCTGCAGGCGCGGACGCCGCAGCAGCCGGAGCGGAAGCAGCCTGAACCGCAGCAGCGGGCGCAGATGCGGCTTCTTTCTTTTCAGGCTGCCATTCTTTGGTTTTCACGCTCTTGGAATGGAGCATGCCCGCGATCATGGTGCCGTCCACCGCCACTTTGTCGCCGTCTTTCAGGCCTTCGCTGATGATCCAGCTGTCGCCCTTTTGCGCGACGATTTTCACCGTGCGCGGCTCGAAAGTGCCCTGCGGGGTAACGATGGTTACGGTGTCGGTTTTGCCGCGGTTAACCGCGCGCTGCGGCACCACATAGGCATTGAGCACGCCGGATACCGGCAGTTTCACCCGCACATACAGCCCGCTCATCAGAATCAGGTTCGGATTGGGAATCGCCGCGCGCAGGTTTACCTGGCCGGTACTCTCGTCCACCGTAGTATTGGTAAACAGCAGGCGGCCTTTGTGCGGGTATTCGCTGCCGTCTTCAAATTCAACGCCGACTTCGATCGCTTCGTTGAGCACGCGCTCGCCGCTGGAAAGCTGCTGGCGCAGTTTCAGCATATCGTTGGCCGACTGCTGGATATTGAGATACATCGGGTCGTTCTGCTGGATCAGCGCCATCTGGGTACTGTTGGCGGTAACCAGCGCGCCTTCGCTGACTTTCGATTCGCCGATGATGCCGGAAATCGGCGCGGTGATATAGGCATGGTTCACATTGACCTGCGCCGCATTGATGGCCGCCTGCGCCGATTTCACCTGCGCTTCGGCCGAACGCTTGGCGGTAAGCGCCGCATCCCATTCCTGGTGGCTGATGGCATCGGCCTGCACCAGCGGCTGGTAGCGCGACACATCGGCATTGGCTTTCGCCAGCGCGGCCTGCGCCGACAGCAGCGACGCACGGGCGCTTTCCAGATTGGCGCGGTAGGCGGCATCGTCGAGCTGGTAGAGCGGCTGGCCGGCTTTAACGAACGAGCCTTCTTCAAACAGGCGGCGTTTCACGATGCCGCTGACCTGCGGCACGATGTAGGCGGTGCGCACCGCTTCCAGCCGGCCGCCAAGCACGGTTTCCAGCAGCACGTCTTCGGCTTTTACCGTCAGCACCGAAACTTCAGGCTGCAGCTGCGCCGTTTTTTCGGCGATTTGCTTTTGCCGCTCTTCGTTTTTATTGGGGCAGGCCGCCAATGCCAGCGGCAGCAACAACGCCAGCACCGTCAGGCGCCGGCCGCGTGATGAGTGGGCCATTTTATTTTTCCTGATCTTCAATAGATTGTTTAACAAGGTTTTTAAATGTTTCAGGCTGCCTGAAAAAAGCTCTCGGGCAGCGCATCGGGGTTTTACATTCTGTCAAAAACGCGGCATTATACATACAAGCCTGTATGGCAGATTCAACCTTTACGATTTCTTAACCAATACCAGCAAACCACCATGCGCAAAACCAAAACCGAAGCCCTAAAAACCCGCCAGCATCTGCTCGATGCGGCGCTGGAAGTATTCTGGCGCAACGGCGTAACCCGCTCATCGCTGCAGGAAATCGCCCAAGAAGCCGGCGTAACCCGCGGCGCGCTCTACTGGCATTTCAACAACAAAGAAGACCTGTTCGACGCCCTTTTCCATTGCTACTTCACCCCGCTGACCGAACCTTTCGATTCCGACGAAGCCAAAGCATCGGACAATCTGTGGGCGCACCTGCGCCAAAGCATACTCGGCATTTTCCGGCGCATGGCGCAGGACGAAAAACACCAAAAGTTCTGCAACGTGCTGTATATGAAATGCGAAGCCAGCCCCGCCAACCAGGCGATTACCGAGCTGGTGGAAAAATATTACGAAATCGGCCACGGCCAAATCCGCAGCGTGATGCAGCTGTGCCACCAGCGCGGCCTGCTGCCGGCCGACACCGATCTCGAACTGTCCACCCTGTACCTGCAAAGCTGCGTGACCGGCCTGATCGGCATCTGGAACTGCAATCCCGGGCAGTTCGACATCCTGCCCGCCGCCGAGCGCATTCTCGACACCTGCTTCAGCACCCTGCAAAACGGCGCCCTGCCCCAAGCCAAACGCAGCGCCTAAACGACGGCACCGTTCCAAACACCTTCAACAAAACTTTCAGGCTGCTTTTCCAATCCGGAAAAGCAGCCTGAAAACCATCAAGCCATCTGCAATGCCGTTTTGCCGCCCGATAAAACCGCCGCCGGGTTTTCAGGCTGCCTTTCGGCGCGTGCCGTTAATCCAAACCCTGCGTTTCCAGCACGAAATGCGCGCCATCGTCCTGCGCCAGCAGCCGCGTCAGCGCGGGCAGGTTTTCGCGCAGCTGCGCCGCCAGCACATAGGGCGGGTTGATAACGAACATGCCGCTGCCGTGCATGCCGAAGCCGTCAGCCTGCGGGCGGCGGACGTGGAGTTCGGCGCGCAGCGATTTGGGCGAAAGCGCCGCCAGTTTTTCCGGCAGCGTCCGGCTTTCGGCGCGGCTCAAACAGGGATACCACACCAGATAGCAGCCGGTGGCAAAGCGCTTGAGCGCAGCCTGCAGCGTGTCGGCCACCCGCCGGTAGTCCTGCTTTTCTTCGTAAGGCGGATCGACCAGCACCACGGCGCGGCGCGGCGGCGGCGGCAGCAGCGACAACAGTCCGCCGTAGCCGTCTTCGCAGCGGACTTGTGCGCGGCGGCCGGCAGAAGCAAACGTCTGTTCCAGCAGCGGAAAATCGGCCGGGTGCATTTCAAAACAGCGGATGCGGTCGTCCGGCCGCAGCAGCTCGGCGGCCAGCCACGGCGAGCCGCAGTAGCGGTTTTCAGGCTGCCTTTCGCGCACGAAATCGGCAAAACGCGCCAGATCGGCCGGCAGTTTTTCCGCCTGCCGCACGCGCAGCCAGCCGTCGCGGTATTCGCCCAATTTTTGCGCAAAGCCGGAATCGAGCGCGTACAGCCCGGCGCCGGCATGGGTGTCGATATACCAATAGGGTTTGTCTTTGCGGCCGAAATATTCCAGCGTCAGAAACAGGGTGAAATGTTTGAGCATGTCGGCATGGTTGCCGGCATGGAAGGAGTGGCGGTAACTGAGCATCTCGCGGTGCTGCCCGTGCATGAAAAAACGGGCATTTTATGTGTTTTCAGGCTGCCTGAAAAACTTTTATTGTGCTAAACTCGCGCGTTTTTGAAACCACCGAACGCTAAATTGAGAAAGGCCGCCATGAGCGAAACAACCGAACAAGTGAACCCTCTGGAACGCAAAACCACCGTTACCGTGGCATGGGAAGCGGTAAACGCCGAAACCGACCGCCGCCTGAAGCAGACCGCCCGCCGCGTGCGCATCGACGGCTTCCGCCCCGGCAAAGCGCCGCTGAAAATGGTCGCCTCCATGTACGGCGCTGGCATCCAGAACGACGTATTGAACGACGCCGTGCGCGAAGCCTTTGAAGAAGCCGTCAAAGGCGAAGACCTGCGCGTGGCCGCGCTTACCGGCATCGAGCCGGTCGAAAACCAGGACAACGCCGATTCCTTCCAAGCCGTGTGCGTGTACGAAGTCTATCCCGAAATCAAAGTCGGCGACCTTTCCGCGCTGGAAATCGAAAAAACCACCGCCGAAGTGGGCGATGCCGAAGTGGACAAAACCATCGACATCCTGCGCAAACAGCGCACCCGCTACAACCGCGTCGAGCGCGCCGCACAAAACGACGACCGCGTCATCATCGACTTTGCCGGCACCATCGACGGCATCCCCTTTGAAGGCGGCAGCGCCAAAAACTACCCTTTCATTCTCGGCCAAGGCCAGATGCTGCCTGAATTCGAAGCCGGCGTCAGCGGCCTGAAAGAAGGCGAAAGCCGCGACGTGGAAGTGAAATTCCCCGACGATTACCACGGTAAAGACGTTGCCGGCAAAACCGCCGTTTTTGCCATCACCCTGCACAATGTTGCCGAACCCGTGCTGCCCGAAGTGGACGAACAGTTTGCCCGCGCGCTGGGCATTGAAGACGGCGACACCGTGAAAATGCGCGAAGAAATCCGCAAAAACGTTGCCCGCGAAGTCAAACGCCGCGTGGACGGCAAAAACCGCGACGCGGTAATGGCCGCGCTGCGCCAAAGCCACGAATTCCCGCTGCCGCAGGTGCTGGTGAACGAAGAAGCCGCCCGCCTGGCCGAAGACATGAAGAAAAACCTGGCTTCGCAAGGCATGGATCCCGCCCAGCTCAACCTGCCCGCCGAGATGTTTGCCGAGCGCGCCGCCGAACGCGTGGCACTCGGCCTGCTGCTGCCGGTTATCGTTGAAGAAAACAAACTGCACGCCAGCGACGAACAAATCCGCAAGCTGGTGCTGGAATTCGCCGAAAGCTACGAAGACCCCGAAGAAGTGGCCGAATGGTACTTTGCCGACCGCAACCGCTTGAGCGGCGTGGCCAATCTGGCGCTGGAAAACAACGTCGTCGAATTCGTACTGGGCAAAGCCAAAACCACCGAAAAAAGCCTGTCTTTCGACGAAATCATGGCCGCCGCCTAAAGCAGCCTGAAAAGGCAGCCTGAAAGCCGAAGCACCGCCGCCCGAAACCTGCAGCAGACCCTGCAGCCATTTGGCCGCGGTGCTTTTCCCGTTTTAGCGGCAGCCTGAAAAGCCGCTTTCCCCTTCCCCGACCAACCCGCAGCAAGGAAACGATATGATTCCCGACATCCGCAACAATACCCTGATTCCCACCGTTATCGAACAGAGCGGCCGCGGCGAACGCGCCTTCGACATCTACTCGCGCCTGCTCAAAGAACGGATTATCTTTCTGGTCGGCGAAGTTAACGACCACACCGCCAATCTGGTGGTGGCGCAGCTTTTGTTTCTCGAAAGCGAAAACCCCGACAAAGACATCTATTTCTACATCAACAGCCCCGGCGGCAGCGTAACCGCCGGCATGTCGATATACGACACCATGAACTTCATCAAGCCCGACGTGCAGACCCTGTGCCTGGGCCAGGCCGCCAGCATGGGCGCGATGCTGCTGGCGGCCGGCGCCAAAGGCAAACGCTTCGCCCTGCCCCACAGCCGTGTGATGATCCACCAGCCGCTGATCGGCGGCGGCTTGGGCGGACAAGCATCCGATATCGAAATCCACGCCCGCGAGCTTTTGAAAATGAAAGACACGCTCAACCGCCTGCTCGCCCAGCACACCGGCCAGCCGCTGGAGCGGGTTGAGCGCGATACCGACCGCGACAATTTCATGTCGGCCCAAGCCGCTGCCGAATACGGTCTGATCGACAAAGTTATCGCTTCGCGCAACGACGTCGCCTAATTCCAAACTACGCCAAAAGCAGCCTGAAAACTTCAGGCTGCTTTTTTTTCACCCAACAACCGGTTTGCTCGGATGCAAACAGCCTTTCAGGCTGCCTTTGGTTTTCAGGCTGCTTTTAGCCGCTAAAAAAACGGCTTTCAGGCAGCCTGAAAGCCGTTTCAACTCGTTTTATCGGATGGGCAGCGGGCTTAGAGCAGATGTGCCACGCCTGCTTTTTCGTCTTCCAGCTCTTTGAGCGTGATATTGATGCGCTCGCGGCTGAAGTCGTCGATGGCCAAATCGCGCACCAGTTTGTACTCGCCGTTTTCGCAGGTAACGGGGAAGCCGAAAATGGTGCCTTCGGGGATGCCGTAGGAGCCGTCGGACGGGATGCCCATGGTTACCCATTTGCCGTTGGTGCCCAGCACCCAGTCGCGGATGTGGTCGATGGCGGCGTTGGCGGCGGATGCGGCGGAAGATAGGCCGCGCGCTTCGATGATGGCGGCGCCGCGTTTGCCGACGGTGGGCAGGAAGACTTCGGCGTTCCATTGTTGGTCGTTAATCATGTCTTTCACGCTTTGGCCACCGATGGTGGCGAAGCGGTAGTCGGCATACATGGTGGGCGAGTGGTTGCCCCATACACACAGTTTTTCGATATCGGCAACGGCTTTGCCGGTTTTCTCGGCCAGCTGGCTGGCGGCGCGGTTGTGGTCCAGACGCAGCATGGCGGTGAAGTTTTTCGCCGGTAAATCGGGGGCGGACTTCATGGCGATGTAGGCGTTGGTATTGGCGGGGTTGCCGACTACCAGCACTTTGACGTTGCGGTCGGCCACTTTGTTGAGCGCGGCGCCCTGTACGGTGAAAATCTGCGCGTTGGCCTGCAGCAGATCGGCGCGTTCCATGCCTTTGCTGCGCGGACGGGCGCCGACGAGAATGGCGATTTGCGCGTCTTTAAACGCCACTTCGGGATCGTCGGTGGCAATCATGCCGGCCAGCAGCGGAAAAGCGCAGTCCTGCAATTCCATCATCACGCCCTTAACGGCGTTTTGCGCCTGCGGCAGATCCAAAAGCTGCAAAATCACGGGCTGGTCTTTGCCGAGCATTTCGCCCGAAGCGATGCGAAACAGCAGGGCATAACCGATTTGGCCGGCGGCGCCGGTTACGGCAACACGGATTGGGGTTTTCATAGCGGGTTCTCCATAGATGAAAGATGCGGAAAAATCCGTTTCAGGCAGCCTGAAAACGGATCGCGCGGACTGCGGTGTTTTTCTTAAAGCGCCGGCCTGAGCAGCGCGCAAAGGGCGCACCGGCCTTGTGCCGAAGCTGCGGGGTATCATACCAAAAACACGGCGCTTTGCAAGGGAAAAGCTGCTGCCGCAGGGCTTTGCGGCAGCCTGAAAAAGCAAAAAGGCAGATTTTGCAATCTGCCTTTGCCCGGTGTTTCCGGTGTGCAAATTTCAGGGGTGCTTAGGCAGCCTGAATGTTTGCAGCCTGTTTGCCTTTGGGGCCGGTGGTGACATCAAAGGAAACTTTCTGACCCTCTTTCAGGGTTTTGAAACCTTCCATATTGATGGCGGAGAAATGGGCGAACAAATCTTCGCCGCCTTCGTCGGGAGTGATGAAACCGAAGCCTTTGGCGTCGTTAAACCATTTAACAATACCTGTTGCCATGTGATGCTACTTTCTACAAAAATTAAACAAAAAAAAGCAAAACCACGGCTGCCAAAAAATTCAGTTTCATTCGGTTTAACGCTCAAAACAGGCTTTTCTGTACGGCGCGCTTTTGCTGTCGGGCTTTTTACCTGTGTTGGGCGCCTGCGTCAAGTTTTGTTTGGGCAAAAGCGGTTTTTTCATTAAAATGAAACAAAATACAACAATCGCCGACACAAAATGAGCCTCTCCCCCGAATTACTGCAAACCACCCGCGAAAAAACCGCCCCGCCCAAACGCTTCGGCGTTTTCCTGCTCAACGACGACTACACGCCGATGGATTTCGTGGTGGCGGTGCTGGTTGAAATTTTCCTGCTGCCCGAAGATACCGCCGAGCGCGTGATGTGGCAGGTGCACACCGAAGGGCGGGGGCTGTGCGGCACCTACACGCGCGACATCGCGCAAACCAAACAACAGCAGGTGCTGTCGCTGGCCGAAGCGGCCGGCCACCCGCTGATGTGCATTGTTGAGGAGATCTGATGATCAGCAAAGAGTTGGAAGAAGTAATCGAGCGTCTCTACCACGACACCAAAGAAAAACGCTACGAACTGGTCGGACTGGAGCAGCTGCTGCTCGGCCTGCTGCAGCATTCGCCCAAAGTGGCGGAAACCCTTGACGCCTGCGGCGTCGATACCGCCCTGCTGGCGGTGCAGCTGCAGGAGAGCATCAGCGAAAACACCCCGCTGCTGCCGGCCGGCAGCAGCCGCGAGCCGCAGCCGACCGCCGGTTTCGAGCGGGTGATGCAGCGCGCCATCATCCACAAGCAGCAGTCTTCGCAGGAGCCTTTGGAAGCGGCCGACCTTTTGGTAGCGGTGCTCGACGAAAAAGACAGCCCCGCTTCCTATTTCCTGCAGCTGCAGTCGCTCACCCGCTACAAGCTGCTGCGCTATCTCTCCCACGGCCTGACCGACGAAGAAGACACCGCTTACGACGGCGATGACGAAGACGACGAAGACCTGCCGCCGGCCGCCAAGCCGCTGGATGCCTACACCGTCAATCTCAACCAGGAAGTGCGCGCCGGCCGCATCGACCCGCTTATCGGCCGCAAAGCCGAAATGGAGCGGCTGGTGCAGGTTTTGTGCCGCCGCCGCAAAAACAATCCGCTGCTGGTGGGCGAAGCCGGCGTCGGCAAAACCGCGCTGGCCGAAGGGCTGGCCTACCGCATCGAAAACCAGCAGGTGCCCGAAGTGCTGGCCAGCCACACCGTTTTTTCGCTCGACATGGGCGCCCTGCTGGCCGGCACCAAATACCGCGGCGACTTTGAAGCCCGCATCAAAGCCGTGCTCAAAGAGCTGGCGCAGCAGCCCAAATCGCTGTTGTTCGTCGATGAAATCCACACCCTAATCGGCGCGGGCGAAACCGCCGGCGGCCACATGGACGCTTCCAACCTGCTCAAACCGGCGCTGGCCAAAGGCCGGCTGCGCTGCATCGGCGCCACCACCTACAACGAATACCGCACCATATTCAGCAAAGACCACGCCTTAAGCCGCCGTTTTCAGAAAATCGACATCGGCGAGCCCAGCGTTGCCGAAACCGTCGATATTCTGCGCGGCCTGCAGCCCGCCTTCGAGAGCCACCACGGCGTGCGCTACAGCGAAGACGCCCTTCAGGCTGCCGCTGAGCTTTCCGCCCGCCACATTTCCGACCGCTTTTTACCCGACAAAGCCATCGACGTTATCGACGAAGCCGGCGCCGCCCAGCGCATCATGCAGCCTGAAAGCCGCAGCGGCGAAATCGGCCGCGGCGAAATCGAGCAAACCGTCGCCAAAATCGCCCGCATTCCCGAAAAAACCGTTTCCCACGACGACAAACAAATCCTGCGCCATCTCGCACGCAACCTGAAAAACATGGTCTTCGGCCAAGACGCCGCCATCGACGCGCTGGCCGCTGCCGTCAAAATGTCGCGCGCCGGACTCGGCCTGCCCGACAAACCCATCGGCTGCTTCCTGTTTTCCGGCCCCACCGGCGTGGGCAAAACCGAAGTCGCCAAACAACTCGCCTTCTCGCTGGGCGTGCCGCTGGAGCGCTTCGATATGTCCGAATACATGGAGCCGCACGCCGTCTCCCGCCTGATCGGCGCGCCGCCGGGCTACGTCGGCTTCGACCAGGGCGGGCTGCTGACCGAAACCGTCAGCAAACACCCGCACTGCGTGCTCCTGCTCGACGAAATCGAAAAAGCCCACCGCGACATCTACAACGTCCTGCTGCAGGTAATGGACGCTGGCCGCCTGACCGACAACACCGGCAAAAGCGCCGATTTTCGCAACGTCATCCTGATTATGACCACCAATGCCGGCGCCGAAGCGCTCAGCGGCAACGGTTTCGGCTTTACCGCCAAACGCGAAGCCGGCGACGAAATGGCCGCCATCAAAAAAACCTTCACCCCCGAGTTCCGCAACCGGCTCGACGCCGTGATTCCCTTCGCCCCGCTCACCCCCGCCGTTATTGGCCGCGTGGTGGACAAATTCCTGCTCCAGCTCGAACAGCAGCTGCTGGAAAAACAGGTCGAAGCCACGTTCACCGACGAGCTGCGCCGCCATCTGGCCGACAAAGGCTTCGACCCGCAGATGGGCGCGCGGCCGATGCGCCGCCTGATTCAGGAAGAAATCCGCCAGGCGCTCGCCGACGAACTGCTGTTCGGCCGCTTGGCGCAGGGCGGGCGCGTGCTGATCGACTATCAGGACAAAACCGTGCTCAGCTTCCCGGAAAAAGACTCGCCCAAAGAGCCGATGCCCGCGCTGTAACACCGTCCGCCGTTTTCAGGCTGCCTTTCACGCAGGCAGCCTGAAAACGGTTTGACCTGAAAGCCCGCTGAAAACCCCGCCCCAAGCAGCCTGAAAACGCTCCCAGCGCTATGGAGACTTGGCCGCATTCGCTATATAATCCGCCGCTTTTTTGCCCGCCCGTTTCGCCTGCACCGCCTTTCAGGCAGCCTGAAAAACGCAGCGCCGGCGGCACCCGCCCAACCGCCTACCCGAAAGATTCGCCATGAGCCAGCTCAACCCCGCCCTCAACATCGCCTACAAAGCCGCCCGCAAAGCCGGCGATCTGATGCTGCGCGCCGCCAACAACCTCGACAGCCTGCGCGTGGATCACAAAGCCGCCAACGATTTCGTCTCCGACGTTGACCGCCAGGCCGAAGCGCTGATTATCGACCTGATCAGCGAAGCCTACCCCCACCACCGCATCAGCGCCGAAGAAAGCGGCAGCCGCGGCAGCGGACGCGCCGAATACGAATGGATTATCGACCCGCTGGACGGCACCACCAACTACCTGCACGGCCACCCGCAATACGCCGTTTCCATCGCCCTGCTGCACAAAGGCGTACTGCAGGAAGCGCTGGTTTACGCCCCCGAGCGCAACGACATCTACACCGCCTCGCGCGGCAAAGGCGCCCGCCTGAACGAGCGCCGCATCCGCGTGGCCGCGCGCACCGAAATCAACCGCTGCATCATCGGCACCGGCTTTCCCGTAACCGACCACAGCGGTCTCGACAACTACCTTGCCGCCCTCAAAGCCTTTATCCAAAAAGCCGCCGGCATCCGCCACGAAGGCGCCGCCTCACTGGATTTGTGCACGCTGGCCACCGGCCGCTTCGACGGCTTTTTCGAGTTCGGCCTCAAACCCTGGGACATCGCCGCCGGCGCCCTGATCGTGCAGGAAGCGGGCGGCATCGTAACCGACCCCGCCGGCGAAAGCGGCTGGCTGGAAAGCGGCGACATCGTTGCCGCCAACCCGAAAATCCTCGCCCAAATGCTGCAGATTATCGGCAAGGCCTGAGCGCTCCGCTTTTCAGGCTGCCTTGGCCAAATCAAGGCAGCCTGAAAACACCAATCCCAAACCCAAAGCAGCCTGAAAACGGAAAAAACGTTTTCAGGCTGCTTTTTTGCGCTTTGTCCGCGCCATCCGGTTTTCAGGCTGCTTTGGGCAAACGCTCGTTTACAGCGTCAGACCGCCGCCCAGCAGGGTCAGCACGCCCAGCACGCAGAAAACGGCGCAGGCGGTGATGCGTACCGCGCGGGCGGGGATTTTCGCCACCAGCTCGCCGCAGTAGGCCACCGGCACATTGGCCGCCATCAGGCCGATTACGCTACCGGCCACCACCGCCGGCCAGGCGTCGTAGCGGGCGGCCAGCAGCACCGTGGCGATTTGGGTTTTGTCGCCGATTTCGGCCAGGAAAAACAGCACCAGCGTGGCGAAAAAGGCGCCGTATTTCAGCCAGCGGCAGCGGTCGCCGTCGTCGTCCTTGTCCGGTACCAGCAGCCACAGGCCGACGGCGATAAAGCTCATTCCCACCGTCCATTTCACGATTTCCGGCGCAATGCGCGACGCGATCATCACGCCGAGCACGGCCGAGAGCAGGTGATTGAGCAGGGTGGCGGCGAAGATGCCGGCGATCACCGCTTTTTTGTCGGCAAAACGGGCGGCGAGAAACAAAGTCAGCAGCTGGGTTTTGTCGCCGATTTCGGCGATAAACACCCCGACAGTTGAAGAGAAAAAGGCTTCCATCAGAAACGCTCCGAACCGTGCGGGCAAACAAAAAAGGCACACCGCCCGCCCCCGAACGGAGCCGACGGTATGCCTTAAGTCTTGCCTGTCTTTACGGCTTGATAAAGATGCCTGCGCCACGCCCAAAGGCAATGATGTTGACACAGACTCCGGCGGCGCTGCCGCGCGGATGGCTACTCCCCCAAGGGCGGGCGCGATTATAGCCGCTTGCCCTACTCTTGGGCAAAAGAAAGGCAGCCTGAAAAGGGATCTACCCCTTTCAGGCTGCCTTTGCGCCGGTGCTTGGTTCCGCTGCCGGCTTAGCCGCGCCAGTAGTTGTTGGCGGCGGCGATGGTTTGGAAGTTGATGGCGATAACCTGCGAAGCGGCGGTCAAGCTGTCGGCGTCGTTGGCGTAAACGGAGCGCAGTTTTTTCAGCACTTCAACGTCGGGCTGGGTGGTTTTGACGCCGCGGCGGCTCAGGGTAACCGCCAGCTCGAAGCCGGCCTGCGGGGTTTCGGTAATCAGGGTGGGGAGCCATTGTTCGCTCATGTCGTGTTCCTTTGATTGTTGTTGTAAAAAAACGCCCCTAGCGGGGCGGCGCGGATATTAGGAGCGCGGCGGCGGGCTGTCAAGACGAGCGTAGGCGGGCGTAAAAAAGCAGCCTGAAAGACGCTTTCAGGCTGCTTTGGGCAGATGGTTTTAAATCGCTTGGGTGCGCTCAATCAGCCAGGTTTTGGCTTCGCCTTCGGTGAGCGGTTCGAGCTTGGCGCGCACGGTGGCGTGATATTGGTTGAGCCAGGCGGTTTCGGCGTCGTTCAGCAGGGATTTCTCAACCAGGCGGGTGTCGATCGGGCACATGGTTACGGTTTCGAAATACAGGAAACGACCGAACTCGGTTTCTGCCGGCTGCGCCACGGGGCGGCTGACCACCAGGCTTTCGATGCGGATGCCCCATTTGCCCGGGCGGTAAAGGCCGGGTTCGTTGGACGTGATCATGCCGGCTTTCATCGCGTGGTGCGGCGAGAGCACCGATGCCTGGTAGGCAATCAGCTGTGGGCCTTCGTGAACGTTCAGGAAGTAGCCGACGCCGTGGCCGGTGCCGTGGCCGTAGTCGCATTGCGCCTGCCACAGCGGGGCGCGGCAGATGGCATCGAGCATCGGCGCTTTGATGTCTTCGGGGAACACGGCGCAGGCTAGGGCGATGTGGGCTTTGAGCACCAGCGTGAAATCGCGTTTTTGTTCGGCAGTCGGCTCGCCCACGGACACCACACGGGTGATGTCGGTGGTGCCGGTTTTGTACTGGGCGCCGGAGTCGATCAGCAGCAGGCCGCTGCCATCGAGCGGGCTGAAGGCTTCGGGCGTGGCGCTGTAGTGCGGCAGGGCGCCGTTTTCGCGGTAGCCGGCGATGGTGCCGAAGCTGGGAGAAACATAGGCTTCGCGGCGGCTGCGGTGCTCGATGAGCATATCGCTGACATCCAGCTCGGTGAGTTTGTCGCCGGCGGCGATGCGGCGCTCGAACTCGGCGAAGAAGCCGCACAGCGCGGCACCGTCCTGAATCATAGCTTGGCGGATGTATTCGACTTCTTTGTCGGATTTCACCGATTTGAACAGGGTGCTGGGATTGATGTGGTCGATCAGGCGCACGCTCTCAGGCAGGCGGCCGACTACCGATACCGCCACTTTGCCCGAATCGTACATCAGGCAGCCTGAGAGGGCGGACACGGCATCAGCGGCATCGGCATAAGGCGCGGTGGCGATGCCGGCTTCCTGCAGCCAGGCCTGTTCGGCGGCGCCGAGCTTGGCGCTGTCGATAAACAATACGGCGCGCTCGGCATCAATCAGCAGGTGCGACAGGAACACTGGGTTGTAATCGACGTCGCCGCCGCGCAGATTGGTGATCCAGGCGATGTCGTCGAGCGAAGACACCAGATGGTGGTCGGCGCCTTTGTCGCGCATAAATTGGCGCACGCGCGCCAGTTTTTCGGCGGCGCTCTCTTCGGTATAGACGGCTTCGTGGATGAAAACGGGCGCATCGGGCAGCGCGGGACGCTCGTTCCAAAAGCCGTTAACGATGTCATCTTCCAGCCGCAGGGTGATGTTTTTGGCGGCGAAGGCAGCCTGAAGCTGCTTCAGGCCGGCAGCCGAGAGCATATCGGGCGCGATGCCGGCGGCGGCGTTTGCCGGCAGCACTTCGGCCAGCCAGTCGATATGGGTGCGGCCGAAACCGAGTTTTTCCAAACGGATGCCGCTGCCGGCAAGTTGTTTTTCAGCCTGCTCCCAATAACGGCTGTCCGCCCACAGGGTGGCTTCGTTTTCGGTTACCGCCAGCGTGCCGACCGAGCCGGTAAAGCCGGAAACCCAGCTGCGGGTCTGCCAGTGCTCGGGCAGGTATTCGGAGAGATGGGGGTCGGCGGAGGGGATAATCCAAGCGTCGAGTTGGTGCTGTTTCATCGCTGCGCGCAGGGCAGCGAGACGTTGGGCGGGAGTGGTCATTGGGTGTGGTCCTTTCGTTTAATCGAGTTGGTTCATCATCCGGTTCAGGAAGGGCGAGCACAGCAGCATCACGGCGCCGGCGGCCAGCCCGATGGTGCCGAGCATCGTATAGAAGCGCTCCTGTCCCAGTGCTTCGTAATAAGTGTGGAACAGCTTGCCGCCGAGCGTGAAGCCCAGCGAAAACGCCAGGTAATTTAAGGCGACCATCTGCGTTTTAAAGTGCGCGGGGGCGATTTTTGTAATCAGCGACATCGAAATTGGCGAAATCAGCAATTCCGACACGGTAATCGCCAGAATCACCAGCGAAAACAGCATCAGCGGCAGCGGCACGCCGGAATGGACGTAGGGCACGAAGCACAGATAAGACGCGCCCACGCCCAAGAGCGCCAGCGAAAACTTGACCGGCGCTTTGGGCTGGAAGCGCCCCATTTTGCTCCACAGCGCCGCCATCACGCCCGAGAGCGCAATCACCCACATCGCCTGCAGCGACGCCAGCCAGCCCACCGGAATTTCGAAGCGGCCGCTGGCTGGATCGACGCCCAGAGCCGTCAGCGGCGCCCAGCCGCGCAGCCACTCGGGCGCCACCACCTGCCGCAGCACGGTTTTGTCGAAATACACCGTTACCGAAGTGTAAACCTGATACCACAGCGCCCAAAACACGCACAGCGCGGCAAACAGCGGAATATAGGCGGCGATATGGCGTTTTTCGCCGGCGCTAACTTTGCGGTTGGCCAGCAGAAACGCGAAATACAGCAGCGAAATCGTCAGCACCAGTATGCTGAGTATCGATGAGAAATTCTGCACGTTCAGCACGTCGGCACGCACCAGCAGCACCACTGCAACGACGGCTGCCAGCACCAGCCCCAGTACCAGATTGCGCCGGCCGGCCGGCAGCGGGTTGGGCACTTCGCTTTTGGGCAGCCTGCCGCGCCCGCGGCCGTACTGCCACAGGCCGAAGGCCATGCCCACCGCCGCCGCGCCGAAGCCGTGGTGGAAACTGTAGTTTACCTGCAGCCAGCCGGTGAGCAGCGGCCCCAGCAGCGCGCCGATATTGATGGCGATATAGAAAATCGAAAAACCCGCGTCGCGCAGCGGCCGGGTGTCTTCACTCTCATACAGCGAGCCGACCATGGTGCCGGCCGACGCCTTCACCCCGCCGCTGCCCGCGCCAATCAGAATCAGGCCGCCCACCAGCCCCGCCACACCGGGCAGCAGCGCCAGCACGATGTGGCCGGCCATCACCACCACGCCCGACCAAAACAGTGTGCGCTCGCTGCCCAGCACGCGGTCGGCCAGCCAGCCGCCGCCGACGGTGGCCAGATACACGCTGCCACTGTAGGCGCCGACCACGGCGCCGGCCAGCGATTCGTCGATGCCCAGCCCGCCTTTGTCCGCCGCGTAATACAGGTAGATCATCAGGATCGCCTGCATCCCGTAAAACGAAAAACGCTCCCACAATTCGATATGGAAGAGATTGGAAAGCTGCGGCGGATGGCCGAAAAACTTTTTCTGCGTCATAGATGGTGGCTCCGAGGCTTTCAGGCAGCCTGAAAGCATGAAAACGACAAACCGCCGCAACGGGCGGAACGGACGGCGCTGCCGCCGCCAACCCACCCGGCAGCCTGAAAACGCTTCGGCCGGCGGCGGGGGAATCTTCAGCGGCAGCACGGCTTTGCCCCAAGCGGCCGTGCGGTACGGCTGCTGGAAAAACCGTAACGCACTTTAACCCAAACTAACACATCCCGCAAGGCAGCCTGAAACGCCACTCCGGCACAAAAACCGCACGCCGCGCCGCTATCGTGCATTTATCCGCACGCCGCCGCCCGCAACCGGCAATAAAAAGGCAGCCTGAAAACACGGATAGCGCCGTTTGCCGCAGCCGCCGCAGCCGTCAGCGCCAAATTCAGAGCCGGCAAAAGCAAACTTTTCAGGCTGCCTGCCCGTCCCAACCCTTTCAGGCTGCCTTATCCGACTCAATCCATCCCCAAAAGCAGCCTGAAAACCCGACAACGCATCCAAACAGCCGCCGCGCAGTTTGGCAGAAAGCCGCCCTGCCGGCGATTAAAATGCCCAACTGCCGCCATAGACATGCCGAAAACCCGCCGTTTGCCGCGTCCGGCGGTTTCGCCGGCCGGTGCTTTTGCCTTAAAATTGCCCCATTGCAAACCACTTTTTCCGGCGGGCATTTTCCTTATGACACATTACGCAATCGGCGATATCCAAGGCTGCTACCGCGAGCTGCAGGCGCTGCTCGCGCTGATCGGCTTTGAGCACGGCCGCGACACGCTCTGGCTCACCGGCGACATCGTCAACCGCGGTCCGCAGTCGCTCGAAAGCCTACTGTTTGCCATGCACCATGCCGACAGCGTGCGCATCGTGCTCGGCAACCACGACCTGCACCTGCTGGCGCTGTGCTACGGCTTCGGCAACCCCAAACGCCACGACACCCTCGCCCCCATTCTCCAGCACCCCAACCTGCGCCGCATGCGCGACTGGCTGCGCGCGCAGCCGCTGCTGGTTGAAGACAAGGGCTATCTGATGGTGCACGCCGGCATTCTGCCGCAATGGAGCGCCGAAGAAGCCAAAACGCTGGCGGCAGAAGTCGAACACGCCCTGCGCGGCCATCACCCGCGCCGTTTTTTCAACCATATGTACGGCAACTCGCCCGATGCCTGGTCGTCCGATTTGGCCGGCTATCCACGCTTGCGGCTGATTACCAACGTCTTTACCCGCATGCGCGCACTGCATGCCGACGGCTCACTCGATTTCCGCTTCAAAGCCACCTACGGCGACATGCCGCCCGAGCTGCACGCCTGGTTCGACGCCCCCAATCGCCGCCATCTGAGCCATACCGTTGTGTTCGGCCACTGGTCGGCGCTGGGCTACTGTAACGACCCGCAAAAACACATCGCCGCCCTCGATACCGGCGCCCTGTGGGGCGGCTGCCTAACCGCGCTCGATCTGGACAGCATGCAGGTTTTCCACCAGCCCAGCTTCCAAACCCCGCACCGCCACGCACCGGCAGCCTGAAAACCGGACGGCACCTTTCAGGCTGCCTGATCGCCGGTTTACATTATGCAAAGCAATGTCAAACTCTCTAAAAAAGCAGCAAAAAACCGCCGCCCGGTTTGACAAGCCCCCGCCGATTGGTTTTAATCCGCCGCTTTCCGATGCAGGAGATTTTCCATGAAACACACCACCCGCCATACTCTCGCCGCTATGCTGGCGGCCGCCGCCCTGCCCGCCCTGGCGGCAGAAAAAGCGCTGACCCCGATTGCCGACAACAACGAGCTGAGCATCGACAAAAAAGTCGAAGTTGCCTACAGCTGCACCATAGACAAAAAAACCGTGCCGATGACCGTAATGTACGGCATCAAAGGCAACGACATCATCGTTGCCCAAGTGAAAGTTGACGGCAATATTTCTCCCGGCCTGTTCCGCGTGCCCGATGCCAACAACCTGCTCAACATCTACCAAAGCGCCACCGCCGACGGCACCATGTGGACCACCCTACCCGCCACCCCCGCCACGCTGAAGCAGACCGACGGCGGCAAACTCTCCTACCGCAACGGCGAAAGCAACACCATCATTCTCGACAAATGCCGCTTGGACAAAGCAGCCACCGCCAAACTGAAAAACTGACAGCCGGCCGCTCACGCCCGCCGGCATTCCGGCATCTCTGACACCACACCGCGGCAGCCGCCGCACTCCCACCCCAATGCCGACACGCCATCAGGCAGCCTGAAAAACGGCGCAGCGGCCGCAACCGCCCCGTTTACCCGCCCATTTTGCTTTCAGGCTGCCTTTCTTTTGCCAGATGCCGATGAATCCCCGCCTGTTTCTGCTGCTGTTCGCCGCCGCTATCCTGCTGCTGCCGCGCCTGCTCAAACCGCACCGGCGACGCGCCATCCACCGCCGCGCCGTCCTGCTGGCATTACTGTTACTGGTTTGCGCCACACTCTCGGCATTGTGGACGCTCTACAGCCGCTACGGCTGATCATCGCGCCGGCGCCAAAGCCGCCATTCAAACCACGCCGTTTGGCAGGCAGCCTGAAAGCGCCGCGCCGCCTGATTCGGAGACCGCACATGAAAAAAACCGCCCTTCTTGCCTTATTGTCCGCCCTACCCTTTGCCGCCCACGCCTTAAACTGCGACAGCACCAAAGCTGCCGCCAACTGCAGGCAGCCTGAAAACCTGGTGCGCACCGTATCCGCGGCTACCGCAGCGCCCGAAGACGATATCGACGCGCTGTGGCGTCAGAGCGAAGCCTGGTCGGAGCGCAGCCGCCGCAGCGACTGGTTCGGCAGCGACGTCGATACCGACGAGCGCGCCTCGGCTTCGGCACCCGCCGCCCATACCACCGGTGCAGCGGAAAAACCCGCAGCAACCACTGCCGCCAAAACCCAGGTCAAACTGCGCCAAGCCACCGTCGCCCTCAAACCGGCGCGGGTGGTGAAAGTGGCGCAAGTCGCCCCCGCCAAACCGGTACTGTCGCGCCGGCAGGCGCTGGAGCAGGAAATCCGCCGCGAAAAAACTGCGCTTAAAAGCGCCGAAGCCGCCCTAAGCGCCGCGCGCAGCAAAGGCGACAGCAGCGCCGCCCAACGCTTCGCCCTGCAAATCAACGACCGCCGGCTGAACATCGCCGCCATGGAAAGCGAACTGCGCCGCTGACCTTGCCGCCAAAACTCCCTTGCACCAAAGCAGCCTGAAAACCGCCCATCCGATTTTCAGGCTGCTTAGTTTCGGCATAATGCAAGGGCGGCGGCAACAAAGCCTGCCCGCCCAAGCAGGCGACAAGAGCGGTGGTTTGGCACCGGTGGCAATCTTGGCGCCGTGCCGAAGCCGAACTGCCAAAGTTCCCGCGCCCAACCTTAAACTGTTCCCGATAAAAAAGCAGCCTGAAAACCGTTTTTCGGGTTTTCAGGCTGCCTGCAGCTTTATCTGCGGGAGCAGACGGGGCTATTTTTTCGCCTTATCGGTTGCCGGCTGCGGGCTATCGGGAATCGGCGGCAGCGACTTGATACCCATTTCGTGCAAGATAAAGGCGAATTTTTCCTTCATCTCGCGCTTGGTTTCCGCACGGGTGTTGTCACCGTGGCCGTGGCGCTCGGCGGCATTCAGGAACACCGGCCGCATGCACGACTGCTTCTCCTGCAGGATGGCGGCGAATTTATAGGAATGCGACGGCACCACGCGGTCGTCGCGCTTGGACGTCATCACCATGGTGGAGGGGTAGCAGACGCCGTCGCGCACGTTGTGATACGGCGAGTAGGACAGCAGTTTCTGGTACATCGCTTTGCTGTCTTCGGCCATACCGTACTCGTTGATCCAGTAGTCGGTGCGGTACATTTTGTCGTGGCGCAGCATATCGAGCACGCCGACTTCGGGAATGGCGACACGGAACAGGTCGGGACGCTGAACCATGGTCGCGCCGACCAGCAAACCGCCGTTGGAACCGCCGGAAATCGACAGGTAGTCTTTGGAGGTATAGCCTTCCTTAATCAGGAATTCACCGGCGGCGATAAAGTCGTCAAAAACGTTTTGCTTGTTGAGCTGCTTGCCCGCGTCGTGCCATTTGGAACCGTACTCCTTGCCGCCGCGCAGGCCGGCGGTGGCGTAAACGCCGCCGTTCTGCATCCAGGCTGCGGCTGCGGTGGTGAAGTTGCCCTGGTAGGCATCAACGTTGAAACCGCCGTAACCGTAGAGAATGGTCGGGTTTTTGCCGTCGAGTTTCAGCCCTTTTTTGTGGCTGATCACGATGGGCACCATAGTGCCGTCTTTGGACGGATAGGATACGGTGCGCATTTCGTATTTGTCGGCATCGAAAGGAATGGTATCGCGGCGTTTGACGCCGAAGAATTTGTCTTCTTCAACGTTGTAGCGGTAGGTGGTGGTCGGCGTTACCTTGTTTTGGTAGTAGAACCACACATAGCGCTTGTAGTCTTTTTCGTTGGCCGCGAGCGTGCCTTTGGGGCGGTTGTTTTCGGCGTCTTTGTCGCCGGAGTCGTAGGCGGTCAGGCTGCTGATGCTGCCGCCGGCAACCGGGGTGATGTCGCGGACGAATTTGCCGTTTTCGTCAAACAGTGCCAGCGAATCGTAACCGGCAGAGTAATACTGCATCAGATAATGGCCGCTTTGGTACACGCCGGCAGTCAGGCGGTGGTTTTCGCGCGCGGGAATCACCACTTCGCGTTTTCTCTGCGGGCTGCGGATGTCGATTTTCAGAAGTTCGCCAAATTCGGAATTATCTTCGGAAATCACATAGATATAATTGCCATCCAGGCGGACGAACTTGGCGGCGGTATAGTTGGTAAACGCATCCGCCTTGTTGATTTTGTCGTACATCTTGCGGTTGTGGATCTGAATCCAGCGGCCGGTTTTCAAATCCTTCAGCAGCAGGGTATTGCTGATGCTGCCCAAAGAGCCCTGCACCATCAGATAGCGGTCGTCTTCAATCCAGAAGCTGTCGGGCGTCATGTCGTAGTCCGACGCCTTCATAATAATCGGGTCGTTGAACTCGTTTTTGTCCATCCGGTGCAGCATCAGATCCGTCCAGCCGCCGTGTGAGCGGACGTAATACAGATTGTTGTTGTCTTTCCACTCCAGCGGATAGCCGTACGTGCCGCCGGCATCCACCACATGGATATTGGTGGTGATGTGGCGGGTTTTCAGGGTTTCGGTATCGAGCACATACAGCTCTTTGTGGTCGGTATCCGAAGCGCCGTCGCGGGTGGCGTAGGCGAAATATTTGCCGTTGCTATTGAGTGCGTAGTTGACAATCTGGGTGTAGCCGTCTTTGGAAAGTTCTTTTTCGTCGAGAATGACTTGGGATTTGCCGTCGGCGCCTTTTTTGGTCAGGCGGAAATAGCCGTCGGGATAACGGGCGTAATGGAGTTTGCCGTATTCACGGTCGTAGTCGAAATACAGGTATTCGTAGTCCATCAGCTTGTCGATGCGTTTGCCGATTTCCTGGATATAGGGGATTTTGTTCAGATAGTTGTGGGTGGCTTCGTTTTGCGCGTTCACCCATTTATCCACTTCGCCCTGCTCGTTGTGCACGGTTTCCATCGCGTTGCGCAGTTTTTCGCGCTCGGGGTCTTCCCACAGCGTGCCGAAATAGTTGCGCTTGCGGTCTTCGCTGGTTTCGTAGCGGTATTCGGGTTCGATGCGCTCGGCATTTTCCAGCCAGCGGTATTTGTCCACCAATACGTCGCCGTAGTAGCGGTCGATGCCGTCGTCTTTGCGTTTGAGCTTGCGGATATCGTGATCGACCGTGTTATTGCGGCTATCCGAGCGCAAACCGGGATCGCCGTATTCGCCGGTTTCAAAGCGGTCGACTTCGTCTTGGCTTGTGCGGGTTTCGGGATAGCCGTAATGGGCGGCATAGGGATTGGCCGTTTTGGCGGCAGGATTGGTACCGGCAGCCGTATCGGCGCTGGCGTACTGGCTCAGGCACAGGCACAGGCCGGAAAACGCCGCAGCCAGCACCAGGGATAATTGTTTTCTTTTCATGAATTTCTCCGCAACAAGTCAGATACCGGGAAACAGCACGCCTTTACGCTTTCAGGCAGCCTGAAAGCTGCCTGAAACGGCTGTTTCCGGTTTTGATGCAAATGGGTTTTGCAGATGCGCGGGGCGCTTTAGAAGGTTACCGAAATACCGGCGGTCAGCTCGCGGCGCTGGCGTTTGGAGAACAGCTCGCCGTCCACGTAGTTTTTGGTGTTTTCAAAATCTACTTTGCCATACACGGTAACGTTGTCGCGCAGATCGTAGTCCGCTTTCAGATAGTAGCGGTTACGTTTGATTTTCGGGAAGATGTACTCTTCGTTGGCGGCGATAAAGTCAGGATCCTGCCAGCCGGCATTCAAGTTGAACGCACCAACCGATCCGGCTGTTTTTTTAGTGTTTTGCACACCATAGCCTGCGGCCATTTTGAAGCGCGGAGTGAAAGCATACTCAGCTTTTACGCCGTAGAAATTGCTCTTGGCTTCGCCCAGCGTGGCGATGTCGATTTTTTCCTTCTCTTGGCCGATATCGCCGGCCACAGTCAGATCGCGGTATTTGTACTCAACCGAGCCGGCCACGGCGTGTTTCTTTTTAGATGTCCAAGTGGTAGTGGTATTCGGATTGCGTTTGCTTTGGGTGTAGCCGGCGGCAAAACGCACGCTGTGATCGGGAGCGATACGCAGGCGGTAAGACGCGGAAATACCGTTGCCGCGGATTTCGTTGGTGTTGTCGGTTTTGCGTACGTCGTCTTGGGAAGGGAAGAGATGATAGGCGCTCACCTGCAACTCAGGCACACCGGTGTAATCAACACGGACAGAAGAATTGCCGAAGTATTCGAGCGGGTAGTAAGTATCGGTGCGGGTAACATAGCCGGAGTGCAGGAACTGCTTACCAAGGGTCACGCTACCGAGATTGCGCCAATCCAAAGCAACATTAGCGGCAGAAAGGTTCAAATCGTTTTTGTAGTAACCCAGTTGCACGGTGGCGGTGGCACGCACATCTTGGTTGATGCGCTGCTGGCCGCGAATCTGCAACCAAGAAGAACCACGGTCAAACCCTAAGCGTGCACGTCTGTCGGAACTCTCAACATCATGCCCTGCCTGCGCACTTTCCCAATCGGAAATATCATAATTGTAGTAATAGCGGGCAGAGTCGTGTTTGTAAGTAAATTTGTTGTGTTTTTTGCTGAACTGGGCAGTTACGTTCCCGCCAAAGTCCACGGTCAGACCGTCCTTGCTGTAGATATTGTAGGCAGCCTGGGCAGTCATCGGGGCGGCAACCGCGGCGGCTGCGATCAGGCAGGTGTAGAGCTTGGTATATTTCATGCAATAGTCCTTTGGTGGTGATTCGTTTAACTTGTACTGTTAAGGTTTGGTCGATTTTTGCAAAATCGGCGCAAATATATCCGCAAGATTTGGTAAAGCACAAGAATCTGCGACAAATTTTACAAACAAAATTGACGCTATTTTCATTTTTATAACTTAAATTAACTATTTTTAACAATGATACCCAAAGGGCAATTCCGCCGCAGCCTGGGAAATATTTTTCCGGAAATAGTCAAGCCCAAACAAAACCATTTAAAAACATGAAAATAAATAACAAAGAAAAATAAACAGCAATCCACATCGCCATAAAATCAAAATAATTTTACAAATCTAAGAAATAAAGCAATTTAATGCCATCTTTCTCACATGAAAACATTTAAATAACGCCACGCACTGCCAAACCGGCTTTTTCCGCTTCGCGGCAACCCCAATCCCCCGCCCCACCGGCACAGCTTGTCCGTGCCCATATTTCGTTAATTTACGTTAGCATCGCCATCAACTGCAGACCAAACGCGCCACCCGCTCGGCAATTTTCTAGCTCGAAACTGTCGTTTTGCGGTTTTTCAGGCTGCCTGAAAGCCTGCGGCTGCGAAGAGCGCCTTACTTTTTCCGTTTAAAGGTTTACAATGCCCGCTTTTTGTCTGGTTTTCCAACAGGAGCACACAATGAAAGTAGGATTTGTCGGCTGGCGCGGCATGGTCGGCTCGGTTTTGATGCAGCGCATGCGCGAAGAAAACGATTTTTCCCGCATTCCCGAAGCATATTTCTTCACCACTTCCAACCCCGGCGGCGCGGCGCCCGATTTCGGCCAGGCAGCCAAAACCCTGCTGGATGCCAACAACCCGGCCGAGCTGGCCAAAATGGACATCATCGTTACCTGCCAGGGCGGTGACTACACCAAATCCGTGTTCCAGCCCCTGCGCGATTCCGGCTGGAACGGCTACTGGATCGACGCCGCCTCCGCCCTGCGCATGAACGACGATGCCATCATCGTGCTCGACCCGGTTAACCGCAACGTCATCGACGAAGGCCTGAAAAACGGCGTGAAAAACTACATCGGCGGCAACTGCACCGTATCCCTGATGCTGATGGCGCTCGGCGGCCTGTTCCAAAACGGACTGGTCGAATGGGCTTCGGCCATGACCTATCAGGCTGCTTCCGGCGCCGGTGCCAAAAATATGCGCGAACTGATTGCCGGTATGGGCGCCATCCACGCCCAAGTGGCCGACGAAATCGCCAATCCCGCCGGCGCCATTCTCGACATCGACCGCAAAGTTTCCGACTTTTTGCGCAGCGAAGACTACCCCAAAGCCAACTTCGGCGTGCCGTTGGCCGGCAGCCTGATTCCGTGGATCGACGTGGATTTGGGCAACGGCCAGTCCAAAGAAGAATGGAAAGGCGAAGCCGAAACCAACAAAATTCTCGGCCACGTCAGCGACAAACGCACCATCGTCGAAGGCCTGTGCGTACGCATCGGCGCCATGCGCTGCCACAGCCAGGCCATCACCCTGAAGCTCAAGCAAGACCTGCCGCTGGCCGAAATCGAAAGCCTGCTCGCCGGTGCCAACGACTGGGTGAAAGTCATCCCCAACACCAAAGAAGCCAGCATGCGCGAGCTTACCCCCGCCGCCGTAACCGGCACCCTGTCCACCCCCGTCGGCCGCATCCGCAAGCTGGCGATGGGCGGCGAATACATCAGCGCGTTCACCGTCGGCGACCAGCTCTTGTGGGGCGCCGCCGAACCCATCCGCCGCATGCTGCGCATCGTGCTGGGCAATCTCGACTAAACGGCGCCCGATACACGGTTTCCCAAACCTAAGAAAGCAGCCTGAAAACGTTTTTTCCGTTTTCAGGCTGCTTTTTTGCTGTCAACCCGATTGAAACCGCGAACACAACACTCGTCCGCTACCCGTCCAAGCGCAGCCCTACCCGCTCCACCGCCTGCGCAAACAGGTGGTAACCCGATCCGCCTTCGGCTAACAGATCGAGCAGGCGGTCGGCTTCGCGCACCCGCGTTCCGCCCAGCACGGTTACGCCGCACGCCGCATACGGTTCGGGCAGCAGCGTGGCGGTGGGGCCGATAACGGCAGCCTGCGTGCCGGGTTTGAGCAGCGCCAGCAAACCATCGAGCGTGCCGTTGAGCAGGATGGTGCCGGTGGTAACAAACACATCCGCTTCAGGCAGCACCTGCGGCGCGCGCTCGGCGGGCACGAAATAGGGCAGCTCGTGGGGCTTGAGCGTAGCGGGATCGAGTTCGAGCACGCTGAAACGCTGGCCGCGCCGGCGCAACTCGCGCAGATAAGGCGGAAATGCGCCCATCAGCGCCACATAGTCCTGCGGCCGGATATCGAGCATCTCAAAAGAATCGCCCGTAGATAACGGCAGGCCGAAGCCGCCTTTGCGCTGCCACACGCTCTCGGCCAGCGCACGGCGCAAATCCTGCGACCGGTACAAATCTTGCAGCACATCCGTCGCCTTGCGGCCGGCAATCTTGCCCGGCACCGGCATCGCGGCAGCCGAGCTGGGGCAGCACACCGCCTGCGGCACACTTTTTACCGGCGTGGCACATAAGCCGCCGGTGCCGTTGCTGAGTTTGACGCCGGTAAAGAAAATGCCCAAAACGGCGCGTTCGATACGCAAGGTCTGCGCCTCATCGCCCAATTCCCGCAGCACTTCGGCATGCAGGGACTGCAGCAGCCCCGAATCCGCTCCGCCGCTCATAATCGGGCAGCCTGAAAAAACGGCTGAGCCGTCTGCACAGCGGCCGCACCTGCTTTTGTTTCTGTCCAAGCACTCATCAGCGCACTCCTTTATCCGGCTGTCGGCAAACGGCTCGGATTATATCGCCGCCAAACGGTGCAAACTGCTTTCAGGCTGCCTTTAACGGCTTTTGTTTAATGCACATCAAAGCAGCCTGAAAACCGTATTTGCGGTTTTCAGGCTGCTTTTTTGCCCGCTTGCTCAGTTCTGCTTTTGACACTGCGCCTGAATCCAAGACCAATAACGGTCGCCCATGTCTTTACCCGCTTTCAGTTTGGATGACTGGTCATCGCCGGTTTGCGGCAGGTTCAGCAGTTCCGCCAGCGCACCATAGGTTCGGTCGGTAGCGAGCAGCATCAGATGGCGCAAAACACGGTTTTTACGCAAGAGCGCGTCATCCGTCTGCCCGCCCGTTGCAAGCTGGTGCAGGACGGTTACCGTTTCACTGTCCAGCACCGCCAAATCTTGGGCGATATGCGCGGCGGGACGGGCAGCAACGTATTGCTCGGCACGTTCCAGCTGATAGCGGTAAAAACCCTGGGTGTCCGCATACCGCAGCAGGCAGGCCGTGTCTTTTTTGCCTGCCTGCAGCATGCGCGGATTTTTCTGCAACATCTGCCTGGTGGATTTGCCAAGATCCAGCACTTGCACCGACACATCGGCAAGTTGCCGAGCCTGATGCTGCTGTTGCACAGTCAGCTCGGCAAAGGCAGGACGGCTGCAGACCAATAAAGCCAGAACGGCAAGAATAATGGGTTTCATGTTTTTCTTTCACAAATTATTTTTTCAGGCTGCCTGAATCATCGGGAAAATCGCTTATTTCCACACCGCAGTTTTCCATTGCCCAAAGCAGATAATGTCCTGCCACGATTTCACCCGCTTCTTCAGCATTTTCCCCGTCTTTTATTTTGCTTTGGGGCAAATTGACAAAATCCATAACCGCTGCATATCGCGTGTCCGTTACCAGGGTATTCACCTTGCTTTCCAAGCCGGGGATTTGCGCTATGGCATCCGACCACCGTTCGAGAGACTGCTCCCACTGCCGGTCGGTATTCGGTTTGACTACAAATTTATCTGCCATATTCGTTGCTTTATGCAGCGCATCGACCACTTCGTTGTCAAACACCGCCAAATCCCGTTCGATCTGCTCGGGTGAAAATTCCACCACATAACGTTCGGCGCGCTCTTGCTGATAGCGTTTGAATCCTTGCGCGGACAGCTGCGTTTTCATGCACGAAAACTTGGCCGGCGGCAACTTGGCGTAATGGCTGCCGCTTCGCGCAACTTCACCCGCCACCATTTCGCCGACATTGAATATGCGCAGCGACAAATCGGTCAGCCGCTGCGCATTGCGTTTTTGTGCAGGGCTCAAACCGTCGGCAAGCACTTGGCCGGTGCACAGCAATCCCGCCAAAGCGGTAACAAGCAGTTTGAGACCTTTGCAAAATTCCTTTTTCCCCGACAGCCAAAATCTAATTAAAGATTTT
>ERZ773068.73-NODE-73-length-53692-cov-9.595857_pt1 | contig 53692 bp, 56 predicted proteins | sample MGYA00580620_ERZ773068 | MGnify/ENA primary metagenome ERZ773068 (study PRJEB29015, sample SAMEA2737983) | human oral metagenome | biome: human oral; feature: human-associated habitat; material: dental | place: China | collected 2101 ... | reverse complement strand
TACTAATACTTTGAACTGCCAAAAATTTAAAAACAAGGATTTTTGAATGACTTTCACTTAAATATTCTTAGTTTTTCACAAGCAGAGCTACACACTCAACTGTTTGGATTTACCGTATCATTTCGTCGGTTTCCTTCCTCATTCTACGAGTCCTATCTCATGGGCGGAGCATCTACTTCTACTTCGCTGATGCCTCAGCTCGTACAAGCAGTGATAACGCCTCAACGTGTGCTGACGTTATCTTCCTATACTATGAAACGAAATAAAGACCGTCTAAATATTTGAAGTAAAACATTAAACGTAACTTATCCGGTTACTTAGTACGTCTTCAACATATAGCACAGCATTAAAAATTTTGAGGAAATCGTTCTTACTAATTTGCCCTTCCCATCTTCCATGATTAATCATATGTCGATTCGGTCTTTCTAACGTGAAGTTTTTAGTATCTGCGAAGAACAGCTTTAACCATTCTATAAATCCAGAATCTCGTAAAGATTGATTAGTAAACTCTGAATCTAAAAAATCCACCGCTTTATACCCTACCTTCAACTTGTTGCCGGTATTGCTACCTGCTTCTGCAAATCTATTCAAAGCACCGTCAATTATAATTGTTGCAACTGTGTAAGCTGCATAATAGTTTTCCGATTGATAGCTTTGAACCATAGATTGAGTCAAAACTGATGGAATAAACTGAGATTGCTCTAATTTTGTAATTATATTTTTATCCTCCAAATCAGATTCTAGTAACTCAAACCAATACTCCTCTACTTCCTCAAAATCGTCAATCTTAACATCATAAAACAGATCATAATCAAGGAAATATACTACCCAACCTCGTTCAGCTAAAATATTTAGCTTATACTGTATATCCTTTATTTCCTCTTCAGTATGAGTAGTTGTAGTTTCTAAGATTTTTGTAAAATTAGATAAATCTTTAAAAATCGTTGATTGAAAATTTTTTAAAAATGCTTGCAGAGTTGCCGACATAGAACTAATAGAATCAAAAGGAATATTGGCAACTTTCATTGCATCAGTATAGCTCTTAGTTAGAGTCCCTGCAGCATCTATAAGAGTTTTATTAGTCCCAATCTGTATGGGATTAATGAAAGTCTTAGCCATTGAACTAGCTGCAGCCTGGATAGATTTATTTGTTGGATCATTGACTACTTTAGCAATTTTTTCTAACGGTTGTAGCATCCTGGCGATTTGTTCAGCATTCATACTTGCATACAACTTCGCAAACTCAGTCCTAGTAGCCGCTACACTCCCTATAGTTTCCTTTGGTAATTCCATCTTTTCATCATCCAAAATTATATCTCACCTCCAACTATCCTTCCTTAGCAGATTGCCCACCTAACTTCTTATCTGCATTTTTCTTTGAGTTCACTAGTACATCATATAATTCAAATTCTATCTCGATAAAATAGATAAACGCATCCGCAATTTCTAAAAGGAGAGGGTTAACCTCTTCTCTGATTGGAAGACCAACAGAATAATGAGGGATATCTTCTTTATTACCCCACCAACTCTTATGAACTGCTATATCTGAAAAATGAACATAACCGGATGCTTTCACATAGACATCATCAATCTCAGGACAATAAACTGATATTCTTTTCCTGAGATTATAATCCGTCATCTTATTTCCTTCATCATCATATAGTTTTCGGACAGGTGTCCCTTTTAAAACCTTCTTTATAAATTCTGACCTATCTGCAGCTATAAAAGCCGCAAAAACTCTCATCAAATTATCTAATTGTATCCTGACTAAGATACCTACACAAGTAATATTCCTAGTTTCTAAAAGGTTTGATATTCCATCTAAAATATCCACTGTTCGTCCAATGGCTGAAGAAAAAAACAAATCTTCTTCAAATAAATGTTCCCCTATTACTCCAGCAGCTAAAGTTATAGCTTCTTTTCTTAGGACCTTGAATCTATCTATTCGCTTACTGAGTTCTTCAAAATAGTCCTCATTCAACATTTTCAAATTGATTGATTCATTAGACTGTGATAATTCATCATTACTGCTCATGCCGTACTAGATCTCCATTTTATTGTTAGTTCTATTTTACCGTATAAAAACAAAAAAGGCCACAGCTAGAGTGCTACTCTCTTAGCTATGGCCTTATAAATTAACTTCCGTTCCTTCTAAAAATTTGATAGAGATGCTGCCGTCTTCTCCAAGACTAATTTTCTCAAGAACCTGGCACATCTTCCTTCCATTGAATTCTTCCTGATTACTATTAAGTGTCTCCTTTAATTTAGCTGCATGGTACCTCTCCAGCTTTTGTTCTTCTCTAAAGTTATCCCACTTATCTAGTAGCTTTTCTTTATTTTCCCTTAGAATTTCTAAAGCTCTAAGGAAAGCTTGCTGCAGCGTTTCCTCATCAATATGGCGATTAGTACAGCCCTGAACACCTTTTACCTTGTACCGGTTATTGCACTGCCAGACAGGACGTTTCCCTCTGCTCGTGGTCCAGTTCTTTCTGCCAAATAGTCCTCCGCATTCTTTACAGAATACTTTGCAGGTGAAAGGGTTTTGTTCGCACTGGATAATGTAAAAATTGATGTGATTGTCCTGCCTAAACTGATTTCTCCGCTCTACCTCGAGCTGAACCAAGTCCCATTCTTCCTTATCAATGATGGCTTCATGGTTGCCTTCGATATAGTATTGGTTGACCTGTCCTTGATTCTCACTGCGCTTCTTGGTCAGAAAATCTACCGTATAGGTTTTCTGCAGGAGGGCATCACCCATGTACTTCTCATTTTGGAGCATCCTTTGAATGGTAGTGGGGTACCAGTTGGCTTTCCCATTCCAACCTGGAACCCCTTCTTCTTTTAAAGTTCTCGCTATACTTTCTGGCGTTTCTCCTTGTAAAAAATCCCGAAAGATTCGTCTGACAATCTTGGCTTGCTCCTCATTGATGACAAGATTTCCATTCTCCCCTTTATCATAGCCTACAAACTTGATTGTGTTAACTCTTATTTCGCCCCGTTCGAACTTCTTTCGAATCCCCCATGTCGCATTCTCTGAGATAGAACGAGATTCGTCTTGGGCCAAGGAAGAAAGAATGGTCAAGAGCACCTCACCTTTGGCATCCAAGCTGTCAATATTCTCCTTTTCAAAGGTAACTCCAATTCCAAGTTCTTTTAACTCCCGAACATATTTCAAGCAGTCTAGCGTGTTCCTAGAAAAACGGCTGATAGACTTCACAATGATTCTATCTACTTTGCCTTTTCGGCAGTCAGCTATCAACCTATTAAACTCTGTGCGTTTCTTGGTATTAGTTCCTGAAATCCCCTCATCCGCATAAATATCAACCAACTCGTAGAGAGGATTCTGCTGAATATACTCTTTGTAATACCGAACCTGGTTCTCATAGCTTGATAGCTGTTCGTCTTGGTCGGTGGATACTCGGCAGTAGGCCGCCATTCGGATTTTCTGAATGTGTTGCTTCTGCTCGACTTGTATCGTTTTCTTTGCTGGAATAACTGTAATATTTTTTGCCACCGATGTTCTCCTCCTTTACCACTGTGGGCTCATGGATACTCCAATCCTGTACTACACTGTCTGGCACGCGCATGCCGATGCAGGCGACCTTCCCTTCTCGGATATACTTGCTGCAGACCCACACAACCTTTCCTTTGTAGTACTTCTGTCGTTTTAAAGTAGAGCCACAATGCTCGCATTTCAATAAGCCACTCAAAGGATATCGTCTATTGTAATCAATGCTTAGCTTTGCCTTTCGATTCTGTTTCAGTCGCTTTTTAACGGCTTCCCAATCTTCTCTGGATACAATAGCTTCATGGTTATCTGTAATCAGGTACTGCTGCACCTGACCTTTGTTGAGCCGTTGCTTGGCCTTGATTTCCGCAAAATAGTATTTTTGTAGGATTGCATCTCCCTTATACTTTTCGTTTTTTAGAATATTGGTAATGGTGCTTGAATACCATCGCCCACCGTCTACCGTAGGAACTTCCTCTTCATTGAATAGCTTTGCGATAACATGAACTCCCATACCAGATAAATAAAGGTTATAAATCCGTTTGACGATTTTAGCTTCTTCAGGATTGATGATTAACTCGCCATTCTCATCCTTGTCATAGCCTAAGAAACGCTTAGTGTTAATCACTAGCTCTCCTCGCTGGAACTTCTTCTGAAAAGCCCACCGTTGGTTCTCACTCATGTTGCGCAGTTCTTCTTCTGCATAGCTAGCCAGAACCGTAAGCATGACCTCTCCTTCGTTTGATAAGGTATGGAGATTTTGTTCTTCAAAGAAGATATCCACTTGAATAGTTTTCAGTTCCCGGCATACTGCAAGTAATAACTCAGTGTTTCTGGCAAAGCGAGAAATGGACTTAGTATGAATGACATCAATCTTTCCTGCCCTACAATCTTCCAACATCTGCTGAAAGCCTGGACGCTTGGCCAGTTTTCCTGAAATCCCCTGATCATAATAAACTCCGACAAACTCGACATCTTTTTTATTTTTAAAAAAATGATTATAGTAGGCTTGCTGATTGGTGAGGGATTCCTGCTGTTTTTCTGTCATGGTTGAAACCCGCGCATAGGCACAAACTCTTATCTTTCCTGGCTTCATCCCATTCTCCTTTCTTCCTTACTATATATCACTCTAAAGGCCAAATTTATCAAGTATTCAGCCCACTCATTCAAGCTTTTTCTAGTTGAAATGCTGTCTATGTAAAAGGCCCGCATGGACAACCACACAGACCTTGATGGATTATTCAATTCGTAACACTTGACCGGGATAAATCAAATCCGGATTCTCAATTCCATTGATAGCCGCTAAGTGCTGGTAGTTCGTGCCGTACATAGCTGCAATAGCGGAAAGCGTATCTCCGTTTTCAACGGTATAGTTGGTAGTACTGGATACTTGAGCACTTCCCGTAACCTGCAAAACTTGCCCCGGATAAATCAAGTCAGGATTGGCAATCCCATTGATTGCCGCTAATTCCTGATAACTTGTTCCATAAAGAGACGCAATAGCTGATAGGGTATCCCCCTCTTGAACCGTGTAAGTCCTAGTTGACGCTGGTGCTGCCGGTGCTGGAACCGCAGGGCGAAGTTCAGGGATTTGGCCAGTATAAACAGAACGCAAATCCCGATACATATAGTTGGAATCCACTCGACCACTGATACCGCCAACAACTCCGTCACTAGTAAACTGCCAAATATCTGTTGGAACAGAACAAGCAGCTACCTGCCACTGAGCTACCCAATTCGTATATTGGGATAAGTCACCCATATTCTGGAACCAGTACAGGCTCGCATACACACCAGCCCAGTAACCAGCGGCTTCTACATTGTCACAAAACAGTTGACAAATAGCCGTAGAAGTTTCCCAGCTCACACCTCCATTGTTGGCTTTCCAACCGTCCGCATCTTCCATGTCAATGTAGAGAGGCGTAGAAGGATGAAATTGCCGGACAAAATTCAAAAAGGCATTGACCTCAGCTTGTGCTTCTCCCAAATTTCGAGCATAGCTATAATGGTAAAATCCGTACGGAATGCCAACCCGCTCACATTCAGATGCATTTCGCCGTGCACACAGGTCTTCCGCAAAGCTACCCCAAGACGAACGAATAATGACAAAGTCAACATTGTTTTTCAACTGATCAAAATCAATAAAACCATTGTGTTCGCTGATATCTACTCCAAATAATGCCATCTTATTTTTCCTCCGATTTTAATTGTTTCAAAGTTTGTTTGAGTTTCTCTGGAACTGGCAGACCAATCCGTGCTGCATTTTCTATAATACTGAGCCCCTCGTTAGACAAGTAATAGAAAATAATAGCGGTTCGGATGATGCCTCCCTGTTTCAAGATATGAGTATCAATAATCTGCCCCATAGCCACTAACATCAAAATGACAACTTTTTTAAACAGTCCTCGAAAACCAACTGCACTGGATAGCTTCTTTTCAACAACTGCTGCCATCAATCCACTGATATAATCAATAGATATAAAGACAATCAAGGCAAAAATAAAACCATCCCAATCGCCAAAAACACTTCCTAAAAGTCCTCCTACCGTAGTAAATAGTACTTTATTCGCAAAAACTAACTGCTTCATGATGCATTTTCCTTTCTATGCGGTTCACTCCAGTCGGGATTTCCCTTTTCATCAAATTGCATGATATAAAAGTTTTTATGGAATAACTCAGACAAATTCATGGTAGGGACTGTCGCTCCCCACTGAGTCAAAGCTCCCACTGTTTCAATTTCCATCAATTGACGTCGACCTTCTTTAATCACGGGACGCTTTTGTACTTCTCGGTACATATAAAAATCCTCCCCCTCATTCTTGCAGCGAATGAACTCACCATTCTCGCGCATATAAGTGAGTGCCGCCACCAAATCAAAAGGTTCTATAATTCTACTTAGATCAGGTAGTAATTCCTTTTCTTCCATCTTTCTTTCCTCCATCTATTTTTAATGGTGTAGTTGCTTCTTTGAGATTAGCTTCCAATTCTTCTTTCTTCTGAAGGAGAACTTGGTAAGCTTCCTCTTTATGCGTCAATTGAATGGCTAAGAGGTTCTTTGATGTCACCTCATCAGCCAGCTTTCTGGTCAGCTCTTCAATCGTTAAACGAAGAGCCTGATTAATTTCTTCTTGGTTCATTTGTTTCCTTTCTTATAAATGTCCCACTAAGCTTCTGGTATCCCACCAGGCTGGATGCCCCTCACTATGGCTAGCCCTATATTCATAGAGCGCCCCAATGCTATTAGACATCCGTTGTAATACCTCGTGAAGTGAGACATAATTACCGCTTGTATCTAAATAGAGCCAAACATCGCCTGTATTAATGGTTGAGTCCCTTCTATCCTGTTTCCTGCTTGGACGCAGTTGGAGTTTTCCTGTTGTGGTCATGACCCAACCGTCTTTATTATCATAGGCAGAACTGGCAAAAGATAATTCATCCCCAACCAGATCAAGTGAATCGATATTGTACCCATTCCAAGCTCGAATACCGACAAAGCCACTATCATTAGAGCTTTCAGTGCCATAACGATTGGAGCCAATAACAGTTACACCCGCTCTTCCTTTGCCATCGACATTCCCTGTCGCAAACTTAATAAACTGGGTTGGGTAACCAGTCAGAACTCGTTTCAAGGCAGCTTGGTCTGTATAATACAAAATCTGACCTGCATTGAGACTGATTTCCATAGCTCGGTTAATGGCTGTTAGGATACCACCTGATATCTTGTTCGCAGATAAAGTTACCGACTGCACCTGGCTGATGAAGGCCTGCTTTGAGAAAAGCTTCCTCAGATAAGCTTCGGTCGCAGATAGCTTGTTAAACAAGGCATCATCTACTTTCAATTTCTCAGCCGTTACTGCTTCTGCACTTAAGATTGCTGTTGTGACTGATCCCGATTCAAAGTTGGCTGTCTTTAACTTATCCACCATGGCAGACTTAATAACAGCATGATCAATTAAAGTTTGTCCTGTGATATGGGTGAGTCTACCATGGATATGATTTACTCCATTCGCTAATAGATTCAAACTGTTTAGTACTGCCCCACCTGAAGTCAAATGCTGAACCGACCAACTGTTTGCGAGCTGAGTTTGAACAGTAGAAACTCTCTGGGTCAAATCCGTCACCTTGGTCACATAGGAAGAATCTGTCAGGACAATCTGGGCCAAGTTATGTTTGACACTGTCTTCCTTTGAGCCAATGAGCCGTGAGTACAGATTAACTGTTTCCTGAACCTTTTGAAAATCACTGCTGTTGGTCTTGCCATTGACTGTCTGCAAAATTTCTGAAAAGCGTCCCTCCACTGTTTGAGAATAGGAGGCAATCTTGGTTTCTGTGTACTGCCGGTCATCCTCTGGAGCTGGACTCGGTGTCGTCGCAATTGTCCCATCTTCCAATTGTGGATCCCGAATATAAAGAACATCACCAACAAGCCAGCCATTCGAATAACATACCCAGGACCAATATCTCTCAAACTTCACGGTAAAAGGATGAACAAACCGATGCCATTCAGTTTGAAGTGTCACGGTTGAAACACCACCGGTCTCAAAACCAAACCGAACAACTACCGACCGACTCGCTTTCATGTCGGCCGAATAGACCATTTTCTTCCCTTGCCATTCAGCACCCCTTAAATCAAAAATGGGCTTATGAAAGCCACCATTCCCTGCTTTGGTACAAGTAGCTTTGAGATAGTATCCACTTTTGGCATTCGTATCCGGTACCCGTTCAAACTTCCATTCTGATACATTAGACGAGAGGGGCAACAGACCATCAAAATCATAATGACGAATGTAGTTGCGCCCACCAATTTGCAAACTCTCAAAGCGACGATTTAAGCCTTTCACATCTTCCGAATAGGAGGCTTTTGCGACATAGTCCTTGGCTACTTGCTCTCGGACAGTTCTGGCCTGATTGGCTGTTTCCGTCCGTACATACTGCTCCAGTCGTTCCCGCCGTTCACCATCTTTTGAAACATACTCCTGAACCTGTTGGAGAGTTGTTTCAAGACCGGATAGAGTTTGCTTGACTTCTATCTTACTGACAAAAGTGCCCATTTTCTGAAGAATTTCTGTTTGAAAAACTTTCAAGTCTGCTGTTGTTCGATTCGTTACTTCTTGGACATTGTTCAGAGCTTTCTGAGTGGCTCCTGCCTTGCCTAAGGCTTCTTCCGTCTTTTGAGTAATCGTATGAAGAGTCGACTCTGTCGATTTCGTAAAAGCAGTAAACGAACTCTGAATCTGATCACGAGTCTGAGCTGCAATTTCCTCTGCCTTTGCTTTTGCCTTTTCAATGCCATCTAATACCTTACTCTCTTGCTTCTCAAAAGCAGCATCAAATGCCCTATTGGCATTTTCTAAAGCTCGTTCAACCATCAAATCATGGCTGCCTTGAGCAAGGGTTAAGATGGAATGAGCTGCAGCCGTCAATTTTGAAGAGGTATTATGGCCACCTTCTCTGACTTTATCGTCAAAGGTCAATGAGAAATATTCTTTAGTCAGTGCATCGTATTCATAAGCCACGGCTTGCTTTAACAAATCCACATAATGCTTTCGGCTTTTTAGAGTGACCCAGTCTCCCAAATGAACCGTTTGACCATCTAGCTCATAGGCTTCTATCACAATGGCATCCTGCTCTCGGTCAATCTTATCATGATAGAATTTACTCTCACCCCATTTTCGCAATTCTTCAAGGGTTTTAAGATTGTTATTCGTGAACTCTTTTTCATTGATGTAGGGATAAGCATCAAGCAAAGGACTGTCAACAGTCACGGTTAACGTCTTCTCTTCTTTAGCTCCTTCTGGTTTAAAGGTCGAATGAACATGGATACGTGTCACTACAGTTTGCGAACTTCTATTCCGTTTGTAGGATTTCAGGTTCTGATGAGTCGTAATAATGACACCACGATTCTCTCCTCGGTGCTCTTGAATAGAGAATAAGAAATTATCTCGAGTGACCTCACCTTCCCAGGTTCCAACAATGGAATGCGCTCCATCTAGCAGTACACTGTATAGTGTTGTTGTCTCTTTGGTATTGAAATCCCTGTGCTTTACGATATCACTGGTAAAAGAGAAAGGACTAAGACTAGTTTTGGCTGCCTGAACCATACTGGATAAGGCCGTCATACATCCGACCTGAGAATTTCCAATTGGCTTAATGGAATGCTGCATGACATCATCCGTAATGTGATAGCATAGTACCTCCACATGTTCATCCATCTCAACTGGTTTCTTAATCCGAAACAGCTGTTCTCCCAGTTCAGGTACAGGAGCCTTAATGAGTTTATCTACCTTCAACTGACGATAAAGATGGCTGTCCGTTATAGGATACTTGAGGGTTAAGGTAAAATCTCCATTCAAGGTTTCCTTTACCCTAGCAGATACCGCTTCATAAAGGGGGATACCGTTCCATTTAACTGTTTGTACTTCCTTATCCAATAAATAAAGCATTAGGCCCACCCCCAGACAATCTCAAAACGAATGGACTGAATCCCAGTTCCCAATACGACTCCCACTGTTTTATCTTTTGAAGAGTCAATCGTCAAAAAGTCACCAGACCAATTGATTCTTTTTCCTGATAAGGCTCTAAAACTTGGTTTGTCAGGGTTGTTATCCATCATTAGTGTTTCACCAGACTCTATTTTCTCCAAACGAATAACCTGACTACCAATCGTAAAACTGGTTTCAGTTGAAGTGTTTCCCATTATGGTCAATTGGGGAAAAGCCAAAGCCGAACCTTTCGTTCGCAAAGCACCATTTTGAGTGAATGACTGACTATCTGTATCTTTAAAGAATTTTGTAGGATGGCATTGGAAGGTCGCTTCCATCTCATAAACTCCATGCTTGTCCTTTATCATTTTTGAAACAAGTACCTTATAGCACCAAAGACGGACTGTCTTCAACTGCTCACTCTCCAGCCAAAACTGTTCTTTAGAAAAGAGAGTCAAAAACTGAAAAAGTTCTTCTTCACTTGGCTTGACCACATAAATCTTAAATGTCAACTCCATCACATTTCGATGCTTGTTGGTTTCCATGACGGCACCACTGATCCCTCTATGCTCAAGGAGCTGAGTCTTGCTGCCTTTCATGACAATCGGTGGACTGTTTTCCACTATTACCTTAAAAGGAAACGAAGAGGTATGCACTCCATCAATGACTAATTCATTGTATCGAATCATGTTCCCAATCCTTTCAGTTGTTTTTGCCTAGCGAGTTCTTCTGCCAATCTTCCTGCTACATGTTCTGCCAAGCGTTCTAAATCCGCTTCTTCTCTGATCACAACATCTGAAATAGTGATAGTAATCTGTGGCAGAGCATCCAAGGTAGAAGCAATTCCACGACCAATCTGACCCAATGTTTCTCGGTTTAAGGGAAGAACCGCTTCTCTGCCTGCCTCCCCTCCTGCTAAGAGATTCGTACCATTTAGGCCAAAGATGGTTGGCTTGGTTAAAATCCCACCCTTGGCATACCATTCAATCCCAATCCGTGGAATATCCCCCTTTAACCAATCAAGCGGATTGGCCGACCCGCTGACACTAAAGTGCGGCAATGGAATATGCGGCCAAGAGATATGAAAATTAAAGAGATTCTTTATGGCATTGATTGCAGAGGATACGGCATTTTTAGCCCCATCAATCGCTCCAGAAATGGCATTTTTGATTCCATCCCAAATATTTCGAACAGTTGAGAAGATGTTGTTTAGGACATTTGATATGGTCTGCAAGATCCCATTCCAGATATTGGATAGTGTGCTTGCAATCCCCTGAAGAATCCCTGTCACCGTGGATTGAATGGCATTCCAAATGGATGAAAATAAAGAAGAAAGGGCTGATAGAATATTTGAAACACTATCTCTGATACCGTTCCAGCTATTCACTATAAATTGCCAGATGGCATTAAGAATGGTGCCAATGATGGACTGAATCCCTTCCCATACGGTAGATACTATTTGCTTAATGGTTTCCCAGGCACCAGACCAATCCCCAGTGATCACTTGCATGACCAATGTGATAATGCTAAGAATAACATTTAGGACTGTTTCTATTATCGTCTTGATAATATCCCAGGCTGTTGTGACAACGAGCTTGATATTCTCCCAAACAGCTGTTAGATAAGGCCCAATTAAATCCATAATGGTGGTGATTACCGTCGAAATGGCATTCCAGACTGTTGTTGCAGCATCTTGAATCAACTGGTGATTTTCCTGCCACCAAGAAACCAAGGTTCCCCAAATTTCCATCACAAAGTCTACGACTTGTTGAACGATGAAAGAAATAGCTGAATAGATAGCATTCCAAGCATCCGTAACAGCTGCTCTGAAAGCTTCATTATGTTCCCACAGTTCCTTAATACCAATGACCAATAAAGCAACAGCCGCTATCACCGCAAGTACAATCCCTACAATCGGAGCAGCCGCAGCTAACATCCCTCCAATCGTCGTCCCAAGAGCTAAAGCTGCAGCTTGTAAGGCCACAATAATGGGTAAGAGAATACCCGCAACAGTCACCAGTCCACCCACAACCAGAATGAACTCCCGCACAGGTTCCGGAAGATTCACGAACCATTCCGCAACACTTTTTAAAAGCGGAACAAGTTGTTGAAGAAACGGAGCTAGGGTTTCTGCAATTGCTCCTCCAACTTCGGCCATGGCCTCTTTAGCTGCATTTTGTGCAAGCGTGAACTGATCGATAGGGTCAAGCGTTGCTTCATAGGTGGAAGCAACCACACCCTTTGCTTTTTCTGCAGTTCCTGCTAAATCATCAAAAGATAGAGCTCCCCTCTTAATGGCATCCACCATCCGTGGAGCAGCTTTAGTACCAAAGATACTGGATGCAAGCGTTAAGGCTTCCGTTTCACTAGTGCTGTTTCGGATTTGTTCGACCGTTTCTCTTAAGCCTTCACTCAGTGTCTTGCCCTTAGCCGCATAGTTAACTGCTGCTTTGGAGAGGGAAGAAAGAGCAGCCGAAGAATCGACCCCACTTTTTTCAAACTGCCCCATAAGAGCCACACCCTCATCAAACGAAAGTCCTAAAGCCTTAATTTGTGGAGCACCTTGAATGGCTTTGGTCATCAAATCCTGAACGCTGACACCAGTCGCCTGGGCCGTATAAGTGATGGTATCTAAGACCCGATTTAAATCACTCGTCTCAAGTCCATATGCTTCAATGGCTTGTTTTGCGGAAATGGCTGATTCCGTCACGTCCGAACCATTGATTTCTGCGTACTTAATCAAAGTCGCAGAAGCGTCCTTTAAGGCATCACCAGTCAACCCAAACTGGGTATTAAGCTCACCAACAGCACTGCCCACTGTTTGAAAGTCCGTTGGAATTTCAGTCGCAAGACCTTTTGCAATATCTGTCATCTCATCCAGCGCTTTTCCACTGGCACCGGTTTTGGTGACGATGATATCCATCCCTTCGTCCACTTCCCGAAAAGCTTCCAGTGTTGCTTTTCCGAAGTCAATCAGCTTCTGACTGATTTCGTTCAGTTTTTCACTGAAGTTGGCTAGAATCTCAGACCTTAGAAGATTGTTAGTTTCTACTAAGCTGTGGTTGGCATTATCACTTGCTCCACTCATGCTGCTCATCTCATCTCGCAGATGATGATAAGCTGTCTTGGTTTCATTGAGTGACTTTTCTAGTTTATTGGCTTCAACTGAGTTCTCACCGTATTCAGCCTTGGTCAACTCTAACTGCCGTTCTAAATTGGCAATCTGTTTCTCGACAATCTCTGACTGAGCCGCAACCTTTTTCTGAGCAAGGGCCAGTTTTTCAGATTCATTGGCATTACGACCTAGCTGACTTTCTTGCAACTTAAAGGAGGAAGCGACTTTCTCACTCTCTGATGCTAGTTGATTTTGTTCAGCTCCTAAAGCAGCTAGTTTACTTTTGTTGCTGGTGACACTGGAGCCATTTTGCTCCAAAGCTCGGTTGACACCCTCTAGCTTATTTTCATAGCTTTTGAGAGTGTTCTGAGTGATTTCGACCTCTCTTTGAAAAGCCCGATACTGATCAGCTCCGATTTTCCCGCTTTGAAACTGAGCTTCTACCTGAGATTGGGCTTGACGTAGTGTCTCTAGCTTCTCTTTGGTTGTTTGAACTTGCTTGGCTAAAACCTCTTGTTTCTGAGTTAAGAGAGTGACATTGCCTGTGTCAAATTTTAGTGCCTTATCAATTTGTTTCAGTTCTCGGCTTGCTTCTAAGGCTTCGTGGTTCACCCCTTTTAGAGCTTTTTGTAAGGGCTGGGTATCGCCTCCAATTTCAATTGTGATTCCTTTAATCGTTCCAGCCATACCGTCACCTCCTTACCGCCACATCAAAAATTATCAAAGTCTACCTGCGTAGCCTTGCGAGTTCCATCTGCTTTTTTGGTACGCACTTCTACATAGTCTGTCTGATAGTCCAAGGCCATGCCAATCGTTATCTCTTTTAAATCTGACATGGATAGTCCTGTCTCTTTACAACAGTGAAGATAGGATTCTACCGTGAAGGTTTCTCTACTCGCTTCTTCCGACGCGTCGACTTTTTTCTGGTGGTCATTCCTTGATTTAACAATTCCATCAGAACCGGTCCTACTGTTTGAAGCGGAAATTCTTCTAAGCCCATAAAGAACTCTTCAAAAGGTTCAATAGATGGGTTAGCTGATTTGGCAAAAACCCAAAAGAGTCTGTGGAAAAACGTCATATCAAAATCCGCCAACATGCTCATATCCACATCAGATGCAGATAAAGTTTTGCCTTCTTCTAGCTGTTCAGCTTTTTTTAGAATCGACTCTGCCTGCAACATTTGAAACAGATCCTGAAAATAATCTTTCCCAAATTCTTTTTTATAGGCAATCGGTGTGTAAGCATTAGTAGCTAGCTCAATGTTCTTACCTGATAACTGAATCGTTTTCCTCATGATTAACCTCCTGGTTTCACAGTTGGTTCATAGACTTTTGCGAACCAAGTCTTTTTGACATCTTCTGGGGTATCCTCTGTGGTCCTGCGACGGACTAGCTTATCAAGCGGCCGAGGACTGGCTTTGAATTTCAATTCCACTTCATTGATGTCTGAACCGCTCTTTGTTTTAGAGGCTACTGTTGGCCGGCTTGCATAACAATAATAGAGCACATGGAGCGTTTCTTTCTTATCCCCTTCAAAGCGAAACATTAAAGCAAAGTTTTTCTTCTCACTGCTTGCAATTTCTGAGATGACTTTACTCTGGGCATCAATCGTTTCTCCTAACACTCGGGTCAAAAATTCCTGTGTCAAAAGAGCCAGTTTCAGAGTTCCTTCATAGCCATCATTAGATTCTGTAGTATAAAAATTGATGTTGTCTGCTTTATATGAACCAGAATCCCCTTGTGGCTCCAAGGTCAGCTCTGCGGCACCCCTAAGTCGCTCCACTGTCCCGTAGGTCAGCGCCCCATCATCTCCTTCTTTGGTTACTTCTGCCCAATGGACATCCTGCAAACCAAAGGTGACTTTATTTTTCTCCATCGGATTTTTCCTTTCTATTGACTTAAATGATAAATAACCTGATACAGCTTTTCTGTATCCAAATAGGTTTCTTCCTTGTCAAAAAAGAGAGAATGACTGTCGAGTTTGGCTTCTATTTTCTCTTCTAATTCAAGGCTTTTTTTCTCAGTATAAAGCTCCAGTCTGACTTGACTTCCTTTGTGATAAGCCAGATTATCTGCACCATAATTTTGAGAAGCAGTAAACCAATACACCAAAAAGGGAGGAGCTGGACTATGCCCCTCCTCAAAATGATGATAGGCACAGGGCAAACCTAGACTGCTTAAAAATGGAAACCACTCATCTTTCTTCATAATTTCTCCTTCAAGCGCTCTTCAAATTGGCGAATCATCTTTTCTTCAACAGGAGCAATATGCCGAATTCCTTCAACCCTGCCACCGCCTCGTTTGGCATGACCATTTTCAAGGAGGTGTGTCAGTCCTGGTGTTCGATTATAAATCGTTTTTGTCAAAGCTAGATTCGTTTCTTTAGTCGCAGTAGAGGTCCAGCCTCGTGCATATTTTCCCCGTTTTTTTGGAGAATGTTTCTTTAACTCATTAACAGCTTCCTTCGTGCTGTCTTCCACCACTGCTTTCACTGTTTCAGTAGACCTTTCAACATAATTCTCCAACTCCTTTTGAACAGCTCGAGCTAGGTCAGACGGGTCAATTGTTGCCATATTGTACCTCCTCTGTCGCATCTATCAGGATTATCTCTTGAGGATAAGTTAACGAATCAATGGCCTTGATATTATAAAACTTATCCTCAAAGCGAAGACGAGTGGTTTGACTATCCAACTCTCGAATGGAAGAGTCGTAGCGCAGCGTAAAGCGTAACTGATGAATATTCTTGACCATTACTGTTGTAGTGCCTTCCGTTTCAAGAAGCACCTTGCAGGAACACCACCTAGAAAACAATTGCTGCCACTGACTGCTTTCATTGCCAATAGCATCTTGCACAATGACTCGTTTTTCAAAGAAAACCCGTTTGCTTAATGGAGCTATCTTCATCAGAACACATCCCTTCTGTGAGCAGAAAGAAGAGCCTTGAGGAGTTCTACCAAACTCTCCTGCCCTCCTTCTTCTCGGTGCTCGTAAAGATAAGCTGTCCCAAACAAAACAATCGTCTGAAGGAAGTCAACTTCTTTCTCCTCCGTCACTTCCTCCAGATTCTTGCGTAGGATACTGGAACACAACTCTTCACTGGCAGAAGTCATGACTTGAATCAAGTGGTCATCCTCTGAGTGTTCGACTCTCAGATAGTTCTTTGCTTCCTCCAAACTAATCTTCATGAGAAGCCTCATTTCATGGTCAAGACTTTAACCGCTTCATTCAGAATCAACTTGCCGTCCACGCGCTGACTAGCAAGAAAGCCAACTTGACCGCTTTCTGCATAGAGTTCATTCAGGCGCTTAAAGGAACGTCCTTGACGGTCCGCAATCCAGTAGTAAGAAAAGTCACCGAAAGCCAAAACTTTTTTACCTGTATCGATCGTTGGTACAAAGCTAGAGGTGAAATAAGGACGATTCAGAATCATATCTGGTACACCAGCTTGAACAGATGGTTGCCAGATATAGTTGCCGTTATTGTCCTTGAGTTTCCGTAAAGCTTTTACGGTAGAGTCGTTCAAAATCCATACTGCATTTTTCCGATAAGGTGATTTAAGCGAGTGATATAAATCCATGACATCGTCAAAGGTAATCGTCGCACCCCCACTAGTCGCCCCTTCAGTGACCGTTTGAAAAATTCCAGTTGGCTTACCTGTTCCATCACCAATCAGAAAAGCTTCTTCTTCCTTCACACCAATACGACGAGCAAATTCATTAGCCATATAGCTTTCCAAATCAAAGACGGAATCATAGAGCAGCTCATCAGAAATCTTAATAGCTGTTCCAACCTTATGGGAACCAAGAGTTACTTGACTAAAGGTATCTTCTGATTCCTTGAACTTAGAGTTCTCATCCATCCAAGTGGCTTCACCGTTCCCTGACACAACTGGAATCTTCCGCTCCCCGCTTGAAGTCTGAATGACCGTTGCAAGACTCCGCATGAAGTTTTCTTCTTGAAGAGCCTGGATCAGACGTTTCTCATACTCATCTGGAACCAAGTAACCGCCACGTGAGTCGTCTCCAATACTGAGGGTATTTTCGATATCATAGAAGTTTTTCTTGCGGATATTGTTCCAAAAAGCTGTGTTATAGGCTTTAGAGGAACGTCCGCCTTTTGGATTTCCTCCGCCTACAGTTGGATTGGCGACAATGGCTTGACTAACCGGACTGGCTAATTCCTTGTCCAGTGCTTCCTGCCGCTCCAAGCGTTCAATCTCTTTACCAAGGCGAACAACCTCATCTTCCATTTCTTCATAACGGGCCGTATCTTCTACAGAAACCAGCCCCTTATCATCCCGACAGGTATCCAGAAAGCTTTTTGCTTTCTCCCATACCTGTGCTCGTTTTTCTCTTAATTCTAGAATGTTTCTCATGATTCTTCCTTTCTTATTTCAAGAGTGACAATCGTTTCTCTAACTGAGAAACTGGTGTTTTGGGCTGAGGTTTTTTATCAGCCAATTTTAAAAGCAGCTGGTTGGTCACCGCTGCTTGACTAAACATCATACTTTGAACCGTCCCATCTTCATGAGGTGCAGGCTCATACAAAATAGAATCCGCAAATCCAAGTTCAAGAGCCTTCTTGGCATTAAACCAAGACTCAGCATCCATCAAGTGGGACAACTGCACACGAGACAAGCTAGTCTTAATTTCGTAGGCATTGAGAATAGACTCTTTGACTTCCGATAACATAGCAATGGCCTTCTCCATTTCTTTAGAGTCCCCAATTGCGACGGTCATCGGATTGTGAATCATCATCATAGCTACCGGACTCATATTGACGGTGGTTCCCGCCATAGCAATGACACTGGCGGCCGAAGCTGCAATTCCATCAATATTGACGGTGACGTCATCTTTGTAGTCCATTAACATATTGTAGATTTGAGCTGCCGCGAAGACATCTCCACCCGGTGAGTTAATCCATAAGGTCAATGGTCCGGTGCCACTCATGAGTTCATTCTTAAAAATTTGCGGAGTCACATCATCATCCACCCAGGATTCACTAGCAATCGTACCATTTAGATGCAGCACACGCCCCGTTTCATCCTCGCTGAAATTCCAAAATTTATTCATGACTCTCTCCTTCATGGTTATCTTTCATAAATCCTCCTGCATCTTTTAGCTTGGTCATATTGCCATTAATGAGATAAAGGTCACCGCCTTCTTCTGGCGGGATAGGGTTGAGTTCTTCTAGCTCCCGGATATCGTTTGTCGAGAGCCAGCCGTTTTGTCGGCCAATCGCATAGCCGTTCATCCGACTTTGGTAGTCTCCACGAAGCAGGCCATCTACATTAAATTTAATGAAATGGGTCTTCTTTTCTTCTGGCAGCAGCAAACTTTTCTTAAGAGCCTGTTCAAACCGAACCACCCAGGGGTCCAAGGTATACTTAACAAACTCAAGGGATTGTTGCTCAATATTAGAAAAACTGGACTTCTCTAAATCTCCTACCATGTGCGGTGGTATCCGAAAGAGACGCGCAATCTCATTGATTTGAAATTTACGGGTTTCCAAGAACTGTGCTTCTTCAGGCGGTATCCCAATTTGCTTATAGCTCATCCCTTCTTCCAGGACAGCTACCTTATGAGCATTTCGTGTCCCCTGATAGACTGCATTCCAGGAATCTCGGACCTTAGCAGGGTCTTTTAAGATACCCGGGTGTTCGAGAACTCCACCGGGGTTAGCACCGTTGCCAAAGAAACTAGCGCCATATTCTTCACAAGCAAGCGTCATCCCCACCGCATTCTTCGCCAGAGCAATCGGAGAATAACCAATCAAACCATCAAACCCTAAGCCTGGAATATGAAGCACTTCTTCTTGCGATAAAACAATGCTTCCCTTCTCCTGAAAATTAGGATTATCTTCCTCATAGCGATTGTAAACATAAAAGAGCTTACCCTTCTCACTTCGATGAACGCTCATCTGATCCGGTAGCAAAGGATACAGTCCAATCACCTGACCTGAACGGTCACGAAGAATCTGAGAATAGGCATTTCCCCAGATCAAGAGATGGCTCATCAAGGTTTCCCGAAAGACAAAAGATGTCATGTCAGGATTCGGCTCATCATGCAAAAGCGTGTAAAGGACATGTTCCGTATCCTTTGCTTTTCCTCCTTCGGTGTATCGATAAACATGAAGAGGTAAAGATGCAATGGTTTCTGACAGAATCCTTACGCAGGCATAGACCGCTGTCGTTTGTAATGCCGTCCGTTCATTGACCGTTTTCCCACTCGTGGTTCGACCAAAGAGTAGCGAAAAGTCATTCCCTTCATACTTATTTTTGGGCTCTCCCCTCTGTCGTTTTAGTCCTAATCGTTCCAATATTCCCATAGTCATCTCCTTTTCTAGGCATGAAAAAAAGCACCTCGCTTGAGATGCTTTACAATCACTCTTTCAATTGTGGAAAATCTAATAAATTTAAAAGTATAAGATTCCTCGCTCATCATAAATACTACCGTCATTCTTTTGATGTCGAATGCACCTGTCTAAAGCCATAATGGTCGCAATAATCCCGTCAATCTTTTCGACAGATTTTTCTTTATCAGGCTTAATATTTCCGGCTGGGTCCTGTCTCATGACTACGTTTTGGGCCATCCATTTTAGAACCGGATGACCTCCATGCTGGATTTTACCTTCCATCATAAGTTTATAGTACTCTTTGGAAGGTGGACTCATGTCCTTATAGCCCTGACCAAATGGAACCATTGTTAAGCCCATGCCTTCTAAGTTCTGAACCATCTGTGTCGCATTCCAGCGGTCATAGGCAATTTCTTTGATATGATAGATAGTGGACAGTTTTTCAATGTACCGTTCAATAAATCCATAATGAACAACATTCCCTTCCGTGGTAAGAAGAAATCCTTTCTTTTTCCAGACATCGTACAACACATGGTCTCGTCTAGATCTAAGAACCAAGGTTTCTTCAGGCAACCAAAAATATGGAAGAACTTGATAGTTCTCTGCTTCATTTCTTGGTGGGAAGATTAGGACAAAGGCTGTAATATCTGAAGTGGAAGATAAATCCAGACCAGCATAACAATCTCTTCCTTTGAGACTCTCAACATCAATCGGCTGTCTTCCTTTATCGTAGATATGTTCCGGAATCCAAGTCACAGCTGAATTGGTCCAGATATTGAGTCGCAATTGCTTGAATACATTTTCTTCTGCCGGGTTATCTAAGGCATTCAGATAAGCTTCTCGAACCCGGTCAATCCCAATTGTATGACCAAGGGAGGGATTAGCCTTTAGCCAATTCTCTTCATCGTTCCAATCATCTTCTTCTGAAAGGCCATAAACAACTGGATAAAAGGTACTATCTTTTTTTCGCCCCTTTAGTATATCTAAGGCCTTGGTATGCAGTTCATAGCAGATGGAGTTTTTGTCATTTCCTGCTGTCGTGATAATAAAAAAGAGGGGCTGCTCTCTGGCATCACCACTCCCTTTGGTTAAGACATCATACAAATGACGATTGGGCTGGGCATGGATTTCATCAAAGACCAAACCTGATACATTGAGTCCATGCTTGGTTCCAGTTTCAGCCGATAATACTTGATAGAAGCCTGCATTGGAATAATTGATGATACGTTTAGTGGCACCCATGACTTTGGAGCGTTTTTCTAAAGCCCTGCTCATCAAAACCATTTGCTTGGCCACATCAAAAACAATAGAAGCCTGATTTCGGTCACAAGCTGCTCCATACACTTCGGCACTGGCTTCCCCATCTGCGTATAAGAGATAAAGAGCAATTGCAGCAGCCAGTTCAGACTTCCCATTCTTTTTGGGAATCTCTACATAAGCCATCAGGAACTGTCGATTCCCATCTTCCTTTACGATACCAAAGAGGTCACGCACAATTTGTTCCTGCCAGGGTAATAATAAGAATTTCTGTCCCGCCCAGCGCCCTTTGGTGTGGCAGAGATTCTGAATGAAGGTTACTGCCCGGTCTGCCTTTTTCTCATCATAATGAGAAGTTGGAAGCATGAAGGGAGAAGGGATATAGTGATACGTCATAAGCGCCCTCCAAGTAAATCTTCCATTTCATCTCCTGAACCCACTTCTGTATCCATTGAAGCCAGCCGTGTTCTGGTAGATGGAGTTAAACCAAACTGCTCACAGAACTTGAGCATGATTTTGAGATTAGTCTGAGAAATGGAAACTTGTGGCACTTGTTGGAGATAGCCATTGGGAGTTTTGATGATAGAGCCGTGTTTTGAAAGAAACTCTTCTGCTTCCTTCCAGCGTGCATAAGCTTGGCAGTAACCCGCAAAAGCCATCATATCCATATCAGTTAAAAGTCCCAACCCTTCTAGGACTTTGCCCATACGCTTCCATTCTTTTTTGGCATCTTCTTCAAGCCAGGAAGGGCATCTAGGAGCTTTCTTCTTAGGCTGAATTTCATTCTTTGGAAGCGGGCGCTTGCCTGGATTACCTTCTAATATTTTCAAACTAGTTGGTTTGGGCTTTCTGCCCTTTTGTGCCATGCTCTCACCTCCTTCAGTCCACAAGAAAAAAGCCCGAAGGCTTTATTTCTTATGAATCGATTTTCTCTACTTCATCAATACCATGTAATACATGGAGTTGCCTTCCATTGTCCCATTGAACAATCAAGGAACCAATATCATCCACATCCTCGACTGTTCCGAGTGTACCGATAGGCACTGCGTTCGGATCCTCCATTTTGAGAAGCCTTATGCGAGTCCCAGCAGGATAGCGCCTTTTCAGAAATTCTACAACCTTCGCATTCATCTTTGTTCTCCTTTGGGGTTCAATTTGTTCAATGCTATAATAGCTCTATTATACATATTTATCCAGTTACAAGAGATAATTATTCGAATATTTTTTGACTTTCAAGAGTGGTCTCCACAATCAATTGCTCAATCATTTGATTGATATATTTCAATTCTAGATAACCAAACTGATTGGTCTTCAATGCCCTCTTAATATGCATAAGCAGTTCCTGAAGTTGTATTTTGGAAACTGGTGATATCGATGGAAACGACTCCAATTGAACAGCAATTTTTTCAAGATAATGCTTGGTTTCTGATTCAGGAAGATTATTCGTCATGATTTTCCTTTATCGCATTTAGAATGGCTTTCCCAATAGCAAATACAACTGATACTGTCACACCGTTACCTGCTTGTTTATACAACTGAGCATCCGAATTTACCGCACAAGCTTTTTCAAATAACTCATCAGGAAAGCCTTGAAGCCTGAAGCATTCTTTAGGAGTCAATCTTCGAATCTTAACTGTTTTTCCCTTCCAGACAACAGCTCCCATTTGCCCTCCGCAAGAAAGGTTATGAGCCAATCCTTTTCCAACTCGTGCTCTTCTTGTTCTGGATCCTGGATAAGATAAATCAACTGAATCTCCAATATTCGCAACTTGATAACCTTTCTTAGTACCATTGCGAACCTTTATCCCCTCTTGCTCAGCAACTTCTAAAACTGCTGTATTCATAGCTGTTCTTTTTGTCACCCCTGATGTATAGCGAGCAGTGATACAGCGTGCTGTATTTGTTACCTTGGGAGCTGTCAAAGATTGGTCAATCATATAAAGTCCTGTTTTAGCACCTACTCCGCCTCCCTCACCAACAAGAGTCGTTGAAATGCCAGAAGTATCATAAACTCTGTAACTTTGCATGCCACCTATAAGCTGCTTAAGATGGCTGCTGCTTTCTCTGCGGACAGGTAATACTTGTCGTCTACCTCTGCTTCTAAGATGTCCGAGAGTATAGACTCGTTCTCTGTTTTGTGCGACTCCGTAATCTTTGGAATTAAAAATCTGCCATTCGAGGTCATACCCTGCTTGCCCCAGACTAGAGAGATAGTCGAGATAATCTCGTCCCCGGCTGCTTGATAAAAGTCCCTTAACATTTTCAAGGAGTATCCACTCGGGTTTATCCTTTTCTTCTTGGCTTTCGAGCAAAGCAACAAATCTAAAAAAGAGTCCACTTCGTTCACCGTATAATCCGGCTCGCTTTCCTGCGATAGACAGATTTTGACAAGGGCTTCCCGCACACCATAAATCTGCTTTTGGAAGTTGTGCTGGGTTGATGCTTGTGATATCGTCATGGAACCATTCTCCTTTCGTTTCATACATGGCTTCATATGATTTTCTTGCAAACTTATCCTTCTCGCAATAGCCAATACATTTCATTCCCGTCAACTCTAATCCACAACGAAAGCCACCGATTCCTGCAAAGAAATCCAGAAAAGTTATCGTCATTGTGCTTCCTCCATTTCATTCACAGCTTCTTCAAAAGATAAGGTCCTGCCTTCACGGATTAGTTTCACATCCGTCTTTTCTGTTGCTTCCATGTAGCGTTTGACAATAACATCCACAAACTTTTCATCCAGTTCTATGCCATAACAAATTCGACCTGTCTGATCAGCCGCAATTAAGGTAGAGCCACTGCCTAAAAATGGGTCCAGTATAAGTGTCCCTCGCATGGAAGAATTCTGAATCGGATAAGCCATAAGCTGAACAGGCTTCATAGTCGGATGCTCTTTACTGGATTTTGGACGGTCATATTCCCAAATGGTCGTCTGCTTTCTATCAGAAAACCATTGGTGTTTTCCTTTTTGTTTCCAGCCATAGAGCACAGGTTCATGTTGCCACTGGTAAGGGCTTCTACCTAATACCAGAGCATTCTTTTTCCAAACGCAACAACCGCTCAGATAAAAGCCAGCATCCTTAAAGGCCCTTCTGAAATTCAGTCCTTCTGTATCCGCATGGAAAACATAGATAGAAGCATCATCCTCCATGGACTGTTCTACATTGACAAACATGTTAAAAAGGAACTGATAAAAATCCGCATCGGACATATCATCATTTTTGATTTTTCCCGCTGTTTCTTCCACATTAACATTGTAAGGAGGGTCAGTTACGATAAGGTTGGCCTTCTTATCTCCCAGGAGAAGCTGATAAGTTTCTAGCTTTGTAGAATCACCACAAATCACTCGGTGTTTCCCAAGATGCCAGATATCTCCTTGTTTCGAGATAGTCGGTTTTGTCAGCTCCCCATCTACATCAAAGTCATCTTCTTTCACTTCCTTGTTGTGAACCTTAGAAAATAGCTGATCGATTTCTGGGGCTTCAAAACCGGTTAGGTCTAAATTGAAATCCGCATCTTGCAAGTCCACCATCAGGTCTGCGAGAAGTTCTTCATTCCACGCGCCTGTGATTTTATTTAAAGCAACATTCAGGGCCTTTACCTTATTCTCATCCTCAATTCGAACCTGAACACATTGAACTTCTTTATAGCCCAAGTCAGATAAGACGGTCAGTCGTTGATGGCCTCCAATTACAGTACCATCGAAATTAACAATAATAGGGTCAACATAACCAAACTCCACAATGGATTTCTTGATTTTTTCGTATTCCTTATCACCCTTCTTGAGTTTCTTTCGTGGGTTATAAGCCGCTGGTTTTAAAGAGTCAATGGATAAAGAGACCCATGTCATATCTTGTGTCACTTTCATACTACCTCCTTAGTAAAAACGAGATTGAATATAGCAGGCATGGCTACAAAATTTCCGCTTCGCATTGCCGTATGATAAAAAAGACTTACCGCAATGTTGGCAAGCCAATTCATAGTAAGCTGTATTTTGTTTCTGGTGTAATTCTGGATGGTCCTGCCACCAGTATCTCCGACAAGCATCTGAACAAAACTTCTTAGGTCGACCAGTTCCTTTGGGGATAAAGGTTTCTTTACAGTGAAGGCAACAAGGAAGACCACTGGCTTGGTCTTTCATCATCTTCGTGACGGCATTTCGATAGCCCAATAGTTCCGGATTTCGTTTGCAGTAATTGCGAACAGAATCCCTAGATAAACCGACTATCTTTCCAATCGATTGGTATCCCAAACCTTCAGAACGTAGCTTTCTAATCTGTTTTCTCTGAAAATCGTCCATTTTTGCCTCCTTTCTTTACTGAAATCTCTAACCTTTTAAATCATAAAACGAAATAAAAACAAGCCATAACTTCCTGTTACAGCTTGTTTTTCAGTTATTTATTTCTTCAAAAAATATACCCCTTTTACATTTTGCGAAAATGCACGTTTGAGGGGGCCACGGTCTTTTGAGAGGTGGCTCACAGAGATTTGATCCCCCCTCCTCCTACCATCAACTTAAAGAAAAGCACTTAGTTATTAAGTCAACGACACTATAAAAGTATTTTTGTCATTTTTGCTTTTTCGTAATACAGTATCCCTTTGAAAAAGAACCTCATACTCCGTTCCACTTAACTTTTCAGTCTTGATTTTGCTTACATCAATTCTCTTTACCTCTTTTTCGACCTCTAGCTTAATGACAACTTTATTCTCAATCTTCGCTTGATCTTCAGCCCAGGATTTCAACTTTGAAGCACTTAAATATCCCTCTTCGTATAGAATTGACTCGGATTGCAATTTTTGGTAAAATTCTTTACTAACAACTCTATATAAAATCTTGTAATTCTCTTGAGGAGCGTCATTAATAATTTCATCCAAACACTTAATCGTTTGTTCCGTTTGTTTTACAGCATTATCATCAGCATTAGGTATCCGCCCTAAACGAAGTAAACTATTAATGTAATTATACTGATTTCCACAGTATCTTTCAAGTGCCTCAAAATATTTTTCATCTTTAGCAGTCGTTGAAATTGGATAAGGTGTAGGCAAATCTTTTTTTTCTTCAACATATTTTTTATAATTCATTTCACTATTTTCCTAAGATTTTATCTAATGCTTAACTCATATTATACACCTTTTTAGTATCTATAAACAGGATTATGGTCCTCCGTCATAGTCTTCCTATCATGACAAGACTTACAAAGAGGTTGCCAGTTGACCTCATTCCAGAAGAGTTTTTGGTTCCCTCGATGAGGAGTGATATGATCCACTACTGTTGCAGGTGTAATCATTCCTTTCGCTCGACACCTCACGCAAAGCGGATGTGTTTTCAAGAAACAAACCCGAGCTTTATTCCAACGGGAGTCGTAACCTTTAGCCTTTGTCGACTTCACCTCAAGTGAATGAACACTTTGGTGGTCCTCGCAGTACTTAGAACCATAAGGTACGAGCTTTGGACAGTTTGGTAATTTGCAGGGCTGAGCTGGTCGTCTTGGCATGGCTTTCACCCCTCTCTATATTCTTTCACATCTTAATCATATCACAATTATTCGTGCAAAGCAGTACCGACTTAGTACCGTATTAGTACCGGGGTAGTTCCACCTTAGTACCGCACTAGTTACAGGGTAGTCTCGTCTTTTTGATTTTTACAGTTTTTACTTGACAAATTAAAAAAGTTCTATCTCACTAATAGATAGAACTCTAAAATTTATGCTTCACTTTATCCTTTGAATAGTAATAAAAAAAGCACCACTAAGGGTGCCCCACCTGAAGGTGACGTACTTAACATACGCTTAATTGCTATAATCACATTTCAGATGTTTAAACAGTGTAACAATACCTGTGATTATATTATACATCACGTGCATTACTTTTTCAAGCAAAAACTACGGTAACTTTAAAAATATATGATTTGGTATACTTCTCAATCCTATCAATTGCTTTTCATAAGAATTCCAAATTCTATTAGCAAGGATATCCGCAGCTTGTATCAAATAATCATTTTCAGAAACGCAAGATTTGGTGTGAACTATAAACTCTCCCTCTAAAATAGGTCGATGGAAAATACCATAATTAAAGTTTGTAATGCCGTGTCTCAATTCTTCTAAGATACCATCGCCAAGTCCATATAATCCATTTGTGGCAAAACCTTGCTGGTCTATATTTACAAAAAGCTCAATATCATCATTTTTATCAATCAATTCTTGATGTAGCATTTCTTTGAATAAGTTTTTTACTACTCGTTTTAATGCATAATCCTTGAATCGCTGTCTGGATTTCTTATCTATCATAATAGAGCTTTTAATCTCTGATAGTTTTACCACAACTGAAAAACTAATCTCATCCTTTAAAACCTTATAAAGTGCATTTTTATGTTTCCGTTCAACATTTGAAGCCTTCAATTCTCCACTAGCATGTGTTGATTTTTTAATTTTTGTATTTAGTGATCGGTAACGTTTTTTTGCTGAAATCTTAGCTTCATCTGAAATAAAACAAAAACCCGCATATACAAAATAATTGTGATTAGAATGAAATACTCCTGAATCATCGATAAAAATTGAAATTTTCTTCAACTATTTTTCCTCATTACATAATATCTATCTAATTATATCATAAAAACGCCTTGAATTAATAGAAAAATCACTGTGCTTCAAGCAAAACAAATAAAAAAATATGGCCTACAGCAAGCTGTAAACCATTTATTTTAGTCGGTTTATTCTGGTGTCTGCCACCCGCTTGGCTCTTATGTCCAAGATTAAATATCGGATTTAATTTTGGTGTCCGCCACCCGCTTGGCCCTTATGTCCAAGATTAATATCAGATTGACCATGAGTCGACCACTCAAATGAAAAATTCTCATTTCATCACTCGGTTAATTTTTTGTTTACCAACAAGTCAGAACCGTCACTTGTCTCATCAAAGTGATGACATGAGAATATCTCATCTAAATCATATTATACGTTAAGTAGACCTATTACGCAAATGAAAAACAATCCAAAGAACAACGAACCATGCGCTTTCCATCACGTATGCTGCCATATCTGAAATGGCTTCCTTTGTCACTGGCATAACCTGCATGCTGTAGGTTTGTTGATTATAAAGTGTCAAGAATTGAACCTTGATATGGTAGATATAAACTCCTGAAACAAATAAAGTAGATAGGATTTCAACTTCTAAGATTTTCAAGTGTAGCACCTCTTTCTGTTGATATTTCTAGTATAACTCAAAACAACTGATCAAGGATTGCTATCCTCTCAAATGTACAAAAAAATGCCTGAAATGACCTTTTCCTGTATCTCAGACATTTTTAGGGCAGAAACTTCAAATATTTCTGCCCTCTATATTTAAGCTGGAAAACGTTCTAGAATCTGGTCCAAAATTTCTTCTAGACTTTCATCTTCCGGGTACATTTCCCAACCCCTGTCGTAACTAATGACTTCCTCACCGTCTACGTCCACTCCCAATTTAAAGATTCGTCCGTTGTCTATTCCATCCTCGAAAGGTTCAGTACTTACCTTTGCTAGGTAAACCACCTTTCGATTGCGGCTTGTAAATATTCCTTCTTGCCACATGTTTCTGACTCCTTTATTTTTTTAATGGCTTTACCCCTTTTCTTTTTTGTAAGTGTATGTTACCGTACTACTCTTTATTTATCAAGTGATTAGCGAAGATTATTCAAAATTTTTTAAACTCCTATCTGGACCCGTAAAGCCCGGTCAATCCGCACCAGCCAGGCTTCTTCTCGAATGGTCATGACCTTATTTTTTAACTGAAACTTATCCACTGTAAGGACCTGTTCTGCTAGAACCAAGCTGGACCATTTGAGCCCTTTGAAAACTTTCTTAGGTAGATACACATGAGTAGGCAAGTGCTTTTTCTTTTGAACCTGCTTGGTTAGGGGAACAACCGTAACCAAATGAGAATGGTCATTAGCTTTATTATTGCTGACGACGATGGCTGGTCGAATTCCCTGTTGAATATGACTGTTTTTCTGATTTCCAAAATCTACGTAATAAATATCGCCTCGTTTGCACATATGGTTCTCCTCTAGCTAAGTAAAAAATCTTCTAACTGCTGGTTTCTAATGGCATAAATCAATCGCAGTTCCTTAATGGCTTTCTGCTTCCACCTGCTAATGGTACTGCGGCTGATATGGTACTTGACCATGAGATTGTCCCAGCTTTCTGATACAATGACTAAATCCGTCACAAATTCCGCCAAATCATCTGGAAGCTGACTGACAGCTACTTTAAAAAAATGCAATTCCTGAACTAAACGACAGTAGCGCTTTGACAAATATTGATAAAGTTCCCGATTGGCTTTCTCCGTTTCTTCCTTGTAGGATAAAGCAATGACTTCACTTCGATAGGGGTTCTTACTAGTTTGCACCTTTGGTTCATCAGACCGACCATAGACCATGGTGTCAAGCATCTCGTTTTCTGAGATGCCGACAAACTTTTCCAACTGGCTGCGTAAGAGCTTCATCTCCTTTTCCATGTTCTTGTAATCATAGAAAAGGCTCTCTATTTTATCCATCCGCTTCCTCCTCTCTCAATTCATATTTGACGGCATCAATCAGGGATTGCTGAGAGATGTCCTTTTCTTTCAATCGTTTCATGACTTGTTCGTCCATTGTGCTCTTTGTAATGATGTGGTGAACAACCACCGTTTCTTTCTGCCCCTGACGCCAGAGCCTAGCATTGAGCTGTTGGTACAATTCCAAGGACCAAGTTAAACCAAACCAACAAATGGTATGGCCGCCGGCTTGAAGATTAAGCCCATGACCGCTGCTTGCTGGGTGAATCAAGCCAAGGGGAATCTTTCCCTTGTTCCATTCCTCAATATTCTGATTGCTTTGAATCACTCTAGCTTCTGGAAAGCGTTCCTTGATGCGTTTCAAATCATGCTGGAACCAATAAGCGACTAACAAAGGCCGGCCATTCATACTCTCCACCATTTCTTCAAGAGCCACTAACTTCTGTTCATGCAAGAGTACCGCCTTTCCATTCTCATCATAAACCATGCCATTAGCCATCTGCAGTAATTTATTCGAAAGGCTGGCACTGTTTACGGCATCAAGTACCTGCCCCTTGAGAGAAACCATCATCTCTGTTTTAAACTCCTTATAAACTGCAAATTCTGGCTCCGACATCTCAACTAGAACTTCATTGTTCACTCGTTCTGGCATATTGAGATAATCCACTGCCTTCATAGAAATCGTCATATCCGCTATCTTGTCATAGATGTCTTCTTCTGCGCCATCCTTTGGCTTATAAGAAAAGATAACCTGACCGTTTCGTTTGTCGGGGTCAAAATACTGATTGCGAAAAGCTGTGATGAAGCGTCCCAGGCGCTGTCCGCCATCTAAAATGCCAATCTCAGAAAATAGGTCCATGATGTTTCCAGGAGTTCCCGTCAGCCCAACCATGCGCTTGATTCTAAATCGAACTTTCCTAAGAGCCTTGAAGCGTTTAGCCTGATAAGACTTAAAGCTAGAGAGTTCATCAATCACCACCATATCAAAATCAAAGAGTTGATTCTGAATCAACCAGACAACATTTTCTCGGTTAATGGTATAGATAAAGGCTGCACGTGATAAAGCTGCTCTCCGTTCTGATTCACTGCCAATGGCAATGGAAATATCTAGCCCCTTTAAATGTTCCCACTTATCCAGCTCACTCTTCCAAGTATGACTGGCTACTCGAAGCGGGGCAATGACCAAGACTTTTCTGACCTCAAATGAATCCAATATCAAATTCCACAATGCCGTTAAGGTAATCACGGTCTTTCCCAATCCCATATCAAGAATCAAACAAGCTGTCTCATGCTCCTCAATGAATCGAGTCGCCACCTCTTGATAAGGATGTGCCTTGTATGTCATCCAGTATTTCTCCAATCTTTCTTTTATCGTCCAATACATAAACTAGAAAACCTAGCTTTCTTAACTGTTCCATACGCCTGGCCTGAATTCTTCTCGGCCTTTCTCCTGGGGCTTTTAACTCCACAAAACCAAGCCGGCCTTGAGGTAAAACCACAATGCGATCAGGTACTCCCACCAAACCAGGTGAGACAAACTTCATGGCAAGGCCACCTCGCTTTTTACTTTCTACTCTCAATTTTTCTTCAATTTCTTGTTCTCGCATCTTTCTTCTCCCAGAGTTTCCAATAAGGGTTGCCAAAAGGGTTCAAACTCCTTACGCGTGTACGGGTGCCCATTACCCCTATTTTACTAGTAGTAACACTACTCTCTTAGAGAAAATAGGCAACTAAGGAAACTCGTACTAGAGAAACCACTATTGGCAACGGCTTTGAGAGGTTTCCCATTCGGTTGCTGGAAGGTGAAATCGAAAACCTTTGGAAACCAACTAAGGCTTTCCAAGTTGCCTTACGGAACCCGGACAAAAGCGCGCTGAGTGCCATACAGGGAAAATTTCATCTTACCAGTCGTGTTTCCAGTGTACTTATTCCAGCCACCGATTTTATTTAGAATCCCTTCAATTTCATAGGAATCAGCCTTTTTGATATTCTGCCGTTCCTTGCCAAAGCACTCACACCAAATTTCCATAATGCAGACCCGCTCACGTTGCTCAGTTCCCTTCAAAGTCTGACTGCCAAAGTCGCTCCCAGCCAAGAAAGTCCGGCGCTCATATAAGTCCATCTTGGACCAGTTATCTGGCAATAAAGTATCCAGATACTCAGCCACAATGCCTTCTCGGTCATCCGATTCCATCGCTTCCTGTCGCTCTTTATTCGCTTCATTTTCTGCTTTTCCTTTTAGAAACAATTCCTCTCCTGCTTCATAATAGACCTTGGCTTCTGCCCACAATTGGTCTACATCGACTAGCTCCCAAGGCTTTAACTGACTGGCATCGGACACTCGAATCGGCCAAAAGCGACGGTTCCCAGTCACGTCTCGCAAGAAGCCACCTTCTGAATTGGTTGAACCCACAATAATACAAGTGCGTGGGTGACTTTCGACATTCACCCCATAGGCTTGACGGAACTTATCATCCTGGCGAGATATAAAGGATTTGACAGTCTCCACATCTGTTTTTCGGATTCCAGTCATCTCGGAAATCTCAAGAATCCAATAGCCTTGCAGCTTTTCTGCTGCAGTCTTATCCCGCATGTCTGAAATCGCCAGAGAATCCGAGAACCAATCTTTGCCTAGCTTGAGAAAGAAGGTTGATTTTCCTATCCCCTGCGGTCCATTTAGTACAAGAATAGAATCAAATTTAATTCCTGGTTCGTAAATTCTTGCTATCGCAGCCACCATGGTTTTTCTCATGACTGCTCGTGTATAAGCTGTGTCCTTTGCACCAAGGTAAACGATAAGGAGCGAATCAATACGCTCAACCCCATCCCAAACCAAAGGTTCTAGGTATTCCTTAATGGGATGGTAGATCCGGTAAGAAGTCACCACAGCTAAAAGAGCATCCTTGAACTTGGTTGGTGACCAAATACCATAGACACGCTCAAAGTAGAGTTTGGCATTAGCTAAGTCCGAATCATTCCAGCCTGGGCGTGACCGTCTCCAAGGGAGCTCACCAATCACATCAATGACATTCTTGAATTCATTGTAGACAATATTTTGAAGGTTAGGGTCAAAGTGGAGAATGGTCGCAATGTTGGATAAGGTATCCTTAACACGGCCAGTCTTATCCAGCTCTAAGCTCGCCTGCCAATTCTCCGTATCAGCGAATTCCAAAGTCGCATCTGCTAAGCGCTCTTTTGCCAGTGTTTCCCTGGTCGCATCATCTTTTAGGACATAATCCTGCATAGCCTTATAAGACGGTTGCTTAGCTGAGTCTTTCTTTTCCTCATCATCCTGATCACCAAAGAGATGGAGGCGAACCAGGTCAAAAGCCGATAAAAGCCTGTGACCATAAGGGTCGGTCGCATGGTGGCTATAAGCAAATTTGTCATCATAAAGAACAACCCCAGCACTGGTTGTGGCATGAATATAATCAAAACGACCTGGAATGCTGGAAGGTTTGTAAACATCTCCTAGAAATTTTTCAATTGCTTCTGTAATGGTGTAGGTTCGGTTAAAAGCCCCAATCAAGCCAGATTTTCCCAATGGATCTGCTTGTTTGGCAATGGCTCGCTCCAGCAGTTTGTTCTGCCGGCTGGATACTGGCCACTCAGTCGTATCTTTCCAGTTTTGATAGCGTGCTAAAACCGTATCTGGATTGAGGAAGTCACCCTCTAATTTTTTGAAGACAAACTCTCCGTCTTGCGAGGTTGAAGGCCAATACATGAGTCGACTCGGTTCATAGGTCGTATCATCAAACAACTCCATACCAATGCCTTCAGCTACTTTTCTGGCAACAGCCTGGTATTCCTCAGCCGATACTTCCCGAGATAAGGGGAGTATCAAACGCAGCCTCGGATGCTCTTTGGTATGTTTATGCGTTGAATAGAAATAGGCAAAAAAAGAAAAGAATAGTTCTACTTCATCTATAATGCCTGGTGTCGCAAAGTCCATATCCAGAGTCAAAGCCGAGCGAGACAACACCGCATCTTTCTTTCGTATTCCTTTGGCTAGCTTTCCTAAAACAAAGCCACCGACATCTTTAATATTATCTTGCTTTGATTTAGCAAATTTCTTATATTCCGCTACCGTTTCAGCCGTTCGAATAGTTGTTGAAATGCGGGCTTCAAACTGCTCCAAGCTATAACTGGTTTGTGTCCAAATCTTATCGGTTCGTTTGTTTCCTAATGAAATGGCAAGTTCCATTCGTTCCTCCTTAATCTTTCTTATAAAATTCACAGGCATAGCCGTCTGCTCGTAAAGGCAGACCTTCGGCCCAGTCTGGCTTTGTGGCAAGTAGCTGGCAGACTTTTGCCACACTCTCTTCTCTCACTTCTACCACCGCTTCATCATGCACATGAAGAACAATAGCTAATCCCTTTTGCTTGAGCTGTATCATGCCATAGGCCAATAAATCTCGGGCGATACCCTGAACAATATTTTCCACTAACTTTGGTCCATAGGTCTCAAGCCTTGTCCATTTCTTACTCTCTCCAATCCCTTCATAGGTCAAGCCGGGCTTGCCGAATGCGTTCATTCCCATGCGAGGTTTAACATAGGCTAATTTACGACCTGAAGGCAACGTAATAAAGAGCATTCCCGATTGATAACTAATGACTAGATTCTTAATCTTCTTCGGTTCTCTTGTTTCGTATACCTGCTTTGCGACCTTATCTATCTCCCACCAAAAAGTGACAATATGTGGATTGGCTGACCGCCACTGATTGACGAGCGGCTGCAACTCCTCTTCTTCCAGTCCCATATCCAGTGCTCCCATAGCGGTTAAAGCACCAACTGAACCACCATAGCCAAGAGCCAGTTCTGCAATCTTACCTTTTTGACGAAGATGGCTATTGGCCCCATGCTTTTCAACTGGTACTCCAAACATAGAAGATGCGGAAGCGCAATAGATATCCCCACCCTGTTCAAAGACTTCTAACCGCCAAGATTCCCCAGACAGCCAAGCCAGCACTCGGGCTTCAATCGCCGCAAAGTCAGCAACGATAAACTGATGACCTGCTTTGGGGACAAAGGCAGTCCGAATAAGTTCAGAAAGAACACCTGGGACATTGTCATAGAGAGTATCCAAGGTTTCAAACCTCCCTTCTTTCACAAGGGTTCTGGCAAGGGACAAATCCTTGAGTTTGTTCTGAGGAAGATTCTGCACCTGAACCAATCGTCCAGCCCAGCGGCCAGTGCGATTCGCTCCATAAAATTGCAAAAGTCCATGTACCCGGCCGTCTGAGCAAACACAGCGTTCGATAGCCTGGTATTTTTTGACGGAGGTCTTGGACATCAAGAGACGCAGTTTTAACATCTCAAGAACCTCTCCATCTGCTTCTTTGAGATGCTTTGTCACCTCCTTCTTTCCCAGCGAATCCATAAAGACCCCCTGTTCTTCCAGCCAGCCTTTTAGTTGAGAGACAGAGTTGGGATTTTCTAGGCCACTTAGCTCATAGGCACGCTTCGTCACTTGCTCCTTATAAGAGAGGTCACAAAGAATGGCCTGTTCAACCAACTGCTGGTCTACCTCTATTCCTCGGTCATTGATTTCTTGATCCAGCTGATAGAAAAACTGCTCACTCTCAAGCAAGGGATAGTTTCTTAAACGAACTCGAATGGCTTGTTCCACCTCTACATCTCGCTTGCAATAGCTTTTAAACAGTTCCCAGTCCTCAAGCGCGTGATGGGGAAAGTTTCGCACGCGCATACCATTGGCTTTCGTTGCTTTACAGGGCAGACAGAAATACCGAATCAGCCTGTTTCCCTCTTTCATCTTTTGTTCTTCTATGTTGAGAACTCGTCCCACTCCTTCAAGGGATAATGGTAGGCCTAGACTTGCTGCAAGCACTGCCGTACAGGACCAGGAATTAGCTGAAAGATGCTCTCCTAGAAGCTTGGAAAGACAGACCCTCTCAAAGTTGGCGTTGAAGGCCGTTTTTATAATGGCATCATCTAATAGAGCTAAACGAATCTCTTCAGGAATCTGCTCTCCCTGAGCTAAGTCTACCACCTGCGTTTCTTTCTCGTCCTCTTTATAGGCAAAGAGCAAAATCTCAAAGGCTAGGCTATCCACATAGCGATAGACTCCGCATTTTGTTAAGTCTACATCTGAATAAGTTTCAATATCAATGCTTAGAGTTTTCATCCGTCCTCCAATAGGTAAAGAGGTGGAGACCCACCTCAAGCTAGAAAGTCGTCATCATCAACGGTACCGAATTCATCTTCGGCTCGAACTCGGCCACCCAGTGGTTCTCCGTCTTTCAATTTTTGAATGTTTCCAAGGCCAGCTGCCACCCCACGATTGCCATTGGAGTTAAAGCCATAAAAGGTCACAGAAACCCGACCGTAACAACCTGAATAGACTTCCGCCTGATCAAGAATCGGCTGCACCTGCTGGTCTACGACCTGCGGCTTTTGTTTTGAATTACAGTTAATGAAATAACTATTGGCATAGGCCTCATCATCTGGCCGATCAATATCTCCATCTCGGAGTGGAAGTTTCAGATTGGCTGGAATCTTCCCACCAAATTTTGAAATGGCTTCTTGTTTAGCCTGCTCTACGGCTTGTTGGATTTTCTGAATCGTGGCCTTATCGCTCTTTGGAATAATAACTGATACAGAATATTTCGGTTCTGAACCATTGATAGATTGCGGCTCCCATACATTCGCATAGGATAGACGTCCAGGGACGATTACTTTTGTTTCTTTTGACATATTAGCTTCCTCCAAATTCAGCTGCTGCTGGAATATATTCTTTTCGTTTATCACTTTCAGGAACAAGGGTCAGCTTGCCTTGAGGTTTGCGGACCAAATGCCCTAACACTCGGTTAAATTCTTTCTTGCCCATCCGTTTCTCCAGTTCAGTCAGAGAAACCAGACTTTGTTTATAGATATCCGTGAAGCCTTCTGCTTCCGCAAGTTTGGCTACCTCATCCTCGTCGGTAAACTGACGGATAGACCGGCCTTCGACCAGTTTAAACCCTTCCCATGATTTATGAGATTCAATAGCTACCTTGGTCGCAAAGTCTTTTACCTCTGTCGCCCATTTGACCAGATCATCCACATGAAGAAGAATTTCTTCAATCTCTCCATCCGTCAAAAGATGAGGGGAAGCCAACTGGAATTGTTCAAGCTCTTTATGATAGTCCATTCGTGCCCGAAGAACAGCATTACAAGGTGAGAACTGACACCAAGGACCATAGGTGACCTCTCCTTCTCCTTTAAAGGCCAGTTCAGCCTTAGGTTTCAGATCCGTCTCAGCCCACTCTAGCAAATCTTCTCGTTGTAAAATAGCCGTTGAGATATTCCCTTTTCGTGGCTGAAAAATGGTCATCTTGACTTCTTCAATATCATAGAGAGCATCGTAGAACTCCAAGGCTCCCAAGGCATAGAGCTTCATCTGCGGGTTGTTCTCGGCTTCGACCAGCACCCCTTTGCCATACTTGAAGTCCACAACATGCAGGGTGCTGTCTACCACAATGACACAGTCAGCCGTCCCAAATCCTTCTGGAACATAGCGAGAAAAGTTAACTTTCTGCTCAATGAGAACAATTGGATCACTGGTACCTAGTTTCAGTTGTTCAAACTCATCTATGATGAAGGCAACATAATCTTCCGTGGCTTGTTCCATCTCAAGCGTCAACTCACCTTCCGGTTCTTCTGCTTCTATCCGAAGTGCACTTTTCAGCTTATACTCAGCTAGAGCATGGGCCAGTGTCCCCTCTTCTGCTGCAAGATTAGTCTTGTGTTCAAAGAACTCCTCTAAGCGAGCAAGAGGCGGTACAGTCAGCCAGCGGTGGCTGGAGGATGCTGATAATAGTGCGTGTTGTTTTCCCGCCATATTAGAGTCCTTTCGCATCTTCAAGAAGAGAAGAATAACGCTTCTCTTCTACCGCAGAGAGCTTATTTGCTCCATACTTTTGAAGGAGTTCCCGCACTTGTTCTGTCTTGCCTGCCCGAGATTTTTCAGCCAGAACTTTGCGGATATCTTCAATGGAGATAGTTGGTGATGAAACCTTTTCAGTTTTTTTAACAGGTGCTTCATCCATTAAGTCGACTGCACCACACAGTTCTTCCAAACTATCTGCCAGGATTCGCAAATTGGAGACAACGGTTTCTAATTTTTTCATTTGTGCCATATCTTTTCCTTTCTTATTCTAAGAACATACTTGGAAACTTCGACCAAACAGAGTCTTTAGCCGACGTCGCTTTTGGATTTTTTTCTCCTGCGTAGCGGACTTTGTGGCCACTGCATTGGAGTGCAAACAAGGATTCTACTCGGTCATCAATTTCCATGGTATGTGGGTTAATAGGTTTACCATTCTCGTGGAATAATCGAAAAGGTTTCCCAAGCTCTTTCGCCGTTTCAATCTCATACTTCATACCTTGAGAGATATTGGGACCATAGACCCAAATCTCATCGCACCGCTTTAAAAGCTCCTGCCCCATGGTTAGCCCTTGAATTCGCTCTTCAGGATTTCGGTCATTTAAGAACTGTGTCAAAAGTAAATGCGGAGCGACTGGCACATAACCTGCCTTAGCAGCTTGCTTAGAATAGGCAATGGCCTTCTTTTCGTTTTCTGCAACATTCCCTCGGTAGGGTGAACATATAAATACTGTTTTCATTCGGAAAAATCCGTCCTTCATCAATTTTTTGGAGTTACTGGTGATGGCCATCTCCGACTCACAAGACTAGTATAAAACCATTTGGCGAAAGTCAACAGAGCAAAAAATGAGTAGTTTTTAACCTAGAAATGTTAGATTATAAAAAATAAATTATTAACGAAGCCTGTCAGAACAAAAAAAGAACTACCCAAAAAATGAGTAGTTCTTAATATTTTTTTAAATTGTTTTCAATTTCATTGACTCTAACTTATCGTTTACCTCTTCAAGAGAAAGATGAAAACATTGACGTAGAATCATCTTAAATGCGCTATGGTGAGGAACCATATTATTAAATTGACAATTACTCTTATCAATCAAATCAAAACTAAAATCTGGATACAACTTCAATGCAATACAAACTGCAACAATATTTTCTAATTTGTTGACATATTCGTGCTGTGTTTCCATCCGCTGGAGAGTTGAGATGCTAATACCACTATATTCCTCTAACTGTTCCCGAGTGCAGTTTTTCCTTTTTCGATGTGCAACCATCGTACCACAGAAATTACTTGGAAGGGAACCAATGATTCTAGCAATTTCTTGATAAATTGCTCCACCGTACTCCGGAACAATACTATCATCAATCAGATGCTCCGAAAAGTCTAGTTCGATTTTTAATTCTGGGTAGTTACCACGATACAAAATGTAATCATTAAAATCCTTAGAGCTAATTTTTTCACAACTGTCATATTGAATATCAAAAATCAGGCAGCATTCATCCATGTGAGAGTATGCATAGTCAGTCATTTGATAAACTCCATATTCTACCATACGAACATACTTCTCAGAGTTTATGCAAAAATGAGAATCTACATAAACATATTTTCCCGAATCCATTAGCTCTCTAAAACGTTCATTCTTGAAGTTCAAAAAACAAGCATTGTTAAAAGAGATGGTAAAGGTTTGATTGTTCTGAATCGCATCCGCTTCACAGGTATAGCTCTTGATGTATTCATGCCCCACATACTTGTAGATGCCTTCAAATTCGGTATAACCAAGTTGCATCATGCGAATCTTAACAGCCCATCGAGACACTTGAAAGAATTGAGCTAAATCATCAATCACCTGTTCAAACATAGTGATCCGTTCATCTTCATCAAAAACTAATGAATATTTGAGAAACAGTTCTTGGACCATCATTTTCGTGGTTTTTCTAGGCATCAAAATCCTCGCCGCAATGCCATTAGCCTGCCACTCCATCCAGTCATAAGTACTCCATTTATCTTCTTTGATAGCTGAGCGATTTAAACGACTAGAAATTTTGGTATCTTTCGCTCCTAATAAACTCTTGTATTCATTGTGAGTACGATGCAGAAGCCAGTGAACACATTCATGAATAATGGTATTATTAAAACTTCCCTGATTCCGAAGTCCTTTTACCTGAGGGTCAACAAGAGCAGTTCCGGCCTTCACAGTACGTTCTTTTTCTTGATCTCCATCAAAGAAAGTCACAAGACTATCTTTAAAAACCATCTCACCAAAAATAGAGCCATCTGAGGAAAGAGTACCTTCTTCAACCTCAACTCCAATATTCCCTGCAAAATCATAGATGGGCAGTGCCATAGGAGCTTGCAACATTTCTGGATAATATTGTTCTAAAATGTCTTCAGCAATTTTATCCATATTCTTCGCGCTAACATAGGGCACAAATTCTTTTGAAAAATATGGAGTAGGGCCCTTCTCACTTGAAGGAACATAAGGCTTGATCTTTAAAACAGAGAATTGATGAAGACCATCAGCCAATAAATACTTCACTTTTACTGAAAGCCAAATTTCAGCACTTTCTTTTTCATAGCCAAATTGGCTATGACCTCCAATATTTAAAAAACCAATTACAAGTAAATCCGAAACAATAAAATCTCCACTTTTATTACTTGAATGGAAACTCTTTATAGAGAAGTCATCTAGTTTGGTAAACTTGGTGTCATCAATTAAATACGAGGATAGATTTAAGGATTCTCTAGAGTTATAAACATACGAATTAATCTTAGCAAAAAGCTCATTATAAAATGTATTTTGGAATAAAGTTTTAAATGACATAACAATCTCCCTTTTTAATAAATTTTCTACAAATTTGAGTTGTAGTTCCATATAAATCACAAAAGAAATTTCTTAATCCGTTTTTCAATATATTCAGTATATCAAAAAATACATTATTTCTTAAGTTTTATAGGATGATATTATATATACTTCCTTTTAAACTCATAGTAAACGAAACTCAGATAAAATATTTTTTGATAAAAATGATTGAAAACTAAATTTCTTTTTGATACAATGATGTTGTTTTATAAAACAACACAGGAGTATTATATCATGTTTTCGGGAAAAAGACTAAAACAAAAACGTATAGAAAAAGGAATGACGCAAGCTGAAATAGCAGATATCATCCGTATAAATCGCTCATCATACAACAGTTGGGAATCTGGACGAGCAAAACCTAACCAAAAAAATCTCTCAGCTCTTGCTTCTATCCTTGGGGTCTCAGATACTTATTTTGAGTCTGAATATGACATTATGAATCATTATCTTCAACTGAACCCTATGAATCAACAAAAAGCTGACACATATGTCGAAGACTTGCTACAGTCACAGGAACAAAAGAAAACTATTCAGCTTTTTGCTGTTAAGGTATTGTCGGATATTGCTCTCTCAGCCGGTGCAGGTGAAGCATTCTTTGATGAACAAGAAACTGAAACCGTCTTTTCAGATGAGGAACAATACGGATATGATGTCGCTGCCTGGATACAGGGGGATTCAATGAAACCTGTCTACGAAGATGGAGAAATTGCGTTAATTCGAGCAACTGGCTTTGACTATGATGGGGCAGTTTATGCTCTTTCCTGGAATGAGTCTATTTATATAAAACGACTATATCGGGAAGAAAATGGTTTTAGGATGGTTTCATTAAATAAAAAGTATTCAGATCGTTTTATCCCATTTGAGGACGAACCAAGAATTGTTGGCTTGGTTGTTGGGCATTTTATGCCTGTGATCGGAGGATAACTATGGTCAAAAAACATACAGATATGATTTATCTAAGTGATAATCGAATTTATATTTCTTTGACTTTATTTGAATATGATATTACCAATTACCTAGATATTCTAATTGCAAAATTGGAAAGTATGAAATCGAGGTAAATTATGGCTTATATTGACTATTCAAAAGAACCTCATTCTGACATAGCTTTCTTTGATATAAAATCATTCTATGCTTCCGTTGAGTGTATTGACAGAGGTTTAAACCCACTAACTACTTCACTCTGTGTTATGAGTCGAGCGGATAATTCTGAAGGACTTATTTTAGCTTCGTCACCTATGTTTAAAAAAGTATTTGGAAAATCCAATGTAGGTCGTTCTTATGATTTACCATTTGATATTAAAACTAGGCAATTTAATTATCTGAATGCTAAGCAGAAAGGAATTAAAATCTCATACGACTATATCTTTTATATTGAACATTGGGCAAAGAGAACCTTAATTGTTCCGCCTAGAATGGATTTATACATAAAGAAAAACATTAATATACAAAATATCCTTCAAAATTATGCCAGTCACAAAGATATACTACCTTATTCAATTGACGAAGGATTTATCGACTTGACATCCTCACTCAATTACTTTATTCCTGGAAATACATTAACTCGGAGAGAAAAACTGGATAATATTTCAGCAAAAATTCAGCACGATATTTGGAGAGAAACAAGTCTCTATTCGACTGTTGGCATGAGCAATGCTAATCCTCTACTTGCAAAACTAGCATTGGATAACGAAGCAAAAAAGACTCGAACTATGAGAGCAAATTGGTCTTATGAAGATGTCGAAACAAAAGTCTGGTCTATTCCCAAAATGACTGATTTCTGGGGGATTGGTTCAAGAACAGAAAAAAGATTGATCAAATTAGGCATTACTTCAATCAAAGAATTGGCGAATTGTGATCCTGCCATTTTAAAAAAAGAATTCGGTGTTATCGGACTTCAGCATTGGTTTCACGCAAATGGAGTTGATGAAAGTAATGTTCATATAGCGTATAAGCCAAAATCTAAGGGGCTTGGAAATTCACAAGTTCTACCAAAGGATTATATACAACAACGTGATATAGAGATTGTCTTAAGCGAGATGGCTGAACAAGTATCAATTAGGTTACGAAAGACTCATAAAAAAGCTAGCACTGTTTCTATATTTGTGGGATATTCTCGTATCGAAAATAAAAAACCAATTAGCACTCAGCGAAAAATAGAGCCAACTAATAACACAAAAATACTAACAGAAACGGTCCTATCTCTCTTTCGTAGTAAATACTCAAGAGGGGCAGTTAGACAAATTGGGGTGAGATATGATGATTTTGTGGATGAATCATTTAGCCTACTTTCACTATTCGATGATTATGAGAGTATTGAAAAAGAAGACAAACTTCAACAATCCATTGATAGTATTCGAAACGAATTTGGATTCCTAGCAATCCAAAAAGCTACTTCTCTTCTAGAAAGCTCTCGAAGCATTGCTCGTAGTAAATTAATTGGTGGCCACTCTGCTGGTGGATTGGAGGGATTAAAATGATTGACCGCTCTTATTTACCCTTTCCAGATGCCCGACAATATCATGATAGAAAAATGGCAAAATGGATGGGATTTTTCTTGTCTGAACATACTTCTGCCTTGAAAGAGGATAGCAACAAGGCTTCTTTCAAGTTCGAATTGTCTTTTGAAGAAAAATTACTTTTATTGAACCAGCTTTATGTAAATCAACTAACTAGTTGTATCCGCAGCAAATACTTAGAACAAACTATATCTTATTTTGGTACTGTCTCAACAGTTAATAATGAAAGAATACTCTTAAAGAGCACGGAAGGGTATGTACCTCTAAAATTAGCTGATATACTTACTATAGAATTAGTTGAGGAATTTGAGAATGAAACAGCTTGAATCTAATAGAAACGAATTGCAGATGGATTACTTCAGTGAAAGCTACAGAAAATTTGAAACTGACTTTTATCGCTATTCTGCTTTAAATACTCCGCTTACTTTTCTTACTGATGACATCATGCTAACCATGGCAAAATCCATGAAGAATTTTTTTAAGTTAAATAAAGAGAATTCAATAGACAATCGAGATCATTACTTTGTATTTAATATAGAAACAATAAATGATGGAAGGTTAATCAGGAAGTATAGTTATCAAAAAACAGTAACACATATAAAATAGCTCAGCACAATTATTGTGCTGAGCTGTTATATTATCAAAATATAAAATGTGAACTATTTACTGAATACAAAATTTGCAATTCGTTCTGCAGCTTTCTCTGTGGCTTTATCAATATCATTTTTCGTCCAAGTATCACTATCATAGTTTACAAGTGAATGAGCAATTGAAAACCTGCTGCCAATGTAGCCTCGGCCACTCGTTATATTATTCTCCTTTTTAGTTCTAAACCATGCATCCCCTATACCTCTATTAATAACCGATTCGAGAAGAATCTTATTTCCGAGTTTTTCAGCATATTCTTGAAATTCTTCTTGGCTAGAAAAACCAGCATCCGCCATTATGTTTTCCCTGTTTAAACCACTTTGAGGCATAATATGTTCAATATCAATACCGCCCTCAAGATTATATTCTTTGCCCTGTTCAAGAGCGTAAAGATACTCATTCACATAAAGAATCGAATTCGGAACCCCACTTTCGGATAGAGTCTGTCTGATGCTATTATAATCAAAATTATTTTCAATATGGTCTTTTATATTAGAAATTAAGTTTTGAGTAGAAATTGTTGTAACTTGACTATACTTCAAATTTATTTCTTCAAGAAACCCTTTAAACAGTCTATGGCTATACGAGAGTTCTGAAAGTTCAATGAGAAGTCCAAGTTTTAACAACTCTTCAAGATAGCTGATATCATTTCGATAAAATAAGTAACTACTAACAAACGGCTTCAAATTGCCATTGAGTCTGCTAATAACTTGACCTAGCATAGATTCAGAAAAAATATCAAAGTTTGTTAGTATTTTTTCTAGCTCACTAGTGAATAATGTATCTCGATTTAAAAGCTCCTTATTCTTAGCAAAGAAAGCACGAATCCCAGGATTTCTTCGATCAGAACCATTTTGTTCAGAAAGTTTCACAAAGATATAATGAGTAATAAGTGTATTTAAGTCCAGCCGTGATACATCCGTTCTAGCAACAATATTTTGCCAATTACTTTCAAAAATTTTTCTATCTTTTGCGTTCGCGGTGGTTTTAGACACAATTACTTCAATTGGTGTCAAAGGAACTCCTGTACCATTCAAGGAGTTAAAGATGTTTATAGCCTGATCAGTATTATAGCTAGTAATCGTAATTACCTGACAGCTGTTAATAAAATGATTTGCAAAATTTATACAACTAAGTACACTAAGATTACTACACCAGTTATAAAAATAACGGAAATTTTTGAAAAAATTGGTATACCTATTATCTTTCTGTCGACGATATATTTGGAAAGCGGAATTCTTGATACTATCAAAATCGTTCCCAAGAAGTACAACATTCATATCATTTGCATACTTCTCAGAAATCGAATCGTTAAAATATTTAATCTTATCCTTAGTAGGGAAATAAACTCCCTCAACAAAATCATCCTTTTCATCTTCAGATAAATTGAACAACATAACTGAAATCTGTTCCTTAAGTCCGTTCAACCGCTTGATGATTCTTTTTCCATCGGCATCCGTTGATGGTTGGACAATTAGCTCATTCTCTATTTTCAAAAGCAATGCCTTTAATAACAGCATAAACGTTGTAGTTCTTTGTTGACCATCAATCAGGGCAACCTCATGCTCCTCACCTGACTCTTGAGCGATTAGTATCGCTCCAAAAAAATAATTATCTTGAACAGAATCATCAAAATTTTCCATATGTACATTAATATCTTCAATCAGCTGTTCACATTGTGCCACCTGCCAAGCATATGGACGTTGATAGGTCGGAATATAAAATTCTGACTTTGTGAAATACTCCTTTATTGTTTGTAAATTGGGCTGAATGTCATTTCTCATACCACTATCTCCTAAAACTTCTTAGTTGAAGCTATTATACCACGAAACTGTTACCAATCAAACTGAAATTGAGTTCTATTTAAAAAATCCAAACTCTACAATTAGCTAAAGTAATACCATTTTTAGTAATCGATTATACTTTAATTGATAGTTTTTATAACACACATAAAATATAAAAAAGGTAGAGCCAAAATCAACTCTACCATAAACCTAGTAAGAATCAACTTTCTTTGCGATAAGGTTTAAGAACCTCATAGCCTTTCAACTCAAAGACAAAGGCTCTATCCTCAGCAATGTATATACCTGGTACTTTATAGCGTTTCCCACTCTCCCAGTCTGGCATAATTGTCAAGATGGCTTCTTTCAGATTCTTATTCATCATCTGAACCACACCTTTTCTAATCTTTTTTGACTTGCAGAACTCATAAGACCCCTTGGTATTAGCATGGCATACCTGAATCCCCATGACTTTTGTGTCTTTGTTAAATGCCACAATGACATGACTAGGATAGTTCAGCTCAGCAGCTATGGCCTTGCTGAATGTTACGAAATTCTTATTGACAGTCATGCTGTAATCACTAGCAGTTTTCTCAATGGTAATAACTTGTAAATCGTAGTCTGAAAATCTCATGGCTTTTCTCCTTTAAATACAGTTTGAATCTCATTCTTCTTCCAAGAAGAATCGAGTACAATAAAATCCTTCAATATACCTGACTTCACCCTTTTTACATAGAGTTTTGGCACAAGAGCTACTTTTGCAGATTTCGTTCTTCTTCTCGGTTGAGAGAGCAGCTCTTGAACCAAACTCCAGTCAGAGTCAGATATAATTGAAGGAATTCCATTTCTCAGTCGGTATTTCGGACGCTCACCATTATTCTTCTGCGTCTTATGACTAAAGCAGTCTACCGTATAGGTCTTCTGCATGATAATCTCACCCTTATACTTCTCATTCCTAAGGATGTTATTAACAGCAAGGGTAGACCAGTTTTCAAGTCCAGTGACCGTTGGAATATGATGTTCCATTAACGCATCAGCAATCTCACGAGCAGTCCTACCATTCATATAGGAATCATAGATATACCTTACTACCTTGGCTTCTGAATCATCAATTACGATTTGACCATATTTGTCCTTAGTATAGCCAAGCAGATTATGCGTTGGAATAATAGGGATACCACGTTTGAAACGCTCAATTATCGACCAAGTAATAGAAGCACTTTTCTGTTCACTCTCTCCCTGAGCTACTATGGACATGACACCTAAAACGAGCTCACCTTTGGTATCCAGTGTGTTTAGATTAATATCTTCTATTAAAATACCCACTGGATGAGGTAAAGCTTTCAGCTCCCGGTAAATACTAATGAAATCCAGCTGGTTCCGAGCAAAGCGACTGATACTCTTGACCAGTATCAAATCAATTTTCCCTTGCCTACAGTCTTCCAACATTTTCTGAAACTGTTCACGTTTCTTGATGGTAGTCCCAGATGCACCTTGATCAGCATAAACACCAGCTAACTCCCAATTGGGAGTGTTTTGAATCCGTTCCAAGTAAGTTTGTTTTTGCAGTTCAAAACTGCCTGATTGGGATTCATCAAATGTGCTCACCCGACAATACGCTGCAACACGAGTCTTATGCTGACCCAAGCTAGCGTTCTGCACGACTGCAGGAATCACCTCTACGATTCTCTCAGATTCAAAGGCATTACGAATACGCTCTTGCTTCTTCGTTAATTTCTTAGAACTCCTTTTGACCATTTTTCCTCCTTTCCAGAAATCTACATCTTTATTATAAGAAAAGAGAAAGCTGAACAAAAGACATTAACAAAATTGTAATAAAAGAACTTGCAAATACTACAATCAAATATCCTGATTCTATAAGGCTATCAATCTAAGCTAAAATATAAGTGTTACTGCTTTTTTTTAAAAATTCAAGAACCATGATACGAATTTTGTGAACGAGTATAATCTGTGATATAATTATATAGTGGGTTTGTTTATCATTTGAGAATATAGTTACTACATCGTATCTCAATAAACTTATAGATGTCAATTAAATTCCCAATAAAAAATCAATATTCGAGGTGAAAATTTGGCTACAAAAAACAAAAAGAAAACAAAAATAGATGTTAATGAAAAATTCCAAGAATATCAAACATTTATCGTAGAGCATCCGAATTATAAAGGAATGCCTGATACATTCAATGAAAATGAAAAAATTCAATGGGAAGCCCCTTCCAATAGGGCGAGTGGTAATTTTCAATTTACTCATGATAAAAGATACAAATGGTGGAAAAAAAAGGCTCAAGAATTAGGAATTGACCCAAATACGAACAAATGGATTAGTAAAGCAGCAAAAAAGAATCACCCTACTAAGCTACATCCATGCAAAAAGTGTGGTAACATTATGGATATTAGATATTGCTATTTGGGAGCCACTCTAATTAAAAGAATCAACGACTTAAATTTTTATAATGGTGAATTGGAACTCAATAATACAATGCATATTGTTGAGTTTATAACTAAATTTACAGATGAATTCAACCAAAAAGCGTTTGAAGCCCTGCCAAATCTGTTAAAATGTAAACAAGTTAATCAAATACCGAATTTAGATTATAACATTGATACATGGATTAAATGGATAGAGGAAAACTACATCCCTATTGAGCCAAGCCTGTTAAGTCCTGGTGTAATGTCCAATGCTCCAGATCGTCTAGATGGCTTTCACTCATTTAACAGATGCTGTAGAAGTTCAGCTGACAAAGGAAGGACTAAAGAAAATTTATCTCTATATTCTACCGATAGGCGAGCATTTGAGCTTTGGACAGATGGAAATTGGATTACTGCAAATAAATTAATGGCTAAAGTATCAGCTGACAAAAAAATACAAAGCAACAGTTGCGCAAATACTGAAAAACAAGATTCAGAGAATCATACTAATGTAATAACCGCAGACCATATTGGACCAATCTCACTTGGCTTCAGTCATCGAGAAGAATTTCAGTTACTTTGCAATTCATGTAATAGTTCAAAAAATAATAGAATGTATTTTTCTGATGTACAGCAGTTAATATCCAAAGAAAAAGAGGGGATTGATGTAACTAGTTGGTATGCAAAAGAGGTATGGAACCTATGTAAAGATAAAGTTTCTGATGCAGAGAGTGCTCTCCGGCTTAGTAGAGTAATGAGGGACAATAGAAATATTGCACTTGAATTGATAAACTACTTCTACATAAATGGTTTCCCATTATTTCTGCTTACATTACTTAATCTTCATTTTGCTGACTATACTTATGAAATCACTAAGTATAATATAAGTGATAGTAAAATAATCACTGCGGAATTTTTATCAAAACCAAGTAAATTACAATATGTAAGTAACCAAAAATCGAGAAAAATACGAATAGCATTTGAAGCACTTACCACTTACAGTCAAAAAGACAACAGGAATGCTTATTCTATTTCAAACGATTCCATTGAATCACTTAAAGAAACAGCAATCTCTATTCTAAAGGCACAGGATAATTATTTAATTAGAAAAAATGAGGATTTAAAACTAATAGTATCTTCTGACTACTCTACCCTAAAAGATTTCATTGAAGAACTTGATTGGAATAAAGTCACTAATGAAATTAGTTTTATTAAAGTAAGAAGTATTATGGTAGAAATCATGAAACAAGTGGGAACACTACTTGCTAACGATTGGGATAGCCCTCGCTATTCCCGAGAAATCGAGTAAAATTTAACAAAAAAGAACGGTTTCACTGAAAGGCCGTTCTTTTTTGTTAGATTACTACTTGAAAGTTTTCAAATAATCTTCTGCTATTACTTCTCCACGAACATATTTTTGAAAAATATTTTTAGGTCTATGCCTGTAATCAAGATTACTTCCATCTTCAGCATGAGCTATTGGAGGTAAATCATCCAATGCTTCTTTTACCCCATAAACAGACGGATATAAATTCAAATTGGAATTTGAAGGGATTGACGTTATTGGATTCAGTTCGAACTTACTTACCAATTCTGCTGAACCACCTACAACTATTACTCTCTCCCTTCTTTGAGGAATAGCAAACTCCGCAGAATTTAATTTATTTACTTTTATTGCTTCTACACAACTCAGCATGTCCTTCTGTATCATTTTAAAAAAAGCACCTTTGTCCAAGTTTGTAATTCCTTTGACATTCTCAAAGATAAAACCAGTTGGTTCTATCTCCTTAAGAAGATTAGTATAGGATTTAAAAAGCCAATTTCTTAAATCATCTTTTCCTCTTCTTGTATTAGCTGTTGAAAAACCCTGACAAGGTGGCCCACCTAATACAAAAATAGGTCCTTTTTCTAACTCTTTTTCATATTTAACTGTTTTTACAATGCTACTAAAAATTTCATTATCATTTATGTCACCACATATAGTATGATTGCCAATGTTTCTACGATAAGTCTCTATAGCATTTTTATCTATATCATTAGCAATAATTGGAGTCCAACCCGCCCATATAAAACCTAATGCGAGTCCACCCGCACCACAAAATAGATCTACAAATTTCCCAGGAAAGGGAAATTGTTTTGCAATTTGATACCCTAATAAAGGGGGAACTGCATTACCAATTTGGTTATTAATTGCTGTCTTTGACCCAATAAACTCAAAATTATCTGGAAATGTTTGAAGCCTCGCTGCTTCCCTTTGTGATAATGTTCTTGGTTGTTCATAATGAATATGACATCCATTTCCAGGCCTATTAAAATATGTATTTATTGTATACGAAGGCATTTCTGGACGAAGTCTGCCATAATAGGTTGACCTGCTCCCTTTTCCTTCTTTATAACTTTCCCTTATCTGTTCTAGCCTCTTTGAAGGAACAGACTCTGGTATATTCTTCCAATTCCCACCGGGGGGTACATGCTCTATAATTTGCATGTCTAATTCGCTTAATTTTGATGCATAATGATTATAAATCATCTTTTATTATTCTCCCAAAATGTTTCTAATATTTCTACTTCTGACTCGCTATAATCAAATGAGCTAACAATAGAAAAGAAATCCGATTTATTTAATCCATACATTTTAGCTACAAGGACCTCAATTAGCAGGTCACTAGATTCATTTATTAATCGCTTATTAACCAAATCCACTAGAGCGTAATTATCCAAATTAGGAATTTTTAATGTCTTTATTACACCTGCTGATACATGATTAGATACCAATTTACCTCTTGCTTGAAATTCGAAAATCATAGAATTAAATATTGCTAACAATATTTTTAATTTAGATGCATCAGTGTCTGCACTATATATAACACCTAGAGAGTTGCCAGCAATATAATATGGTTCTAAAATTGTCGCCTTAACTCTCCGTTTTTGGCTACTTCTAGAAACATCACGCCAGACTAATTTATGTTTATCAGCACTAATCGGGACTTTAATCTTTGTCTCGTCAATATACATACTACCATCATCAAATGTATACCGATTAACCATATAACCTTTGGCAAAACAAAATTTCCCCTTTTCAACTAACTTTTCAGCAATTCTTGTTTCATCAAGTTCACGAATAAAAAATAAGTTATTGTCAGAACATACTTCCTTAACCGTTTTGAAATTAGAAAATATTGATTCAAAATGTAAAAATTCAATACCACCCTCCAAAGGAAGTCTAAAATCATTTTCTTTCAATATTTCAAATTTATCTTCTGAAACCCAAAATTTCACTTTATTAAAATCAGTACCGTATGTATTAATTTTAAAAGATTTTGTTGTACCCTTTTTTACGACTACAGTAACACTAGATACATCTGCGTTCCCATAAAGCTTTAATTTAGCTGGATAGTAAGAAATACTGTGTATATTTTTAGATTCAAACAATAATTCTCTAAATGGTTTTGAAATTTGGTCATTAAAAAGTGATGAAGGGGAAACAAAACCACAAATTCCATTCTTAGAAACTAATCTTGTTGCAACTTCTACACCTACCCGTCCTAAGTTTGTTCCCCATTTACCATATCTATTTGTTGGATGTGAGTAATGAAACTCACGCCTAAAATATTCGTCATATGCCGCTAGAACTTCCTTATAATTATCGATAATATCTCCGTCTACTCTCCTATTTATAATTTTTAAAGGTTTAAGAAGTCCCCAAGGTGGATTAGTTATACAAAAATCATAGTTTCCAATTTCATCAATATAACTTATAAATGTATCAGTTTTCTCAATCCTAATTTCACCATTAAATTTTAGTTCTTGTTTAATATAAGATACCTTGCTTCTAGAAGATTCCAAAGCTTCTTCATCGATATCCCAAAGAGTAATATTTATTTTACGACCTTCCAAGTTAGTAATAGAATTTAGTTTATTTAAGAATTTCACTACTAACCTTCCATCTCCACAAAATGGATCAATAATAGATATCTCAGATGAATAAATAAGACTAGATTGAGCTGCTGAAATCATACGATTTACAAGTTCGTCTGCTACACGATAATCTGTATAAAAACTACCTAATAGTTTTTTTCTTTCAAAGGATGTTCCAGATAACTCTTCTATAAAACTATAGTAAGGTGAACTAAATAGCTCCAAATATAATTCTTTAATATATATCACACTCTTTCATTATTAACTAACGAGACATTCGTATTCGACTATCCATTATACCATATTACTTCCCAGTTATCCTCTATAAAATTAAAAATTTGTCAAAGTCAAAGTGATTAATTAGTAATTGGATTGGTATCAATTTTTTCCTTTAAAATAATCTTTTACGCCTGTAAATTATGGTTATTCAGATTGAGCAACTCTCAGTGTCTATGGAAATAAATACCCTCAACTTACTCGGATCGATCAAATATCATTTCAACTACTTCAACTTGAGTTATTATTTTAATACATCCCCACTAAGACTGAAGGGGCTCTGTTTCCAGTAAGTTCGTAAAGCCTTTCGCTAAAAGGTTCCTAGGCTTTTACGAGCAGCGCTACACACTCAACATGATGCGTTTGAGGAAATAGATCAACCGGCTGGACTTTCTTCAACTCATATCCTAATTCTTGATAGAGTTTGATATCACGCGCCATAGTGGCGACATTGCAGGAGATATAAGTGATTTTCTTGGGCTCCATGCTGACGCTGGCTTTGATGAAGCTCTCTGTTAGGCCTTTTCGTGGTGGATCGACTAGGATGACATCCGCTTGGATGCCCTCTTTAAGCCAGTTTTGGATGGCTTCTTCAGCAGGAGCGCAGACATAGCTGGCATTGGCAATGCCGTTTATTTCTGCATTCTTTTGGCTATTTTCGACCGCTTCTGGAATCACTTCCACACCATAGACCTGCTTGACATGCTTCGCGACAGAGAGCCCAATCGTTCCGATACCCGAGTAGGCATCGATAACCACATCATCTGCAGTCAGTTCGGAAAAGTCAATGGCTGTCTGATAGAGTTTTTCTGCCATTTCGGTATTGACTTGGTAAAAGGCGGGCGCAGCAATCTGGAAGTCATTTCCCAGCATCTGGTCGGTAATGTAGTCTTGGCCATAAAGCGTTCGCCAGTCTTTTCCAAAAATCGCATTGCCGGGCTGGTCGTTGATATTCTGCATGATGGACTTGATAGCTGGGAAGGCTTCTGTCAAGCGCTCCATCAGCTGCTCTACTCGGAAAATTTTAGGTCGGGTTGTGACCAAAATTACCATGATTTCCCCTGAATAATGCCCACGGCGAACAACTAGATTGCGAATGAGTCCAGTCTTTTCTTGCTCATCATAAGGTTTGAGGTCAAAGCGACGGAGCAAGTCGCGTGTAAAGAGGATAACTTGGTCAATGACTGGATCCTGAATATAGAAATCTTCAATCGGCAGGAGGTCATGGGAATTTTTACGGAAAAATCCTGTTTCCAGCTGGCCATTGACACGGCGGACAGGCACTTGAGCCTTATTGCGGTAACCCAGCGGCTGCTCCATACCAAGTGTCTGCGGCACCTCTACATCGGACAAACCAGCAATCTTATAGAGACTGTCCTTTACCTGCTTGCGTTTGAAGTCCAGCTGTGCTGGATAGTTCAGATGCCCCAAGTCGGCAATCCCCGTACGAAGATAGGCCATATCAAGATTTTCATTGCGCTGGTCTGAAGTACGGAGAAATTCCTCCACCTTACCAAAGCCGATTTTTTTGTTGACCTTGAGCACACGCATGCGGATAAGCTCACCCGGCAGGGCATTTTCTACAAAGAAAACCAGGCCTTCTGCCTTGGCCACTCCTGCTCCCTCGTGACTCAGATCCACGATTTCAACTTCAATCATATCATTCTTTTTTAACATATTTTTCTCTTTCTGCTTTATCGCTCTGCCATTTCCCAAAAGAAAAGGCAGGACATCGTCCTACCTTTCATTATATCATATATCTTATCTGAGACCCATTTGCTGCAGTCTTTCTTTATAGGCTTCAAAGTCAATCAAGAGCCCTTGACCACCGTACATGTCATAGGTATCAACCCAGTCGCCATTTTCCGGAATCGTCAGGCGCTCAACTCCATTGCGGGAATCTCCTGCCATAGAGAGACCGTTAGTCAAAAGGAAGCTGTATGGCACATTGGTCGAAGTCAAGGCAAAAACCTTACCCAGGGCCTCTGAGCCGGTAAAGAGCTTAGTCGGATCTTTGACCTGCTGGAAGACCGCTGTCAAAACTTCCTGCTGGCGACGGGTCCGGCCAAAGTCTCCCTCATCATCCTTACGGAAGCGAGCGTAGTTGAGCAAGGTCCGACCGTCCATCT
>ERZ773068.69-NODE-69-length-55399-cov-5.593163_pt1 | contig 55399 bp, 69 predicted proteins | sample MGYA00580620_ERZ773068 | MGnify/ENA primary metagenome ERZ773068 (study PRJEB29015, sample SAMEA2737983) | human oral metagenome | biome: human oral; feature: human-associated habitat; material: dental | place: China | collected 2101 ... | reverse complement strand
AGAGATGACAAAGAAAAAACCATAGAAGGAAGTTATTTCTTCTATGGTAGCAAAATTGAGAATTTTTCTCAACAATATGATATTTTATGAAAAATTTTTGCTTGACAAAAAATTTTTATTATGTTCAATTTTTATTGAACCACAACAACGACCTTTGGTTCTTTTCCGATTTCACGAAGAATCACATCACCCACTTTTCGTTCAATAAATCGTGCGAACGCATCAGCATCCTTGAAACGAGAAAGATCCTGCAAAACATGTCGAATCGCTTCATCAAGATTTTTTTCAAGGCCAGGAACCTGTGAAACAGCCGGCAAGCCAACACTATCATACTTGATATGATATCCACCAGATTTTTTGGAAATTGCCACTACAATAACCCCCTGTGTAGAAATCTGGAATCGATCGTGCAATTCTTTTTCGCCAGTATAGCCCACCATTCGTCCATCCACGGTGATGAGTTTTTTGGAAACATACTGATCCGTTTCTCGCATTCCATCTTTTGTGAATTCAAGCAATTTTCCGTTTTTCAAAATAGGAACATGAGATTTTTTGTATCCCAATTCGTAAGCATTTCGCGCGTTTCCACGAAGCATGTGCGGATATCCATAGATCGGAATATAAAATTCTGGATTGAGAAGGCGAATCATTTTTTTGGTATCTTCTTCACGAGCGTGTCCACCAGCATGAATTTCTGATTCTTTGTAGTGATGTACGCGTGGACCTTGCTGAGTAATCAAGTCAAAAAGCCCTTGCACTGCACGCTCATTTCCTGGAATCACCGATGATGAAAAAATAATCGTATCATCAGGCTTAAGATATGTATCACGAGACTCTCCCGTTACAATGCGCATAAGCGCCGCATAGCGCTCACCCTGCGCACCAGTACAACAAATTGTCACCTGATTATCTGGTAATTTATTCGCGTCCGCCATAGAAATAATCGTCCCTGGCTTTGGTCGTACATATCCGAGTTTGATCGCGATATCAATATAATTATTCATCGAGCGCCCCATCAAAACCACTTTTCGGCCAAATTTTTCAGAAGTAGCAATAATAAGCATCACACGGTCAATAATCGACGAAAATGTCGCTGTAATCACACGAGCGGGCGCTTTTTCAAAAATTTCTTCCATCGAATGAATAACTTCCGATTCTGAAATTGAGGACCCAATCAAATGCGCATTCGTTGAGTCTGAGAAAAGACCACGAACGCCGCGCTTTCCGAGCGCCTCAAGCCAATCATAATTGGTAGAAGGGCGATGTGGAAGCGGATTCTGGTCAAATTTCCAGTCACCCGTATGAACAAATCGTCCCACTGGTGTTTCAATCAAAAGCCCAAGAGAATCAGGAATTGAATGGTCTACCACAAACGGCGTTACCTGAAAATGTTTTCCAATCTGCACTGGTCGGTAGCGCACATATTCAATCATTTTAGAAAGTGGCGCCTTCATATCGGTTTGTTTCAATTTAATAAGCTCGTACGCCATCGCTGGAGAATAAATCGGCGTATCACGCCCAAGCTGTTCCATCAGATGAAACACGCCACCGATGTGATCAATATGCCCATGAGTAATACACACGCCCACTACTTTTTTCCCTTTACAATAAGACAAATCGGGAATAGTGTTATTGATACCGAGCTGATACTGATCGGCAAATTGAAGCCCCATATCTACAATGAGAAGCTCATCTTCATATTCAAATCCCATACAATTGAGCCCTACCTGTTCCACTCCACCGAACGGAATTACTCGCAAAGTCTCTTTTTCAAGCGGTTTTGCGCGTTCTTCTACTGGATGAAGAAATTTTTTGAGAGCCTGTGTTGGCGTCAAAAATGGGAATGATTTTCGCGGACGGAAACTATCCTCAAAAACGAAAGAATCCCCTGGTTTGAGATGAGAATTGGTGTGAAGTTTTTTTCCAGAATTGAAAAAATTTCTGAAATTTTTCTTTTCGCCATTTTTTTGCGAAAATTTTTTATCAGGATTGCGCGAATTATTCGGCCGATTTTCCTGATGTTTTGTATTTTTTTCTTGCATATATTAAAAATTAGAAATATTTTTTTCGATAATTATTGGCATGATAATCGGCGTTCTACCCGTGAGCACAAAACACAATTTTCCGATTTCTCGCCTGAGAATCTGTACAAGGCTTCCACGATCAATCACTGGATTTTCCGCAATTGTCTGCTCATACAACATTCGCACAGACTTGATAATTTCTTTATGAATTTTCATCATTTCATGCGCATGCACAAAGCCACGAGAATCAATGAAAATATGCCCAGAAATCGCCCGCATCCGCACATCTTCCTCAATCGTAAAAGTCACAACGCCCGACTCAGCGAGATTTTTTCGATCAGAAAGCACGTATCAAGCTATCGTTCCAACCGATTTTTCATCAATATAAAATGTATCAAAACTAAATTTCATCGTTCGTTTTTCAAAATTTTCATTCGAAAAAGCAAGAATCTCACCGACAGCAAATTTTTCTTGCCCGATTTCAAGGTTTTCTGAAATCACAAAATCCACATTGGCGATGGATGCAAAATTTTCTACAATTGGCAATTTTTCATAACCAAAAATAGCATTTCCCGAACGAAAACCAAGCATTTTTTTATTGCCATTTTTTGCAATAACGAATTCCAGTGATCCAATTTTTCTCTCTGAAAATTCCTCAGAAAAAATCTCAAAAAATCGTATTTTATCGTATTTTTGATTACCAGAAATATTATTACGAATTTTTGCAATAATGTTTTTTGTTGCAAAAATTGGCGGAAAGTCGAGATTTTCAAGGATGAGAAGCACGCGAGCAATGTCAATATTTTCGTCAAGAAAAATCCATGCGTGAAGCCGAGATTTTTCAGAAAATGGTAAGCGAATATCTGGAAAAGTTGGATATCTTTTCCCAGATTCAGAATATTCGCCAAATCCCGTTCCAATAAGCACGGAAGTCTCATCTTTTTTGAGAAAAATCATCGGATCGTCCGAATGATTATCGAGAACTACCTGACGAATTGATGATTTTTTTTCTTCATTCACCAAGAATGACGGCTTCATCGAGCCGAGCAAATTTTTGAGAGAATTTTCGACAGAAATCTCTTCCAGAAAGAATTTTTCTGAATGAGATTTTTTATTTTTCTCTCACGAATTTTTGGCGGAAATATCAATATTTTCTGAATTTTTCTCACGAGAATTTTCAGTAAAAGAATTATTTCCAAAGCCAAAATTTTCGCTTTCTTGAAATATTGAACCCATACAATCAAAATAAAATTGGGTGAAAAACGAGAAAATGTAGTATATAAAAACTCTTTCTACGAGTGAGGTCAAGCCCCAAAAAGTAGAAAGAGTATACACATTATCCAAGAAAATTCAAGTAATTTTGAAAAAGAATTGGAATTTTGGTGGTATCCCAGAGATAGTCTGGCGCTTGTATAAGCGAAAAATCCGTTCATTGAAATTCTCCTCGTGCAAAAACATAATCCGCAAAAAATAAATATTTTTGACGAAGTGCTTCATTTTTCATTGCACGATCCAAAAAATTATTGTTGTGAAACACATACCACACAAAACTTTCCGCAAAATCTTCGTACTGATTGGTCGCCGCATATCCAGAAATAAAATCCGAAAGCGAAGCTCAGGCGTGTTTTGTTTTCATGGATTGCCAAGAAATTTTATAAAAATCCTTGGACGGATCCGGAAAATTCTGAGTCGCACGCAAAAAATAAATATCTACTACATGGGCAAGTTCATGTGTAAAAAGCTTGATAAATTCTGTATCATTGGTGACTTGTGCAGAAATCTTCATCTCTTTTCCACGAAGTTGTCCGCGCGGTTCTTTTTGATTGGCATCAAGAAAAATCGACAATCCCGTATACAGAAACGGAAAAAATTTCGATCCCATAGTGCGCTTCATCAGGTCAATCTGACGATTCACGATGATTGGTTCGCCATTGGCCACAATTTTGGCACCAGAAAATTCTGTCGTCTGTGCAAAAATTTGAGAAAAATTCGCAAAAACAACAGAAAAAATAAGCAAAAATGTAGTAAATTTTTTCAAAAGTTTTGTTCACATATTCTATCCAACAGCTCCATAAATAATCGCCAAAACCGCATTGACAAGCGGAAATGAAACCAGTGCCACAATCAGCCCGATGAGCGCAAAAATCGCCGTATCTTTCGCAGTTTTGAGGCGTTCGCCGTCGCCATAAGCAGTCGTATACATCACGCCAGAAACTACGAGCGCCATCACTGCAAAAAGCGCTCCATATCGCATAAATCCAGACGCAAGCTCCAGAACACGTTCACGAAAATTATCTTTTCCATCTGCTGAATTGATGGAATTATTTTCAATCGAAATTCCGCTCGTTCCATTCGCACAATCACGCAAATTTCCCACAATCGTATCAATCCGCTGAGAACCAGCCTCCGTTGTCACACGACAATTTGTCTGCGCTGCCAAAGTGGTCCATGGGAAGAGCAATATCATCACAAGAATCAATATTTTAAAAATTTTCATATTAACCAATATTAAGCCGAGAAATAAGAGAAATCACGAAAGCCGAGAGCATAATCGTTATAATCGCAATAATCGAGTACAAAACTGCCGTCCAGGCCTGTTTCATCTTGGCTTCGTCACCATCAGCTGTGAACAAATCGTACGCAATGTAGAGCCCGCAACCAACCGCTACAAGCGGCAAAATCACTTGCAACAAAATTTTCTGAATAAACGCCAAAAAATGAATCACCGCATTTTTCCCATCAACCGGAATATCAATGGATTCTTTCGGTGGATCCACCTGAAATCGTTGAAGTTTACTTTTTTCGGCGCTAGAAATTTTTTCAAGCGTTGAGCGTTCTTTGGAAGAATTATCAGATTGCGCATTAGTCAAATTGGTCGTTGCCAAAAAAACTGACACCAAAGCCAAAATCGCACACGAGATTTTGAGGAGAAATTTTTTCATAAATTATTTGAAGGAAAGATTGGAAACAATTTGAACGATGAGAAACGCACCACCAGCGAGACCTACACCAACGAGCGCATAGATCAAAATATTTCGCGCTTCGTCGAATTTTTGTTCGTTTCCGACAGAAAGAAACATTTGAATTCCGGCCCAAGTCGCCGCAATAATTGCCAAAACAGCCGTAATCCCAATCACATAAGCGATAATATTTGGCAAAACACCGAGCACATCACTCGCCTCAGTTACCTGCCCAGCACCACTCGGAGCACCAGGAAGTTGTCCTGTTGGAGAAATCACTTGTGGAGCCGCAAATGCCATCATCGGCACAAAAGCTGCGAACAAAGCAAAAAATGAATTTTGAAAAATTTTTTTCATACTAGTTTTTTTGAAAATTTTGAAATTATGAGAAAAAACTCGCAATCACCGAGATAATCACCCACGAAAGAAACGCGACAAGAATCGCAATAAGATTATATTTGATAATATTTTTCGCGCGGCCAGCAAACTCACCATCCGAAAACGAAAAAATATAAAAATATCCAGCGATGATGAGCGCCACACCAGCAAGCAACGGAATAATCGTAAGGAGCAGATTGGAAATTGAATTCATAATTCCTAAAAAAAGTCCTTTCCAGCCTGTTTGTGCTGGACGATTATTCGCAGAATCTGAAGTTTTCACGCCGTGATCAATCGGATCTAGTTGCGAAAGATCAATCCGAAAACTACCACTTCCAAAATCCATTGATTGTTGAGCAAAAATTTCAGAATTTGAAAACGAAAAAATTGCCACAAATACCAAAAACACGAGCAAAATTTGATGTCACAATATCCGGAAAAATCGTGATTTCATAAATAAAAATTTATATTTCGTTTTTATGCTATCACAATTTTTGAAAAAAAGCAAACATTAGAATTGCAAAAAATCAATTTTCCGTTACAATGAAGGCCAATTTTATTTTTTGAATTATGAATCCACTACTTATCACTATTATTGCTGTAGGACTTATCCTCATTACTCTTGTTATGCTTCAGTCGAAAGGAACAGGACTTTCTATCGTTCCTGGATCAAATGACTTTGGAAAATTTGAACGACGCGGACCAGAAAAAACACTTCACATCATTACAATTTCTCTTGTTGTAATTTTTGTTGCATTGTGCATCGGATACTACTTTTTCGCATAATTTTGCAGAAATTATTTTCTAAAAATTAAACCATGAAATCCTTCCTACAATACCGAAAAACAGCACTTCTCGTGTGTGCGGTTTTATGTAGTTTTTTTGTTGTGCACTTGGTGGGCGCGTATATTTATAGTGGTGGAAAATATGTCGGGCTTCCTGGTGGGGGTGTTTCCGTGGGTGTCGTTTCTGATTCCAATCCCAATCCACTAAATCCACTTTTGTACGGAAGTGGGAAAATTGACGATACACTCTACAATCTTCTTTTCCGAAGCCTCATTCGCTACAATCCTGCGACAGAAATTTATGAATGAGATTTAGCGTATTGTGATATTAAAAATATTTCAGAAATCACTTGTAAACTCACTGATGACGCGATTTGGTCAGACGGAACAAAAGTGACGACTGAGGATGTTGTAGCGACTTTTGAAGCCTTCAAAGAGCATGCGACCACAAGTGCGATGCGAACAGTTTTTTCGAATGCAAAAGTAAAATCTGGCGATGATAACACCATCGTCATCACTTCTGCCAGCAAAAACTATAATATTATCGAGGCACTTTCGTATCCAATTGTTCGAAGTGATGTAATTGATCAAATCAAAAATAATCGCCTCAAAAAAGAAAGCTACATCACTTCTGGGCCATTTATTTTCGAGGATGAAACGGACGATAGTGAATATAATTATCACAATATTGTGCTTGCCAAAAATCCAAATTACCAAAAAACGGTTTGGCTCAATAATATTCGTCTCAAAATTTTTCCAGATTTGGCGACGCTTCAACGCGGAATTTCTGTCGTAGAAATCGTGATTCCGCCACTCTCTCAAGAAAATCTCAATCTCTCATCGAGTTTCAAAAAAATTGATGTGAGAAATTATGAATTTTATGGAAATTTCTTGAATACTGACCGAATGGATCCAAATTTGCGAGCGATTTTGGTAAATTATTTGTCAGCAAGATTCAAAGAAAATGGACCCGAAGTAGCCAATCAAATCGCTACACAATCAATATTTTTGAGTGGCGCGAGCGTAACAGGAAAAACGGATCTTCCAATGAGCCTTCAGGATTTCATGAATGACAAGGGCTACAAGAAAAAATGATCACTTCTCAACGATGCGTACGCTATTGAGACGACACTTACAAGTGGTGCAAAAATCCCAAAAATGCAATATTTCCGAAATGGAAATGCTTATGCGATTTTGTATAGTGATGATCCGGCGGGCGAAATCAGCCTCAATGGTGTGGTACCAAATACCACAACTTCTGTGACTATCAATGGCTATACTTTGCAAGAATATTCTGCCGGAAGTACAACTTTTGTCTACAAAATTTCTACGGCACTTGGAACTATCAAGGACGGTAAAAATACCTACAATCTCGAATTAACACAAAAAGATGGTTCGGTACTTAAAGAAACGCTCACCATCTATCATACAACGGATAAAGAAAAAATGGAAGAATATAAAAAATCCGTTAATGAGGAGCTCCTTACTGAACTCAATAGCGCCGAAAAAATTGCTGAGCGGGAAACTGCCAAACAAGAAAAAATCGCAAAAATCCAAGCACTCGAAGACAATCTGTATTACAATGCGGATTATGAGCCTTTTTCATTAAAACTCACCTTTGTGTCCGATCGTGAAGCATCGCTTACTTATGCAGATTTTACGGTTTCAGCAATTCGCCAGCTTGGCATCGTGGTGGAATCTGATCCCATCGATACCAAAGGTCTTGACGCCATGATTAAATCAGGTGAAAAAAAATATGATATGATTATTGTTGGCGTTCGTTCACCGAATACGATTGCCGATCTAGGAACGGCATTTTTCTCATCAGAAAACGGAAATCCAAATTTTTCAAATATTACAAGTAAAAATTTTGTAGATAATTTCAAAGAACTCAAAAATACCGCTGACAAAGGCGCAGCTGATGAGCTCAAGCAAAAAATTATTGATTTTATGAATGAGCAGAATTTTTATCTGCCAATTTCGCAGCCAGTTCATAAAATTTATATGCATATGGATGTCAAATGAATGCATATGCCTGATATTATCCCGAATACAGGGGTACTCGCATATGTTTTTGACACACTCAGTAAACGCGAAGAATATCAGAAAAATACCGAAGGAAAAAATATTTCAGGATTTTTCTCTTGGTTCGCGGAAACTCTTTCTTCTCAAAAAAACTAATGAAAGAAAAAATTGTTCAAAATGCCTGGGGACTTGTAAGCCAATTTCATTCCTTAAAAAAGCTCAACTTTTTGCCATCAGCTTTTGGGATGATTTGGCTTTTAATGATTTTAGTATATCAGGTGACATTTGCGCTCGCAACATCGTTCAATAAAACTGACGATGTCTGGAATTTTCTCAAACACTTACCGAACGAACCGTATTTTATTTCGCTTGTTATCGGAGTAGTGCTGATTTTTGTGTTTTATAGCCTCCTCAATCCAATAGCAAAAGGAGGAATGATTCACATGATGCACACATATCGCCAGAATGATGGTGAAAAATTTCATCGCTCGTGGCAAGGTTTTTTTGACGGACTTTCGCATTTTTTACCAATTTTTGAAGTACAAAATATCACAGCCATTTTTGCACCGCTCACCATCATCACCTTTACGATTTTTTTGTTTCGAATCACAGATTCTGGGCTTCATGCAACGATAGGAATTGCGATGTGTGTGTATTTTTTGCTCGCGTTTTTACTCAATATGTGTTTCGCATATGCGCCATTCTTCATTGTTTTTGAAGGAAAAAAAGCACGAGAAGCGCTCGCAAACTCAACAGCAATGGCAGTCGGAAATATTAATATCACGGCTCGACTTTATTTCACAAATCTTCTCCTCTATTTGCGAGTTTTGTTCATTGGGGCGCTATTCCTACTGATGCCTTTCATTATTTCAAGTGCGCTCGCATATTTTACGATTATCAGTGTCAAAATTATTTTTCTTGTGATTTTTTCACTCATTTCCATTATTTTGTTTGTGTTTATTGTCTATCTCAACTCTGTTCTCGAAATTTTTATTTTAGCAGTTTGGTACGAAGCGTATCTTGCCTGCAAGGAAGAAATGGTTTTGAATCAATAATAATCCCTTCTGGGATTTTATTTTTTGAGAAAAATTTGACAAAAAATACATTTGAAATATAATCTATTTGCTTTATTTTTTAAATTAAAATATGTATTATTATAATTCTGTAACGCTTCCATTTTTGCAACTCAGCGCACTCGCAGAAATTCTTGAAAAAATTGATGCGGAACGCAAAACAAAAAATATTTCTGATGATGAACTTTTGGGGCTTCGCCTGATTGATGATATGTTTACTTTTGGGAAACAACTTCGTTTTTCTATTGACAAAAGCGTTGCGCTCGCGGAAATTTTCACAGGAAAAAATGCGCCAAAAACAAGCGCTGAACACGCCACGCTTGATGCTTACAAAAAAGAAATTTCAGAAAATCTCACTTTTTTAAAAAATCTTTCTGAAACTGATTTCACAAATCCTGAAGAAAAAACTTTTTCTCATCCGATTTTCTTTCCAGAAGAAAAATTGATTGGGTCGGACATTATTCCTTTTTTCTTCGCCAATATGTATTTTCACACCACTACGGCATACGATATTTTGCGACATTTTGGCTTTCAAATTGGGAAAAAAGATTTTCTCGGAACACAAGTTTTCGCCAAATTACAAAAATAAAATCCCCTACTTCGGGGATTTTTTAGTATTTAAAAATTTTTTCACCATATACTCACCATCTAGTGCGTATCCGCGTTTTTCATAATACCCGCGCACACCAACACCAGAAATTACAGCCATTTTTTCAATGGTTGGATATTTTTCTCGAATAATTTTTTCAGCCTCGGCAATCATTTTTTTTCCAAAACCCTGATGTTGACCAGAATGATCGCCCGTAAAGCCCACTGGAATCTGATCTCCAAAAACATGGATTTCGCGAATAATCGCGGCATTTTCGAGTTCTGCAATAAAATGTTTTTCACGAGAAAAGTACTGCGATGGCACTCTCAAGCGCAAAAGCCCAAAAATTGTTCGGTCGTTTGGGTCAATCATTTGCAAAAAATATTCATGCCCATCAGAGGCTTCATAAAAATCAATTTCCAAAATCGCGTCGTCAGGAGAATTCCCTTTTGCACGAATCTCGCGCGCAGAAATATCATGTCGCTTCAATCCTCGCGCACGCATGGCAACTTCGGTCACTTGGCGCAAATTGGCCGTTTTGGATCCTGCCAAAATCTCATGCGCGGGAATATCACGATACATGCGATTGAGGCGCACATATTCTGGCAAATACGACTGCAATTCCGCCATCAATGGAATCAATTCCTTGTCTTCATACGGCTGAAATTTCCCATCTTCCCAAAGTTTTGTGAGCTCAGAATTGGGCGTTACGACCATTGGATAAATTTTAAGTTCATCAGGTCGAAAATTCTGATCCTCAAAAATTCGCTTCATCGCGGATTTGTCGAGTTCGGGCGTCGCACCAACCAAGCCAGGCATCATATGTGCCACCACTTTAAAGCCCGCATCTTTGAGCAATTTGGTTGCAAGAATTGACTCAACGTTCCCATGACCACGCAAATTTTTCTCATTGATATCATCATGCGTCGTCTGATAGCCAATTTCTACACGTGTGATTCCATAGCGACGCAAACGTTTGATCTCTTCAATTGTGATCCAGTCTGGGCGCGTCTCAATCGCCATTCCAATCACGCGACTTTTCGCTGTTTCATTACGTTTTTTGGCTTCTTCAAGCGTTTGTGAAAGCTGAAGATCTTCATTTTTTGTCGTTTTTTCTTCAAATGGTGAATATTTCCCATTTTCTGAAAAATTATGCTCTTTTTCAGAAAAAAGCGTATGCGCATCGTAAATATTTTTTACAAAATCTTCCTGATATTTTTGCGGATACACGCTCCAAGTTCCGCCAATAATGCGCACATCGCACTTAGAAATCGCATTTCCCGTGATTTCTAACGAGCGCAGGCGATTTTGTACTTGCAAAAATGGGTCAAACGCGTTCATCTCAGCGCGTTGTACGGCCGGCTCGTCAGAAATATAACTTTTTGGCAAACCATCATATGTCGGACAATAAATACACTTTCCAGGGCAACCCCAAAATTTCGTCAAAAGCGAAATGACTGAAACGCCCGAAAGTGAGCGAACCGCGCGCTTACGAAGCACTTTTCGAATACGAAGCTCATCTTCAATTTTTCCCGATTTTACAAGCTCAGAAAATCTATTAAGCAATGAAATATGGCTTGGTCAAGTAGGAATTTTGTATTCCGCAAGAATTTCATTTTTCAGGCGATGAAATTGTTCTTTTTCGGTAATTTTTTTATCATCAGCGAGCGCAAATAAAATTCTATCTTCAATGTGAAAATTTGATTGGTTGGACATATGGTTTTTGTAATGCGGAAAATTATATGAAAAAAGAGGTTTTTTGCAAAAATAAAAATTTTGTGATAGCATATCCAAAATCATTTTATAATATGGAAAAATTTCACGGAATGTCGTTTTTGTTTGAATATGCTGATATTTTTATCTTTTTAGCGCTCGGTTTTTTTATTATTGGCGTTGTGTCAATTACAACGAGTCTACACAGCATTGATGAAAATCTCAAAAAAATTGCAAAAAATCTCGAAAAATAAAAAACTTCCCTCTGGGGAAGTTGTTGTTTTCAAGTGGCGGAGAGACAGGGATTCGAACCCTGGAGCCCTTGCGGACTGCCGGTTTTCAAGACCGGTGCATTCGACCACTCTGCCATCTCTCCAAGATGTTGTCGAAAACAGTGCACGCAGTATATAAAAAATTTTGGATTTGTCAAAATTTTTTTTGATTTTTCTCAGTTTAAAAATTTTTTGAAAACATTTTCCTAGCACGCACCGCATCTCGAACATTTTCCCGCTGATCTCTGTCATGAAATTTGAGCATATCTTGCGAAATAATCACACCACTCGGTCGCCCCATTTTTTCCCAATTTCATCGCGTTTTTCGTTCACCAAAAAATCGAATAATCGCATTGAAGCAATAATGCCAAAAAAATATTTTTCGCGATTTTCCCGAAAATTTCACAAATTGAAAATTTTCTTTTTTTTGATTTTCGTCGATTTGAACCCAAGAATTTTGCTGCAAAAATTGTTCGTACGAATCATCAAAATCCAAAATTGGCTTCAAAAAATATACCCAAAAATACAAATAAATATCGTCTTTTATCGCGATTTTGCTCATATTTAAAGCATTTTCTGTTGCAAAAAATGACAAACAAAAATTTCCCGCAATATCGTCTCATTTTCGCCAAACTCATTTTCACCAAAATTTGAGCGTCACAAAAAACCGGACATACCAAAGCATTTTTGGCTTTGTAACAATAAAAAGATCGATATCAGAATGCTCATTAGTGGCGAACATCGACAAAGAATTACAAATTCCAATCATCGAAATACCACGAATATTCTGAAGTGTTGAAATATATTTTTCTGCGCGCAAAAAAAGCTCCTTCTCGTGAAGATTTGGAATATTTTTGATATTCATTGATGCGATAAATTGGTCTTTTTGATTGTGCATTATGAAAGGTTTTTAATCGCCAATTTTACTTTTTCTGCGAGTGGAAGCGAGTCATCGAGTGTAGCCACAATCGCCTCTACACGAGATTTTTCGTATCCCATGCTCACGAGTGAGCTCACAAGTGGAGTATCAGGCGCGGCTGGCGTTTTTTCTGATGTTGATGGATTTTTAGAAAAATTAATCGAACCCTTGAGATCCACGATAATTTTTTGCGCCGTTTTTTTGCCAATTCCAGGAATGGTGGCGAGCAATTTATCATCTTCGGTCTGAATGGCATTCATAAGGGCTTCACCGCCCAATCCAAGCATATTCAGTGCTGTTTTTCCGCCAATTCCAGAAACTTTAATCAGATTTTTAAACAGATTTCTCTCGTCAATCGTCGCAAAACCAAACAAAACCTGACTCACATCAGTGATATGATGATGAATCCAAGCAGAAATCGTCTCATTTCCACGAGCGACTGCTACAAGATTTGGCGACGCAAAAATCTCGAGCCCCAACCCTGTATTCTCGACCAAAATCGTGATATTGATGCCATCGATATTAATGACTTTTCCAGAAATATATGCAAACATAGAAAAAATTTTTTACATTATATGATTTTTTGATAAAATAGCAAAATGCAACACACAAAAAAACACATTGACTGCTTCGTGAATGTTATTGACAATTTTGGCGATATGGGATGTATCCTAGAGTTTTGCCTTTATTATAAGAAAAATTATCCTAAAAATTATCATTTTTATATCTTTACCAATGATCAAAAATCACTAATGCAAATATTTGCATTAAATAATTGTGTCGAAAATGTGTCGATCTATGATGTCAAAGATTGGCGAAAAATGAGTGATTTGGCGATTTCTTTTTTGCATGCAGATTTCCCAAAAAAGGCTTATAAAAAGGTTTTTCGCGTGGATTATTTGTCATTTGATGAATCTTGGCTCGCGCACAATGGCGATGAGCACTTTTTATCAAGCGAGGATTTTCGAATTTTTGAAATGATAATTTCCCCTCAAAATCGTGGCTCTTGATTATTACCAATATTTGCAATAAATGAAAAACGTGATGAAATAGAGAAAAAATGGCGTTTGTCGAAACAAAAAAAATGGATGTCGATATTTGCATATGATGACACTTTGGCGAAAATTGATTTTGCGGATATTCCTGAAAATTGGCAAATTATTTTTTTTGGACAACAAAAAAACGAAAAAAAATTTCGCGAAAAAAATCCTCACCTCGGAGAAGGCGTCATTTTTCTTCCCTTTGTTTGAGTGCAAGAAATGTATGGAATTTTTCATTTTTCTAACGCAATCATCACGCGCGGCGAAGTGAGTTTTTCGCAAGTTTTGCAAATGAAAAAACCATTTTTGTGGGATATATATCACGAAATTGGCGGGTTTCCAACGGAACAAAGCGAGGATTATTTGCGTTTTATGAATTTTGGTGATGAAACACAAAAATTACAAAAAAAATTATGGAATGACGAGGGAAAAATTTCGATTTGAAAAATTGTAGAAAATCTTTACAATGAGCCAAGTTTTACTCAAAATCGTGAGTACAAAAATTTTTGCGAGGAAGTCAAAAAATATATTGACAATTTTGAGAATTCTATATAATGGGCGTACTCGTCTGTCAGTGTAGCTCAGCTGGTTAGAGCACAGGATTCATAACCCTGAGGTCGGCGGTTCAAGTCCGCCCATTGACACCAGAAAAAATCAAAAAACACCTTCGTGGTGTTTTTATTTTTGTCTAGATTTCGATATCACTAAAATCCTCCTGAATGCCATCATTTTTATAGATATGAATGGCATTTTTGATGGCGAGAAGCCCAATAAGCGAAGCGAGGCGCCGTCGCGGAGAAATATCATTTCCAATATTTTCATGAACAAATTTCTCGTTGAGCGTAAGGATTTCATCAATATTATGTTCCAAAAGCAATTCTCCCGTGATCGCCACGCACGCTGTTGCGGTAATCGACATATATCCGTCAAACGAAAATTCAGTCAAAATATCATTTTCAATTCGCAAAAAAACCTCCACCACATCGCTACAAACGCGATTCACTTCACGATATCGAAGCGTCGGATTTTCCATAATATATTTGTTCGGCACATCACGAGAATACGCCATAATCAGTTCTGCTGAGTTCATAAAAATTTTTAAATTCGCTTTATTATGTAAAATTTTTCAGAAAATTCAAGTTTTTTATAAAATAAAAAACCGCCTTGTGACGATTTTTTATTTGAGAATTTCCAAATTTTGCAATGTTTCAAAAAATCGATCAATATCCTCTCGCGTATTGTAAATATATAAGCTCGCGCGCAACGAAGCACCAATATTGAGTGCTTGATGCAATGGCTCGGCACAATGATGTCCAGATCGAACGCAAAATCCGCGATCCGCGAGCTCTTCCGCAACATCGTGTGGATGAGCATTATCAAAATAAAATGCAAACACACCAAGACGATTCTTGGTAGTTTTAGAACCAATGAGGTGAATATTTTTTGGCAAATTTTTAATTTTTTCAAGAGCGTATTCTGTCAAATCTTGCTCATATTTTTCGATTGCATCATAGCCACCAATCGACTCAATATATTCCATCGCCCGCAAAAATGACACCGCACCTGCGATATGTGGCGTTCCTGGTTCGTGACGGAATGGCAAACCCGCCGGATCGTAGCCTTCCGTTGTAACGCCATTGATCGCACCACCACCACAGAATGCTGGGTTAATTTCTTTGAGCAAATCTTTTCGTGCATAGAACGCTCCAAAACCCGTATCAGAAAAAACCTTATGCGCCGTGATTACAAAAATATCAATACCATATTTTTTGACATCCGTCGCCAAATGCGGAAATCTTTGCGAAGCATCCAAAACAAAAAGTGGCTTTTTTTCACATTTTGACAAAATTTCTGACATTTTTTCTAAATCCAAAATTTCACCAGAAACATTACTCGCGCCCGTAATCGAAATAAGTTTTACATCGTGAATTTTGTCTTCAATATCAGCATAATCAATCGTTCCATCCGCCTTAGCACGCGTCCACAAAATTTCAATTCCATATTCCTCAGCAATAATCTGCCACGGCACAATATTGGCGTGGTGATCCACTTCTGAAAGCAAAATTTTGTTACCCTTTTTCAAAATCCCGGTTTTGGCGAGTCCACGAGCAATGAGGTTGAGCGCATATGTCGCGTTGTATGTGTAGACAATTTCATTGTGCGAATCAGCGCCGATAAATTCAGCGAATTTTCGCTTAGACTGGTCGTACAGCTCGGAAGAATTCATCGACAAATCATATGCGCCACGATGAATATTGGAATAATTTGTCTCAAAATATTGCTTCATTCCTTCAATCACCATCGCGGGCTTTTGTGTTGAAGAAGCGGAATCCAAAAATACCAAATTTGGATGTGTCGCAAAAATTGGAAAATCTTTTTTAAACATACATTTTTGAAATAAAAAATTAAAAGTTCCAGAAATTATTATTTTTTGGTGTAGTCGAAGAATTGGTGGTACCGGTTATTGTCGAGCCAGAGCCATTTGTTTCATCTTGCATTTTTTTCTCTTCATCTTTGATTTTTTCCAAATATTCACGCGCCTCGATAGCAAAATCCGCATCTTCGTCAATCTGAATCAATTCTTGAAAAATCTTTTTGGCAGTGTCAAATTTTTTCTGGTCAAACAGCAAAATTCATTTTTCGAGTTGAACTACTGGCAAATTCAGCATTTCTTGTGACAATCCACTGAGATAAATACTTGCTTCAGTATGTTTGCGAGCCAAGCGTAGAGCCTGAATATAAAGCGGTGCCAGAATTTTTGACTGACGAAATTTTCGGATGCCCGCATTCGCCCAAGAATACGCACGCGCGATATCATTTTTCTCAATCGCGAGGGAAATCGCCACCGCAAAATCATCTTCCGCCGCATCATCTTCCTGCAAAAGATACGCCAGCACTTTTGTCATTCCGGCTGTGTCGCTCAGCTTCGCATAATTGTATGCAAGGCGGCGTTCGAGAATTGTTTTTGGCTTGTAACCGGCGATAATCGCATTATTAAAATACAAATTCGCTGTCGCATAATCTTCCAAAAATGTATACACTTCGCCGAGACGGATAATTATTTCCATATCATCAGGATTTTGCGCAAAATAATCAAGCATCAAGTCGCGAGATTCTTGATATTTTCCAAGCTCATATAATGCGAAAGCACGCATTTTTTTCGCTTCCTGATAATTGGGATTATTGGCCAAAATCTCGGACGCAAACATTCCTGCCAAGCGATACATTTTCTGTTCATAAAAATTTTTCGCGAGGAGCAAGTTGCGATATTCGTACTCGGGAGAAATTTTGTGAGAATCCTTTGTGATTGTCTGCAAAGCTAAAATTCGTGGTTCCGAACCAGTATAATTCCACAGAATATCAGCACATTTTTCGATGCCCGCATAACACACGTCAAGCGTCGAATAATACTCTTTTTGCAAATCGGTGAACGCAAATTTTTGTAATTCCTTAGCACGATCATACTCATTATCGAGATAAAATAATGCCAAAATCATATTGGATTGCTCGTCAGTCGTGAGCTCTGAAAGCGGAACTCTAACAAAATACGCATACGAATTTTTCCAATCTTTAAGCTGAAAATATGCCGTCGCGATTTTGCGATACAAAACCACATCATCAGGAAGTTTCGCTACAAGCGGCAAATAAAATTCAAGCGCTGCTTTGGGATTATTTTTGCTCATCATATAGTCGCCCTTGCGAATTTGTGTTTGTTCTTTTCGTCGTTCGATTGTGAGTTTGAGGCGCGTCTCATCATCAAGCGTCGCGTTGTATGTTTCGGGCAATTCGGTCATTTCGGGCGTCGTAACGAAATTTTCATTATTTCACGAACACGAAGCCAAAATAAAAAATACCGAAAAAATGCCAAATTTTTTCAAAAATTTTTTCATATTTCTGATAATAATCAAATCGCAAGATTTTGCAAATCCGTTCACAAAAAACTCAATTTTTCGTTTGAATTTCTCGGTTTTTTCGTATAATTGCGCTATGTTTTCACTTTCTGATTATCGCTTTGACTTGCCGGCCGAACTCATCGCCGAGACCGCCGCACATCCCGCACACGCCGCCAAATTACTTGTTGTTTCACAAAAAAATTCTCAAATTTTGAGTGAGGCGACTTTTTGGGAATTGGATCAATTTTTGGATGAAAATTCTGTCCTTTTTTTCAATAATTCCAAAGTATTGCGCGCACGAATTCCGCTTCGTGACCAAATTATTTTTCGTGATGGCGAAGAAAAAATCCTCAAAGATGGAGAAATTTTTTTCTTGAAAAATCGTGACAAAAATCACTTTGAAGCGCTCGTTCGACCTGGAAAAAAATTCCGAATCGGGACCAAAATTTTTTTAGGAAATTTTGAATTAACCGTCACGGAAAATACGGATTCTGGGCGAATTTTGCACATCTCGGGCGGAGAAATTTTTGAACTTTTAGATCAATTTGGAGAGTTGCCGTTGCCGCCGTATATCGAGTACAGCAGCGAAAAAGAGGCCGATTATCAAAATATTTTCGCCAAAAAAAATGGTTCGGTCGCAGCACCCACAGCGGGTTTGCATTTTAGCGAAGCACTGCTCTACAAACTCAAAAATCCGCGAGAATTCGTCACGCTGCACATTGGACTGGGAACCTTCAAAACGATCGACACGGACGATATTCGCGCGTACGAAATTCATTCTGAAACGGCGGAAATTCATCACGAAATTTTTGGAAAAATTTTTGAATATAAAAAAAATCATCAAAAAATCGTTGCCGTTGGGACGACTGCATGCCGAACGCTCGAAAGTCTGCCAAGTTTGTGGAAAAATCTCACGGATGAAGAAAAAAATATTTTTGACGAAAATGTGCGAATTTTTTGGGAAAAAATTTCGGAAAAAGCAGAAAAAAATTGGATTACAGAATATATTTTTAGTGAGGATTTTATAGAATTTTCGACACGCGCCTATATCACGCCAGGGTACAATTTTACTGTTATTGATGAGCTTATTACCAATTTTCATTTGCCAGAATCTTCACTTCTCGTGCTCGTTTCTGCGATGATTGGGCAAGAAAATTTGCTCAAAATCTATGATCACGCCATTCGCGAAAAGTATCGTTTTTTCAGTTTTGGCGATGGAATGTATTTGAAAAAATAATTTGGAAAAAACTCAAAAAATCATATAATTAGCGCATTATTTTCTCATTTTGCACTATGAAAATTACAAAATGTATCATCCCAGCAGCGGGATTTGGAACACGTTTTCTCCCTGCAACTAAGGCTCAACCAAAGGAAATGCTCACCATCGTGGACACACCGGTGATTCAGATGCTCGTAGAAGAGGCGGTGGCAGCGGGCGCAACGGATATTATTTTTGTTACGAGTCATACCAAAAAAACACTCGAGGATCATTTTGACACATCTTTTGAACTTGAATATTTGCTCGAAACAAAAGGCAAAACCAAAGAATTGGAAAAAATTCAAAAAATTACAGAAATGGCGAATTTTTATTTTGTGCGTCAGGGCTCTCCTCGTGGCGATGGGGACGCGATTTTGCAGGCCAAAAATCTCATCGGCAACGAACCTTGTATCGTACTTTTTGGTGATGATTTGATCAAAGGTGAAAAATCTGGCGCTGAGCAACTCGTGGCTGCTTTTGAAAAAAGCCAAACGCCAATGATTGCTCTTGAAAAAGTGAGTGATGAAAAAGTTTCATCATACGGCATCGTTGAAGCAAAAAATAGCAATGGAAAAACACACGAAGTTTCACGATTTTTGGAAAAACCAAAATCAAGCGAAACTGATTCTCGTCTTGGTGTCATCGGAAAATATATCATCACGCCAGAAGTTTTTGAATATCTCGAAAAGGATGGCGAAAGTGCGAGCAAAGATGGCGAAATCCGCTTGGCAGACGCGTTTGCCAAGATGGTTGTCGACGGGAAAAAACTTCACGGAATCGAGATGGATGGCGTTCGATACGACACGGGCGACAAACTCGGCTTTCTCAAAGCAACGGTGGACTACGCGCTGGATCGCGACGATTTGGGCGAAGAATTCGCGCAATTTCTCAAAGAAAAGTTTTCAAAATAAAATCCTCACATGAGGATTTTTTCTCATTTTATCAAATGGCAAACATTTCCAAAAACATCGGCGATGCGGGCGAGGATATCGCTGCGAGGTTTCTTGAGTCCAAATGATACGAAATTTTGGAGAAAAATTTTCGCGTGCGAGGCTGAGAAATTGACCTCATCGCCAAAAAAGAGGAAAAATATTTTTTTGTGGAAGTAAAATTTCGGAAAAATTCGGATTTTTCTCATCCGCTTGAACTTTTCGATTTTCGCAAAGCAAAGCCATTTATGCGGACATTTTTTGAATATATTTCTGAAAAAAATATTGATGAAGATGATTGTCAGATTGACCTCATCGGAATTCTGCCGACTGAGTCGGGTTATCGAATTTTTCACAAAAAATCCGTAGAAATCGATTTTGAAAATCTTCATTTGTAAAATAAAAAATTCCCACAATGGGAATTTTTTATTTCGCTTTTTTGTCTTGATAATTTTCTGGTAATTTGTGGCGTGCATTCGTGTCTGCATCTGGCGTGAATGTATCCTTCACTTGTTGTGAAAAATGTTTGCGAATCAAATCAGATTGCAAAGAAGTATTCTGCCCACCCAGAATAAATCTTTGATACGCAATTTCTGCGTCAACATCATTTGGTTTCGTATTTACCAATAAATCATAATTTGTCAAATCCAATCCGTATGGTCTGAGAGCTTGGAAAAATTTATATGTCTTCGTGTCTACACCAACTTCAAATTGTTCGCGTGTAATGGTATTTGGTAGCTTTTCTCGAAAAGTATCCCAAATTTCTTTGATTGAAATCATAAATTGTTTTTTCTGATATTCTGGATTTCGTTGGAATGTTGGGTTGTTTTTGATAAAATCCAAATATGCGAGAATTTGCGCCTGAAATACACCAACTCTATCGGCGCCAGACATCGAACCAGTAAGTTCTTTGAATCCAAGGGCTGAAAGGTGCATTTTGATGGAGCGATATTGAAAACCATCGTCAGAGTTGAAATATGGCATCGATTGGCTCGGAGTAAAGGTTCCTTTATAGCCATTATCATCTTTAAATTTATTGAGCCCTTCGCGAGCAAAATAAGTATCTGATTCTCCGTGCATCGCTCCAAAATATGCTTTAATATCATTAACATCTTTGGAAGAAGTATTTTCATCCATTGACATGATTTGTAGTGTTGGGTCTGTTCCTTGGAGGATTGGATGAAGCACCTTGTAGTTTTTTCGCCAGAATGCCCACAAATCTTTGTAGATTGGATCAGAATCCTCATCCTTGGTATGAGAATATTGCGCTGGGCGATTTTCTTCATCAATTTTTTTATACGATGCGAACATTTCTTCCGCGCCAGGCAATTTTTCTTCCGCGCGTTTTTTGAGCACCATTTTGATGATATTCCGATACAATTGAGAACTCTGCGGAGTTTTGGCAAACAAAAATCCATGGAACGGCACACCCGTGTAGGCAATATTTTTGATTTTATCTGAAGTCGAATAATGCACATAATCTGGCGCGCCACCAGCCGTATAGGCAAACATCACACCCAAAAATTCTGCATCCGAACTTTTATCCAAGAGTTTCGGAATGGCGCCGAGCGAAATCTCAAATTCGTTGGAATCCATCTTGGCAACGATATAATCAGCACGAGAGAGCGCCGTTGCACCTTCTTTTACAACTTCAGCTTCCCCTTTGGATTGCTGCTCTTTTCGTCCGTTTTCCGCCATTTTCCAAACCTTAGCACCACCACCAATAGCCTGCACAAACGGATTATGTTCTTGATAGGTTTTAAAAAGCCGTTCGATAAGTTCTTCTTCTGGTGGGTGTTCTTTGATTTCATCTTTTCCAGAAACGACTTTGGTATAACAATTTCGATACGCAACGCGAGGATTTACACCAATAGCAATGGCTACTTTCTCAAACCAATGATATTTTGTTCCCTGCAAATCTTGCAAAAAGCTATCTGGATAAAGTGTTCCCGACATATCATACACGAGCATGAGTCCAGCTAAAACTTCGTGCGGACGAGCCTTTGGATTCAATAAAATTTTATCACGAATATATTTGCGACGCTGAGCACCGGCAAATTTATCCTTAATATCAGAAACTGTTGATTCAATAAGATTTCCCATAGCTTTGCGTCCACCGAGGCCGCTTGGACCGCGCAAGTTGATAAACGCATATGCAGAGCGTGTTTCTTGTGCAAGTTCAAATTTTTTCTTCCAATATTCTTTGATATGCTGGAACTTATAATAAATATCACCGATCGTTCGCAAGCCTCATTCTTGCTTAGGAATCGCATCCATCATATCCTCACCATTTTCGAGTTTTACCTGCTTTTCGTATTCATCCACTGGCGAAGTTTTTCCTTTTTCTACTGGTTCGAAGGCACCTTCTTGTTGAATAATTTGCATCAATTGAAAATAATCAATTGGCATTCCATCAACTTCTCGCTCGCGTTTTCGAAGTGTGGTATTGTAGGCCTTTTTGGCTTGTGCAATGGAATGAGCCTCATCTTTTGGTGATTTTTTTGAATATTTTGGTTCCTGCCCCTGACTTTTGAGCTCATTATCCAAATCTTTTGGTGTCACAAAATCCGTAATCTTCACACTGAGCGCACCAGTTGGGCCAAATTCTACTTCAATAAAGAGTCCTTTTTCCGCATTTTTGAATCCCCAGATTGGCTCACCATTTGGCTTTTCGTCAGTTTTGATAAGAGGAGTATTATTATCGCAGAGTAATCCACTCACAGTATCGAGTTCTGGGTCATCTCCCTTGATGAAGGCAAAATTTTCGACAAATTGTGCCGCTGTTTCCATCTTTCCGAGACGACGGAATCTCGTCCGTGGTGCCGCAATAGCAAGCGCAAATGGTTCCCATTCAAGTTCAAATTTCGTCCCATCAATCAACTTCATGGTGAGTTTTTTTGCGTTTTCATCGATACTATCGACACGGACATATTCTGGGCCTTGTTCTGTATTGATGACAAAAATCGTCCCCACTTCAAAATTTTTATCTTTTCCTTTTTCGTCAACCAAATCAATCTGTTCACGCAAATCATCAATCGTCTGCAATGGCAAAATATCCTTATCATCCGGGGTATCCGGACTTTTATCGCTGATGGCAACTTTTTTTACGGTAGTTTTTTCGATTTTTTGCTTAAAATATTCGTAAAATTCATCATACGAATAAAAATATTTATCCTGCTGCTCTTTCCAAACGGTCGTTGTACCATTCTTATCAAGATACATTTGCGTGAGCACAATTCCCATTTTTCCGTTAATGTTGGCGGCTGTATTTCCGATTTTCCAGGAAGACGGATACGCATCATCATTGTCAAAATTCAGAAAATTTCCCGAAACAATTTTTTCAAAAATTCTATCGCGATTTCTAGAAGCATTATTTTCGATTTTATCGCGCAAATTCGGTGCAAACGCCACAAACATATCCTTCAATTTTTCAATCAACGCATCATATGTTTGGATATGCATTTCTTTATCTTCCGCAATTTCATGCGAAGTCACCTGATCTTCGAGCAACTCTGTCAAACGATCCTTGGCTTTTGCGTCTTTTACAAAAATATCAAAAATGAGTTGTTCATCAAGATGTTCCAAATCTACGGCAAAATCGGATTTGGCAACATGTATCGTGAACCACTTATATTCATCAGAATTATAATCACACACCAAATTTGAACCCGTTTTTTGATTAATGTCGTCAATAATATCTTTGTATGATTTTTTCAAAAGTTTTTCTTTTTCCGCAGGAGGGAGAACGTTATATTTTTCAAGCGTTTCAAAAGTAATCGTTGGCGTAAATAATTGTAAAACTTGCTTGACATCTTTCATGTCTTGCTGACTTGGTTGCGTATTCGGAGCGACTTTGTTTAAAATTTTTGAAACCAAAAATTCAATCAATTTTTCCGGAGCTTTTTTGTTCGCATCGTATTCTGCAAGCCAATCATAAAATTTTTGTGTTTCCTCAGGGCTCAAGAGTGTTTCGTCTACGAGTCTTCTCAATTGCTGTGTTACCAAATCTTTTGAACTATTTTTCGCAATCAAGAGTGAGCTATTCAAAAATTGGTCATTTCGTTGATTGGTCAATTTTTTTCGCATTTGGCTTGGCGATGAAGCAAGCACGCGCAATTTTGGGATCGACATTTTTTCGACAATTTCATCAAAAATTTGCTGATCAGCAGGCTGAGTAAGTGGCTGAAACCAATTCTTAAATTTCTTACGAACCTCAGCGCGCGCACTTGTAAATTTCGTTACAATTTCTTGAACGCGCTCTTTGGATTCTGTGGGAATATTATTCACCTTATTGTCGATTTCGGCTTGTGGAACGCCCTTCACTTTTCGCATTTCAGCACGAATTTCATTACCGATTTTGGTCTGAAAAATTTGTATACTATTCTGATCGTTCGTCAAGAATTTTTCCAAAATCGGAAAATTACGAGGATCCTCACCAAATTTTTTAATCGAATCTGCGAGCGCTTCTTCGAGCAAATAAGCATTATCCACAACGAGAACTCTCTGCACTTCAGTAGCATTTTGAGCAGCATCTTTCTGCACTTCGGCAGGATTTTGTGGTGCATTGATAGACATATTCAAAAAATTATAGATAATATGTTAAATTATAGCACAATAACACCAAAAATCAAATAAAAAAATCCAAAAATTGACTTTTCGGATTTTTCTTTTATGGTAATGTATTTTGAATATTTTTTATGGATTGTGTCCCATTGTTCATCATATTTTCGACCTGATTGGCATTTGTGCGCACACTCTCGATGCCCGCATTGATCATTTCCGTGCCAGACTGAATAGAATTTTTGGTGGTTTCGTAGGTATTTTGGATATTTTCTACGCCACTTTGTGCAAAATTTTGTGCATTCTCGATCGTGACAGAAACATTTTTCGCAGTGGAAGAAATAGAATCTTGAATCTGTGAAGTTGCCTCAGATTGACACGAAAATAACACCAAAGTCGGGGCCAGCAAAATGATTTTTGAAAAATTTTTCATAAACAAAAATTATGAAGCAATTATACTCAGAAAAATTTTTTCGCAAGTTTTTTGTAAAATAAAAACCCCTTTCGGGGATTGATTTCGATGGTTGCGGAGGTATGAATCGAACATACGACCTCAAGGTTATGAGCCTTGCGAGCTACCACTGCTCTACTCCGCGTCAAATGTAGAAACATTATATTGAAAAATCCAAAATGTCAAGAAAAAAAATGGTATCCGCAGTAGGGATCGAACCTACGACCTTTGGCTTAGAAGGCCAAAGCACTATCGGAACCATAACGCCTGATTACTATATACATATATTATTTATTTTTATTAAAAAGTCAAAGTTTTTTTCATTTTTTGACGAAAAAAGAAGCGAAAAACCAATTCACCTATTTTTGCAAAAATCATAAAAATATGGCACAATACCCTTGCTTTTTAGATTTTCCAAAAATATTATATCAATAAAAAATATTTTATGGAAAAAATAACAAAAAATAATTACAGTGAGCAATTTCGTTTGTTCAACCTTCGGAGAGTTGAGTCTGAAGCTACTGTTGAGCATTATCGTGTATACATGGATTTATTCTTTCGCTACACAGGTGCGAATTTTGAAGATTTTTGAAGTCAAAAACATTTTGCCAAATGTTACGAAAAATTATTTAAAATTGAGACAATAAAAAATGAAACCCGTAAAAAATTTCTCAAAATATCACGATTATTCGGCGATTTTCTTGTAGAGAACGAAATTATTGAATACAATGCTCCACGAGCCATAAAACCGCCAAAAACCACAACACCACTTCCTCTCCCAATTGAAGAAAACATTTTATATAAGATCAAAGAAATTGTACAAAACTCTTATTCTTGATACCTTCAAGAAAGAAATCTCATGATTTTTGAAACACTCCTACATACAGGAACAAGAAAAATGGAGCTCCTCAATATCGAGCAAAAACACATTTTTCAAGAAAAAATTTTTATAAAATCAGGAAAATGAAATAAAGACAGATATATTTATTTGGACACGGAATTTTCACAAAAATTACAAAAATTTATGAAAAAATATCCCTGAAAATATCTTTTTACCAATATTCGGAAAGAAAAGCTTGGAGAAAGTGGACTAAAAAATCTTTTTCTAAAAATAAAATCACATATCCAAGAGCCAATGTACGCTCACAGGCTCCGTCACACTTATGCAACAATACTTATGGAGAAATGAGTCGATATTTGAATAATTAAGGAACAATTAGGACATTCAGATATTTCAACCACCAACAAATATATCCGTATCAGCAACGAACACAGGCGCAAGGTTTTAGAAAATTTAGATTTTTCATAAAATCCCCAGAAAATGAGGATTTTATTTTACAAAATTTCTAAATGAACGAAACCACATTCAGCTTCGGTTTGTTAAAGTACCTATTTCTAAATCAACATTAGACAATAATTTTCCTAATGAATTTTTATCTATTATTTCGATAAAATATTGTTTATATTCGCCTGTTTTTAAATCAATATAGGGGAAATCATATAAAATACTACCTACACTCTCATCAATATCTCATTTTACTCAATCTTGAGTACAGGTCTTGATTTTGGAAATATCCGAGACAAATAGTATAGGATAATCTAATGTTAATTCTCCTGGAAGCTCAAACCTTTTGCTTTGCATAGCATGAATTAGTTGCTGAAATCATGGAATTCAAACACTAGAGTTTCCATCACGGTTATTATTATCCGTGCTATGGTATCATAAAATTCCATATTTTTCTTGCGTAAAACGATGCTGTCAAAAAAGGCAGTGTGCATCATCGGCCAAATTATTTTGTTTTTTTAATTTTTCATATACTCAGTGTGTTTCAAAAAATTGTTTTATCTTTTCTACTTCTCTTTGTTTCGTAAATAATCAGATTTTTCTCTTATCCGAAAGATATTTACACTCAAAAAATAGGCGAACATGCAATATTACGGAATCATCTCAAAATACATCAATATGAGAGCTAGCAACAACATCAGTTTCTCGTGGTTTTCCTGTAGTAGTATCAAGATAAAATTGATTTGTTTCAACTTTCCATTGATGATTCAATAATTCTTTCTCTAAGAAAATTTCAAGATTGGCTCCATTGTGTGAAAAGATTTCATCGACTTCATTCATATACAGAATATACATAAATATGATTTATTTATATCCGAAAATGCAAAATTTTCAAGAAAAATAAAAATGATTCAGAATCTTCTAGTGTTCGCTAACATTTTATAGAATTGCAAACACCTAGAATTATGAAGATATTTAAAAATATTTACTTATTTTTATGATTTTATCTTGAATTACTCAAAAAAGTCAATTCTTTTTTAGATATTTTATAAAACACCCAAATAAACCCGCTTTAGCGGGTTTATTTAATTATAGATACTTAGCTCGGCCAATCATTACACCAAGCTCGTATTCGCTGACTGCATCATTAGGGCGTGATCTATTCCAGATTTTTAACTCATTAATAGCTCGTTTTTCAATACGAGAAAAATAGTTTTTAATCATTCAGACTACTTCAGAACGAGTTGTAACTTGTGTTGGATTACTTCAATTCCAGATTTCCGAGGCGCTATGATTCTGTAGATATGGTTTTTTGAGTGCATCAAAAACTCGTTTAGCCACATTGCGACGCCAGAGTGGATTATTTTTTGGACGAGCCCAGCCGATGATATTAGCATATCCATACGGCCTTCTCTGTATTCTATCATCATATCTTCCATATCAATGTGAATATCTGTCTCAGTTTTGATCAATCATTTCAAAACTATTTCCGGTGATTTTGGTGACAATTCCAATATGTCCAAAGGAGGTGCTTGTATTGATGGAAATAATATCTCCAGGCTGCACAACTCTTCCACCACCTTTCGATATGAAGTCAAACACATTTGGATTGGCGCGAGCAATTCCACTTGCATAATATCGTGCATTTCCATATCGCCCTTCAATTCCAAACATATCTCGGACATATGCCTTTATTAAATCTACACACTGATAATCTCCGTTGTAATCCTCTTTTGGATTCTTTGCTACAAATGTTGTAGAAATATTTCATTTTTCATCAACGAGTTTATTTTCGTATTTTTTAATAAATTCTTGTAAATTCATAAAAATAATTATAATAAAATAAATTTTAGCTCTCATCCTGCAAAATCGAGCTATGTTTTGCAGGGAAATATTTTATAAATAATTTTTATGTTTTTTGCTCTCTTGAATCTTTTTTCTATCACCACCAATCAACTCAATGAGTGTTATATTAACAAGCAGGTTGCTTATTTTAAAAGTGTATGAGCTATTGATGTGTATACCAGTAGGGATTATCGTATCTATGACGGCTTTTTGGATGTAGCAGAGAAAAATTTTTGAGAGGCGATACACTCTCCTGAGAAATGTTCTTTCTGCTACCGCTGTGATGATAATTTGGAAAATTGTTATTATTATAATTATACACCAGAAGAAAGATGAGAAATGTTTGTTATGGCAATGGCAAATTATTTAGTGTATTCGTTTCGAACGATGAAAAAAATTATTCCATGCCCTGTGAAGAATGATTACTATTTTGATTATAGATAAATGCTCCGCCTCACGGCGGTTTTTTTATTTCCTACATAAAATCCCTTCCACACACCTCTGCTACCTGTTCACGAGTAAGTATCAGTACATTGAGTTCAGCGTTACGCGTTACCGCACGCGTGAACATAATTGCCACTTCTTCATCACTTGCTAAATCATACGGTCGTTCTTCATTCCAGAGTTTCATTTTTCCGCGCAGGATTTTATCTTCGCACATTATCGCGAAATGTTTACGGAAAAATTGGTAGTCATCAGGAAGTCCGAGAGCGCGATTGATCATCACACGGATTGCGAACGCGGTTGCTGCGTCCGCTGAGCGTTCCTCATTCCAAATCTTTTTTTCGAACGCTTTTTGCAAGTAAATGTTTTTTCTGCGTGATTTGAGTTCTTGAAGCTTTGCATTTTCTGCGTCAAGTAGCATAATATATTGAGAGAAGAGATGACGCGTTTCTGAGTATGGAAACCAGAAGTATCCATCTTTCCCCCAAGAATTACCTACCAAGAACGCTCCCTTTGTGCCGTCCTGACACTGGTAGTCATCATCGTATCCTGTGATATCGAAGGCGTGTCCTGCAAGAGTTGCTTTGGTAAGCGTGAAATAATGCGTACGCAATGTTTCTTTCCAGTTGGCTACTGGTACACCAGTATACACGGCTTTATTTTCGCAGATCATTGCCTTGATTTTTGGCACGACTGCTTCGCCAACTTGCCCAATCTTGATGTATCCACCAATAATTCCTTCATCTTTGAGATGTGCGAGTGCAGAGGTTAGAAGCCAACCATTACTTGGTGATGCACCTTTTGCGATTGCCCTTTCCCAAACTTTTTCCCAGTCCGTGCGAATGAGATAGCTTGCATTGAACTGTGTATGTGTTTCGTTGCTGACATTGAGTCCACCTGTTACAGTACAAGAATTTGAGCGGAGTTGGTTGAGATTTTCGGATTTGTCCAAGATTTTTTTTCTGGGCAAATCTTGTGTGTTCGGTTCTGCTCCGAGATATTCTTCAAGAGTGAAATCTCGTGAATCGGGCGCATCACTTGCCCCGTTGTAGTGTTCAAGAATTTCAAAAGTTTCCATAAAAATTATTGTTTGTTAGCAAATAAATCAGGTTGCCCGTATCGGGCCACATAATAGTCGTTGTGCTGAGAGTTCGCACGATCCAGCGCGTCAAGGATTTGTTTTTGTACTTTCTCCATCACAATAGCAGATGAGTGCTTGACGAGCGTTCCACGAAGCTGTTCAGCTTCGTCGCGTGTGAGTTCCACGCGGAAAATTTCTGTTTCTGGCATAAAAAATTACATTAAAGAACAAAATATTGTAAAATCCATTATAAAAGAGAGTGGGATTACGAATGCCGAGGTAATTTTTAAGCCTTCTGTGATATCTTTCCAAGCATAGATTATCTCCCAGAAATAATGAAAAGTATAAAGAAAGTGCACGCTGGCAATAAGTAGTATAATGTATTTCATACAATTTTTTAAAAAAATATTTGTGTTACAATGTAACCAAATTCAGTTACAATGTAACTTATTTTTTGAGCGTTGCATTCAACTCGTACATGGTCTGTGAATTGCGATCGAGCGCGTCACTCATTTTATCCATCGATTGGTTATTGCGCACATTCTGTTCACGGATATGCTGTAAAAAACTTTCTCGTTGCTCTTTTTCGGCTGTTGTCAGCCAAATAATGATAATAACGAGAACAAAAAGAAAGCCTGCTACAACAGAAATAAAAAGAGTTCTGTCGTTCTTGCCGAATTTATCAACATTTTCGGCAATTTCTTTAACATCATTTATAGATGTGGGAATGGGAATTGACATAAAGTTTAAATTTAAGAATTATTTTTTGAGGATTTCCAACCAAACGAACCACCCAGCCTCACACCCAGCCAAATGAGGAATGCAGATATTTTTCCACATCCTTCCGTAATGAGTGCTTCATGAAGAATTATGTCGGCTTCACGACGCGAGAATTGCTGTATTTCGCCATCACAAGGCACTTTTCCACCATTATGATAAAAATAGTCGTGCAAAATGTATGCGAGCCAACCCGTCGGGTCAAATAACCACCAGAAAACTCGTGGAATAGAACCAAAATCGGTTTCAAAACCTTTCGGTACGATGATTTCTCCTGTTTTGCCTTCATAATCCAAAAACCAAGAAAATTCTTCCGTCGTGACAAAAAGTTTTTTGCCTGATTTTTTAGAAAATGAGCCGTCTTTAGTTTTTTGTATGATGCATTTTTTGCAAGCTTCTGTGTATTTCATATTTACGAATTAGATTTTTTGTTTGCTGGCGAAATTTTCATCGCTTCGGCAAATTCCTTCATACCTGGAATTTTGAGCGGATTAAGTCCGAAGAATTCACAAATTCCGTTGAGTTTTCCGAGTGCAATTCCGGCGTCGTGAAGTGTCTTCTCATCGGCTGTACTCGTGAGAATTGCCATCATATAATTGAGCTGATTTTGAAGGTTGCCATTGAAGGCGTATTCTTCCGTGAGCATACCTCGCTCCTTATCTGTGAACTCAATTCCTTCAAGAATTGCCTTGTCCGTGTTTTTGTTGATTGTTGGCAAGGCAAGCAATTTTTTATACACACGCGCGAATTTTTCGTCGCGAGTTTCTGGAATATAAATATCTTCCACAATTACTTGGTACGATCCAGATTCTCACTCAAGCCGTAATTTTTGAGTCTGTGGATTAAAATCTATATCTGTGCAATAGAGTGTCTCTTCAGATTGTGGCTGGTCTATGCCAGACACATAAAATGTAGGGGAATAAAAAGTAACTTTCATAATTGTTAAAAATAAATTTTAGCATTACTTACAGAGGCCGAAACACTAACAGGTCACTTCTCCAAATAAAAAGTACCATCAGTATATTCTATACCATTAGAACGAATCGTGACATTGGCTGGTACACTCATCCAACCTCAAATAAAGTCGAATGTCTCCGAATAGCTTATATTTCTTGGTAACATTGGGGATTGTTCTCACATTGAAATTGTAGTAGAATTCAAAGCCTTCCCAACAGGTGCCTTAATTAATCAAGCTTCTGCAGAAATCGAGCCAGGAATTTTTCCTAAATAATAAAATTTTCCCTCAGTAAGCCCACTAAATAGTGATACAACACCAGTTTTTTGTCGTGAGATTTTAATTGATTCCCCCTCCTTACCTGTCGTTATAAATCACATAAAGTCAGCATGTTTGAGATCATTGCTGTGCGCTGCGAACGCTCGCCCCCCATAATCTAATTCTATTTCTCTAATCATGTAAGCATATTCATTGTATGCTTTATTAGGAGCAATACCACAAACACTACAAGGAAAAAAATTTTTTTGTTGCGAAATCATTCTGGAGCGTTCATAATATGTTGTATTATTCACAACAATGTTATATCCCTTATTTTTTTCAAAAAGAAAATTAGAAGGAAAAATATCAGAATTCAAGTAATTTTCAGTTGATAGTTCAGCTAACTTCTCAGTAAAATCATCGTTAAAAATAAAAACTCTGGCAAGTGGGGAAGTTGATGGGCTCATGGTTTTTAATTTTGTCAATCGAACAGAATTTTTGAAAAAAACTTTCATTCCTACAAGTTCAGCATGAGAATAATCGCTAATTTCTGCCACTTTAACCGTATAAGTTATTTTGTCGAGAATGGTTACAGCATTTGTTGTATTACCAAGCTTCGTTCCACTGATAAGAATTTTTTCAAATTGTTTATTGTTTCAAGAAATTCCGAATTTTAGAAAAATCTCTTGTGATGTAACATTTAAAATACCATTTTGTGGACTGGCTCAAAAAACTATTTCTCTCCCTTCGGTAGTTATACCTCTCAGATATAAATCTTTATCGCCATTTATAACTTTAATCTGAGTGATTTTTGTTGGTCATTCCAGTGTCATATAGGTGGTACCATTCCAGTTAGCAGAACCATTTCCACGAGGAAAAATAATTTCATCAACCAAAGTTTTTGGTCAAATATCCTCCCCAAGCGTTGTTTGAATAATGGAATTTTTTCAGACAAGCCCTTCAGCGAATCGAGATACAGGAATTTGCGCAACAGACCCATCATCCGAAAAAAGCCTAATGCTATCATGATCATTATATTCATCCTTATCTTGAAGAGTTTGCACCTCCTCATTCCCTGTTTGTTGATTAAGTGTAAGCACTTTTTTGGCACCGAAACCTGTACGGAGTCATTGTTTTGTGTTGAGTTTTTTATTTGTTTCAATATTTATTTGATCCAATGCATCGGATGTGAGAACAACCGAAATAACTGCATTTTCCGAAAATGGATATGCTGTTTTTGTATGTTCAGAGGCATCAATATTAAGTGGACAAGCCTCGACAGCACGACGAACAGAAAGAATATCGCCAGAACGCGCAATGATATCAATAATTTCGCGTTTTTCGACCATACCATTGTCGTTATAGTCTACAATTACGGCTCTTATAGGGAATTTATCACCGAATAGTGCGCCCTTCCCTGTCGCGACAGGAATTGTTGTTGTTGAAGAAGAAATCGCAATATCAATTTTAACTTCAACGTTGTTTTGGTAATTCATATTTTAATTTAAAAATTCTTGAGAAAGAGAATCAGACGAGGAAAGTTCAACCTGAATACTATGAGAATTATACGATATTTTAGCTATGCGTGAATTGTTGGAATTGAGCGCCATCGCCAAATTTTGAATTTTCACACAGACTCCTGGTTCAATGTTTTCTATATTAACATTTTCCGTATCTCGCACAGTCATTGATATGACTGGGAATGGATGAGCATGTTTTTTGAGAAAGTTTTCAGCGTAGGTTTGAGCGGTTATCTCATCTTTTATTCATCGTTCATATTTTTTTTCGATAATTTTCCCAAATTTTTTAATACTCTCTGTATTTTGTTGTATGATAGTGTTTCCGTCCCATTCAAGCTCAATAACATTACGAATATCTTCAAGTCGTTCTGTCATAGAAAAATTGAATATTTCAGCATCAATTCAGAGAAAAATTGTCGGCAACTGTGTATAGAAATTTAATTTCCCATTTACATCAATAATAAAAAATCCCCCTGCAATTTCTGCGATTTTTTGAATAACCGACATATAGGTTGCATTTTTATCAGTTTTGAGATTTATTTTTGCTGAATTTTTTGCAATTTCACCCAGAGAAATATTTTTATCGTTGTATTCATCGCGGTATCGGTTCACAATCTTATTGAGGACTTCTCGAGTTGTCCCCACCAATTCGACAACACCAATTTTTTTATTTGCCAGGAGCGAGGCCAGTCCCACAACAGAAAGCGAAATAGCCAGGTTTTTATTTTGATAACTTCGCGAAATATTGCGAATAAATCAAGAATACAAGAGCTTCCCACTTTTATATTTTGCAGAAAAAACAAAAACCTTAACAATATCTGAACGCACAAAAATTTCCCCAGATCACTCAAGGGAGTTAGCATTCAAATCAATTGTCATTTCCCCTTGTCAGCCGTTTATTTGACTTGTGAACATTGGGGCTGAGGTCACAAAGGCTGTTATTACAGCCTTAAATTGTCCGTTTCTGTCATAGAGCTTGTATTCGTAGTTTTTCATTTTTACAGAAAATTATGAGAATAAGAAATGAATAAATCAAGCGAATAATTTTCATCAGAGGAAAATTCATACACCAGCGAATTGCTTCATATATTGAGAACTGGACAAGGCCCATCATAATCAATATATTTACCATTTTTTCGCACTCGTTTATTTTTTGTGTCAATGTCGACAATATCACCTTTTTGCAGATTTGACGAAATGGAAAAAATCAACCCGCCTGATGAAATAGAAATTTTTTTCAGACTTCCATTATTGATAATGAAATAAATCTGTGGAAAACTTGGTGCTGATCCATTGATAAAATAATCAAATGCTACATTTCCTGTAATACCCTGCTCAGCAAGAAAAGTTTTCCCATCGCGGAAATACACATCAGAAGCAACAAAAGTCATTACGAATGGACAGAAAGTTATATGATAACTTTCTCGCATAAAATCGCACACTGTGCAGGTTGCGGTAATTTCTCGGTAACTTCATTTGGCGGTTTTATAGCGAAGATTACCTTCTTTTTGTAAGCAATTTTTCTTGATTTCATCAATTTTTTGTTCGAGTTCTTCTGGAGTTTTTGCACGAACGACACCACGAAGTGTGAGGGTTTTTGAGCGCCAATAACGAAATAAAAATTGTGACCCGTCCTGCCCATTATTCGCAGAATTTCCAAAATCTGACTGACCCACAGAATGTAGCCCATCGAAATTCTGAACAATAATATTTTCGTTGGACAACCCGAATGAATTGAAAGAAAATTTTTCCTGTGAATTTTTCGCTGTGAGCGGTTGCTTTGTATAAGCGATTGGATGTGATGCAATGGAATAAGAATTCAGCATATTTATGAAATTCAAAGTTTATAAAGTTTGGCCTTATTGGTGAAAATTTCCTCAATTTTTTGCGTGAGTGTATTAATATCCTGATCATTTCGAACAGACACCCCACCGAGGTTGATATTGATAGTATTTCCACCAAGCGAGTTATTTGGCACGATAGTTCCATTCGTATTTGGAACAAAAAGTTCTGGGCCTCGTTCTCCGACCATATACTGCTGACCAGCATATACTGGCCCACCAGACGCGCGCGCCTGCAAGTCTTGCATCGTGGTATTCGGCTTGCCAGTTATCGCGCCATAAACACCCTGAATTGAGAAATTATCAACGAATTTTGCCCCCTGCCTGTCAGCCCATTTTTTCACTTCTTTGGCAGCATTCCAGGCTTTTTCAATTCCTCCAATGAGTCATTCAACGAAAGACATTAGCCCTTCGAGAATAGGGCGTACAAAATTATCCATTGCTTGCATAGCACCAGACACCACTTCCGCGGCAGCATTCCATACTGTTGAAAAAACTTCAGCAAGATCTACGCCGAAAACATTCTTAATCCATTCATTGAGGACTTGTCCTGCAGAAGTAACAACACTCTTAATAGCTTCCCACACTCCAACAACAATAGTTTTTGCGCCATTCCAGGCCATTTGCCAGTCACCTGTAAAAATTCAAATAAAAACCTGAATAGTACCATTGATAAGGTCAAGTCCGAGTTTAATGGCAGCCATTAAAGTATCCATCGCAAACGAAGTAATCGCTTTAATCCCTTCCCATAAAGCATTCAAAATCGTTGTAATAGTCGTTCAATGGGCCTCCCAAAAAACCTGAATAGCCTGAAGTCCAGTAGAAATGGTTTGATTTAGTTTTTCGAAAGCACCACTGAAAATCTGTGAAACCGTCTCCCAAAGCGCTGTGGCAGACTGTATAATTCCTTCAGAATGTTGTTGCCAAAAACCACCAATCCACTCGCCAAACGCTGAAACGATTTCTTGTACACGACCAAAAACGGAATCGACAACATCACGGAAACCAAGAAAGTTCATCGTATAAGCCACTCCAAGAGCAGCAATGGCCGCAACCACAAGCCCAATAGGCGATGCCACTGACGCTATAATGGTACCAAAGAGTTTCATTCCAGATACAATGGAAGGCAGAACAAGAGAAAAGCCTGCAAGTGCAGCAACAATACCTGTAATGGTAGTGGCTACCAATGCAATATTTCCTGCCAACTTAGGATTGATTTGAATCCAACTGGTAATTTTAGAGATAATAGGTTCAATTCATTTTAAAAAATCATTGAGAACGGGCTTAATTGTGTCACCCATTGTCGCGAACATGGTAGAAATCGAGCTATTCAACCTTGAAACTGTACCAGAATAGGTTTTGGAAATTTTTTCAGCGTCGCCCACCTGAAACGCTGTTTCCTTCATAATTCCCTGAATTTCAGCCTGAATTTTTTCCTGATCCGTGAGATTTTTTGAGGATTTTCCGATACTTTTAGCGTATTCTTCCCACATTTTCGCTACATTTTTCGTAACGCCCGCATTGTCTACCAGAACAGAATTTTCGTTTTTGAGACCTTCTGTAGCTGTAACAACAGCTTCACCAAGTCATAACCCCGCTTGTCGACCATACGCGGCAGCGTCTTTTAGACGAGCAATAACGGCGAGTGCTTCGTCTTCTCCATAACCGCGAGACAATAGATTTTTGAGTGCAGTGGAAGCTTCATCAATTCCCAATAGTCCGTCTTTCGTAAATTCTTGAACCTTACTTTTAGTTTTTTCGAAACTTCCACCCGTTGCATTCACGATAGACTCAAGTCCCATCATAGCATTTTCCAGTTTTGCGGACTCATCAACTGAACGCTTTAGACCAACGGAAAAACCCGCAAATGCGGCACCAGCAGCAACTCCAACTGCCTGAATTCATTGAGAATGGCGCTCAATACTACTGAGTGCTTTATCTGTAGCATGACGAATTCCTTCGAGTGATTTCGTTGCCTCATCGCGTAAACGGATGATGACTTCATGAAGATTTGAACTCATTTTTCTAAAATTATTTCTAATTTCAGAATAAAGAAAAAGATAGAAAAAGGAATTGTTCGAAGGATTTGCTTTTTTTGAAAAAATATGCTATTTTGGGATTATATAATTTTATTTCTATGGGAAATCAACTTGATAATCGACCATCTGAGATTCCGATCAAGCCGATTGAGACGCCGAAGCTTTCTTGGAGAGAACAATTGCAGCAACAAATGCAGGATCTTTCTAAGCCGCTTCTTGCAACTGAAAGCGCAAAAATCTTTCGGCGTTATAGTGAGCGCGCGGCTGATGTTCGTAACAAAACATCGCACGAAATTCAAGAATTGCGAAAAGATTTTCAAAATATTACAGTAACGCCTGAAAATTTTATTGAGGTAAAAAGTCGTATCGCGTCGCTTCTGGAAGGACCAGAACAGATTGCACAGAATATTGATCTCCAACAGGGTGATAAATTCGTATGGAATGCCACTTCAGAGACTATGATGATTGTGGGTGCGGATACAACGCTGAAATTTTCAATTCGATTTTTGCCATATTCTCGCGATGAACAAGCTCAAATTGATGCTATTCAACCAGAAGAATCTCGCGAAAAAATGTCAAATCCTGGAAAAATTTTGGGGGATTGGCTCGTTCGTCGTGGTCCATTCCCTGGGAGAAAAAATAGTTGTGGCGCGAGTTGTGGAAAACTTCTTGAGGCATTTGGGCTTTGATCGGTTTTGCCGCAATCTGGCCGTGATGGAAAAAATTGGGATAAGATTATTGAAAATTATGCTTCATCATTTTTTGACAAAGTTCCGGTAAATCATCCAGACGATGCACCAGAAGGAAGTGTTGTCGTCTTTAAGGAAACGGCTCGACTTGGTTCTGCTGCGCGTAAAGCTCATGGACATGTGGAAATCAAGGGTTCCGATGGAATGTTTTATTCATATTATCGTTCGAGAAATGCGGCTGGCTCGTCCAGAACTTCCGAACGCGACCCAGCGAAATATCGTACTTTGACAGGCTTTACAGGTTACGCGTATGTGTACAATGGGAAGCCACTACCTGATCGTCGTGCTCGTGGCTAGACTTATGACTTCATTATATTCTGGCATCAGATTTTTCACCAAATTCCAAAATCGTTTTTGGTGATTTTTTTCTTTGAGATGACAGATTTCATGAACAATCACCGCATCAATAAATTTTTCATTTCCTCACAAAAATTCCGCCAAACGATAACTAAAATTCAAATTATTTTTCCCACTACAACTGCCCCAACGAGTTTCAGATTTTGTGATTTTTATTGTTCCGTATGCGGGAAAATCGGTTTTTTTGTGCCATTCTGCGACTTTCGGAATAATATATTTTTTCAAATTATTTTTCATTTCCAGAATTTCTGTTTCGCTCAGATTTTTTTTCGGATTTTTCAGATTTCTTTCACGCATTTTTTGTTGATTTTTCAAAATCCATTCAGATTTTTCTTCCAAAAATTTTTCAACCAAAAAAAGCGGCGCACGCAAAGGTGCCCGCACAATAATTTCGGCATTTTTATTGATCTGAATCGCGAGAGTTTTGCGATTGGAACGAATGAGTGTGTACTGCATTTTAAAAAATTTCTTCGCCGTCACCAAGTTCGAGGTAGTCTACTTTTGGTAATTGGCTTCCGATGAGGCCTTGCATATCGCCATAAAGTCGCGCTGTGTTGTCGATAACGCGACGAAGCTGTTTTTCGCGAGCCGACCAAAGCCGTTCCATTGCGCGCTTTTCTTTGTCGAGCTCGTCTTGCATCGTTGAAAATGCTTCGATGATATTTTCAATTTTGGCTTTAAATTCAGGAGAAATGAGATAATTGTAAATCACTTCCATTTTTTCGTCTTTTCCTTTGAGAGAATTTTGAACCTTTGTCATTTCAATCATTTGAACGCGCAAAATGCTTGCGAGCGGCAAAAGTGATTCATAATTTGTTACCCAAATATCGCGATATAATCCAAAACTTTTCACGCCCTCGGGTAAAACATTTGACACCAAAACAGCGATTCCAGCGCCTGCACGAAGTCGATCTTCTTTGAGTTTTTCTACCCACGCTTCCGTCCAATTTTTTGTATTTTTTGATTCCCAAGCGATTTTTCCGACATTTTGACCAAATTCATTGCGAACATCTTGCACGAGATCAGCGCCACGAATGCCTTTTTCCACATCACTAATTGTATCAAATGGAAAATTCATCGCGAGCAATTCTTTGAGCGCGTTTTCTTGCAATTCGCCCTGAATCTGCATAGAGCCTTGCTCGGATTTTCGCTTTGCATCTTCGATAGATCGCTTCATTTGCTCGATTTGCTCATCTTTTGCGCGCAATCTTTTTTCATTTTCGAGGTTCATTTTTTCCATTTCGAGCGCCAATTTTTCCTGTGCCTGCTTTGAAAATTCATCTTCCAAGCGCTTTCGCTCTTCGAGTTTCGCTCTTTCTTTTTCGATTTCTAGATTTTTTTGCAAATTTTCAAATTCTGTTTGTTGACGCAAAAATTGCTCTTCTTTTTTTCGGGCTTCTTCGTCGCGTTTTCGTAAATTTTCCAATTCCAAAATTTGTTTTTTATTTTTTTCTTCCATTTCTTCGCGAATTTTTTTCGCTTCATTTTCCGCTTCTTTTCGTTGTTTTTCGATTTCTGCATTTGCCCACGCAAAAGCCTTTTTTTTCGTTTCTTCTTCCGTTTCTTTTTGAATTTTTGCGCGCATTTCTTCCAATTCGTGTTTTTGAATTTCGGAAAGGGAAAAATGATGGCCACAATTCGGGCAAGTGATTTGGTTTGACATACAATTTTTTAAATTATTTGCATTATAAAAATTTTCCCAAAAAAACAAAATTTTTCTCTTTCTAAATTTACAAATTGACTTTCAATGAATTTATATTATAAGGTTTTTCCCTATATTTATTTTGGCCTATGAATAGAGAAGGTTTTCAAAAAGCATTGACAGAAATTTTTCGTTACAAAATGGATAATAGCATTGTTCCAGGAATGTTGGAATATGTCAAAAATGCTGATGGAATGTACTATCCGAAGGAATTTTTCCCAGAAGGAATTGTCACGCCTGAGACTATTGACGCGGGAATTATGCGATTTTCAGCACATTCTGACTGGATTCGAGGTTTTATGGAACGAGTCGATTTGAACAAAGACTTTACTGATTGGCAAAATTTTTTTGCAAGATTATTATTTTTCTAAATTGTCATTTGATAATCAGAAATTTTTGCCAGAATTACGAAAATTATTTTCTGAGGCTGATCAGAATGGTCTTTGTCCACAATGTGTTGGGAAAATTCTTTTTCGAAAATTGATTGGTGAAAAGATATTTTTCCAAGATTTCACCGAAAAAGATGGCTGATTTGTGCACAATGTAAATTTTGAAACACAACGCACAATTGTAAAAATCCTCCAAAAAATCCAAAAAAATCCTAAACTTCCTTTATGGGAAGTTTTTATTATGAAAATTTTTTGCGATTTTTGTGTTTTTGAATACACTATTACAAATATTTTTTCGCCGTGAAAAAAACACTTTCTCTTGACATTCAGACGGATTTTGCCCATGAGCTCGATATTTCGGGATTTTTTCAGATTTCTCGCTTACACGCCATTGATAACGGGATTTTTAAACCGATTGTTGACGAAATTTTGCCAGAATTGCCTGAGATTTCGCTGTTCGTTCGTCACGAAGTGGAAGTGGATGATTTTGAAACGTTTCCAACGCTTGATTTGGTACATTCTGATTTGATTGCCTCATCTTTTTGGCAACGAAAATATCCTGAATTGATGCGCCGAAAACAAAAAATTGAGCTAGTTCCACCGATTGTAAGGCCATTCTGATCGCTCGATATTCGCACGCTTGATCCTATCAAATCGAAGGGAAAATATCCAGATTTATTCCGCCGAAACCTCTCATCATCGCTTCGCTGGCGTCGTTTTTCTCGTGCATCCAAATTTTTCTGGCGTCGCAATAAAACGCTGATTTTGCGTACTTTTGTGACGCTCTTTCTCGTGTTGGTGCCGATGATTTTTGCACTCAAATTTTCCGTAGAAAATGGCTACAATCGACTTTTGGCGCTTTCGTCCGCAAACAATATTTCTGAAGTAAAAAATCTTATTCATTCATCTCGTTCAGATTTTGAGCGCGCGCAATTTTTGTTCGCTCCGTTTTCTTGGATTCCGCTTGAAATCGTGGATACTGTGGGTCGAGCAACTGAAGGCGGACGCGCTGTTGCCACTGCGCTCGATAGTATTGCTGAAAATTTTCCAGATTCTGATAAAAATTTTTCATTGACGACAAAAGTGAATGATGAAAATTCGGCGTACCGCGGAAATTCGAAGGATATTTTTCCACTTGACAGCATTGGCGTGCCACTTCCGACAGATTTTTTGATAAAAAATTCACCAGCGATCAATGCGGCAATCGACGAATTTGAACGAGCCGGAAATATTTTCAAAAATGCGCACGGCAATTCTTCGTATGCTGATAAAATGCGTCAAGTTGGGAATATTTTGACAAGTGTACAACCAGTATTGGATTTGTATAAAAATTCACAATCCGAAATTTTGACAATGCTCGGGAATACGGTTCCACAGCGCTATATGATTTTTAATCAAAATCGTGATGAAATCCGCGCGAACGGCGGTTTCCCGGGTTCAATTATTTCTTTTACGCTTTATAAAGGGAATATCTTGGATTATCGCACTGATGATGTATATTATTACGACTGGAATTTGTATCCGCACAAAGAAACACCGCCGCCAGGAATTGCGCTTTTGACCAACAATTATGGCCTTCGTGATGTGAATTATTATCCGGATTTTTCAAAAACGCTCGAAAAGGCAAATTCTTTTGTGGAGCGCTCTGGCGAGTCGACGCTGACGACTGCGGTTGCGATTCATCAGGGAGTGATTGAAGAAATTTTGGCGGTCATTGGTGAAGTGAAACTTGATGGCGTGGAAATTCTATTTTCTGATAAAAATTTCTCTGTTTTGATGTCGGTTTTGGTAGAAAATAAATTCGCTCAAGACAAAACGCCGAAAGATATTTTGTTCAAATTTGTAACCGCGTTTGGCAAAAAAATTATTGAATCTCGAAAAATCGAGGAAGTTGCCAAAATTATTGAAAATAATTGGAATCGTGGCGAAATTCTCGTTGCATCACGAAATGCTGACACACAAAAGTTTTTGGAATCTATCCAAAAACCACTTCCATGGAAAAGTGACGCTCCGAATTGGATTTATCCAGTATTCACGTCTGTAAGCGGAAATAAAAGTGATCGTTATATATCGCGCTCGCTTGAAATGAAAACGAAAAAACTTGAAAATTGTACATACGAGACGACTGCGACACTGACACATGAACATCAGTATTCTCAGGAAGATGCGGAAAGTCTCGAAAATCTCATGAGCGCTTTTGGTCTCACAAATGATGAGGAAAAGCATAAAATGCGATTTATTCAGGGTGCTGGTGCCAACAAAAGTTTTGTGCGTCTATATGTTCCAAAAGGAGCGATTTTATCAGGTTCTGGGGCAGAAATCGCGGAAGATGAAAATGCCACTATTTTTTCATTTATGCTAGAAACGATTGCCGGCGGAAAGTCACAAAAAACTATTTCTTATCAACAAGAAATTCCAAATTGTGCTGATTATGATGGAGAGATATCCATTCATCGTCAACCAGGATTGAGAGAATTTTTGACGCCATAAAATATGAAAACTCTTTTTTTCTTCTCGCCGCGTCGTTCACTTTTTCGGTTTATTTTTGCATTATTGGGTGGGATTTTTTTACTTTTTGCTTGGTGGCAATCACTTTTTTCCAATCCTGATCGTTCTGCGATTTTGCTCATTGATAACTCACTTTCAATGGTGGTTCAGGATATTTCGCAGCGTGATTCTTCCACGATTTTATCGCGTCTTGATGCTGCCAAAAAATTCAGTACGCAATTTGTAGAAAAATTTTCTGGAGAAATTGCGATTTCCTCTTTTTCTCGAGAAATTACGATAGAATCGCCATTTTCGGATGATAAAAATTTTCTCAAAAATGTCATTTCCGGGATTTCTCCGATTATATATGGTGGTGGAAGTGACATTTTCGGGTCAATACAGCGCATTGCTGAAATTTATCAAAATCGCTCAAATACCGAGATTATTGTTTTGACAGATGCGGAATTTTTCGAAAAGCCCACAAATTTTTCTTTTTCGAATCGTATAAAAATTACTTTTGTCGCGATTGGGACGGAACAGGGTGGATTGATGTTACAGTGATATACCGCGAATGGAAGCCCTTCGTATCGCCAATTCCATGGGGAAAATGCGATTTCTTCACTCAATAAACAATCGCTCGCGACACTTGCGGAAATTTTTTCGGCTGAGACGCATATTATCTCATCAGAATCGGATTTTGAGCCGATTTTACAAAAAATTCTCGCGAATGCGACCCATTCCCAAACGACCATTTCTTGGCAATGGATTGTATGAATTTTTTGCCTTGGAATTGCTTTTTTTCTCAATCCTTATTTTTTACAAAAAACTCAAAATGCTTCGTAAAATTGGATTATTTTTTCTCATATTTCTCGGATTTTTTCTGATTTTTTCGTGGAAAAATTTGTATCAGAATATAATGTTTGCATTTTTTCTCAACTCTGAAATTCCAGAAATTCGCTACAATCAATCCCTTCAAATAGCGAAAAATGGAGATTTTGAGGCTGCACAAAAAATTATTCCTGACTCGATGAATCAGTTTCCAGAGCGACTTTTCGAGCTACGAGGCGATATTTTATTTGCGCTTCATTCCGATTCTGGTGCGATTCTTTCGGAATACGAAAAATCCCTTCAAATAGAGGAAAATCCGAGAATTCGTGAAAAAATTGCTTTGCTTTCGGAACAAAATTTGGATGAAAAAAAATCAGAAGATTTTTCTGATTATGATGAGCAAAAAACGGAAAATAACGAGATAAAAAATCAAATTTCTGAAGATCAGGAAAAGCGCCAAGAATACCTCAATCCATATCGCGCGAACACAAAAAATTTTCAGCGAGACTTGCAAAATCTCAAAAATTTGCTTCGCGAGGATGATTTTTCAGAACATAAAGATTGGTAATATGAATCCAGCACAAAAATTTTTGATCGCATCTGTGAAGGCTTATCAGAAAATTCTTTCGCCTGACCATTCATTTTGGGCAAAAAATCGCGTGCCATTTTGTAAATATTTTCCGACATGCAGCGAATATATGATCGAAGCGGTCGAAAAAAAATGAGCGATTATTGGCTTCGGAAAGGGAATTTGGCGAATTTGTCGATGCAACCCGTGGTCAAAATGATGATTTGATCCGGTGGAACCCATTTCAAAAAAGCCCTCAAAATAAAAAACCTCATATTTGTGAGGTAATTTTTATTTTCGAAAAGAAAAGGCTGCCTACGAATAGGCAGCCGGAAGTTCAGTGAACAAGTATTAGTCTCTTGCTCTTTGGATTTCTTTGGCAATCAGTTCGACCGTACCGCCGTTATCTCTTCTTTTTACTACAACGCTTGCTTCGTGATCATTAACGCGCGAACGTGCAAGAATTTCTCCATAAGGCTTAATTTCTCGCAGTTCTAGAAACTGCTTGAGACTACCTTGAAAACGGCAAATAGCCGGTTCAATTGAATCTTTGCGATAGTAAATCACCTCAATTCTTGTGTCTTTCAACGCGTCTTTTTCTTTTTCTTGCATCTTTTCTCTCCGTGGGTTGCAAGTTGTAAAAACCAACACAAGCATTCCAAATCTTACGATCAGAATGCTTTATGCTGAACAAAATCGGATTATAGGGATTTTTCTGATTTTGTCAAATTTTCAAATAAATTCGCTTTTTCTCGAAAAATTGTTATAATGCCGAAAATAATTTTTCAAAATGAATTGTCTTGAAACCAATCACAATGTCGGGCAATATGCAGGCTATAAAACTCGAGTTTTGGCGGCATATTTTTTTGAGATTTTAACCGAAAAAGATACGGAAAAATTGAGTGAAATTTTTGCATTTTCGCGTGAAAAAAATCTTGAAATTCTCTGGATTTCTGGCGGGACTAATATTTTATTTGCGAAAGATTTTTTCCCGGGAATTGTGATTAAGAATTCTCTCAAAGGCTGGAATTTTGATGAGCAAGCCAAAAAATTGTCCATTTTTTCTGGTGAAAAAATTTCTGATATTGCAGAAGTTCTGGAAAAAAATTTTGGTGAACGAATTTGGCATCGATTTATTGGGCTTCCAGGGACGATCGCGGGCGCGGTTGTCGGAAATGCGGGATGTTTTGGGCTTGAAACAGAAAATAATTTTTTTTCCGCGAAAATTCTTGATATTTCGACTGGTGAGACGAAAATTTTGCAAAAATCAGATATGAATTTTTGATATCGACATTCGATTTTAAAGGAAAATCCGAATTATTTTTTGATTTCAGCTGAATTTGATTTGTCGGAAATTCGCGAAAAATATGCCTCTGATGTGGATAATATCGATTTTCGTGAAAACAAGCAACCAAAAGGTAATTCCTGTGGAAGTTTTTTTAAAAATCCAGGTCGCGATGCTTCGGCTGGCTCGTTGATTGAACAAATTGGTTTCAAATGAAAGCGTCATGGTGGTGCTCGTTGGAGTGATTTGCATGCCAATTTTTTGCTTTCTGATGGAGAAACTTGTAAGCCTTCAGATTTAATTGAATTGATTCGTTTGACGCAAAAAACTGTTTTTGAAAAGACAGGATTTGAGCTTGTCAACGAAGTGAGAATTATTGAATAGTTATGTTTTGATTTTCTTTTGTAAATTTTCCTGAAAATTTCCTGATTTCTGAGGAAAAAACTTCGGAAATTTTAAATTTTATTGCCAAAAAAGTGCCCATCACACAACGCGGAATTCTTAATATTGCATTTTTGCCAGACGAGGAAATTCAGATTTTAAATCGAGAGTATCGAGGGATTGATAAAACAACGGATGTGCTTTCGTTTCATTATTTTGATGATTTTTCAGATTTGGATTCAGCGACGGATATTGCGGGCGAGTGTATTTTTTCCGAGGCAAAAATTTTGGAACAAGCTCAAAAATTTGAGCATTCGCCGTTGGAAGAATTCGAGATTTTGTTGATTCATTCCGTGTTGCATATTCTCGGCTTTGATCACGAGACGAACGAGGATTTTGAAGCCATGTGGCGCTTCGAGAAGCCAATTCGCGAAAAATTTTTTTTATCTATAAAGCGCTAAAATGAAAGTTAATTTGATTTCAGAAAGTGAATTTACGGTGCAGGGGCACGGCGTACACACGGCGTTTCGTGAGATGCTTTCGGGTCTGGAGCGCGCGGGTTTTGAGGTACAAAAAAATGGGAAAAATCCTGCCGACATCGTGCACATTCATACGGTTGGATTGTATGCATTTTGGAAATTGTTGTTTGCGCGTGGGAAAAAAGTAGTTTCTGCACATGTAATTCCAGAAAGTTTTATTGGCTCGCTGAAGGGCACAAAATATTGGCTTCCAATAGCCAAATGGTGGCTCAAAAAATTTTATGGAAAGGCTGATTTGGTGCTGGCGTGTTCGGCTGGCGTTGCCAAAAGCCTCACGAATGATATGGGGTTGCAAAATGTAGAAATTCTCTACAATGCGATTGATATGCGAAAATATGAGCATTCGGAAACGGAGAAAAAAGCGCTTCGCAAAGAATTGGGATTTTCTGAAAATCAAAAAATTATTTTGGGAAATGGACAAATTCAGCCACGCAAAAAATTTGATACTTTCCTCACAATGGCCGAAAAAATGCCCAACACACAATTTATTTGGGTCGGTGGAATTCCGTTCAAATCACTGGGCGCTGATGCGGGAAAATTTGAAAAAATTCTTCAAAACCTTCCGAAAAATTTGATTGTGACGGGCGTGATTCCGCTCGAGGATGTGCGAAAATATTTTGTCATTGCGGATGTTTTTGTGCTGCCATCAACACAAGAAAATCATCCAATGGCTGTTCTGGAAGCAGCTTCCGCGGAGTTACCGATTCTGTTGCGCGACATTCCAGAATATGATGATACATTTCGCGGTTTTGTTGCGATGGCAAAAAATGATGAAAAATTTGTACAAGAATTGCAAAAAATTCTCGAAAATGACGAATATTTTGAAGAACTCAAAAAATGATCTCGTGCTATCAAAGAGCGGTTTTCCACAGAAAATATGGCAAAAATCCTAGAAGAAAAGTATAAAAAAATCCTCCATTAGGAAGATTTTTTTTGTGATTTTTCGAGTTTTTCAACATATTGCTCGATTTTTTCTTGAAAAATTTTGTAATATTTTCGAAAAATAAAAAATATAATTCCAGTAATTGCAAGAAGTAGCAAGACTCCCACAATAATCGCAAAAATTTGATAATCTTCGGGAATAGTGGCAATCAATCGGCGGATACTTTCAATATGGAAACCAACAAGTGCGACCGTGAGTGGTACGGGAATCGAGAGAAGTGCTGTGAGAAAAATAAATCTGAATGCTGAAATAGATTTTTTTGTACCCAAATAGGGAAGTGCAATCATCGGCGCGTATGGCGTAAATTTGATAGCAATGAGCGACAAAACAAAATTTTTTTCGAGCAAAATATTGAGTTTTTCCATAAAATTCGCTTTTTGTTCGGTGTCGATTTTTCGATTTTTTGTAAAAAGTGACAAACCAAAGCGCCCTACCAAGAAAAAAATAATATCACCCACCGTGTCACCAAGCCAACCCAAAATCGCTACCACAAAAATATTAAAAATCCCCATTGATGCGAGAAAAGCTGCCGCCATTGTCACGAATGGTCATTCCATCACCATCATCGTAAACATCACGAGATAGCCACCCGTTTGGAGTTTTTCGATGAGTTCTGGCGTGAGATTGAATAATTGAGCTATATCCATAAATTATGAGAAATAGGAGACTGATTTTCCAAAAATTTTTTTACATGATTTTCCCAACAAAATTCTTGTGCGCTGGCAGCACAGTTTTCTGGTAAAAGCTTGAGTGCATCAGAAATTCCTGATTCTAGCGCGCTGTTTTCGTTGACTAAAACACCATTTTTTCCGTGCGTAACAATTCCGCGCATATTTTCGATGTCATACGCCACAATAGGCTTTCCACACGCCATTGCTTCCAGATTCACAAGTCCAAGCGTATCCGTTTTTGAGGGAAAAACAAACACATCGACGCTTCGATAAATATCTGCCAATTCCTCTCATTTTTTAATTCCCAAAAATGTCACATTTGGGAATTTTTTCGCGAGATTTTCTTTTTCTGGACCATCGCCCACGACGATTTTTTCGTATTTTTCAGAGATTTCAAGAAATTTTTCAATATTTTTTTCGATGGCAATGCGTCCGACAAAAAGCGCGATTGGCCGAGTTTTATTCAAGAAAAATTTTTTCGCACCTGGAAAAAACATCGAATGGTCGATTCCAAGCGGAATCACGGCATAATTTCCATAATTATTATCTTCAATGTACGGAATCATTCCACGATTTGAAATAAAAATTTTTTCCGCGCCGTCGTGAATATAATGCAGATATTGATGCACATATTCCTCTTTGAGAAGCCGATTTCGCATGCTCAGATATTCGGGGAATTTGGTATGAAACGACGTTGTATAAGGAATTTTATATTTTTTACAAATGAGTGCCGCCGAAAAACCAATCGGCCCTTCCGTTTCGATATGAATGAAATCTGGCCGAATTTCGTGGATTTTTTTAAAAATTTGTCGCGGAAAACTGAGTGAAAGTCGAATTTCTTTGTATCCAAAAAACGGCACACTGAAAAAATCATCTGCTGAAACAATTGCGAGCTTGATATGATTGGGAAGGTGTTTTTTGAGGTTTTCAATTGACCGAGTGACGCCATTGACTTGCTCAGAAGTCGTATCTGTAAAAATAAGAAGCGTTTTTTTCATATAATTTTTTCCAAATACTAATAAAAAAACAAAAAAAGTCAATTTTGCATTTTGATTTGACTTTTGAGAAAAAATAAATATATTTTGCGTGTTGTCAGATATAAGGGTGATTAGCTCAGTTGGCGAGAGCATCTGCCTTACAAGCAGGGGGTCGGGGGTTCGAATCCCTCATCACCCACCACTTATAAGACAACAACTCAGACTTCGTAATTATTTACGAGGTCTTTTTTTGCGTATTTACACGCAGAAAGTAGCCAAAAAGCATACTTTTTTATTTTTATTTTTATGATTCTATCAGAAAAAGCAGGAATTATTACTAATTATTCCGAAGGTAAAACTAAGGCAGGAAAAAAAATGATTATCATTTCTCATACTGTCGGTAATTCAGACAATATTCAAAAAATTTTCATTTTTGAGGATGACGTAAATTTTGATGGTCTCACTGTTGTTGGTAAAGACTTGATCGGAGCAAAAATTTCAACAAAAGTAGAAATTCATCAATAAAAAAATCTTCCAAAAAATCCCTTAAAAAATCAATTAGGTCGCACTGCTAATTAGTGCAGTGCCACCTAATCAAAATTTTATCTTATTTTTTCCCTTATTGATGGTAAAAATTAACTCTTCACTTCTGTCCAAAACTAATACTAATTTTTGGACAGAAAAAAACATTAAAAATTTCGTCAAAAATCAGGATAAAAATTCAATAAAAAGTCGAACCATTGAATGGTTGCAAATTCCTTACTCCACTCAAAAAAAATTTGCAAAGAAAATTATCAATGTAGATGTGGATTATCTACAATACACATGCTACGATATTGAACAAGTTTTTCGTTATATGTACGGTATGCTTGGATTCAATTGAGAAATTGATGATGATAACTCTAATATAGAATACAACGAAAGATATAATCTTTCACTTCATTGTGTCGGTACAAAAATGTGACGAGCATATACAGTAACTTTCCTTTCTCCATGATTTCCACCAATTCCAATTATTTCGTTAGAAATATACAATGAAGATAAAGTGAAATTACTGAAAACGCAGGGAAAAATTGTATTTTATGGTTCATATTTTCCTTTTCGAAAAATTCTTACTGAGGATGTACCAGAAGTTATTCGCTTTGCTAATTGAATTGAAAGATTTACTATTCAGAATTCAAGTTCCAAGCCAATATGCAAACGAACACGCGTAGATATTGCGCTTGATTTTGAAGAAAATATTTCAATGAGCTGGATTAAGCGATATATCACTCCTCACAAAAACAGCAAACATGCAGTAAGACATTACAATTGGGATAGAGAAAAGAGAAGTTATCAATCACTTGCGTATATTCCAAGTCTGTCACGAGGTATTGGTATTCGTATTTATAATAAAATTTTAGATTTAAAAATGAAAAATAAGAAATTTTTATATCCTGAATACGGCGAAAAATTTAAAAAGGTTATGCGTATTGAAATGATATACGCTTGAGATTTTGCACAAAACGATTTATTTGATTTAATCAAATACACGAAACATAGGATTCTTTGAGATTTTGAAGTTGCGATACAAAAACGGTCACAACCTAAATCGGAATATTCCCCATTATCCGCGTATAATTACTTTAAGCGTTACGCAAAAAATCATGGAAAAACACTCATTGAAGTTCTTGATGATGTAACTGCTATTTGTATTACAGAAGAGGGTAAAGATAAATTTTCACAGGTGGAAATTTACGAAACTTGAAGCTCAAGTTTTTGATCTTATAAATAAACTTTACACAATAAGCCGAAAGGCTTTACATGGGAGAAAGTCCCACCATCATTTTATTTTTTAACTATATAGTTATGAGTCCTATTGACGGTTCAGTGATTTCAGGTGCAGTTACTGCACTGGGGACAACTGGTACGTTCATTATTGGTTCCATTACAGCCTGTGCCGCATTGCTTCTCGGCGGTGCTGGTCTACGTTGGGTAATGGGTACAGTAACGCGTGCATTGCGTCTCCGCTAATTTAAGCACGGTTATAAGCCGTGTTTATTTTTTTATTTTTAGGTATGATTATCAATAATTTTACTATTTCAGAAGCAATTGTGAATGTTATAAATATTTTTGCTCAATTTTTTATGCAAAATTTGGGTTATTTGATAATTTTCTTTTTGCTAATGTATCTTGCCTGAATTCTTTTCAAGGCTTTAAACCTTCGTTAATTTTTATGTTTGAATATTTAATTTTACATGGACTTATTTTTTGGAGTCTTTGTTTTCTTTCATTGTCAGTTTTGTTTACTATTGATTTAATTTTCTTTTTTTTATGAAAAAACTAATCCTTCTCCTCCTCACCTTCATCTTCCCAATCTCTACATTCGCACAATATGATGAATATAAAATGAAAATAAAAACTGATTCAGTAATTTACAATGAGGATTCAAAAATACTCGAAATTCCATTTTATTTTGAAAAAGATAATTGAGAGCGTTTAAATCCTAATTTGTTGCTACATACTTCTTGTGGTTCTGATTATAACTGGTTCGATGATTCTTCATCATCTAGTAATTATGTACAATTTGACTGAAAAAAAGTCAAAGATGGATTGCTATATGCAACTTTTAATTTCTCTGAATCGAGTATTCCCTGAGGACACAAACTTATTTTGCGTTTTACGAATTTTCTCGGATGTGATTTTCCACAATGAAGTATAAAGTATGAAAACGAGCAAGATTATTTTACTTGGACAATTCCGAATGATAAAAACTCTATTTTCGGTTGTACAAATCCTTCTAGTCCGAATTATGATCCTTACGCTACTGACGATGACGGGACTTGTGTACAAAAGATAGAAGGATGTACTGACTCCACTGCCACGAATTATAACCCACGTGCTAATATACATGTAGAAAATATGTGTCAGTATGCACCAGAATGACCAAGCGAAATAACGGGATTTTTCGAAAATTCTCCAACTGTGCAAATATGAGCAACGACTTGGACAATAAAAATAAAAACCAATGTAGAAAATACATTTTTAGACATTTCGAAAGTACAAACATGGGAACGCTTCCGAGTCACAGAATACACTACAGAGTGAAAAGATATTATTATTACCATGAAACAATTCGACGACCAAAGACTCGAATTGGAAGAATGTACAAACTATGAAATAACCATACCACGAGATGCCATTACGGCACAAGTACAAAAAAGAACAGGTACGGAAACAATAAAAAACCACAATGCTATTACTGGAAATTTTACGGTACAAGGGTGTAAAGAAAAGCCAACTGCTGATCAAAATTCTCAAACTGGGGCAATTTCTACAATCAAGGATAATGGTTTTTACCTTTCAATTTTTGATATTGATGAGAATTGAAAAACTTATTTTAATATTACAAATTTAGTATTTTTGCTTGGTTTTGTTTCTGTTACAATGATGATTTTTTATTGATTTTTTAACTCTATTAAAAAAATATTTTTATGAAAAAAGCGTTAATATTTCTATTGTTCTTTGTCTCAATTATTATTCCTTATAAAGCTTTTGCGGTTTCTTTTTTGTGAGATTCTAATTTTAATATACCTTGAGTAGAAGGGAAATGAAAATTTTTAGACAGGGATATTAATTGAGAATCTTTATGGTCGGTTGTTGATTATAGTATTTTATCAGAACAATTTTCTTCGGCTGCTTGACATTTGTGCACTTCTCATGCTTTTTGAGATGATTGTAATGTAATGATTGTGCAAAGTCAGTTATTTTTTCGAATTGATTTGAATTGAAATTATTCTTCAGAGCAAGATTTAGAAATGACAAATGCATGAAATATTGAAAGTGGAGATTATAACGGCATATTAAAATTTTTTTTAACTGATAAAAATGAAAAAGATTTACCGTCGGATAATATTTATGTTAAATATCGATTTTCCTCGTGAAAAACTGGTATTTTATATGAATTTAGTAAAAATTCTAAATGTTGAAAGGAAGATACAAATATATGTGTTTTGTGATTAACAAATTATTTTACTTTTGTTGCACCTACAACAACTCGTGGAATTTATTGGACTTTTTCAGATATTACATTGTATAATGACTCAAAAAACGAGGCAAGAATGTATAGATTTCGTTTAGATAAAAAAGAGGGAAATGAGGATTGAATTTTCAAGTCTCTTTTACAAAAAATTCCATGAGAGGACAACCCGTTTAACAATTGATGATACTGAGCAAGAGTTGGAGATTTAAAAGAGGGAAACGTTATTTTTTCTTATCATCTTCCATGAACGAAGATATGGAAGTATTGGTATTTGGAAGCGCCACTGGTCACACCATCTTATTTTAAAGTAGAAAATAAAGAGATGGATAGAGCATTTTTATATCCAATGTTTACTTCTTCGTGATTTCACAAGAATTTAGTTTTATCTAGTCACAAAGCATATACTAAATTACAAGATCAATTGGTTTTGTTAAATGATTTTTTATGGGGAAAAGATAATTCAAATATTGTTTATACATTGAAAGATGTATTTTGATTTGATTCGATTTCTTATGATGAAAGAAAGTGAGTTTCATCTGACCCTGATAATTTTCCTGGATCAGGAAAATGTGGGCAATGAGATTGGGTTTGTTCAATTAGCAAAGGAATTAGTTGAGGTTTTGATTTAATTTTTAAACCTGTTATCAGCTTTTTTGACTGGATTAAAGGGTGATTAACTGATTTTACAAATTGGATGAAATGATTATTTGAATCAGGAAAAAATATTTTTGATGCTGTGAAAGAAGTTTTTTCAAGATTATGGGATTTGATGATGTGAATTTTAACAATTGATGATCAAAAATTATTTTGAGCCACAAACAGAGTTATTTGTAATCCTGATTGAACTTTTTCTTTTAGAGATAAAGTTTGATTACAAGAATATGAGATGGAAAATTTACGAAAAGAAAAAATATTTTTAGATTCTATTATTTCTTTTTTCTCATTATTGAACCCATTTCCACCTTCAGAAAATTCTAAAATTTGTACGTATTCAGGACTTAAAGAAATTCATTATGCTAAAAATGGAGCAGTAGATTATTTAATTACTTTTGTTTTTTCGGTCGCAACTTTTTATTTTTTACTTCGTAAAAGAAATTAAATATGATATTAAGTATTTTCAATGCCATTAGGCTTCTGCTTAAATATATTTTTATTTTAATTATTCTTTCTGTTGTTTGTGAATATGTATTTTTGCCAATTTTTGTAATGCGCAATACAGTGATTTATTTAATTACTAATTCAGGTGTTGTTGGTTACATGTGAATACAGTCATTTTATATTTTCTTTTTCTGTTTTGTGGGATTATTTTTAATGCAATTTATTTTTTGAAAAGATTAAAATATGTTATGAAAATGATTATTAAATCAAAATCTCAATTTAGTTTTTTGAGAATTTTGAGCTTGAAAAACTATGTACACGGTCAAGGATGCTTATGAGGCATATGAGAGGGGAGAAATTGTTATTAGTAATATGTGGTTAGCATTTCCCCATATTCGTTGGTATACATCCAAATGATTGCCACCAATTATCAAAGAAATTCAAGATTATCATGATAATGTAGCTACTCCTACATATGCACCTAATTCATACCTATTTTCTAATAACATTAAAAAACGAAAATGAAAAACACGAAAATTCTTTTTTCTTATAGATGAAGGTTCAATTTTCTTTAATGCGAGAAATTTTAAAGAAAATTTTTCAGATCCTACAATGATAGAATTTTTTGTACAGCCAAGAAAATATGATTGTACTATTGCGATTATTTGTCAAAGCTTAAAGATGATCGATATTAACTTTGTTCGCCTTGCGCAAGAGGTTGTAGAATTTAGAAAATCATTGTTTTGACTAATTCGAGTTGGTGAAAGTTATGACATAAAATATATTAACCTTGAAGGTCAAGGTTGGGATCATGAGACGCCAATTATTGAAAGAAAAAGATATTTTCATTTTTGGAATATTCAAAAAGCAAAAACTAAATTTTTTTGAGGTTTATATTATACCAAAGAAATTCTAGGCGAAAGAGCCGTAAAACATCCTAAAAATATTTTAACTCTAAAAGATTATTTGGAGAAAGAAGAACAACCAGATTTCCACAATTGGAAGAAAAACTTTGCAATGGCAAAGAAATTTTTCTGACTTGATGAAAAAGAAATTGAACATGATTCACAAAATGCTCATAAAATAGACAAATAAAAACGCCACCAAGCGAACAAATTCGCTGGGGCGTTTTTTGCTAAAATTATTAAATTATGTTATTATAGTCGTACTTTAATTTATTTTATGCAAGAAAAAGAAACACAAATTATAGAAATTTTTCAAAAAATTCTTGAAAATCAAGAAAAACAAAATAAACAAATAAAATCAATTCTAGATAATTTCCAAGTATTATTTATTTTTGGTATTTTTGTTCCAATTGCATTTTTTTTCATTACATTAAGTCATTTTTGAATTAGTTTTCTTGATTTTTTTTATTTAAAATAAGCAAAAAATATTTGACAAAATAACATATTTTTATATAATAAGCATATATAATTACTAATAAACAAAATATGCATACATCAAGTATCACATTTCGTGCACCAACACAG
>ERZ773068.61-NODE-61-length-58646-cov-19.003516_pt1 | contig 58646 bp, 66 predicted proteins | sample MGYA00580620_ERZ773068 | MGnify/ENA primary metagenome ERZ773068 (study PRJEB29015, sample SAMEA2737983) | human oral metagenome | biome: human oral; feature: human-associated habitat; material: dental | place: China | collected 2101 ... | reverse complement strand
TGCAGTCCTACCCCCGCAGACCACTCAGCCCTCCCCGCCGTTACTTGTAAACAATAATCATTCCCACCAAGCCGCCAATGCCCCCGGGAAGCCCACGTCCATTACGCTTCTTATGACTTTCTAATATGGCGGGTGCAGCCTGCGTAGCCCGTGACGCCCCCTGTCCGCTCCCACCAGCCCCCGTGCAGCCCACACCCTACCCCTCCCCCTGCAATCCACCCAAGAAAAAGCCCCCCATCGCTGGAGGGCTGCCAAAAAATTTTCCTCACGAGCCGGGTGCAGTCTCCGCTGCCTCCTCCTCTTCCTCGGCGTCGCCACCAGAAGCTCCCCTACGACCCTTCATCGCTTTCAGGAGGTCAATAGACTTCGACATCACCCCCACCTGCTGCTCGAGGCGCTCCAACCGTCCCTGACCTTCTTTCAGCGCGGCAACGTCTGCAAGTAACTGGTCGAGGTCGATGTTCTCTCCGTCCACCATAGCTTCCGCGTAGCTGTCAAAGAAAGCCTGTGCAGTCAGAACCACACCCATCCCCGTGCCGTCAAAGACCACGTAGTGTCCAAGCGGAAGCGTCACTTCCTTCCAGTCGTATTTAACGACAACGACTGGACCCCCGGCACGCTCGGAACGTTCACACGTGCCGCCTGCCGACTCTACATCCGCTGAAAGCTCCGCAAAGTTATCGCCACCAGACTCATCGCCAAGCGCCACAAACTTGAAGGCTACAATCGGTTTTTCTTTCTTGTATGCGTACATAATACACTCCACTCACGCCCGCCAGCCCGTGCAGCCCCATGCCGCCAGTCGCAAGCGTAGCGTGTAAAGCATTCTAAGGGTTATACATTTTTACCTCAACCCTTCCATCAGCCCAAACCGTCCTTTACAATCCCCCACGCCAGCCGCAGCCTGCGCAGCCACAAGCCGTTGCAGAACCCCCATACCCTGCGGCTGGCGTCCCCACACTATCTCCGTTACAATCTCCCATAAACCGTTAAGTGTATGGGAGATTTTTTCTGTGTCCGCGTCAACCACCCCCACCCTTTCCAATCCGCTAAACCTCAACGAGCAGGCAGCAAGTGCGTTGCGGTCTGCCACCGCCCCTGCCCAGACAACCTCCGCCTCTACCCCTTCCGCCGCCAAAACCACCCTCGCGCCAAGCGTTCCAGACGACGCCCCGCCCCCGGTGGAGTTCACCCTGTGGGAAGTGCTGGCATCCGACCTCGCTATCGGTATGACACCCACCCCTGCCATACTGAAAGCCTACGATATTAGCAAGGAACAACTTGACCTCCTGCAAGCCAACCCCTTCTTCCAGAAGCTGCTGCAAGCCAAGCAGGACGAAATCGCCGAGAGTTCCCGCAACCCGTCAGAAGCCGCCTTCGTGCAGAAAATGCGCTTTATCGCGGACAAGGCAACCCCCCGCCTGCTCGCCCGCCTTACCGACAATGAGACGACCAACAAGGACTTCGCCACACTCCTCCAGATGGTCGTGCGGCTTGCCCGGCGTGAACCCCCGCCGCCTCGCGACGACGCACCACTCGCCCCGGCACTCACCGGACCTACTGTTACGTTCAATATTGTCGGCGTGCCGGGGTTAGACCATCTGGCGGCAGCTCAGGTGGTGCAGTCACCGCCCATCCCGCACGCGCCGCTCCAGCCCACACAACCCCTCCAACACACCCCGCCAACCCTAGACACGACCCTGCCCTCACCCGTCGGTCCTGAACCTTCCGCTGACGACCTGTTGCAGATGGGGGTGCTGTGATGGCGACAACCTACCGCGCGTACCCCACGATGGAGCGATTCCATGCGGACTACGGCAAATATTTCAACCGTTTCGTCGCCGGACCCCCGGGAAGCGGCAAGTCGGTCGGAAGCGCGCTTGAGCTAATCGGTATCGGGCTTCGGCAAGAGCCCACGGCTGAAGGCATACGCCCCACGAAATTCGCCATCATCCGCTCTACCTACGGCGAGCTGGAGCGTACCACGCTGGAGACGCTCCGTCAGTGGCTGCCGCCCCAGTACACCAAAATCAACCGAAGCAAGCCGATAACGGTTCACTGCCGCCTGCCGCTGCCAGACCATACCATCGCCGATATGCGCTTCGAACTGATAGCCATCGAGTCCTACTTTGACCTCGGCAAGCTGGACTCATACGAGGCGACCGCTATCTGGTTGAACGAGATGACCGGGCTGCCGAAAGAGCTGGTGGGTAAGGCGGGCGAACGGGTCGGGCGTTATCCGCCTGCGAATATGTGGGACGACGGCAAGAACCACTGCACGCTCTACTGTGTCATCGGCGACTACAACTATCCGCCCAAAGACCACTGGCTTGTCGAGTACCTCCACTCTGGCACGCTGCCACCTAACACCATGCTTTATGAGCAGCCGCCTGCGCTTATCGAGACGGTCAATCCCGACACGGGCGAGACAACCTACGCGGTAAACCCCCACGCCGAGAACCTGACGAACCTAGACGGTGGGCAGAAATATCTGAACGACCTCGCGACCTACGAGCGCATGGGGCTGACCGATATGATTCAGACCCGCCTCTTGTGCCGCTATGGTCGTGCAGGCGGCGACGGCAAGAAGGTCTTTACCAACTTCGACAAGGACTTCCACGTGGCAGATAACCCGCTTGAACCTGCCAAGCTCACCGACTGCCTCATCAGCATCGACACGTCAGGCATCCACCCCTGCGCGCTCATCTGGCAGCACGTGCGGTCAAAGTGGCAGATAGCCGATGGGATTTACGGCGAGGAGATGGGACTGGAGGAGTTTATCGACGACGTGCTGACACCGCTCCTCACCCTGCGCTACGCCGGATGTAACACGCTGTGCGTCTGCGACCCGGCAAACGCCCGCGACGCACGCACCGCCATCACGCCTATCGACCTGCTGCGGGAGAAAGGTTACGACGCCATACCTGCGCCCACTAACCGCTTCAAGGAGCGCCTGCAAGCCAGCGAGATAATGCTGAACAGGCGTGAGAAGGGTAGCCTTGCGATAAGCCCTTCGCTTGGCGAACTGGTGGACGCGATGGATGGGGGGTATCAGTACCGCAAGCTCAAAGTCGGGGGGTTGAATACGGTATTCTCCGCACAGCCCGAGAAGAACAAGTACAGCCACTGGGCAGATGCCTTCCAGTACGGCGCGCTGCATATCACATCATCCGTGCTGTCAGACGATGCGCTGGACAAAGCCAGACGACTTGCCGCTGCTAGCTTCGCCCGAGCGCGGGCATGACGCGCCTTCGCCTACCGCTCCCCCGCAGCCACACTACCCTGCTATAATCACTCAACTTTTTCACGAACCAGCAAGGACCACCACTCATGGCAGTCATCCAGCACATCGACGATAACCAAGACCTCAAGGCGTCTCGCATTGAGAAGACCATCACCCCGCACGAGGAACTGGGACTTGAGGTCATGCGCCAGTTCCGCCATGCCCGCACAGTCCGCGCCAGCAAACAGGTCGGCGAGTACACCCTCGACAACCTGCTACATGAGTGCTACAAGGCGCGGGACGACCAGCTACTTTGCGGTGAGGCGGAGCTGCGCGAGAAGTTCCCGCCGTGGGCGGCGATGCCTGTTAGCATCGTGGCGTTTAAGGTCAATATTCTGGTGAGCCTTATCCGCGAGACGCTGGTTGATATTAGCCGTGCTCCGTTTATCGTTGAGCCTACCCCAGAGCCAGAGATTCCACAGGACGAAATCCGCAGCCGGATGCAGGCAATTTACGACGAGATTACGTCCATCAGCGCGCAGGTGGTACAGGAGCAGCAGGCGTTCGTCGCAGGCGCTGTTGAGGGCGGCGCTGCGCCCTCCGATGCGGTATCCTCATCCGAACTACCGGGGTTGCCTCCAGAAGCCGTCATGGAGCTTCTCAAGCAGGCTAAGGTGGAGATGCGCCAGCAGGTAATCGACCATGCCAAGCAGCAGGCGCGCTTACTGGAGCAGGAGCTGTACGACAAGACGACAGAGGGCGGCTACCGCCGTGCGGTGATGGAGTTCGCGGATGACTTCGCGACTTACCCTTATGCCTGTATGCACGGACCGTTCCCGACGGTGCGCACCGAGAGTGTGTGGAAGGATAACAAGTTCACTGAGGAGACCCGCGTGTCGTGGGTGTTTGAGCGGGTGTCGCCGTTTGATTTTTACTGGACGGAAGACAGCACCAATACCCAAGACGGGACGGCGGTGTTTATCCGCAAGATGGTTGGTTATGACTACCTCTACGACTGCCGGGAACTCGCCAAGTCTGACGACAAGAGTGGCTACCGCTTCGACATCATCGACGAGCTTATCGAGGATGCGCAGGAAGGTCATGTGCCGCGCGAGTGGCTGCTATGGTTTGACCAGAATCCAGAGGTACGCCAGACGTCGCTGGAGTGGTCGCGCGGGCAGAGTGCAGAAATCCTTATCCGCTACGGGCGGTTCAGCGGGTATGAGCTGAAAGAAATGGGCTTTTTGGATTTGGAGGAAAAGAAGCTCTACGAGACGAAAATCATCATGTGCGGCGGGCAGGTTATCTACTGCCAGATTAACAACAACCCTAGCCAGTATAAGCGCCCGGTGTTTACCGCCAGCTTCGAGAGCCGTAACAACTCCATCGTCGGCTGCGGGCTGGCGCAGAAACTCCTGTCGCTGGACAAGGCATACCGCGCCACGGTGAACCTCGCGCTGTACAACCTGTCGCTGGCGAGCGAACCTGTGACCGAGGTGGAGGTTAATCGCATCTTGCAGTACGTGCCGGATGACTGGATTGAAGACCCGAAAATCGCGCCCGGTATGGTGGTGGTTGCCGACGGCGACCGCATGGGCAACGGCTCACGGGCTATTAAGTTCACCCAGATTCCGACGACCACCGAGTCAGCGCTGCGCCTTGCTAGCTACATCTTCGAGCAGGCGCACGTTATCAGTAACATCCCCGCCGCCCTGCATGGACAGCCTGTGGGCAGCGGAGCGAACAGGACGGTGCGCGGGCTGCTGACGCTTCAGGGCAACACGCTGAAACCCATCCAGTCGGCGCTGATGAATCTGGACTTGGGTGTTATCGAGCCGATGGTGACGCTGCTGTATATGCTGCTGGTTATGTACGACGAGGACTTCGAGTACACAGGCGACGCGAAGATTGTCGCTAAGGGCGCGGCGAGTATGGTCGAGCGCGAGATGGACAAGCAGACGGCGATGGAGAATATGCAGATTCTGGGGCAGTTGGGCGAGTTGATTCCAGAGCACATCCGCCTGCCCGTCATCGAGAACCTGCTGCGCACCGCCGACATCCTGAAGCCGGGTCAGACGCTTTCGCCGCCTGTGATGCAGCAGATAGCCTCGCAGTTAGGGCAGATGCAACAAGGCGCACCAGACGGCATACCGGGACAAGCCCCGCAGCCGCAAGGTGCGCCTGTACCGCAGGAGCAAACGCTCCCGCAGACGTGATTAGAGTTTGAGGTGGGCGGCGACGGTCGTCAGGACGCTCTGGAGCGTCTCCCATCCGCGATTGTCTCGGGGTGGCGGTATGACTACCGGGTTGTGCCAGTAAAGGCGTCTGACGCCGCCCAATGAGCCATCAGACTCATATTTGACCGCCCGGTTGTCGCCGAAGCGAACTTGGATTGAACCGAACACGGTGCTGGTTACAATGCCGTAGCCCCAGATGATGTCGTACACTTTGTCATCGACGGTGACGGTTTGGTTGTCTAGGAGTGCCATGTTAATATACCCTCTTGAAGTTATTGGAGAAGGTTATGAGATTACCACCCCCGCTCAGAAAAATCCACGACAGGTTTGTCGCGTGGGCTGCCAGCCAGCGATGGCTGAATGACTACCTCATCGCGTGGGTCACGGAGGAGGACGGTCAGGAGGTCGCGTGTATCTATTGCACAATCGTCCGCGTTGCTCTAATATTTGGTTTTATTGGATTTATCGTAGGACTGCTGGTGTGATATGCCACCGAATCTGAAAACAGGTAAGAGCCAAGTTTCCTCCGCGACCAGCGAGGGGCTAGGGCTTCCGGGTGACTTCCGGGGACGTGTCCACGAGTACAACGATACGAATCCGGTCGAGAATGTTGTTTACCCCTACGCGAAGCAGAAGCAAGCGCTGCTGGTTGTCCAGCCGGGGCAGCAGATGGTGCTTACCTGCTATGCTGAGTACGACACGACGAAGGTCGAGATTTACAAGGTGATGCCCAGTCAGGGCGTGCCTGTGCAGGGTTCAGGCGGATGTTGCCCGGTGGTTACTATCGGGCGGAGCATCATCTTGCGCCGCGTCAAGCTGGAATGCTGGCGGTTGGATAAGTGCAATCCGGTGTTTGTGATTAAGACGCCGGGGTACTACGAGGTCGAGGTGAGTGGGGACACGTCGGAAGCAACGGTGACTGCGGTGGTAACACCACTTCAGGAAGTAAATGTGTTTGCCCAAACAGCGCCTTGCGCGTGCGGGTGAGGAGGGAAAGGTGAAGGCAAGGGCTGAATCTGAATACACGCCCCGCGTGCTGTTTGACCGGAAGACGCGCGCTATCGACGATTCCGGAAAGAAGGCGTATTCGGATATTTTTTATATCGCACCCGGGGATGCGGCGGTACTGTCGTTGTATGGCGCGCCGGAAGTGTTGAAGGGCAGGGTTACGGACGAGAAGGATGGTATCCTGCAAATAGAATCTGATAGCTGTTTCGTGCTGTACAAGGTGTCATTCGGTCCGGTGGCATCGCTTCATGTCGAGCGTCGTTGCGGCGAGCGGGTGAACATTCAGGATGAGTACGACAAGCTGGTGGCAACCCGCCAAGTGTTCTTCGAGCCTGTGCGCCGCTGCGGTGACCTGTGGACGATGAGTGGATGTGATAATTACGCGATATTGAACATTCCGGGATTCTATATGTTTGAAGTATCTGACCCGGACTTGTTTAATACCACCCGTCTGGAAATGGTTACACAATCTGTGTTTGAAACGAACGCTGTACCTGATAATTTTAAGTTTGGGAGTTAAGAAATGTCTTGCAATATGACCCTTGATGTCAAGGATTTACAGAAACACCTTAAAGACGATTTTGTTAGCAAAGGCGAAATCGTTAATGGCAATACCCTGAAATTAACTCGTGAACAGGGCGGTACAGTTGAAGTCGTTTTACCGGAAGGGCAAAAGATTACGTCTTTCGATTTGGCAAACCGCGGCGGTAAAAATGTTTTGGAATTGAAAACGTCCGACGGTAAAACGTTTACTGCGCATCTTCCAGAGGCACAGCAAACAGAAGACAAACACGTTACTGCTTTTGAGATAAATACCGTAGGCAATGATACGAGCCTGACGATTCGCCGCAGCGACGGTGAGAACTTTGTGGTGCATTTGCCTCAGCAACAACAAGGCGGTGGAGGTGGCACAGACCTTCATATCACGGGGTTTGCCTATGAGCCGAGAATAAATCCCGGCGAGACTGTGATTAGTCACACGCTGGTTATTACTCGCAGCGATAATAAGACGTTTGAGGTTGAGATACCTATTCCCAACGCAGGTAACCCCGGCAATCCCGGCAATCCCGGCAACCCCGGTGGTACAGATATTTATCTGACCGATTTGGTTACTGGTGTTCCGCCAGTCGAAAAGTTAGAAGATGTAGGCGACGGATATTACTTTACCAAGAATATCCCTCTGCAAGGTGTACTCAATAACGGTAATCTCGTAGAAACTAAGCAACCGCATAACCGTTTGTATTTCTCCGCCCAGAAGTCAGATGACCCTAGAGAAGCCGTTGAGCGTCGTCCGGTTATGGATATTACACTTGGTGCAAACGGTACGGAGTTGCGTGTTGTCCGCGATGATACATCCATCACAACACTCAATCTTCCATCCGGGGGCGGCGGTGGCGGCGGCGCAGATAAGTTTGTGTCGGGTCTGAACAGTACGATTGAATATGGCGACACCCGAACTGTAGGCGGAGTTTCGTACAGTAAGGCGACCATTACTGCGCGCCTTAACGACGGGACTTCTGTATCTACCAAGTTGCCGTTTGAGGTAGCATTTGACGAGCGTACTGGAGAGCAGATTTTCCCCGGAGCTGGTGGTGCAGGTTCAGGTACTCCCGCAGTTAAAGACGTCGCGCCTAGCACTTCCAAAAACCGCACGATTGTTATTACGGATTCTAAGGGTGTTTCCAAAGAACTTACCTTGCCGGATACTTGGTTTAATGGTAAAGACGGTAAAGACGGCAAAGACGCGGACTCCGCTAAAGGGCAATTTATTACCCACGAAACATTTGACAAGTATCTAAACAATCAAATACTGATGCAGCAATGGAGCGCGCCGTTGGAGTGGGGGCTGTTCATAGGTAACTTACCCTCGTATCAGCCGCCGAATTCTATTGACCCTTTATATGCAAAATTTAAGGTTGCTCGTTCTTTGCCCGCTCCGGTTATCGTTGGAGAAGGCTCGAACGAGAGGGCGTATACAAGGTCTTTGTCGCTAGAAGTACGAAAAGCAATGTATGCTACGTGGAAGGGTTTAATTCTAGGGTTTGATGCAATAAAACCTTTGGATAAGTTTGATGTAATAAATACCCGATTCAAAGACCAAACCGAAGAGCGTACATGGCACGCCAGTATTCCTTATAAAATAATGACGGTAGCGAACCCGTTGCGCGGGTCGTCTAATAACTTCCTGTACAAACCCATGCTGATGTATGCGTTTAACACACGCGGTCCGGGTTTGTATGCAATGGATGTTTATGAGGAATGGGATAATGCTACAGAAGCAACCGGAGGAGTATCTTCAGACCAGTTTATGTATTATCGTGGTACGATATACACCAATACTGGACCGCACGGCGATGGTTATTTCCCATGTTTGATTTCAACCGATGACGTTAATTGGTCGGAGATGGTTGCTCGTATTCGACGGACTACCTTTATCCACATACGTGAAGTTACCGACCCTACGGAAAAAGCCAGTGTTACTGCCGACCAGAAATTTAAGCCGACAGATTATGGTATCGGTCGTGGCAACCATGACTACGATTAAGGAGAAACTAAATGTCTTGCTCATCATGCAAACAAGGCAACACGGGTGGTCGGATTATTCCGGTCATCCCGCGTCAGCAGCCGCAAGCCCCGCAGCAAAGCCACGCACTTCCCAAAGATGTGCGTAACAAACTACGGTATAACGGCAAATGAAAAAGGACGTCTTCATCGCGCTGCCGGATGATTCCTGCAAAGAATTTATCGCTTTCCTCGAAGGCAAAATTGAGCAATGCCGCCGCGATAGCCAGCAGGCTGCGTCGGCGTTCACCCTGAATATGGATGAGCGCCAGCGCGGGGTGGCGCTCTTGGCTGCGGGTAGTCAGGCAGCGTATGAGGACGTGTTACAAGCATTCAAACAAGGTATGGGATTGAAATATGGCAAAAATTGATTTTAGCGCGCCGTCTATCGACGAGCGCCGGGCAAACGCTGCCGCGGCAGCACAGGCGGTCGCACAAGCTGCGGTAAACACGGATATTCCAGAAGATGACCCGTTGCTGTACGGCACAGAGGCTGAACCTGCTGATGGGGACGGAGACCAAGACGACAATAGCTGGTTAGACCAATTGACGCCGTTTCAGTCAGAAACCGGGGAAACGAATCCCTACGCGCGTGTAGCCGCGTCGGCGGCGCCACAAGCGCCTGAAGCACCGAAGGAAGGGTTTACCCCTCAGCAACAGCAGGAGAACCTCGACAAGCTGTATGAGGGGCTGGAGCATCTGGACGAGGATTCAGCTCGTGAGCTGAAGACGAAAATCCTGGACCCGGTGCTGACTAAGCAGGAAGAACGTCTGGCGCGTCTGGAGCAGGAACGTCAACAGGAAGCAGCGCAGCAGGCGAAGACTCGCTTGGACGCAGCAACGAAAAAGATTTTGGCAAAACACCCAAAAGCTGCTAGTATTCTCCAAAGCGCTCAGTTTGTTGAGTTTATTAACTCAGGTGTTTCCAAATACGCCACCGAGAAACCGAGTGATTTATTAGCCGCCGCATATTATCAGCACGGGGACGCTGACTATGTGATTGGCGAACTCGACAAATTTGTCGAGTCGCGGAAGAAGCCGAAGCCACCAGTGGGTGCTGAACCGCAACAAGGTAGGGGGACAAGCGGGGTCGCTCCGGCGAAAGCTGGACGCAAGATGAGCTACGCGGAATACGAAGCAAAGGCACAGGCGATTATGGCTGCGCCGCGCGGAACATATCCGCCTCATGCGTTACGCGACCTTGAATTACAGTACCATAGCCAATAGAGGTTACTAATGTCAAAACCTATCGCTGCAAGTGGTTACAAGGATATATTCGCGACCCCGCTTGGGAAGGGTGTCGAATATGGTGGGACTATTATCCGACGCAATATCGAAGATAGTCTCATCCCGTATATCTGTAATACGACTATCCTGAAACCGCTTACCCAATGTGCAGAACTCATCGAGTTCCGCAAACCTGCCGAAGTCGGCGCATGGCGTCCGTATGAGATGAACCAGCGTCTGATTCCTGATGAGCCGCATTCTGACCGGATGTGCATTCAGATTTGTAATCAGGCATACAAGTCCATCAAAATCGACAAGGAAACCATCCGCCGCGCCTGTAATTACTGGGATGCCTACGAGCAGGAGTTCTTGGATTCCGCATGGAATAACCTCGAAGAACTGCTGAACAACGATGTCCTGACCGGCATGATGACCCAAGTTGCCAGTTACAACATCGGTAAACAGGCGGGTCGTTACGGCAACATCGACCTCGGTTCGCTGACCTCACCGCTCGACCTGACCCCGGACAATATCGTGGTATTCTTCGACAAGATGAAGACCACGCTGAAAGAAGCCAAACGCTGGTACCCGGGTGAAATGGTGCTGGTTATTCCCGAAGCGTTGGAAACCCTGCTGCTGGTTACGCTGTTTAACAAACAGATGTGCTGCAACACCGGGGAACTCCTGCTGTTCAAAGGACTGGTTGCCAAGAACATCCTCGGCTTCACTGTTGTGTCTAGCCCGCGTCTGCGCCCGACGATTGACCCGGCGACCAAGAAGCTGGTTTACCCGGTTCTGGCGGCTTGGAACGAGGCTTACGCCCACACGTCCCAGATTGTTGAAGCGAATCTGGAGAACATTCCGCAGTCCTTCGGCGTGCAGTACAATATGCTTTGCGTCTATGGCGGCGGCGTGATTTACCCGGATGCGATGGCACTTGCCTACGCTTCCTTCTCAACTTCTGGTCTTGCACCGTAAGGGAGGAAAACAATGGCTCATATACAAATGTGGGTACAAGGCGAACAGTCTCTTGTGTCCCTCGACTGCGGTGAGATTTACAAATTCTCTTGCCCGAAATCCAAGCGCACGGCGATTGAGTACGACCGTGGTTACTTCACCCACACCGCCGTTCTCTCGCCGAATCAAGCATACGACCAACGCGGACAGGAGTCCCAAGTATGGCGTATGCTGCAAGAGGCTAAGGTGGGCGACTACCTCTGGCTGGTGCTTGTACCGCCGATGCACAAAATCGACGACGTGTTCGCTTACAACGACACGCTTATGATGGAGAACTCCTCTCTGGCGTCCTTCGGCGGTATCTCCGTTTCGCTGGTAACAGGTAAGTTCAAAGCCCCGGATGCGGACAAGAACTGCCCGATGGCTGGCGAAGAATCGCACGGCACGCTGGCATTCCCGGAACACACCGTGGCAACGCCTGCCAAAGCCCAGTTCTTGTCCAAAGACGTGACTATGGTAAACGACCTCGAGACATGGACAGGCGTCGGCTTGAAGATTGACGCGCTGCCGAAAGACGGTGCGCTCGCTAACATCACCGGACGTCTGGTGGTTGGCGCGCACACCCGCGACTACGAAGGTCAAATCACCCTGCTGTAAGGAGGGCAAATGGCTGACAAAAGCAAAATCTCCTCGCTGAAAGCTAAGTCCAAAATGATGAAGCCCGCTTCATCTGCGGAACAGGCAATCAAGGGGAACAAAGCAAAAAAATCCGATATTGATATGCCTAAGAGCATGGGCGATAAAAAGACCAAGCTCAAGGCGAAGTCGATGATGTAACCAGTGCCGCCTTCGGGCGGCGCTTTCAAATATGGGGGAAACTATGAGTGCTTCTGCTGAACGAACCGACCCGATGTCTTTCGTTGGAAACCCGACCATCAAGACAACCGAATTTACCACGACGTATCCGCCGCTGGAGAACGTCGATGCGCCCTACCTGCTGAACAAGGGCAACAACCAGCTTTACCCGAACATCCCGGAGCTGCGCGCCCGCTCGGATGCCTACGTGCCGTACTACGGCGAGGTTGCGGTGAATAACGCTAGCGCGGAAGTAACCGCGCTTAACAAGGCTATTGCGCCTACCGAAACTGACGAATCAATGGCTGCCCTATGAGAAACCTTCTGCTGACCTACGCTAGAGACCTAGACGACGCTCGCCCCGGCTATGAGTTTTCTATCTGGTCGGCAGAGCAGCTTTTAGGCTATTTCAACGAGGCGCTTTGTCTGATTGCTGCCAAGCGCCCTGATATGTTCACCGTACAGAAGATTGTTCCGGTCGATACCTGTAACCGCTACGTGGACGCCTGCGACTGCGTCAAGGTTCTGGATGTGCTAGGACAATGCGACAAGAACGGAAAGAACGTCCGTCCGGTGCAGCGGCGCAAGGAACGCGCGACGGTCTGGGCGCAGAACAAGAAGCACCAGAATTTCACTCGCGAGATTAGCTCCTACGAGTTGCTAGAGAAGTCCAGTCTCATCCGTGTGTACCCGGCGAACCTCGACCCGACGGCAGAGCTGTGGGTGCTGATTCGCTGCGCGGTAGAACCGAAGGCTTACTCGCTGACAGACGCCGCCCCTGATGAGCGCTGTGCGTTTTTGGCTGCGGCTTGCCAGTGGGTGCTATATCGCGCGAAGGCTATCGACGGCGAGTTTTCTCAGACGATGAAAACGCAAAGCGACAGCCACGGCGATATGTTCGCCAAGATTCTGAACATGACCGAGCAGAGCGACAACGACTACGACGAGAAATATCGAGGTCATCCTGCACCGGCGAACAAGCGTGGTTGACTTTCTGCTACACGGTTTGCTAAATTACACCCGCCTTATCGAACGGGCGACAACAGTAAAGTGTAATGGCGAGGGTGCTGGTTTTTATCTTCATTTCCCAGCGTTCGATACCCTCGTCTCCTTGTTTGAGCCGTCGAAAGCGGGCAAAAACGAGTTATCAATGGTGGGGTGGGCGTTCCTCTGTGCGCCGCTTTCGCGCCCCACCGCCCTTTAACAGAGGTATTTATGAATAATTTGGAAGTTTTTAACACCATTACCATGAGCAGTCGTGAGATTGCGGAGCTTACCGGGAAAGACCACGGTAACGTTATGCGTGATATTCGGACTGTGCAGGAAGCACTTTCTACGGATTCAAATTTGAATCCATGTATAAAAACAACGACATATGTAGGGAAAGACGGTAGAGAATATTCCCAGTACGAGTTGGACAAGGATACGACTTTGTGTCTTGTTGCCGGGTACGATGTTGTAGTTCGTATGCGTATTATTAAACGTTGGCAAGAACTGGAACAGGCAGCTACTGCGAACCACCCCCAGTTGCCGCAGACTTACATTGAAGCGCTTGAGGCTTTACTTGCAGCGGAGAAAGAGAAGCTGGCGTTGCAGGAAGCAAATGCCGAGATGAAACCCAAAGCGGAATATTTTGACAACCTTGTTGCCCGCAATCTTCTGGTAAACATTCGGGACACCGCAAAGGAACTGCGGATTAAACAAAATGAGTTTGTAGCGTTCTTGCTGGATGGGAAATATCTGTATCGAGACCAGAAAGGAAAACTTCGCCCGTATGCACAGCACACCCCGACGTTGTTCGAGGTCAAAGAGTTTAGCCGGGGTGAGTTTTCTGACGTACAGACGCTGGTTACTCCGCAAGGACGTGAGACATTCCGCTTGCTGCTACAAGTGCCGAGATTGGAGAAAAAATGAGTGAAATCAAAATGTTCGACGCCCCGCTTGGAATGGGGCGTTACTGCATCATAGACGAGGACACGGAAGCCGAGACGCTGTGCGAGCAGACAGGAATTGGACTGCGAACACTAGGACGGATGGATTATGCCGGGCAGGTGGTGACGTTTGCCAAAGACGGGGAATGGCTGGTCGTCGCCCGCATCGCCCACCACGGTGAGACGATGGAAGACGTCCTCTCGACTGTGCTGCATGAGTGTGTTCACGTGGTGCAGCACTTGATAGCAAACATCGACGACAAAGAGCCGTCCCGAGAGTTTCAGGCGCGACTGTCCGAGGAGGTGATGATGAACTTGGTTAAGGAATATTTCCGCCACAGCGAGGCGTTTACGCAGTTTCTCGCAACCTCTAACAAAACCCCGGAGGAATGATGCTATTCGGACAAGAAACCAGACCCATCGCCGACTTCCTGCCGCGCATCTTGGCGCACATCGACGGTGTGGATGAGGAGATGGTCGCTATCCTCGCGATGGATGCGGTCATTCAGTTCGTGCGCGATAGCCAGATACTCTCCGAGGTTGTCTGCGTGACCTTAGAGCCGTGCATCGAAAGCTATAAATTACACACACGGCTGTGTCCCTACGAGGTGCTGGCGCTTCGGGTGCTGTCGCACGGGTATGAAATACCGCTTCATGAGTCTGCGGTTGCGGTGGACAGGGATTTCAAAACGCTGTACGTGCAGCCTAACTACTGTACCGGAGACAACCAAGTGGAGGTCGAGTTCTCTGTTGTGCCGGAACGGGACAGCGAGGAAGTGCCTGCGGTCATCTACGAGGACTGGGTAGAGCCTGTGGTCGCTTACACGCTGGCGCGCTTGCACAGTCAGCCGGATAACCAGTGGTACAACGTGGGCGAAGCTGACCGTCAGATGAGGCTGTATCAGGAGTTCGTGCGCAAGGCGCGGATAAACCGCGTCAGCCGCGGGCGTCCGTTGCAGATGCGTCTCGCTGGACGGCGGGAGTTGTAGATAGCTAGTCCTAAAGAAAACAAACCGCTGATATCTCTGCTACAATAGCCCAACCCTTTAATTGGTTGGGCTTTTTGTTTGCCCACGGAGAACCTCATGAGCCTTGATTGCAAGAAACCGAAAGTCTGTACCCCGACCCCAGAGCCGCCTCCGCACCCGCCTACCCCACCATTCGAGGTGTGCATTGCGATGGATTACAAGCTCACGTGGGACGGGACACACGCAACCCTTGAGCGGGTAACGACCACGCCAGACGGGTCGTACACCATGTTCAATGTGGTAAATGGCTGTATCGTCAATCCGGGCGTGGGCGACATCCCGACCTACACTCCACCTTACTGCAACCCAAACCCCGGCGACTGCCAGCAGGGCGGTGGCGCAGGCGGCACGGTGAACATTTCCCACCAAGCAGGCAACATCATTACCAACAACGGCGACGGGCTGTACGCCCGCTGCTACGTGCAGGCTGGTCCGGGCATCGTGGTAACGGGCGTCGGTACGGTGTACGACCCCTACGTGGTATCTGGCGGCGCGAGCGGCGGAGGGATTGTAAACGTCGTCGGGCGCGACGGTATCAGCGCGACGGTGGACGAAAATAAGGTAGCCTACGTAGGTCTGACGCCTACTGGGGTTACGCCTGGCACGTTCCGGGGTCTTACTATCGGCGTGGATGGGCGTGTGTATAACTACGACCCCAATCTGGATGGCGCAGGCGTCCGTGCAGGTCGCGGGTTAGAGAGCCACAACGAGCAGGACACGCTGGTTATTGAACACCCGGCGCAGCAAGTTTCGGGCAGTATCGACGTCGGCGGCTGGCGGCTTTCCCACAACGATTCCGGGCATTTACAGCAGGCACAACAGCTTGCCGCCCCCGTAGCCGACGGGTGCTACATGGTTGGCGGGACAGAGATTTGTTTTACCAACGGCATCGCGACCAGCGTCGGCGCAGGCAACGGCGGCGGGGGTGGTGGCGGTGGCGCCCCTGCGCCCGGCGCACTACGTGATATGATTCGCGTGGACTTGGCTTCCACCGGGGCGACTGGCACGCGCATCGAATATTTCGGGCAGCGGCTTCAGTTGACCTTCGATAACCCCGGGCAGCTACGGGTGCAAATTCCTAGCTATGTGACCGACATCAGTCAGGTTAGCGCCAATTCCACGGCGGGAAATTGCACCGCGTCCATCGACCCCGGTTCGGGCAATCTGGTGGTTCGCTATGGCGGGCAGGCTTCTGTGGATGCCCAAGTCATCACGATAGCGTTCAGGGGCTGATATGCTGGCATGGGAGAGTTATGAGTTCGCGGGCATAGTACCGCGCCTGCGCAAGAAGCAGTTGCCGAAGGGCTACGCCACCATCGCGCACGACGTGGATTTGACCCACGGCAGCATCAAGGCGTTTCTGGAACAGCGGCACATCAAGCAGGTGGACGCAAACATGGTGCGGCTGTACGTCTGGGGTTGCGATATTCTCGTCTGGGACAAGTGTGTCGATGTTGCCGAGTGGCTACCTGACTGCCCGCGCCTGTTCGTGACCGGGAATGCCGATTATCCGCAGGTGCTAACCAGCGAGAACAAGCGTCTGGTTTATCGGCGTCTAGGCGTGCCAGCCCCGCAGGGCGCACCCGTCGCCCGCGCGACCAACGTGGACACAGACCGTTCGCGTGCGGTGGCGTACATGGTGACGTTCGTGAACAGCTTTGGCGAGGAGAGCGGACCATCCAATCCCAGTAACGATGTGGTTATCGAGGATGGACAGCAGGTGCAGCTTACTTTCCGCTACAACCCGCCCATCGAGTACGACATCAAGAAACTGCGCATTTATCGCCGCGAGACGGGCTTCCGTACCGGGCTGGAGAAGGAGCAGGAGCTGGAGACCCATTGGTTCTTCCTGACCGAACTGGACGCCAACGCGCGTGAATTTACTGACACCACGAGCATCATCAATCTGGGGTGGGCGTTCGAGGGACTGGACACCCGCGAGCCGCCAGCTAAACTCCAGAACATCACGGCAATTCCTTCTACGGCGATTCTTGCCGGAAGCGTGCAGAACAAGCTGCTGTTTAGTCGCAACCTTCAGCCCCATAACTGGATGCTCTCGCAGGAGATGACGCTGGATGACAACATCGTCGCGCTAGGTGCTATCGGTAACAGCCTGTATGTGGCGACAGACGGACACCCCTACCGGGTGCAGGCAGACGTCGGTTGCGACAGCCGCGACTGCCGGGCGGTACACAAATACACCCAGTCATTCCCGATGATTAACTGCCACGTCGGGCAGGGGGCGATAACCACGCCGTTTGGCTTTATCTACGCCAGCACCGACGGACTAGTCATGCTGAATGAAGCCGAGCAGCCACGAGTGATTACCAGCGAGGTGCTGTCGCAGGACGACTGGCGGCAGCTTGCGCCCCAGACCGCACGACTGGCTTACCACAAAGGCGCGTTGTTCGTAGTCACAGACAACATCAGCTTTATGCTGTGGCTGGACGGAAACACCTACGCTGACACTAAGTACAAGAAAATGGTGACGATTTCCGACGAACCCGTCGATATGTTCACCACCCGACAAGGCGAGCTGGTGATGCTGTTCCGTGACGGTACGGTTAGCCAATGGAACGCGGGAAACCGCCTGCGTCCGTACAAGTGGCTGTCGGCGATTATTGATACCGGGTTTTTGTTTGACCTGACCCGGTTGCGCGCGCGGGTGCAAGACCACGACACAGAGATTAGCATCATCTCTGACCGCGCCCAGATTTCAAGGAGGTTTCCCGTTGGTGATAACAATATCCCCTTCGGGCGGCATGGACGCCGACCTGAATTTCAGATACTGGCGGAAGGCACGGGGGAGATAACCGAGATTGTCGCTGGAGTTTGTGTGATTGATATGGGGACAAAGGAGACACCGAAATGACCTACCAGATTGTGAGAATGCCAACAGACCAAGAAGAACTCTCGCAGATGATGGAGGAGTATGTACCGTTCCTGAACGCGATGTACACGCCGCACGAGCGGGCGATGTTCGGGGACATAGACTTCGCGATGAGCTACTGGTTTATGTTGTGGGATACCGGGGCGGGCTACTTCCTGACCCGGCGTAACCCTGCAGGTGAACTGGTGTTTCTGGCGATGGTTACGAAATACCAAGACCTCTGGAATGGTAAGTGGCGCATGGAAGTTCACCGGACGGCGGTATCAAGCGCCCCGGGGATTGACGGGCAGCAAGAAGTGCAGGCAGCGCTGGATTACCTGAAGCAGAACAGTGGTTTGTTGCAGTTTGACCGCCTGTATTTCACGAACTACTACGAAGACGGCACAGAAGAAAAACGCTTAGTCTGGAAGGTGTGAGATGCCACGCTCTGACAATGACGGGATGAACTTCGACGACCTGTTCGGCAAATGGGGCGGAAAACCCGACAAGGACGGGAAGAAGAAAGACACGACGCCGAAAGTTCCGGCGGATAACCCTGCGTGCAAAAATACTGGGGTTACGGATGAAGGGATAGAGCAGTCTTCCCGCTGGAAGTCCATGCTGTCTGCTGCCATCATGGCGTACAACACATGGAATAGCCTGCGCATGGCGAAGTTGCAGCGCGACCTCGCCAGAAAATATTTGCAGATGAGCAAAGACCATCGCAAATATTACAACGACCGCTTCAAGCCGCTGGAGAAAGACCTAACCAAAGAAGCGCTGAAGCTGAAGAAGTATGTGCGCGACAAAGAACCGCTTTACACCGGGCAGATGCTGGTAAGCGTGCGGGGGAAGAACGCGGGTCAGATTGACAAAGCGGTGTCCTGTACGGGGCGCTACTGCACCGGGCAGCGAGCAGCCATCATAACCGACCAGCTTCTCAAGCAAGCGACCCAAGAGAGCCTCGCTGCGGGCATGGCGCACCGCTACACGGACAAGGAAGAAATCGTCCACAACAACCTGCGGTGGGACAAGCGCGAGCAGGTGTTGAAAATCGGGCGCGACATCCCGGCGCAGGCGTCCAGCTTCGCACAGCTCGCCGCTGGAATTTTCGGCGACCTCGGCACGCAGGCTGGCAAGGCAGCGGAAGGCGCGATGAGCTTTATCGCCTACGAGAGCAACCGGGCGCAGACGCAGTATCCGCCGCGCCGGGGGGATATGCAGGTGAGTAGCTACCGCTACAATCCTACGCCGCTTGAGGAGTTCAAACCGAAGCCACCGGATGTGTACGTGAAGCCGGAAGAACCGACGCAGACCATAAAAGTGATGGGGTGATAAATGAGCGGATTACCAGTCGTTGTAACCACCGGTAGGCTTGAGCGGGTAAATGACGTTTCCATTAAGGCGTTTCCTTGTCCGAAGGTAAACGACAAGGGGCTGACGGGCGCTTGGTGGTGGGCGGATAAAATCGCCATCGCGGTTGCGCTGTGGGCTACCTACGAGACATGGAAAGCGGCGAAGGAGGAATACAAAATCGGCAAGGACTACTACGACCTTGCGAAAGAACAATGGGATTTCTTTCTCGAAAATTATCGCCCGCTGGAAGACCAAGAGCTGTCCGAGATATGGGCAGAACCTCCCTACGATCCTGACTACCCCAAATCCATCGCAGGGCATACCAACACCATAGACAAGGTTTTCGCCGCCGCAGAACGTCATAGGAGCGCGCTCACGGACAAATATTGCGTCTGCCCAGACGTGTCGATGTTCACCAAGACCGACATCATGAAATCAACCGTGCGCGGCGATTCCGATAACTTCGGGCGTCGCTACGCTGAGAAGCTGGCGCAGGAGAAGAACGACATCCGCTGGCAGCGACGCATATCGACCGCCAGCCGTGGGCGCAACCTGCTATCCGAGAGCGCCTCCCTCGCCAGTAAGGCGGCGGGGCTGTTCGGGGACTACGCTAAGGCGATGGGCAACGTAGCTTCAGGGGCAATGGCGTTTTCCGGCTATGTGAACAACCGGATGCAGACGGAATACAACCCGGTGCGCCAGCGCATCAACGCCCGTGCTGATGTGCCGAACACTTACCGAGGATTCGACGCACAGGCTTACTGGGGTGACGGTAGCCGGATGCTGGAGAACACTCCGCGCGGTGGCATTTCGTGGCAGCAGGCGGAAGCCAACGCACCGTACGATGGCGCGGGTGGGGTTGCAGGTTACGACCCGACAGGATATGCTTCCGCATCAATGAGATAAGGGGACAAAATAATGTACATACCAGATTTATTCGGCGCGTTCATGAAAGGCAAGGAATATGCTAACGACCGTAACTGGAATGACCTCAAGCAATATGAGGCGGTGGAAGCCGCGCGTAACGCCAACGACCTTTCCGCGCTGGATATTCTGGGGCAGCGGGCGCAGTTCGGTGGCAAGATGAGTGTTTTCCAGAATAACGTGGATAACTCCGCGCGGGCGAACGAGGTTGCCGAAGCCGCACAGCCGGGGCTACTTGCCAACGCCAGCACGGGTAGCATGATTCAGATGGACCAGCGCAGCGCGTTTATGAACAATCGCGACGACTACCAGACCATGCTGAACAACACAGCCCGAGCTAATATCGGTAAGGGCATAGACGCGGCAGCGGTGCAGCAGGGCGCGAACGATTATCTGACGCCTGAACGCGCCGCGCAGATGGGCGGTTGGCGTGGGGAGGACGCCTACAACACGACGATGGCTAACAACATCACCACAGGTCACGCGCCAACGGTTGCTACACAAGGCGTTGTGATGAACGACAGGCAGTACGATAACAATCTGCTAGGCGTGGAGTACGCCCGGGGCGAGTTGGAAGGGAATATTCAACGCCAGCCTGTAATCGACGCCATCAAAGCCCGAAACGCCGCCAACCAGTACGCCGACGCCAACACTTACCTGACCGACAAAGCGCAGTTAGCACGGCGTGAGAACCAGCGCCAGCGACAAGGGCTTCTGAACACGATTAGCAACCTCCAGCGCCAGCGTGCAGTATTTGCCGCCGACCCGATGATGGCGGGGCATGTGCAGGAACTCACGCAGCAGATAGCCGAGTATCAGGCGGAGCTTCAGCGACTGACTGGTGGCGAAACGGCAGGTACGTACATCACCGCGCCGGGTCAGGCGATGGCGACGGTGCGTAGTCTCGTGCCGGGCGGGCAGGTGTATCAGCAGGGGGTTGGTCCACGACCCCTGCAAGGACAGGTCATCATGCCGCCACCGCAGCCCGCGCAGCCGTCTGCACAACCGACCCAAGCCGCACCACAAGCCGCTATTGACCCCAAAGTTCATTCGCAGAACGTGGAAGCCAAGATGGCGTATGTTGCAGACAAGCAGGCGCAGGGTACTTACGACCCGAACGAAGTCATCATGATTGACGGCGTTCCCTACACCGCAGGGCAGCTTGTGTACCTCCAGAACGTGCAGCCTAGCATGACAAGCACCGTAGCAGAAGGGGTATCTATGGGGCTGCTAGGACCGGTGGGTTACGCCAGCCAGTATTTGCTCGGGACTAATCCTGCGTATGCCCGACAACTCGCGGCGGCACGTGCAGCAGCGGGGCGGTAAGTCATGGCGCGGAGAAAGGGGAATACCAACGAATCGCGCAACATGAGTATGGTGTTGCAAGCGTTTCAAAATGCCGGGTTGTCGCCAAACCAAGCGCGGATTCTCGCTGCCGAGGTGGGACGGGAAAACGCATTCCAAGACCGCTACCTGTGGGGGTATCACAAAGACCCCGGCAACGGCGCGGTCAATCTGGGGATTATCTCGTGGCAAGGCACGCGCGGGCGGAATCTGGAGAAACAGCTTGCGGCACAAGGGCTGATTAAGAACGGGGTGATGGAGCAGTCACAACGCGCGCTAGATGCCCAAGCGCGCTTTTTGGTAAATGAAATAAAGAACGACCCTGCCTACGCCAAGACGAAAAAACTGTTTCTGTCCAACCCGAATGTGGACTACAACACAGGCGTCCGGGTGCTGGGCAAGGACTTTATCCGCTGGCGCATCGACGACCCGAAGTACGCCGCTAAGGGCGCAGCGTCCCGTGACGGTTTTTACCGGAAGCTAGGCGGGGTAGCCCCGCAAGACGGCGGCGTGGTGCAGGCGGGTGCTTCAGCACCCTCCGTAGCGCCGCTTATTCCGGCGTCTGGGGCGATAAACGCAGCAGCTAATACCGTGAACGACCTGATGGCGCAGAACACCCCACAGAGTGACCTGATGGGCAAAAACGTGCTGGCTGGCAGCGTAGGCTTCGCCGTACCGGAAACACCTTTGCAGAACAAACTGTACGGCGAGGTCGCAGAACAAGGCTTGCCCCCGCAGAAAGAATCCATCGCAGCGGTGGCGGCTGATACCATCTCGAAAACTTACGACCAGATGTTTAATCAACCTTTGGTAAAATCCTCCAGTCCTAGCATCGACGCGCTGATGCAAATCTTTAACGCTCTGGAAGTCTGATAATGGCGAAGAACAATTCTCTCGAAACTCCCCTCTCCATGCCGAAACTGCCTGACCTCGACCAAGACCTGTTCGGCGCGGGCGCAGGGGCGATATTCAACCAGTCCGATGACCTGCTCAACCCGAAGGCGGTAGCGCCTCTGGGAGCGCAGCAAGGTAAACTTTCTCCGGCGGCACACGCGCTGGCATCGGCACAGCGTGAGCAGAACGACCTGCTGAACTACGCGACTGAACAGCAGGCTAAAATCCAGCAGCAGGAAGCCCGCCAACAGGCTGCGTTTGACCGTCAGCAGGCGGCGCAGCGCCGGGAAACCGACGCGGCTATCCGCCAGTATCAGCGGGACAAGAAGGAGCGCGAGAAGGCGCTGAAAGAAAAAGCGAAGGAGCAGGGCGGTGCGCTAGGCGCTGGCGCGGATGGTTCGTTTGTCCTGAAGCCGATGGTAGAAACCATCCTCGCTGACAAGAATTGGAAGGACATCAAGTCCAGCTTCCAGCGCGAGGACGAGGCACAAGGATGGCTGAAAGAAAAAGCCGTTCAGTTGAAGGAGCAGGGCATCCCCGAAGACCTCATCAACAACGAGCTGCGGGTAGCTGGTGCGCTGTTCAAGCAGGACACGGACGCCTACACCAAGCAGCGTTCAGAAGACCGTGCTGACCCGCTTGATGCGGTTTCGTGGTTGGGCAAGGCAGGGCGCAACCTGTACAAAGGCACGGTGCTGTGGCTATCCCCGGTATGGAACAAAACCATCGGCAAAACAGGACTTATCTTCGACACGGAGGAGTTTGTCCGCGAACAGAATGACGCGATAAATTCCATTGATTCAACGTTGTCCGACAAGATTCACTTTGCTCAAGAGAACAACGAATACCTGACCCAGAAACGCCGGGCGCAGGGTAAGGACGGGCTTGTTGCAGGATTCACAGGTGGCATCGCTGATATGTGGAAAGCAGACAATATGCTTTACACCATGCTGGACTCCGCCGCATACATTCCTTACTCCGCCGCTGTAGGCGCGAGTGCGGGGGCGTTTGCTTCTCGCGTCGGCGCGGCTACTCGTCTCACCCCGGCGATTGAAGGTATTACCGCGCGGGTAAACGCCGCTGCGGCTGCACCGGGTGCAAGTCTCGCCACGCGAATCGGTGCTAAAGCGGCGTCTCACCTGTTATCTTCCGAGGTAGCAGGTGGTATGGCGACCACCGGGTTTTTTGCCGCCACAGACGCCGCTGGTGGCGCGTACGACGCTGTGTACAACCAAGACGAGGACACATTCCGCCAGACCTACATCAAAGCGAACGGCGAAGAAAACTGGAACAACCTTGTGCAGTATTACGGCTCTGCGGGCAAAGCGCGTGCAGCGCTTGCAGAACAGGCTGCGGTATCGGCAGGTAATTCCGCTTTCATAAACACCGCGCTGCTAGGCGCTGCCGGTTTGGAAACTACGCTGCTTAAAGCGAACAAGTTTGGGCTTCAGACGTATGCAGGTAAGCGATTGGCGACGGCTGGTGCTAACTCCGTGTCCGAACTCCTCGAAGAAGGCTTGACGCAATATTCGCAAAATGTCGGCGCACAACCCGCGACTGGCGTGGATTTGCTGGAAGGCGTGCCGGAAGCAGCCGCTATCGGTTTCGTCGCAGGCGGCTCGATGGCAGGCGGTACGCAGGTGCTTGGCGCGCTAGGAAAAGGGGTAAAAAACTACGTCGCCCCAGAGTTCGATGCAGCACGGCTTGACCCTACGCAGTACGTGCATCAGAACCAGTTGGACTACGACAGCTATCGGCAGGTGGTCGGGCGCGAGATGGACAATATCGCGCGCACCGGACGCCGGGCGAAGTGGCACGAAACCGACATCGGTTCTGCGCAGCAGATGGCGTATGACACGATAATCGACGACGCCGCCAAGTGGGAAGCCTTTACGCCAGACCAGCGCGCCCAGATGCAGGAGTATCTGAAGCAAGCCTACAACATCAACACCAACCCGTATGCCCAAGTGGAGCGCCAAACGCTGACCGACATCTGGGAGAACGGCGACACGCACGTGCTGAACGCTTGGCTGCAAAGCGAAGAAAAAGGCATCGGCGAGGACATCCGCAACGCCTTCCGCATCAAGCACGGTGTCGAGTTAGAAAACGTGCCGGATGGCGTGCGTGCCTATTCCGAAGCACTGGCTAACGCTATTGACTACCAGATTGCCGCCCCGGTACTACGCGACACGAACGAGCAATGGAAGGCGATGCGGGATTACGTTAAGACCCAAGTCGAGACTAACCCGACGCTCACCCGCGAACAGCAGAAAGGCATCGACGCCATTCTTGCTAACTACCTCGATGCAGGTCGCCGCCGATTGACCGACGAGCAAGTCGCGGCGACACAAACACAACCGACAGGACAACCCGATGAGCCAGCAAATCCCGGCGCAGGACAAGGCGCGCCTACTCAAAATAATCAACCAGTCGCAGGAGAAAGCGGTGCAGCTCCGGCAGCAGGAGCAGGAAGCACAGGCGGAGAAACCCAAAGCGTGGGGCAGCCTGACGCGGCACAGACAGGAGGAGCTAATCCTCAAAGCACTGGAGTCGATAATGCACAGCAAGGAAATCAGCCCGGCGGTGGGACAGACGCTCCCGCCCAAACTGTTCAGCCTGTTGGAGGAGCAGCGCAAGCACCTGCATCTGGGGCGCAGCCGGGAGTTACAGCCACGGCTGGAAATGCTGGTCAAACGCCTGCGGGACAAGGGGCTGCTGGACAAACCAGCGCAACCGGACAACCCGCTCAACCGATTAACCCCGGCGCAGCGCCGCAGACAGGAAGCAGCAGAAGCGCTGGAGCTGCGCCGACAGAACGCAATCCAGATGGTAGAAGCAACCAAGCTGCTACCCAAGCGGTCGGTGTAACGGGTGCTTATAGCCCGCAGGCTGATTTACGCGACGCTAGTCATGCGTGGGCGCAGTTATCCAAAGCGCAAAAATCAGCGCTCGCGAAAATCGGCGTCAATACCCCGGCGCAGTTGCTGGATATTCTGAAAAACGCTGACACAGTCGCCGAAGCCGGACAACGTCTGGCGCAGACTGGTCGCGTGCGCAGCATGACGATGAAGTCGGTGCAGGATGCGCTGAAAGCCGCCCGCGACTACATCACCTCGCCGGAGTGGGTGTTTAACAAGCTGACCCAAGACCAGCTTGGGATAAGCGCCAACGAGGCGAGTATCCCTGCGGCGGTGGCAGCGCTTCAGGCAAGCGACGAAATTACCGCGCGGAAAATTAGTCAGCTCGCCAAAGGCGCGGCGGAAATCTACAGGCTGGAGGACGCCTCTAAGGAAGGCAAAACCGCCTACGCCGCCAAGCTGCTGCTTGACATCGCACAGCTAGCCAAGACCTCACCGCAGCTACTGGATGTGGCGATGCGGCTCAAAGGCGCACCGGAGTCGTGGTTTCAGGACGACGTTGACAAGCTGCTGAAGAACGACATCTGGGCGACGCTCCAGTCTGCACCGGGCATTTTCGAGCAAGCCGGGGTGGACTTCAGCCAGTCACGCCCGAACGTCACCCAGTCGCAGCAGAATCTCTGGTCGGCGCGTGCGGTATTGTTCACGCTGAAGCAGAACATCAAGGCAGGCGACGCCAGAAGCAAAGCGGTTCAGTCCGGGCTGGACAAAGCTGCTAAGCGCATCGCCGACATGGGCGGCGAAAAAGGACGCCTATCGCTGCTGTTCTCGATGCTGGAAGCCGACAGCCGGGGCGAAGACCTGACAGGTTTTCTGGAAAACTACTACATCGGCTCGCGCGCTTCGGCAGATGCTATCGCGGGCGTTAACCGCGCATATCAGGACGCTAAAGCCTACATGGCATCGCCTGACTTCCAGAACAACCTGCGGGCGGATAACTGGCTGCGGCAGGCGGACAAGTCGGTTTACGTGCAGGCTATCCGCGATTATGTGCGCAATAATTACGCAGCGTTCAACCAGATGCTGATTCAGGACGCCGAAGTGGCTTCTGGCAAGAGCGCCCGCACGCGCGTTGCTGACACGAATTTTGAAACGCAGACAGTAAACACCGACATTCTTGCCGACGTACTGGCTGATGTGGTGCATAACACCGCACGCCTCGGTCGGGAGTATGCAGGCGAGATTGCCCGCTCCTACGCCGGACGGGATGAAAACGGCAACCGGGTTATCAAACCGTCTGCGGTCAAGCGTTTTCTGGAACAAGCAGATACCATCGCGGCTAACCTTCAGCAGCAGTATCTGGATGGTAAGCTGGTACAACAACCCACCCAGACTGAAAACGAATCCGAGCAGTTGGCACAACAGGGCGACGACCTTTCCCGTCTGATGGAGGAGTTCAACGCCGGGCGGCAACCGGACACCGACGTGGTAATGGGCGACCTCGACGACGCCGTTAGTGGTATTCCGAAGCAGCCGCGCAACGACAAGAAGCGCATTAAGCACGGTGGTTTCGACAGCCCTAAGGCGGCAGAAGACGCGCTTTCCACGGAGTTGTTCCAGCACCCGGAAACGGTGGAAGAACTCGATGAGCTGTTGCAGTCCATAGCAGAAGCAACCGGGCTAGACTCGCTGCTGGTCGGCGAGTATATTGCCCGTGAATGGTTGAGCCAGTCGGAAGAAGACTACGCAGATGCGTCAACAGACGAACTGCTGGACATGGTGTACGACGCGGCTAACGATATTTGGATTTACGCCGGAGAACAGAATGCAGCACAACAAATTGCAGATACAAAACGTCTCGAAGGACCTCGCTCGATTACTGCCGACGGACGGCGCATCACGCGACAATCTCAAGACCCTACTGGGTCACTGGCAAGAGCGTTACAGCCGAACCTCTCCGGCGGCGCATACGCGCAGCTAGCCCGTCCTAGCCAGCCTGCCCCGGCGCGACTTGCGATAGCACCTGTCGAGGAGATTGTCGCCGAGTTCGGCGGGCAGGAGTTCTCCCTCGCGGAGATTATCGAGAATACCGAAAACCAGCGAGGAGACCGTTCTCCTACGCTTGGCGAGCTTGCGCCGGAAGATAACAACGCCCCCCGCCCGGTCATCGAACTGACAGTAAATGGCGTGAAGCACCGGGGAAGGCTATTCCGCTGGCGCGACCGCAAGAACGGGCGTAACCGCCGCCACGTGGTGTTTGTCCACGACGGCGACGCTTTTGGTATGCGTGGGTGGGACGATAAGTGGATAGACTTTGGCAATGCTGTTACCCGCAAGCGTGTGGACAGCATCAACCAAAACGACGGCATCCGCATCGAGGTGCTGGCAGACCAATCTGAAAGTCAGGAGCAAACAAATGATAAAACCGAGAAACGTACTCAGCGAACTGGGCGCAGCGAGACCGAGGATGAAAACAATTCAGGAATCGTGGGGGACGTTCGAGATGCCGATGTCACCGCGCGAGGAAGCGACGTCACGGATGCGGGAGCTGATGAATCCGAGCAGGACGAAGGTGCTGGGCAGTCCGATGAAAGTGAACGCGGGAGTGGAGCGGCTGAAGGACGACTAGAAACCCCTGCGCCCGTAGATGTTCCGCAGGGGCTAGACTACACCCCCGAGCAGGTAGCAGAAATTGACCCGGCGTCGCTTACGGCGGACGAGCGTGCAGCGCTTAACCGCCAAGACGACACGCACGAGTTTGTCGCCAACGCCCTCTACGGCATCGCGGGCGCGCTGGAAGATTTCGGTGGGGTGGATTCTGCCGCGCTGCGCAGCGGGCTTGCCAAAATGGCGGCGCTGCTGGCAGACCCTGCTGCGCCAAGACGGGCTACGCAGACGACTGTCACCGAGCAAGCCGCCGGGCGAAAAGATGTCGCCGACGTTATCACCGACGAGGAGCGCGACATTCTCGACGCCTACCTCGACGACATCGGCAATACCGAGCAGAGTGCGGAGGAGTTTGCCGAGGAAGCCATCGCTGACAACCAGTTCGAGGATAGCAGTCTGCCGAAGAAAGTCCGCGCTGTGCTGGAGCGTATCTGGAACGCGCTGCGCAACGGCATGGCGGCTGTCTCGATGGCGTTGGCGGTTCACCTCGGCTCAAGCATGGTTATCAGCCAGCCTGCCGAAGCCGCGAACCTTACCCCGCAGGCAGGCGAGGTGGTTATGAGCAGCGCTGCCAAAGCGTCGCTAGACCACATCATCGACACCGCTGACAACGGTGGACGACCGTTTGTGATTGCCGATAAAAAGGCGGGCAAGCTGTACCTGATGAACGCCGAGGGCAAGGTGGTAGATACCACCCCGGCGCTGTTTGGTAAGACGCCTTCCGATGCAGCGAAGACGGCAGGCGCGACGGGCGCTGGCAAGTACGACCTGACTTACAACCGCGACATCAGACTGCCATCTGGTTACGCGGGCAGCGTGCAGTCGTTCGACACCGGAGCAAATGGCGAGCAGTTTGCCATCCACCGCGTTATTGACGTCAAGGGTCAGAACCGCCAGAGCCGACTGGATAGCAAGACCGCCCGCGACAACCGCATCACGCTTGGCTGTATTAACGTTCCGGCGGAGTTCTACGACGCCCACCTAGACAACGAGCTAGGCGCGGTGCTGTACGTGTTGCCGGAAACCGCCAACTGGGGCGGCGACCTGTATGGCAAGACCCCTCGTCAGGCTGCACAGCCGACGCCACAGGCGGTTAAAATCGCAACCGAGGGTACTTCCCTTACCCCAGAGCAGTTACTGGCTGCTACGCGCTCTCAGGCGGATAGTCTGATAGCGACCGTGCGCGGCAGCATGGACAACGCCAGCTACCAGCCTGTGCAGGTAACACCTGAACAGCTACAAGCGGCGACGGAAGCCGGGCGGAAGGTAACGACTCAACCTGTGCAGGCACAAGCGCCCATCCAGATTTCAGGCGTCCAGCCGTCCACGCAGACCGCCTACATCAGCCCGGTCATGGTAAACGGTGTATCCGCTAACACCCTTGTCGTGCCGTTCAAGGCGCATACTCCTGCCGAGATGCAAGCAAATGGCGTGTTCGACACGCAGCCTGTGGGTAACAAGACCGAGAGCGGCGATAGCCTGTACACCATCGCGTCGTGGCTGGCTGCCGCGTTCGCTGCGGGCAAGGTGAACAGCCGTCGCAAGAAGCGTCTGGAGAGCCGCAAGAAAGCCAATGAGGAACGGTTGGCGCGGATTGAAGCGAAGAACAATCCAGAGCTGAAGACTGAACCGGAAGACACTTCCGTCGTCCCGGATGAAGCCGAGGTGGAAACCGCCGTCGCTGACAACCACGACATGCAGGCAGTAGCGGCGAAACAAGCCGGTACGCACAACCCGCAGACGCCGCTGACTCATGCGGTTGCGCAGGCTGTCCGCCAGCAGAACGTGCTGGAGAATAAAGCCGAGTGGATTCACGCCTTCGCGATGCGGTATTCCAGCGATGAGGCGCAGTATCAGCAACTGCTCGCCATGATGGGCAATCTGGAGTACAACCTCGGTGGTGTGCTGACCGACCGCTCTTACACCCAGAGCGGTGACTTCCGTGACCGCAGGCGCTGGCGCGGCGACCAGACAGACGCTAGCCGTGTGGGGATGTTGCAGGCGTTCATGCGCTTCGCGGGCGGGGCGACGGTTGCGTTCGATAATCTGCTGCACCGTGTCGGGTCTGCCGCGTTCGGACACGAAGCCGATAGCGCCATCGCCAGCAAGATGCTCTCGCAGGTACGCGCCAAGTCATCCGGGGCTTATGCGCAGCTACACAAGACGCTCATCCACCCACTCGTCATGCAGACCGCCACACTTGCCAGCCAGATGCGTCGTGGTCACGGCGAGATTGAAACCGACACAGGCAGAACCGCCACGCTGAACCACATCCTCAACGAAGGCGCGGAGCAGATGTGGAAGGGTGCAGAGCTGGAAATCGCCAAGATGAAGCTGGACTTGCAGGAGGTGGAAGCGCAAATCCGTTCTACCGCTGCCGGGTCGCAGATTCAGCAGACGTGGACGAGCAAGCAGTTGCAACTGCTGAAGGACATCGACGCCGCCCAGACACTCCTCGACCGCCAGCGCGATATGTACTACGGACGCGAGGAGTGGGACGGCACGACCGACCTGCCGGGTGGCTACACCGAGGCGCAGGCTAAGACCGAGCTGCAAGCGCTCAAGGACAAATACGGCGAAGACTTTGCCAAGATTGAGGCACACAGCAAGGAGCTGGTGCAGACCATTCAGGGCATCCGCAATTTCGCCGCCGCTGCCGGGGTAGTAACCAACGACCAGCTCGCGATGTACAACGAGATGGGTTTCAAGGAGTATGTGCCGCTGTACTCGCCGCAGGAAGATGTATCCAAGACTGACGAAAGTACCAGCATCATGCAGACCTCCCGCATGGACAGACTGCTGGAAGGCATCCCGCTGGCACAGGCGAAGTCGATGGGGCTGACCCGCGACCTCTCCCGCTTCAAGCGTAAGGGCGCGACCAGTCCGGCGGAAGATGCTTACACCAACATGAAGGTGTACGCGATGAACACCGCAGGTCGCGTGGGGCAGCAGGGCTGGTTGCAGGCGGTGCAGCAGCTATACGAAGGCACAATCGGCAAGCCGTACTCCGTGGCAGGCAACCTCGGCGAAGAAACCCTAAAAGAGCTGAACAGCCAGCCTGAAGGCAAGCTGCCGGGGCTTATTCGTGTGCGTCCGGGTATGGAGGATTACCTGCCTGCCCACTTGCAGACTGCCATCGCAGCACCGGGTGGACGCATCCGCGCTATCCGCGCTAAGGGATACAACAGCGCAGGCGAACTGGTGGACTACCACTATTACTTCACCGACAAGGCAATCCAGCAAGAGGTTTACTACACCTCGGACACCAGCGAGAGCTTCATGATGCGTATCGGGCGCAACGCCGGGACGATTACCCGGTTCGCCGCACGTATGATGACTACCTTCCGCCCCGTCTGGAACGTGTACAACTGGGTGCGGGACAGCATCGAGCGGATAAGCATTATGATTGCCCGCCCGGTCAAGGACAAAAACGGCGACCTTATCAACCGCTGGACGCTTGCCAAGACCTACGCCTCGCACCTCGCGCGCCTCGCTTCTAGTCTGGAAGCGCAGAACGAAATCATGCGCTACCTCTCCACAGGCGAGCTGGTGACAGAACTTCAGCGCACGCTGGATGAAGCCGTCGGGGAAGGGGCGATAAACCTGATGACGACCCAGACGGACAAGCACTCCGTGATGAGCGACCTACGCAAGTCCGACCTTGACCGCCTGCTGGATACCACCTCAAGGATGCTTGGCACGACGGCAAACAAACTGGGTGTCGGTCAGGGCAAGGCATGGCTTGGGGATATTGCCGAATACTACGTGCAGCGCATGACGGAAGTGCCGCAGGTAACGACAGCGCTGGCGTCTTATCTGGCGTACCGTGAGCTAGGCGTGAACAAGCACGAGCGCGCCAACCGGGTGCGCGACCAGTATGACCCGACTCGCACCCGCAGCGAGATTGTGCGCGGGCTATCTACCATGTACCCGTTCGTGCGTTCGACCTTCTCCGGTCACTACAACCTGATGCGGACACTAAGCGAATACTGGAATCCCGGCGAGCGTGGGTTCACCACCCTGTACCTAGCGGGCGGCACGGCTGCCATGATGGCTACCCTTGCACTCGCCGCAGGCGCTATCGGCGACGACGATGACGGCGTGCCGCTTGTTGCCCGTATGCCCATCGGCACGCTCATGAACGGCATCCCCATACGCACGCCGGATGGTGGTGTCTGGAGTGCGCCTGTAGGCTTCGGGATGCCCAAGCTGATGTGGGGGACGGCAGTCAACCTTTACCGCCTCGCCTACGGCGAACAGAGCACTTCTGACATGAGCCGCTCCATGCTTGGACTGGTGATGGACAACACCTCACCCGTGCAGGTGGCGAGCGGTGCGGCATTCGACCGTGACGTGGGTGCAGGCGCGGCGCTTAGTTTCGCTCCGCTGCTGGCTGTGCCGTTTGTCGAGATGATGACAAACACGAAGGCATACACCGGGCAGAAAATCTACAACCGCGAAACGCCCAGAGGCGAACGCGATGCCGACCAGGGTGGGTTCAATATACCGGAAGCCTACAAGGACACCGCACAGGCGCTCACAGGCATGGGTATCGACGTGCGCCCGGAAACGCTCAAGCACCTGCTGGAAACTTTCAGCTATGGTCCGCTCAAAGCGATACCGACCTCCCTGCTGGCGGACAAGTCCGAGAAGTACCTCGGCAACCGCGAGACGAAAGGAGAAGCCGCAGGTGCGCTTGTTACCGCTATCGGGATGGACATGGCGTGGTCGCCACACGCGCTGGACGACGAGGCGAGGGTGTACCAGATGCTCGACGATATTTACCCTATCTTGGGGAGATACGGCATTACCGAAATCTCGCACGACAAGAGCGAATACAAGCGCTTCGGTATCGAGGGGAGGGAGAACCGCAAGGCACGCCTGCTGTACGCCAAGATGGTTGCCGCTGGCGCGCCAGAGTGGGAAGCGTCCTTTGTCCGCGACGCGGTTATTCACAAGACCTCACGCCAGAAAGCCATCAAGGAGTTCCAAGCAGGGTCGGAAGCCTACCTGAAAGCGAAGGCTAACGGGGAGGAAAACGAACAACTGCGTGCAGCCCTTGAAAACCAATGGGATGCCATCGAAAATAGCGACCAGAATTTCCTACGCCAATACAACGAAGACGCCTATGAGATGCAAGACGACTACTAGAATGAGCCGCTGCCGCCGCCCGCTCATCGAAATCTGCCCGGCGACCAGCCAGATAAAACTTGACCTCGCGTCCTGCGGCGTCTGTACGGCTGTCCCTGCGCTTCTTCTACGCAGGGGAGGGTGTGTGGAGCGGGAGCTGGTTTGCGAGCCTGTAGAACCCGCTGCGTGCGGTTGCTGTCCGTCGCTTCCACCCCGCCCGAGATGGGTAGATAAACCGCAACCGTCGGTGATTTACCCGCTACACGACATCGACTGCGACGGGATGTACGTGTTCGTGCTGGACGACACGATAAAGGAGCTGGGGCTTGGTCGGCTGGAAGCGGTCGTGCTGGTCGAAGATGACGGCACATACCCCGCCGAGCGCCACTGCACGAGCGAGAAGAACTACGCCGAGACGGCTATCCGCTTCGATGTGGACTACTTGCCCTACCAGATGCCGCTGCGAGGCATCGACACTTCCAACCTTGCCGCCACGAGGGGGTGCTGATGTATATTCCGCTTTTTGGTTTCCAGACGCACCTGCGTGAAGGACTGCCCGTCGATGGTCGCCATCTGCCGATACCGGAGACGGCGTACCAGCACCTACTCACGCGGCTGGACGATGGCGACTGGTCGTATCTGGAGCTGCGCGAGGGGCGTGTCAGCGAGATTGTGCGCGTGCGTAACGTGTGCGGTAAACTGGTTATCGACCGGGGTATGGAGTGTACCGCCCCGCGCTGCCAGCGCTGCGGCATCGGTGTGTTTTTCGTGATGACCGCACAGGGTGTCCGCGATGCCGTCTGCCAGATGACCGACAAAGATTGTGAGAAAGGAGACTGCCTGTGAGATATGTCCAATTCGCCGGGTTTAACTCGAATACCACCGACAAGCTGCTCGATACCGACCTCGACTTGCCCGTGTACGAGCAGCACCTCGCCCTGCTGCGCAAGCGTCTCGCTGCCGACGGAGACTACACCTACCTCGTGCTGTTTGACGGCACGCAGACGGAAGTAGTGCAGCTAACCAACCACGGCGGGTCGCTCAAACTCACCCGCGCGCTGGAAGATACCCCCGCGCAGTCGTTCCCTACCGGAACGTGCGTGCGGTGGGAACTTACCCCGGCAGCGGTACGCGATATTGTCTGCCAGATGGAGTGTTGCCCATGAGCGCTGTATTAGTAAAATTCGTCAGTTGTGTGCTGCTTCTGGTGTTCGGCATCATGTTCGGGTTCGACCTCGTGCCGCCGTATTATCGTGTCGGCACGGCTGATGCTAATTCATGGGCAGTCGCTCTGATGACGCTGTGCCTTGCGCAGTCAGCGATGACACTACTCGCCATGAATAACTGCATCCGCTGTCGGGTGTGGAGCGATTTTCTCCTACAAATTACCGGGCTGGTGTTTATAATCCTCGGCGGCGCGTTTGTAACCAAATACCCACCGTTCACATGGGCGATGTGGCTATTCCCCTTGCTAGGGTTACTGTGCCTGACGACCGGGCGGGAGTTCAGCAGATACTCCAGAAACAAATTGCAACCGCCCTCCATCCGGTCTGGAGGTGCTGACCGGATGGAACTGCATGACCGAACTTAATGGAATCCACACGAACTTAGCGGCAGGCGTCGGTTTCGCTTTCTTCGCGGTGCTGGTCGGCACGCGCTGGAGTGAAATTGGTCTGCGGGACTATATAATCATCATGGTGCTGGCGCTTCTTTCCACGGCTTTTGCCATCGAGCGCTGGTTTTCTGACGGTACAGTCGTTACCTGTTCCCTCATTGGTTTCGGTATCGGCTATCTGGCAGACGACGTGTATATCAACATCAACGCGACGCTGCCGGATGTGATTAAAGGTATTATCGGGGACGGCACGGAATGGCTGCACAACAAGGTGCGTCAGGTGTTGGGGCTAGCCCCGAAAGACGACGATGAGGAGGACGAATGAAAAACCCTCTCACATGGAGGGGGTTTTTACTTAACTGCCCTGCGCGAGAGACTTCACGGAGCGTTTTATAATTGGCAAGACATCGCTTGCCCACAGAATTTGTGTTCGCATCTTGCCACCATGTGCCGGTGTGAGTTCTACCAGTCTTCCGTAGTTATGTCCAGCTTCGGTAAGCTCCCAGCGATTGGTTGCAGGATTCTTTAGTTGCAGCCCGTTAGCTGCCAGATGAATATTGACCTCGGCGGGTTTCATGTTCGGTTCTAGCATCTTGCCAAGCTCTGTCGGTATAAACCAGTCTTTTTGGTTTTCAGAAAGCAGACGCGTCTGACCAGTAAGCTCTAAAAGGTTCACGCCAGACGTACGAATAACTGCACCATTCGCGCCAATAGCTGCGGCGTTTTTGTCTAGCTCCATTACCCGCAGCAGAGAGTAAATAGCTTGGAAGTCAGCAGCAGGTGCTGTGAGCGCACCCATAACAGACACTTGCGGGACGGGTTGGCTATACATACCGTCAAACGCACGAATCACGCGGAGGTTAAACGCCGGGCTTATCCACATCGCGTAAGCATAGACAAGCTCTTTACAGACGAATGTGCCGCCGCCGTCTCCGTTTATGATTCGTATGGGAGCGCTCTGCGATTCTGATGAGCGATTGTTTTCATTGATTATTTCTTCTGCTATCGCTTTAGTAGAATCGCGCCGCATAAAGAAGGCAGGTTGGTGTTTGTCTTCGCCTCCGCTCGCTTTGTGTAAATCGTTGAGTGAATAAAGTCCATCGACAAGGCGGATGGCGACGCCTGATATAGTTAAGTCTTGCATAGCGGTCTCCCGAATAAAGCGACCCCGCAGAGGTGGTGCAGCTTTCGGGTAAGCTCTCTGCGGGGTCTAAATCGTTGCTGGTATCCGTACCACCGGATAGGCATATTGTATATGCTATACTCCGCCTAAGGCAACAAAAGGAGTTCCCATGAGCCATTACAAACCCTATATTTACGCCGCTGCCTGTCTGTTCATGCTTTGGTGTGGATACGATGCTGGCAAAGCCGTTGGACGGCAGGATATGCAGAAAGAAGTCCACGCGGCAAAGCTGGAAGTGGACAACATGAAGCGCCGGGCGCAGGAAGCAGCCAACGCTCACGCGAAACAGATGAGTGAGGCGAGCCGTATGTATCAGCAGGAGAAAGCCGAGCTGGAAGCCCGGCAGCAGGAGCGGATACGGGTCGTGCAGAAAGTCGTGGAGAAGCCGGTTTACCGCACCGACTGCATCGACAAGGCTGGGCTGAATGAAATCAACAAGGTAATTGGAGGAAACAAATGAACGAACTCGACTGGATTGCCGAAGGGCGCAAACTCATCGGCGTGGAAGAAAACGCCAACACCTCTAAAGTCGTCGCCATGTGGCGCGATGGCTTCGAGGCGTCAGGACAAGCCGGGCGGATGAAAGAGTCCGTGTGGAATACTGGCAGCACGCCGTGGTGCGGAGGCTTCGTCGCCGCCTGCCTCGCCCGCGCAGGTCTGGGCAAGCACGTACCTAAAGATTTTCCGCTCGCACGTGCATGGGCGAAAGTAGGCGCACCGCTCTCCAAGCCCGCGTATGGCTGCGTGGTCGTCTTTACTCGCGATGGCGGGGGTCACGTTGGCTTTGTCGTTGGCAAGGACGCTAAGGGCAATCTGATGGTGCTAGGCGGCAATCAGGGCAATACGGTCTGCATCAAGCCATTCAGCAAAGCCCGCGTGCTGGCGTATCGCTGGTGCGGTAAGGGTAGCGCTCCGCTCGCCGAACGGTTCGACCTGCCGCTACTTAGTTCAGACGGACGAGTAAGCACGAACGAGGCGTAGCCCATGTACAAGTTTATCGCTTGCATTTTCCTGACCGCCTGCACCCGTGTCACCGTACCGTATCTGGCGCATGAGCCGCCTGCTGACCTTACGCAACCCTGCCCTGCGCTGCAACCGCTGGCGGGCATGACGGGCAAGGACATGACACTATGGATAATCACCGCAGCCAACCAGTACCACGACTGTGCTGCACGCCACGCCGGGCTGGTGCAGGCAACCCGCATCGAGGGGTCGGTCACGCGGCATGAGTGGCGCTGACCTGTTTGTGTCCCACAATCAACAAAAAATGAGCCACAAATTCGTTTGTGGCTCATTTAGTCTGCACAAGTGCAGTTAGAGGATGGAAACGTTCAGATTTTCTGATGGCTTGAAATGGATGTAAGTCTTTGCAGGGATGGTAATCGGCTCACCGTTCTGCGGGTTTTTGCCCTTGCGTTCGGCACGGGTTTTCTTCTGGAATGAACCCACATCGCGGATTTCTACACGCCCGCCTGCACGGAGGGTTTCTACGACGTGCGACCACATGGCGTCCAGAGCCTTGCGCGCGCTGTCTTGGGTGATGCCTGCGTCTTTAGCGACGGCTGCAATCAGTTTTACTTTGCTAAGATTACTCATGAATTTTCCTCGGTTAAGTTTTCATAACCCTCGAGTGATATATCGAGGGGGATTTTTACGCAGATACATTCAGTCTTACCTGCGCCTCTGGAGACGGTAAAGCCTCCCAAGTCGATTTTCTGGGGTTTTATCACCTTGCCGTAGAGCGCCTCGAGGTTGCGGATAAACTCCGGCGCGCCGATGTTCTGGCGCTTGCACCACTGCTTGATAGCTGGCAGCGAAATGTACGCGCGTTCTTCCTTCATCTCGTAGCGTATCTGGATACCACGACCCGGCACCGTTTGTTTCTTGACGTAGTTCACGTCGTTCATCACGCCCTTGCCGGGCTGGTCGGGCATATCTGACGGGCGAACATGGGCGGCGACCACAATCCGCGCGCCCTCATGCTCGTTCATGAACTGTGCAATCATGCCTTCCGGCGACATCAGGCTCTGCCCGATAGTCTGCTTGCCTTCAGCGATAAGCGCCAGCAGGTAGTCCAGCAGGTTGTCGAGGTCGTAGTTAATCAACCCCAAGTCACGAGCGATGCGCATCCCGACCATCATGCGAGTAGTCATGTACGACCAGAAGCGGTAGTTGCTGCCGATGCCCGCACGCTTGCGGATGAGCTTCTCCATCTCGTACAGCTCGTCTTCGATTTCTTCCTTGTGGGTCGTCACGTAGCGGATATACACGTCGCCCGCCACGCCGTAGTTTTGCGGCAGCTTGCGGATAAGGCGTTCGTTTTCCTCGAACTCCTCCGGGGAGTAAACCTCTCCTAGCGGCTTGACCTTTATCTCCAGCACCCGGCTCATCTGGGCGGAAGCATCATGGCTGTGGTTAGCGAGCGAGGCGATGATACTGCTGTTTGCGCTCATCACAGGCAGACACGACCAGAATGTCGTATTGAGTTGCAGGTTCTCGCCACCTGACTGCATCCGGTCTTTGCCGCGCCCCTGCGTGAGCTGGTAGGCAATATCGGAAGCGTCCTTCGGCGAAATATCGGTCATCTCGTCAAAGCCAGCGGCTATGTTGTTCATGATGCCGAGCTTGGCGAACCGGGCGATGTAGGTGTCTTCCTTGTTTATCATCAGCCCGGTACGCGGCGACGGGTCGCCGTAAACGGAAATGCCAAGCGAGAGTGCGGCTGACTTGCCCGCGCCTTTCTCGCCGGTGAGGAACAGCAGCGCCGCGCTCTCCAACGCGCCGATGGGCATCAGCGGGGAAGCGAACGCCGCAGCGAGTGTCGTCTGCGCCCACTCCATACCCTTGCGGTTGTAGGTTTCCGCAATCGCTTTCCATGTGTCGAGCGAGCCGCGCGGACGGGTCAGCCCGCTGTAAATCGCGGCTTTTCCCTTCGGCGCAATTTCGATGACGCTGCCGTCTGCCTTGTAAAGTTTGTCGCCTAACAGGAAACTCTGTTGGTCTTTGTCCCATCCGAGCTGGTCTGTGACCGTGGTTTCGGCAAGGGTAGATTCGGTTTGCTTGAGAAGTTCGATTAGCATCTGTCCCATCAACTTTCTGTCTTTGTCGTGCAGCAGAAAACCGACAGAGCCGAGGTAAGCGTTTAGCCCCTGCCCCATCAGGGTCTCGCCCGGTATCTGCACATCGTCATACCCTTTCAGGTGGTGTTTGCGAAAGACGTAGCTCATCTGAACTTCACCTGTTGCGGTGCGGGCTTTAATCCGCTGCACCGGATAAACGGGGTATGGGTAAATATTGCGCCAGTACCAGTCGCCTTCGGCGTCCTTGCAGCGCACGAAACATCCGCCCTCGTTTACCCTAACCGTCTGATATTCGTATTTGGGCAGGGTGGATTCAGGTTTGGCGGCTGGTGATAGGTCTTCCCCCGCTGCTGCCCACCCAGACGGCACAGGAAGCGTTATCGCGGGTCGTGGTGGCAGGTTAGTATCCTGACTGGGGGTGACGTCCTTTGGGGCGTCAGACGCGCCCTCCTGCGCGAGAAGTGGGGCATTCGGCACGCTGATGGGTGACTTGACGACGCCTGCAAACGGACAACCCTCGCACGCCTCTGGGCGGTATTCGGCGAAGGTGCTACAGTGCATGGGCTTGATGTCGTTGGCTTCTAGCCACGCGAATTTTTCGTCGATGCTGTACTCGCTGTGCCACTTGGGGTCGGTCGAGAGGCGCTCTGCCGTCTCGCGCCCGTCGGTGCAGAAACGCAGCACGGACAGCGCCGCGCGCCACGTCGGCTCTTTGCCATCATTCATGGTGCGTATTTGCCTGCATCCTGCAACGATGTCTGCGGCGTTTCGCTCTGGGAAGTCTGCTTTGGGAATCTGGAAAAAGCGCATGAGCGCAGCATCAGTCACCGCCTTCACGTAGTCCGGCACGTCCACCTGCGGCAGCGTAGGAACATGACTGGTAGCCTTCGGCACGTAGGTGTCGAGTTTTTCTTTGTAGAAGGCATAGGGCATGGTCGCGCCCACGACGCGGATTTCCACCAGAGCAGCACCCGTCATGCCACCTTTCATATTCCACGTGCCGGGCAGGCGCAGGACGCTGGCGATGTCGCGTGTACGCATCGGGTCGGCATGCAGCCCCAGAGCCTCACAGGCGGCGCGCAGGCGGTCGGCAAGGTACTGCCATTCGTCTGGTGTTACTTCCGTCTCCAGCGCCCAGTAAACGTGCAATCCTGCTGCGCCAGACGCGACCACCCACGGGCAGGGCATACCGCTGGCGACACAGAAATCGCGCAGGGCAGTCAGCGCTTCGGCGCGGGTTTTGTAATCCTTTTTCTCGCCCACGTCGAGGTCGAGCCATAGCGCTTTGACCGCACGGGCGTTGTTGCGCGTACGAAGCTGGTTTTTCTCGCCCTTGTGGGTCTGCACGGTATGCCAGCCCTGCTTGTACGCAGCCAGCGCGAACCACACGTCGCGCGGCAGTTGGTAAAAATAGCCTGCGGTCTGGACAAGTTCGTCTTGGTGCTCCAGCACTTTCTGCCGCATCTTGCCGTCTTTCAGCCCGCCGTCATCCGAGTAGGCATACACATATACCCCGGATGCGGGCAGGACGGCACGGAGAAAGTCTGTGAGGGAAGCGGTCATGGGTTAGCCTCTATCGCGGGTCAGGTGTGAGCTAATAATTTCCATCGCTGTCGCAGAGCGCTGGTTGTAACTGATTTCTTCCGGTATGGGGAGTTGTCCATCCTTGACAAGCCGGGTAAGCACGTCGGTGATAACCACCAGTCTTTGAGCGATGGACGGCGTGCTGATGCTGCGCTCCTTGCGCAGATATTTATCGAGGGTGATGTATGGTATTCCGGCAAGCGTGGCGACGACTGGGCGCTTGACATCGCTATCGCGCATGGCGACTAGCAGGTCGTCGATTACTGTTTGATAGCGTTTCTTTTTCATGGTTTGGTATGCGGCACGTCCTTGTGCCTGGTTGGTTTAGAGTGCTGCCATGCCCGCAGGTGCGGTTTGTTCGTTCTGCGGTTGCATCTGCGGTTGCATCTGCGGTTGTTGCTGCATCTGCGCTTGTTGCTGCATCTGCGCTTGTTGCTGCATCTGCGCTTGTTGCTGCATCTGCGCTTGTTGCTGCCATGCAGGCGGCTGCTGACCTTGCGGTTGCATCTGTGGCGACTGGGTCTGACCTTGTGGCGGAACTTGCATTTGCGGCTGCTGCGGCGGGGCTGCGTTGACTGTGGCGTTTTCCGTCGTGTTGTCGAAATGGATGTCCAACAGGCGGTCAGTCGTGCCGTTAGTCATCGCCTCAACCATTGCCTGAATGGCAGGTTCAGACGCGAAGCGAACTTCGTTGCTGCGGTTGCGCAGGTCGTACAGGCTGAAGGCGACGACGGGTACAGACTGGCTACCGTCAAAGGAAAGCTGCACGGTGAAGGTAAACGGCATGATGCCGTGTGATGCTTGGAAGTCGCCCATCGTTTTCAGCAGGGTAGCGAAACTGCACGTGCCGACGTTCGCGTTACCAGACTGGCGCACGGACTTGTAGCCGAAGTCCACCACATACAGCTCATGCTGCGGGTCGTTTGCCAGCATGACAATGGCGCGCTGGCGGTAGTTACGCTGCACGAAACCTGCCGGGGGCGGGCTGTCGAATTTCTCGTCCGGGAGCGGATAGCGGGAAAGCGTCTTGGGCGCAACACCTGTCTTCTCGCTCTCGTCGTAGGTACGGTCATAGAAGACGTAATGGAACTGCGGATTGACCGCAACGATATGCACATCCAGCGTCAGTTCAGAAAGCTGCACCGGCTCGCCGCCGCCTTTGGAGATGTTGAAGCGGTTGCTCTTGAAGGTAATGCGGTTCGGCGCATTGGTCGCAAGCGCTGCTGCTTGCTGCCATTGCGCGGCGATTTTCGCGGCGAAGTCAGCGTTCATCTGCGGGACTGGCACGTTGACGTTGCCAAAGGGAATGACTTGGTTTGTCATGGGGATTACTCCGGGTTGGTTAAGAAAAGAGTTAAGCGGATTTACGGGGGGCGGAAAGTTTGGTTTCCACGAAGTGTCCGAACGGGCTGGCGGCTAGCAGGTGAAGCTCTGGTTGTCCGGCAAGCACACGGTGAACATTCAGCTCCTGCACACGGGTCGCGAACGCCTGCTGCTGGTTGAGAATCTGGTCGTAGGTGGTAACGCCATCGTCCAGTTGCTGCTGCTGCTTGTTCAGCTCGTCTGCGCTGATAAGGGCGGCGTTTAGCAACACCTTCCAGTTATGCTCGCAGGCAAGGCGCTCAACCGCCAGCACGCTGTCCGGTACAAGTCGCGCCTGCTGCGCGTACAACACGTGCTGCGTGGTGATGATGCCATCGGCAAGCAGGCGGTCTAGCCAAGCACCTGCTGCCTCGCGTCCGCCCGCTTCTTCGGTCGGGAAGCTGCACTTGACGCTCTGACGGCGGGCGAACGTGCCGACACCATCGAAGGCGAAGTGTTTTGCGCCTTCTGCGTCCATACGACTGAGCAGATGCTCCTCGGCAGTTGCCTTAGCGGTTTTCAGCATCTTCTCCCAGTCTGAGAGCTTGCCAAGCTGTTCGTTGATACGTACAATGAACTCCGCGCACGCTTTGTCGGATGAATAAATTTCCTGTGGGATTTCTATTTGTTTCGGCATAAATGCCTCCTGTATGATTGAATGGTTAGTCAGAATGTGCGTATAAGTTTACCCCTTGATAGCCTAGCTGTCAAGGGGTTCTTATTTGGAATTTAGTGTTCAAAGCCGGAAATGTTTTTCGTAAATAAATTAACAATGTTCCGCTCAATGTTCACCCCGCGCTCCAGCGCCGAAAACGCCAGCTTGTCCTGCGCACCCGCCGAGAGATGCACCACGAACGTCTCCTTCGCCGTCTGCCGCGCCGACGACAAGCGCTCAAACATCTGCTGATACATGAACGCCCCGGTCAGCGGTACGCCGTAGCAGATGATGTAATCGGCACTCGCCAGCTCCACCCCGAACGCCGTCGTGCGCGGGTGACACACGAGGACGTGCGGCTCTCGCTCGTCGAGAAAATCGCGCAGAATTTTCGAGCGCGCCAGTCCAGTCACGCTGCCGTCTATCTTCTCGCAGCTAAACCCTTCGCTGCGGATGAACTCCACCAGCATATCGTTTACCGCTGTAAAGCTGGAAAACACTACCTTCTTGCGTGGTGTCGCGCGGAGCAGCTCCGCCAGACGGGTCAGCTTGGGCGTGGCGTCCACCCGGACAATACTGGCTTCGCCTTCCTTTTTCGCCCGCACCGCACCACCGGACACCTGCAACAATTTCTGCGCCAGCGTAGATGCTGTCGTCGCTTCAACGGTGTTGGTGTCAATCATGTACTGCAACTGCTCCACCAGCTCCTTGCTCATCGCCCGCTGCTGTGGCGAGAGCGGCACGTCTTCGCGCAGCACCTGTGGCACAGGGATTTTCATGAGCTGTTCTTTGTCGAAGCGGATGCAGGGCGACATGGCGGCTTTAACAAGCGCTTCGTGTCCGTGCTTGGGAATCCACTTGAACTGCGTAATCTTCTGCATCGTCATGTATTTCCAGCGGATGTACTGGTCTGGCACTTGCGTCGGGTTGATGAGCTTCACTTGCAGATAGATTTTATCCGGTGCGCCCGGTGTTCCGGTCAGCCCCCATCGGTAGGGGCATTTGCTGGCGACCTTGTGCGCTGCCTGCCAGCGCTGCGTCGGTTTGCCGTTGCTGCCGCCGTACTCGGTCAGCTCATCGAACACGCAGATACCGATGCGCCCGGCTTCTACCTTTTGCCGCAGCTTGTCCGACACCTTACCCCGCTCTGCACGCGACAACCCGTCCGGGTTGATAAGGTAAATATCCGCAGGCTTGTCCACCTCCCCCATGCGGTCATTGTGGATGAGCTGGACACGCTTTTGCGGAAACCACTCCTCGCAGGTTTTCTCCCACTCGCCACCTGCTGCGACGGTTAGCGGGGCGACAATAAGCGCCGCCTGCACGCCCATGTAGCGCTGGAGGTAGTCGATAGCCAGCAGCGTCGAGAGCGTCTTGCCTGTGCGCGGCGTGCTGGTGACGAAGGCATAGGGGTTGCTGGCGAGGAAGGCGGCAGTCTCCATCTGCCACCACCACGGAGTATGCCCGTGCTTGGACGTGGGCGGGTCGTAGTAGGTGCTAAACGGGTCGCAGCCCTCGGTGTCGATACCCATGTTTGCCAGCATCTTCAGCACGTCGTTGTGGTGCGGCAGGGCGATGACGTCGCCGTCTGGCAGGTGTAGTGTCGGGAAAATAAATAGCTGGTTTAGCAGCTTGACGTGTTCGGGGTCGTGCGGCATCGGCACGACGATTTTTTTAAGATTGGGAAGAACGACCGCCATCACCACACCGCCAGCTTGTCCACGTATTCCTGCTTGTGTGCTGGAAGCGCCGGAGCGTTCTTTTTAAGCCACTCAACCAGCACCCCTAGGTTCTCACTATGGATGCACAGCCACTCGCCCCCTGCGGCTTCTATGGCGGCTTTCTGGCGCTGTTGCATGACCTCGTTGGGCTTGGCTTTTAGCTCTGGTCGGGTGTGGTGGTTGTTGCGGTCTTTCTTGACCTCGACGCCGAGGAAGCGTCCGTTGGTTACGATGATGCGGTCAGGGTGTCCTGATGCGCCGTAGCCGAAGGTCATCGGACAGAAAGTGTAGATATGACTGAAGGCGATGTAAGGGTCGAGGATTTGCTTGATGCGTTCCTTGACTGCCTTCTCGGTAAGTTTTGCGGACATGGGTTAGCCTCCTGAAACAAGGATGTGAAAAGAAAAAAGGAAGCGGTTAGCTTCCCCTGTTTTTCGCTTTCCCACCTGAGAGGTCTACCCCCACGGAGAGTTACTAACCGCTTGGTGGACACCCCCGGCACGCTGACGGCGCAGTGCGAGAGGTAAATAAAGCACTACCGAGGGCATCCACCAAGCGTTCAGGATGAACGTTTGGACTTCAAATTTCGTGAGCGGTTGGCGTGGGTGGAGGTGATGCGGCGATTGCTCTTGGCATTGCTCCCGCCCTTCGACAACGGCTTGATGTGGTCTATGTCTTTGCCTTCCAGCGCCGCCTTGCCGTGCTGTGCGATAGCCTGCCGTCGTGCGGTATTGCGCATCGCCCGCAGTTTCTTCTGCTCTGGCTTGGCGTGGAATTGCTCATACTCCCGTTTGTAGTCACGCTTACGTGCTGTCATGTTGGTGTCCTTTTGAAAAAACACGACCAGAATACCAGAAAAACCACAAACCAGTATTCTGGTCGCCAACAATCCCAAGGAGTCTTACGCCTGTGGCACGGGTAGCCCACAGGAAGGACGGCACGGACAACAACCGCACGAAACCGGAGAGCTTCGAGAAACCATGCCGTCCTTCCTGTGTACTAGCTCCAGCGGGTGCTTTCTTGAGAGTACCTGACATGAGGAAAATCCCCACCCGCCGGATGTGTCGTATATTACCGAGAAGCCCTGATGCTGTCAAGCCTTCCTGCCGTTAAACTTGCACGAGATGACGAAACACGCTCGACTACGCCGTAGTCTCGCGCGCGTCGTTTTTACGTCCATTGAATTCGCACGAAATAACGTCGCACCAGTTCTTGCACAACCCAGACGGTTTCGGCGGGAACTGGTTGTGCAGGTGGGCATCAGACAGCAGTCCCATATTGACCTTCATCTGGGTCAGATGACCGCCCGGCTTGTACTCCTGCCTGTCGCTCTCGCCTGTGAACAGATACACGAAAATCGTCAGAATCTTCTCTACCTGCGGATAGTGCGCGGCGACGCAGTGCTTGATGAAGTCGTGCTGCATCGAGGCGTCGCGCTTCTTGCCTGTCTTCCAGTCCACGCAGATGATGGTTTTCTGGTCGCGGCTGGTAAGCATCGCGTCCACGATGCAGCGCTGGTAGGCGGTTTTAGCGCCCCAGTCCACAGGCGCGCCGTTAAAGTCCACCGCCAGTTTTACTTCCGCGCCGAGGAAGATGTTGCGCATCCGCGCCAGCGTCCCCATTGCCGGAAGCAGGATAGACGGCAGGGGGCTCCCGTGCTTGAGGTAGTTTTCAATCGCCGCGTGCAGCAGCGTACCGAAGCGGGTATGGTCGGTATCCTGAAACTTGACCTCACGGGTGATGTATTTCGCCTCGTACTGGCGCGGGCAGGTGAGAAACGTCTGAAGCGACGTCGGTGACTGCGGCATCATTTCTGGTTCGCCCCGCAGCCGCTGTACAGCCATAAAATGCTGTTTGCCATGGTTTACTCCTTCTAGGCAAATTTAACTTCACGTAGGCTATCGCGCCATACCTTTTCGGCAGTCGTCACGCTACGCCAACCTACACTACCCAGTTCGCCTTCACCAAACATTGCCCACGCGCCCGTCCCATTACCGAGCGCAACCGCTTCCGGTTTTGTGTCGTACGCCCACACTCTGCCATTATTATCCATAGAGATAAACTTCGCCCATTCTGGAAGGACAAGTTCAGCACCGTAGTAATCCCGCACAAGACGACTGCCATCTTCAAGACGCTCGCACTTCTCTGCCTCGACATAACGCATCGCCACTTGACACATCTTTACACCCAACGCTGAAAGGAAGTTATTATCTGCTACACCCATTACGCCAGAATGTTTATAAAAAGCATTCCATTGTTGATTTAGTGCAGCAGGTGTATATGGCTTGCCCAATATGGATGGCAAGGCGTTCATGATGTTGCATAAGGCTTTCTCCCTTGAGATTACATCCGCATTCGCCAGCGCATACTCAATGACTATTTTGGTTTTGAGGTCTAGCATCCAGTCCTGTCCTTCGTCTTTGCAGTTTGTCAAGGTGTCCTTCCAGCTTTCGTCATCATTAAACTGGACTACCGCATCCAAGCGGGTAAGCGCGGCTCCATGCCATATCTTTCTGGCGTCCAAACAGTATGGCTCGCCAAGGAACGCAAAAATCTCACCGTCGGCGTTGGCAGCGATATGTGTTACGTGACATTTAACCTGCAAGATGCGTCCATAGAACAGGACGTTTTTGAAGTGTTCATTGATTTCCATAGTGTACCTCGGTTAGTTTGTTGTTCTGAATCAGCCTCTCCGCAAACACATAAACATACGGATTCAAGTCTTGTGTGCCATCGGGTTGTGTCTTGAGCTTAAAACCACATTCAAGTGCGATTTGTTTTATTTGTTCTCTGTTCACCCAAACACCTTCCCGCAGTTGGTACAAGTACAAAATGTTTGATGTCCTACTTCACGACACTTCCATTTGTATCGTGTATGAATACACCAGAATTGTCTCCACTTAGCTTTGAAGTCAATCATGCTTTTCTCCAGTTAGTGCCTTCCAGCTCACAGGGAACAGGTCAGCGATAATTGCACCCACCTCGTGTGCGAGGTCTTGGATTTCTTTCTGCGCGTGGGCGTCGCTGCGCAGGCGGTAGAAGCGGGCAAACGCCAGCAGGCTGCCTGTCCATACCCACTCGGTCATCATGCCCTGCGGCAGCAGGAAACGCGCCTGCTCCGGGGCGACACCCATATCGAGGAAGTTGTGATACATAACCTGCGCGCCTCGCATGAAGTCGGTGTAAGTTTCCCGCAGCTTCTCCTGCTTCTCACCGTCTAGCAGCTCACCGCTGCCCTGCTTGACGTTCTCCGCCTTAGCGCGGAACTCTGGCACGAAAAAGCCCGGCGTGGATGATATGTACCTGCGGCTCTGCTCTGACTCAACTAGCCCGATTTTATGTTTGAAAGCCTGCGCACGGACGGCTACGGGCGCACGAACGCGCAGGGTGATGGCGGTATGGGCGAAGGGAATCTCATGCCCGTGCCGTGCCAGATAGGCGATGAGCCGGGCGTTTTCCTCATCGGTGTAAAGCTCCGGGGATTTGTCCATTGACACCCGTGCAGCACGGACAACGCTGTCGTCGTTGCCCATGTGGTCGATATATTCCACGCTCATGTGAATGCCTCCAGCGATGGTGCGCGATAGTTTTTGCCTTTCTGGATTTTGCCACGCCCGTCAAACACCGGCAGTCCGTCCTCAAACTTGCTCCAGTTGGAGGCGTTTACCACCTCCAACGCCGCGTGCAGGTCGTAGCCCATCATGTAGGCAAGCCCGACGCAGGTCACGATGAGGTCGCACAGGGCGTCCAGCGTCGGAACGGGCGTGGGGTCGAACTTGGACACGCCCTGCTTCAGTTCGTCGGCGAGGTCGCCAATGTGCGGGCATTCTGCACCGATGGCTTCCGCCAGCTCGGCGGCTTCCTCGAACAAGCAGCCAGCCTGCACCATCTGATTGCGCAGCGCTGGTGTCGGTACGGCGCGGGCAAACCACTCGGCGATGCCGTCCAGCACGTCGTCCTCGAGCCACTCTGGGGCGGCAAAGCATTTCTGATACTCCCGGCGCAGCATCGTGTCCTGCGCGTAGAAGCGGGCATCCTGTGGTGTACCGAATCCTTTTTGGATTTCCGGGCGGGCAGACCCACCGGAACACGTCGCCATGTAAGTACCGTCGGCATCCTGCACGACTGCTAGTTGCAGCCCCATAATGGTAGCACTCCAGACGCCGCAGTCGAACGTCCAGTCTAAGGGTTTCAAATTCATCTCTTTTCTCCGTTTACATCGTCAAGGGCTTGCTGATAGCCTGCCCGAAATGCCTCCCATGCCCAGTTCACCCGGTAATCCCGGAACGTCACGCTCTTGCTGGTGGCGTTGATGGTGAAGTTAAACTTGAGCTGGTAGGCGTTTTTGTATGCACTCACCTGCCGCTGCCATGCGAGGAAGCGATTGGCGTAGTGCAGATTGTTGATGCTTGTTCTCACAGATATTTCTCCGGGTGTACCGTGACTAACTTGCCGTAGTTCCTGCCGACGTCCACCTCGCAGTCGAGGACGCCCTGCGGAAACCACGGCGGGCTGGTTTTCATCGCCCGGCAATGAATAATCGCTGCTGCCGCTGCGTCCCGTTCCGGCACAACAGACACCCATTCGTCATGCACGTTCAGGTTTATCGGCACGCCTGCTTTGGCGATTTCCAGCGCTTGCCATTTGAGAATGTCAAATGATTGTTTCTGCACAAGATTTTCCGATAGGGCGCTTCCCCAGATGCGCTTACTCAGCATCCCTCTGCCTTTCATCTGGTCGTACACGTAGTTGGTTTTACCTTCCTCATCGGCTTCTCTACGCAGGTTCTGATACCAGATGCGTGTGCCGTTCGGGAACAGAATTGATGGGATAACTACGCCGTGGAAGGTGCTTGTGCCGTCGGCGAAAAACATCCGGTCATCTGCACCGCCGAACCACATCTGCTGTCCGCCGTACATGACATCCAGCGCGCGCTGGCAGGTCTTCCAGAACTGGACAATCTTGTGGTTCTTGGTACGGAAAGCCGCGATAAGTTCGTCTGCCATATCCGCCGCTTCTTGATTTTTTTCTAGTAACATCCTATACTTAAATGTAGAAGATGACATACCGTAACCTGCGGCAAGGCAGACGAGCTTGCCCATCTGACGCATGGCTTTTCCTTCTTTCGACTTCTCCACCTTCGCTGCATGCAGGATTTCGTCGTAGGTCTTGTGGTAAATCGCCGCCGCCATATCCACGTAGGGGTCGAGGTCGTCTTGGAAGACTTTTACCAAGTCCTGCTGGTCGGACGCTACGGCGTTTACCCGCAGCTCAATCTGGCTACTGTCCGTCGGCAATACGATATGCCCTTGCTTTGCCCGCATACTTTGGCGTAAGATTGGTTCTTTAGAACGCTTCGATAGATTTTGTAGATTTATTTTGTCGCTATTATGGACGAGTTTACCGTTTGCCATATACCGACTACGTGGACCGCAGTTGGTAATATCATAGACTGGAATAATGCTTGTCTCTTGGTTTATTGATGATTTGTTCATCCGAATATCCTTGTTTAATTGCCCATCGTATAGTCTCATAGCATAAGTCTGGTCGCTTGATTTGTATCTTCCTGATACGCTCTCCGACTACACCACGCCGATATGCCCGTTTATTATTTGCTTGCTCGGTAGATGTCGCCCATCGCAAGTTACCTGCTTCGTAATGACCGTTTACATCTATACGGTCGATAGAATGCTCTTTGCTAGGGCGATAACCCATGTTCGCAATAATCCAATCTGCCGCTTGTGCAATAGACTCAAATCTAAATTCAATACCCCTCCCGCCATAGTTCGCATACCCCACGTCGTTAGGATTGGTGCATCTCTGTTTAGCACCATTCATAATATTACGTAACTTCTTAATCTCTTGGGGCATTCGTTGTCGGCTCTGATTTACCTTGAACATCTGTTCAAGCCCACGCTGCCTCGCTTCTAACCATTGTGAATTATCTGCATTTCCAGCGTTCCGTCTCACCATCGTGCAGCTTCTGCAAGCGAAGTTTGGATTATCAATTTGCTGCATAAGGTCAGCCTTTTTATTTTTACTAACCTTACCGCATTGGCACTCGGTGACTACCCACCATTTGCCGTTATGGTTCTCCCACCGAAGCGTCTTTACCTTTCCAATTAGGGGGTAGTTTGCAATCCATAATTGGCGTTCCTGTTCGCATTGCTTCAAATAAAGTTGTCTCGGTTGTCTCATCAATAAACACCCTGTGATTACGTGTACCAGTCAAACCATCATAAGTGATTACTTCCTGATACCCATTGAACGCCACACCTGAATGTTCGCACCATTCTTCGCCGTCCCATACAAGGTCAGAAAGTAATACATCAACGACGTTTTTTTCTATTATAGACTGTTCGGCTGTGAGGCACAACACTTTAGTGTCTGCTGAAAAACATCCGCCGTATCTACCTGTATGCGCCGCTGCATAGCCCAAGGGGATTGGCAGTAAACCTCTGGTCGCAATATCCAGAAACGTCTGGGTGCGGGTCGCTTCCATACTGGACTGCGCGCCTAGTTTGGTTTCAACCAGCAACTGCACCGTTTCATCGTCATGGTCTTTGAGAGCCAAAAATTCTTGGTCGGTCTTGCTTACCGCAGGAATTAGCTGTTTCTTTTTCTCGCTCCACTTCATCGGGCAATCCACACCCAGATTTTCCAGCAGCTTGACGAATTTCGCGCTGCTACGCAGGTTCTTGTGCAGGTCGTCGAGGTCGGTAAAGCCTAGCACCGCTGCCAGCTCGGACAACTTTTTCTGCCGCTCTGCTTCCAGCCGCACGGCGTAGTCTTGCAGCAGCGGCACGTCGAGGTCGAATGCGGGCTTTGTCCACATTTTAGTCGTCAGGTCGCTCATCAGCAGCTCGCTCACCTGACACATGGGCAGCATATAGCTGTAAAGCTCGTAGCCCAAGTCGCTGTCGAGTATGCAGTAGTCGCCGTAGGCTTGCCACTGCGCCTCGGTCATGTCGTCGGCATGAACGCCTAACATATCGTGGACAGTCCCGCGTTTCTGCTCTGCTACAAGCCCCTGCGCCTGCATCCAGCCGGACAATTTAGCGAGGCTCTTACCGCCTGCTACGCGGTCTAGCGCGGACAATTTCGCCATGATAACGGTGTCCACGGTGAACAGCGGGTGGACGTTGTAACGCAGTCCTAGTATGCCCTGGTCGAAGGTGCAGTTGTGGGAAATAAACGGTGAAGTTTCATAGGCTTGGACTAATTCTTTGATATAAGGTAACCCTTCTTCCCGACGGTAAAACTCGGCAGGGTTGCTGCCGACCTTCACCGAAACTCCAATCATTTCAAACTGACTGCAGCGGATATATTTCTCCGTAGTGATTTTTGATAGGGAATAATCCTTGTCGTAGTAGGTTTCAAAGTCGATAACGATGGGCAATCCCCAGTTTATTTTGGACGGGTCGCGATAAAGGTCAGTCGGGGTCATTTGTTTTCTCCTCACGGTCTTCTCGCCAATATAATGCCTAGATACGGCAAAACTTCTGATACGACTATCTCCATACCTAGCACCGTACTCGGCTCTCCGTCAGAGGCAGCGCTAGTGGTTAGTCCCACCGCCACACACAGCGCTTGAAAGGTAGCTACGTCCAGCACTATATGGGTAGGCTTTTTCCCGGTGCGGTGTATATATTCTTTACGCGCAGAATCAAATACTGGCAATAACTGCATGAGTATGTCGTTATTAAGGTCTATATGTTGGTTCATGACTATTCCTCCGTTATTCATCTTCTATCGGGTAATGGCGAAGGGTGTTGATAACATCGTTGGCAACGCCCGGCTCAAACGTACCGATACGCACGGCATCTATTTCATAGTGCTGCGGGACTACCCATACCCCGTGCTGTTCTTCCGGCTCTACCGGGTAGCTGTACACACCCCCGTCGTCATCCATCGATACCCACTCGTGGTCTGCGGGGATGTTTATTTGCACGCCGAAGTATTCGACTTCGCGCATTAGTTGTGGTGTAAAGTTTGCAAGTTTCATTTTTCTCTCCTTCGCCCCATGCAACGGGCAATCACGAGTAATCCACCAGTATTTACCATCTACTCCCTGCCCATGATTGTTGTCAAGTACGGGGCAGATGCAACCTTGTTCTATTGCTTCGTCGCTGCCGGGGTTTGGTATTGTCGTGTTCATAGCCGCACCTCCCGCAGACTATCTTTCCAGTTCGTATTGCTTGTTGTTTCATCTCGCCAAGCAACCTGCGTTGATGCACCGGACTTGCCGTGTATGACGCTCCCCCAAATGTCCCACGGCGTTATGTCCGGTTGCACTTCAAACGCCATAACAGACCCGTTACAATTCATTGCAATCCATCTTGCCCAACCGGGTACGATTACATCCAAACCGTAGTAGTCTTTGACTATGCGGGATTCTGGGTCTTTTGAGTTGGAAAAAAGATTATCACGTAGTAAGCCGACAACAGGGGATGCTTGCAAGCATGGCGGCGCTGCGTGTTTCATGAGCGCATTAAAGGTCTCTCTTACGCTGCAATTTACTGATTTTGAACGAATAATATCAGCAATATCGTTAATGATGCTGTGCATTGCTTTATAAAATTCGATTTCACCATGTAAAGAATGCGCCGCATGAATCTTACCTACAGCCACAATCATCCAGCTCTGGTCTTGTGGGCAATAAGCAAGGGTCTCTTTCCAGTTATCACCTTCAAGTTCCATGTAGGATTCAAGACTCCAGATTCCTGCACTACCTGATTCCCATACTTCTTGGTTGTGAGGAATGTATGGTTCGTCTTCAAACGCTCTCATCACGCCATTTTCATCAACAGCTATCCATTTGGCATGGACGTTTACACGTAGAACATGACCGTAAAACATAACGGTCTTGTTGGATGTTTTAAGTTTCATAGTCTTCTCCTTTTTCTGCTATCTGCAACACGTTGTAACTCGGTATCGTCAGAGTAGTCTTCAAAAATATATTTCTTGCTCATTCTGGCATTTACCGTGCACCAGCCACGCAGATAGAAAGCACCAACTGTAATAAAGCACCCGCAATCCACACCTCCGGTATAGTCACTATGCCGATAACGTTCATTAGCACCACGCCGATTACCACAATAACACCGCCAATAAATCGCGCACTAGGATACGGTCGCTGCGTAAACACAGCCGCCTCCACTTCTTTATGGAACGTCCAAAGCAAACATCCTGCGGCTGTTATCAGCGCCGTCACATCAAGCGCCTGCATCCATAGAGGGAAATATGCGTCGTTCATTTCTGCACCTCCCGCAGACTATCGCGCCATTTATCTACAGCGGTATTCCCGCTACGCCATCCTACAATAAACGCTTTGCCTATTCCGTACGTTGACCATGTACCATTATAGTTGTCACTCTCGACCACTTCCGGTTGTGCTTCATACGCTCGCACTCTACCATCATCACCCATAGCGATAAACTTCGCCCACCTTGGAATGATAAGCTCAGTACCATAGTAGTCACGAATAAGAAGACTGTCGTCTTCAGGATAGACGAATTTCTCTGCTTTGATAAAGAGGGGCGTCGCAGATTTCATTTTCAGCTCATCAAGAAATTCCTTGCTTGCTACGTTATCCACACCTGAATGCTTGCGGAAAGCATCCCAATACTGGCTAAGAAAACGTTTACCTAACAGAAATGAATCAATAACATTACTCAAAGCATCTTGCCGCTTAATAGCGTTCGCCTCCAGCAACGCATACTCTACGGCTATCTTGGTTTTGAGGTCAATCATCCACTCCTGCCCATCCCCTTCGCAGCAGGTCAATGTATCCTTCCAGCTTTCACCCGGCTCGAAAGAAACCGTTACCCCTGTATTGTAACCGTATGGACCTTTCCAAACACAAACACACTCACCCTCCACAAGAGATGGTTCACTAGTGTACGCAAAAACTTCCCCATCGCCATCCGCTGCGAGGTACACCGCGGCAGCATCAATACTCAGGATATTCCCGTAGAACAGAACAATTTTTTGTTCAGAATCGAACTTCATAATAAGCTCCTTGTTAAAATTTCAAGCCATTCTCTCTGCAAAATCTATTGCAGCTTCCTTACTAGAGAAACACAAGCCTCTGCTAAGTCGGTATTTATCATCATCAATATCTAGCCATTGCGTTTCGTAATAGCCGTCGTCTTCCGTAATATCAGCGTAATAATAGCGTTCTCTCATACGGACGCCCGGAAGAAAATTCACTATGCGCATCCAGCGGTCAAGCAATACTTTCTCTAAGCCTTTAGTCCGTATGCTACGCAATGCTTCTCTGCACTGTAGCTCAATATCATCAGAATATACACCTTTCCGTATTGACTCCCACAGGAATGTATCTTGATATTGACATAGCTCATCCAGCACAGCACTAGGGAGTTTGAAACCTCTATTGTGGTACTTGTATATGGCAACGTAAACCTTAGCGAAGTAAGTAAAGCTACCTTTTCTGTCGCTGTCGATTACTAGCTCAATGAGTTTAGCGTAATCCGCAGCGCTTTTTTCTTTGCCGCTCTGCCGCTCTGCCGCTTCTTTTTTAGATGCGTCGTTTTCTCTTTTAGCCGACGCTAGTTCTTTCTTGAGCGCCAATATTTCCCGCGTAAGTTTGGTTACTTCTTCTTTAAGTTGTTCAATTTCTCGCGCAGCCTGTGCATTCGGGTCAAATGCGCTTCTATAAAGTCTTTCGTCGTCTTCCCAAGTATTCATAAGTTCCTCGGCTAAATTAATTATTTACGTTTCCAGAACATCGCGTCGGTCAGTAGGGCGATGCCCGCGAAAGCTATCGCGAACACCGCACATACCAGACTAAAGCACAGGCTGCCGATGAACCAGTCCCATGCGTGGGTAAGGATAAAGTCAATCATCGTGAAGCATCCTCTTGGCGCGGGCTACCGCCTCATCTTTCGAGAAATACACCAGCCCACGGCGGAACAGGCGAACATCGTCAGCATCGCCTTCCCACTTGAACTCACGGTAATACCACGTCTCACATGGTATGGGGACGTAGTATGCCTGCCCGATACGCAGCGCGTCTTTCAGGTGCGTTTCTTGTTCGGGCTTCGCTGCTGCGGTAGCGTCTACTTTCGTCAGGAAGCACTTGTTGCGCTTCAGGTGGGTAACGTTCACCGGGTTTCCTGTCCACTCCCACTTGGCGTACCGCTCCGGCTTATCCGGTTCAGGCGTGTAGTAGGTCGGATACATAGCGAATATGCACAGAAGCCCCTGCACGCGCGCCAGATGCTCGTAGAAGCTCTCGTAATAGCGCGTCGTACCATCCGGGGATTCTTCCAGCATAGTGGCGATGACCGGGTGCAGCACGCCCATCGAGGCTGACGTCGTGAAGAACCGGGGAAGCCCGCGTTCTACACACATACGGATAATGAGTTGCTGCTTGTCTGCGTTGGTGCGAATATCGTCTTTCAGTTTATCCCACAGGGATAATAATTCCTTCGGGGTATATTTGCTAATACCTAGAAAAAGGCTGTAAATATGTTCTTCAGTCATGATTAACTCCGTTGTATTTGTGGATTGCTCCGAACCAATTATGCGCTCCCAAAGAAAGCACAATGGAAGGGATTAGTTTGTTGTTGATGAGATAGCCCCAGACGTATTCGTCGTCGTAAATAATGCCGTCTTTCTCAGCAAGGGTTTTTGCCCCGTAAACAAAAAGGTGCAGAAATTCGCTGGCGAGATTCGTAGGCACAACCCACGTGCTACCAGAAAGCCGCCCGCCAGACTCGAAAAAGGTCGCGACGAAGTCAGCGAACTCGTACTCCCCCGCGCGCGGAACGATAGGGGTTTGTTCTACCTTGCCGTACCAGCGAAGCGCTGCAAAATCTACCCATGCTGTATGGGCGGCTTGGGAATAATTATCTGCGGCGTTGGTGACAAATAGCGCCTTCAACCACATCATCGCGATGTATTGCATAGTCAGCGGCTCTTGTACCGTTTTGTCTGCATACTTTTCGGCTATTACTTCCGAAAATCTCTGCACCTCACCTTCCATCGAAGTGTCGATGTATGCGGGTGTCTCCCTGCCTTCCAGCAGTTTTTCAATCTCCGATTTCAGCACCTCGCTGGTGTAAACCGTCATCGGGTTGTCCAGCTTGGCTAGCGGTTTGAACCGCTCCATATACCACGGCACGGAACGCTCGTCCGTACCGGGTAAACCCTTCCAGCCAATATCGAAAAAGGCTGTAACGATGTGCGGTTTCATAGCATTCCCTCAGACCAGCGTTTAGCGTCGAGGTCAGTCAAGAAGCACAAGCCTTTCTCAAAACGGTGTTTGTCTTCTTTGCTTTCTTTCCAGATAGCCATACCCGGCTGGTTGCCTTCGTCCAGCGTGGCGTAGAAATACCACTCGCCTTTTTTGATTTTCGCGGCGAACCGCACCATGTTGCACCATTTCTCTGCCAGCCGTTCGTTGTAATCTACAAGCGCATATCTAATCTTCTGGCACTGGATATACACCGCCGACGGGAAACAATCGTTCAGGATAGCCTCGCGTACAAACTCCGCCTGCTTGCGCTTAAACAACTCTGCGGCGGCGTTGCGTTTATTCTCCGGCAAGCGGTTATCGTGCAGGTAGCAAAACCAATATGCAAAACGGGAAAGTTCGGGCTGGTCATCGGTGTGTAAGCCGTGGCGTATTTTGTCGAATATTCCTTCGTTCGGCGGGGGAGAATTAAATGCCCGCAGGAACATTTTAAGTTCGAGAACATCACTAAATCTAATTTCGTCATTATTAGTAATAGGATAAATAATCTCCCATACCGTATAGCGGCATTTTAAGTCCACCATCCGGTATATTTCCTCGTTCATTTTCTGTACTGCGGCAGCGAGTCCAGTGCGTTGCAGCTCGTACTGCGCCCGGATTTTCAGGTCTTCCGCACACGCTGGATGGTAATAACCGTCGTACAGTAATTTATATACCGCAGCAGGGACACGGTGTCCCTTCAGAATACGTTTCAATTTCTCCAGCGCGTAGGACTCAACGTTTATGTGCAGCTCCAGCACTACTTGTAACAACGCCCACCAGAAATTCTGCGGGATTCTGCCTGCTTCTTTTTTTGGCGTATTCGAGCCGATATTTCAGGTCATCAAGGTTCATTTGTTTTCTCCGGTTTCGTGTTCGATGAGCCAGTCTAGATATTGTCTGGCTTTCTCCAAGTCCCGCACGCCACCTTTCTCTTTGTAGCGGGCGAGGTATTTAATTATGTTCCCCCGCAGGAAACCTGCGTATTCGGCAGGCGTTAGCCAGCTTCGTAGTAGGTCAATAGGCTGCGGGGTCATCTTGAGGTAATGGTCGCCGCCGACCTGATGGCGCGGCGATTCTTTCACAGGGTCTTTCATTTTCCCCACCATCTGTTACAAGGAAACGTGTAAGTCTCCTTCATGTGTTGTAGAAGGGCATCCGGCGATGCCCACATATAAGTCGGCACAGGCTGCGCTTCATGCCGATAGCACTCGCGCAGTTCCTCGTAGAGCTGCCCGTAAGCTGAAAAGACTCTAAGTACCATGACGTGCAGCTTGCCGGGCGGTATCGGGTTGCTGATGGCGTTACGCCATGCGCAGGCGAACAGCCCCAGAAAACCCAGCTTGGCTACCGCTGCGGGCAGGTTGTATACCGCCATGCTCGGGATAACCACCCAGAGGTTCAGCTCCGTGCCTACCTCCGGGTAAATCGCCATGCCGTCCATCAGGCACGGCTCTCGTGTGATGCCGGATAGACCGCACAGGGTTTCACACAGAATGTCGCCGTGGGTCTGTGAGGGGTAGTCGTCATCCGGCACGTGGTTTATGAACATCTGGGCGGCGGCGACGTCGGCTTCGGTGTTGTAGTCCTGCATTGCCACCAGAGGCTGTTCCATCGGTATCGAGAACTGCACATCCCTCGTTTTCGCGCCCTTTAGCAGATGCAGCCATGTGAACCCCCACCCCGCAGCCCTACGGGGCTTACGTGGCGGTTTATGCGGCTTCATGTCAGCCTCCCATCGCGGCGGCGATTTCGGTTTCCAGTTGCGCAAGCGATTTAGGGTTCACGTCGCCTGCACCGATTGCCGCTGCGGTCAGACTGATAGCCTCCTCGTCGCTGTGGGTCTGTAATTGGGGCGATACTTGCGCCTGAACAGCTCCAGCAGGCTGTCCGGCGGCTTGCGGCTGTGGGGCGGGTGCGCCTAGGTCAGCCATAACAGGCGTTTCCGGGGCGGGTGGCGTGATAGGACTCGCCGCTGCGGGGGCTTCTTCTGATTTCTCCTCTTTCGGCTTGCGGGTGCGCTTGGACTTTTCGGCAGGCGCGGCGGTTTCCAGCGCTTCTACGCGAGCCAGCAGGGCAGCGACGTCCGCGCGCAGCGCGTCGGCATGCTTCTCGGC